>OLSM01000914.1_pt1 | contig 25103 bp, 22 predicted proteins | sample 1672721 | NCBI WGS metagenome assembly OLSM01 (sample SAMEA3136717, study PRJEB25190) | human gut metagenome
AATTATGTGGATATGGCACTGTACTATGCGCGTATGGATGCGGTATATAAAGACTACATGATCGCGGAAACCAATCTGCAGGAAGTGGCACAACAGGTGCTTTTGCAGAACAAATATTATCTGATCCAGAGCCATGTAAAGGCGGAAGTTGCCTGCCCCGATACGGTATACAGCGATAAGAAATGGATCGCTTTTATTTTAAACCAGCTCATTCAAAACAGCGTAAAATACGGAAGAAGTGAGGGTACTCACATTCAGATTGTTACTAAAAAAACAAAAAGCGGTGTTCTTTTGCGGGTAAAAGATGACGGTATCGGGATTCCAAAGGAAGAAATCCCACGGATTTTTGAAAAAGGGTTTACGGGAACGAACGGAAGAAACCGGGAGCGTTCGACCGGAATGGGACTGTATCTGTGCCGTAAACTCTGTGACAAGTTAAATATAGAAATCCGGGCAGAATCTGCGGAAGGAAAGGGAACAGAGATCATACTTATGTTTCCGGTGAGTGATTATCTTACCGGTTACAGGGAGACATAACACGTTTATCTTTCAAAACTGTAAGATTCAGGAAAGGTAACTCCATACAAAGCGGACAGATCCCGTGTTAAAGTAGGCATAGTGAAGAAAAAATGATATTTTTTACTATGCCTTTTATTTACAAGCGAGGGAAAGGAGCGTCAGAAGATGCAGGAAATCATACGCGTAAGCGATGTGGAGAAATATTATGGAAACGGAGATCAGGTGACCAAAGCGGTGGATCGTGTCAGTTTTGCCGTGCAGCAGGGGGAGTTTATCGGTGTGATGGGAGCTTCCGGTTCCGGAAAAACAACGCTTTTAAATCTGTTGTCAACCATTGACCGGGTGACAGCGGGACATATTTATTACGGAGATACCGATATCACAGAACTGGGGGAAGAACAGCTTTCGGAATTCCGTAAAAAACAGCTTGGGTTTATCTTTCAGGAATACAATCTGCTGGATACGCTCACGCTGGAAGAAAATATCATGCTCGTTATGACGCTGCACCGGCGCGGCAAAAAGGAGATTCAGAAACGGTGCAGGGAGCTGCTTCGCATTCTGGGAATCGAGGAGGTTAAGGATAAGTATCCGTATCAGGTGTCCGGCGGACAAAAGCAGCGGTGTGCATGTGCCCGTGCCCTTGCAAATTATCCCACACTTCTTCTGGCAGATGAGCCGACGGGGGCACTGGATTCACTGGCAGCGCAGACACTGTTAGAGACATTTACGGAGATGAACAAAAACATGGGGGCAACCATTCTGATGGTGACACACGATGCTTTTTCCGCAAGTTATTGCAGCCGTATTCTGTTTCTGAAAGACGGACGGATTTTTCATGAACTGGTGCGTGGGGAAAAAGAACGCCGGGCGTTTTTAAATGAAATACTCGATGTGATGACACTGACGGGAGGTGAACGTTCCCATGATGTGTAAACTTGCTTTTCGAAATGTAAAGCGCATGGCAAAAGACTATATAGTGTATTTTATGACGATGGCGGTCGTGACCGCACTCATGTTTTCGTTTCATACGCTTTTGTTTTCCAAAGATGTGCAGAATCTGTTTCAGATGGATGCCATGATGAGTGTGATGACGGGACTTGCGACTGCTTTTATCGTGCCGATCATTGCGTGGCTGATCAATTATATGGTGCGGTTTATACTGGAAAAGCGAAGCCGTGAGTTTGGGATTTATCTTCTGGTCGGGGTAAAGAAAAAAGAGATTGCGAGACTTTATTTTACAGAGAATCTGCTGCTTGGAGCGGGCGCATTTCTTGTAGGGATGGGACTGGGCCTGCTTTTTCAGCAGATCCTTCTGTCCATTTTTTACAGCATGGTGCAGCTGGATTACAAACTGCATCTGGAATGGAACCGAAACTGCATTTTGATGACGGCTGCATGTTATCTGTGCTGTTATCTGCTGGCGCTGTTTCGAAGCCAAAAAAAATTCCGCAAAATGAATATCCATGATCTGATGGACAGTCAGAGACAGAATGAGGAAATCAAAGAAACACATGAAAAGGCAAAGAGATGGTTCCTTCCGTTATCTGTGCTGTTTCTTGTCGTATTCGGTGTGTTTCTGTTTTGTTTTAAAGCATGGGATACCGGAGTTGTAATCGCTTTTCTCATTGGACTGGTGCTGACGATTTATCTTTTTTACACAGGCATTGCGGCGTGGATCGCCTGTTATGTCAGAAAAAAGGGAGCTGCTATTTACTGTGGGGATGCGCTGTTTCTGCTCCGGCAGTTTTCTTCTAAGATCCGGACACTGCGGTTTACCATGGGAACACTGACGGCACTGTTTACTCTGGCGATACTCGGAAGTTCGGTGGCATTTATGTTTAATCATTTCCAGAATGAGGTGCTTGTGAGCAAATTTCCGTTTGATGTGCAGGTATACAGCAGCAATGTGAAGGATGAGTTTCAGCAGGAAATTACTCTGCTGAAACAGGAGACAGCCATAAAGGAAATTTTTACTTATAAGGTTTATGAGAACGAAACGAATCAGGTCAATGCATATCTGTATACACATCTGAAAGAATTTGGATCAGAGTATCGGAACGCAGATGGCACACCGGACTGGAAAAAGATCAGTAAAAATGAAGAACTGGCATATTGTAATTACGATACCTATATGGGACTCTCGGATTACAACCGGCTCCGTACCATGATCGGACTTTCGGAAGTGCAGTTAAAAGAAGATCAGTATGCCATCCATATCAAAGACCGCGTGCTGAATCAGACCGGGGATTTTTCCGGTCGGATCAAAATTCAGGGAACAGATGGGACATTATCTTTTGCGGGCTATCACACGGAGGGATTTTCGCAGAACGGCCACAACGGAGGGGATTATATTATTATTGTTCCGGATGCCGTTCTTGCACAGATGCATCCCTATTATGCAGAATTGGTGGCGGATATCAAAGGCGAGGCACCTGCGGATCTGGAGAAACGGCTGGATGATCTGGAGAAGGATCCGGATAAAATTAGTGTGCAGGGGCACGCCATGACGGAAGCACTTGGAAATTCCTGTTCGGGTTCGGATACAATTGTTACCTATACGGCAAAAAATCTTGTGCGTGACAATCTGATTCCGGAAGTGAAATATATGTTATCTTCGCTGATGTTTCCGCTTTTTTATATCGGACTGGTATTTTTGTGTGTGGCACTGACCGTGCTTTCCGTGCAGCAGCTCAGCGATTCCGTAAAATACAAATTCCGCTACAGGGTTCTCTTTCAGCTTGGTTACAGCAGAAGAGAAATCCGCAGGATGATTTTAAAGCAGCTTGCCGGTTATTATCTTTGTCCGGCATGTGTGTCACTTGCAATCAGCGGACTGGTCTGTGTATATACTGGTGGTAAGTTTGACTTTTATACGGGGGTTCGGGCGGCACCGGCAACTTATTTTTTGATTTCTTCGGTATTGTTTTTCGGAATTTATCTGGTGTATTTTATCATTACCTATATTGGATTCTGCCGGAATGTGGAAGAGTGGGGGTAAGAAAGGGATGGGGAGAAAATGAAGAAAAAGAATCGTGCGTTTTATCGTTATTTCATTCCGGTCATATATGCTGTCTTTGTATATATCCTGTGGGAACTGACCGGAACATTGGTGGCTTATGTGGTTGGAAAGGTAATGGACAACTGGGAGGAAACTTTATACAGTTCTTATATTTCCATGTTATTCAATGAAGTGTTGACGTTTGTTATTATGTTTGTATTGTTTCGCAAAAAAGCAGATTTCGTAAGAAAAGAAAAAAGAAATGGGTCATGGTTACCGGTATTGGGAATGTTTATTTTTCCGTTAATACAGATTGGGAATGATCTTATGACTCTCGTTCATGGAAAAAAAGTTTTTTCACTGCTTTCCGGTAAAGGGATTTGTTTTTTCCTGATCTGCGGTGTGGCAAGTCTTAGTATTGGACTGCTGGAAGAATATGTGTGGCGGGGAATTCTGTTAAATATGTTTCTTGCTGCATGGGGAAAAAAGAAAAATGGAATTTATTGTGCGGTAGTTGTGTCTTCCCTTGGATTTGGTCTGTGCCATTACCGGAATCTGCTGGTGGGACAGAACTTTGCAGATACGACAAAACAGGTATTGTATGCGATTTGTTTTGGCATGTTTCTGGCAGCACTTTTTATACAGACGAATCATTTATTCATTCCGGTTCTTGTACATGGACTTTGTAATTTTTCTAATTTTTTTATGAATGAAATTCTTGGATGGAATTATACTGTTTGGAAATATGATGATATTTTGCAGGGAGTATTAGCCGTTTTTTATTTGATCGCAGGACTCTATGTGGTTTACAGGAGCGTGCAGAAAAAGCAGAACATAAGGAGGAAAACAGAAAAATGAGTACCAAAAAAGTAATTGGCGGTTCGGTTGCTGCCATAGTTATTCTCATCATTGCACAACTTGCAGCACAGCTTGCCGCAAGTGCATTGACTCTGATAAAGATTCCGGATGGAATATGTAATATCATTGCAGGAATCTTTTATGTCGGACTGACTTATGTTATTTTAAAGATATATATTGAGAAAGTGATCAGGTTACCTGTTTCTGATTTTGGAATGCCCGTATTTCATATTAAAAGAAAATGGATTCTGATTGCTATTCTGTTGCCACTGCTGGTAAAAGGAAGTTATCTTTTGTTCTTTCAGGGTGCGTATGTTTCCTCGCATATGAATGGAAAGCAGATATTTCGTACATTAAGTGCCGGAATTATGTTTACCGGAATCGCGGCTGGATTTGTCGAAGAAATGGTATTTCGGGGCGTTATTTTAAATCTTTTAAGGAAAAAATGGAATCGTAAGGTGGCGGTTATCGTTCCATCGGTGCTGTTTGGCATGGTTCATATTCTGGGAATGGATTTTTCCATCGGAAGCTGTTTGCAGGTTCTTGTTGCAGGAACGATGGCGGGAATTATGTTTTCAATGATTGCAATCGAGAGTGGTTCTGTCTGGAACAGTGGAATCGTGCATGCCATCTGGAATATTGTAATGATCGGTGGGGGACTGGCAATTGGACAAAAAGCGGATCAATTCTCTGTCATGACTTATGTTCTTGATGCAAAATCATTTGCGGTGACGGGCGGTGAATTTGGCATGGAAGCGTCTGTTATTTCGCTGGTGGGGTACATCATAGTTACTGGTGTGGCTTTTTTCGGGAATAAAGAATTATGTGATATCATTTACAAAAAAGAATAGTTGAGGTATATATGTATAAGACAGTAAAAAGATGGATGCAGGGAATGGCCGGTTCCGGGTGCTTCAACATTCTTCTGGAAGGGAAAGCCCCTTGCTTATATGCCGTTTGTGTATGAACATGGAACGCATTTTGTACTGCCGGAATCTTTGCTTCGTATGGCTTTGCCGGTAGGACTTAAATTTGTGCTGCGCTTTATATTCAGAGCGGCAAAAGAATACCCTGATGCGTGTGAAGCAACCAGAAAAGATATTGACAGAAAGCTTTCTGCTGCACTAAAAGAATGGCGGGAAGAGTAGAATATAAATAAAGAATTGCGTGAATAGTCCGATATATGAAATGTAAGGAAACAATGGATGGATGCATTTCACGGAGGAAATATTATGAAAACAGGAGAGGCAAGGGGAATTTACAGTTCTGTTCTGAAATCATATAACGAGCAGAAATTCAAACTGTCGAAGCAGCGGGAAGAGTTAAAGGAGCGGATGGAAAGTACGCCGGATGGAAAAACACGGTATGCGGATGAAGCTGCTACACTGGAACTGAAATATAATGCGGTTGCGGAGAAACAGGACGAGTATCAGAATTATGTAAATCAGCTTATGGCGCAATGGGAAGGTAAGTTTAACAGTGTTGTGGCAAAGCAGCAGGGCGAGGCCGCAAAAGATTATGGGGAGGAAATGGGAAAGATCATGACCGTGGCAAGACGCCTGATGCATGGAGATCAGGTGCCGATGCAGGATGAGAAGAAACTGATGGAATATGATAAGGATCTCTATATTATGGCGAAAAACGCCGGGATGATGGCGCAGTTGGAAAAACGCAAAAAGTATGATTCGCTCTGGGAAGATGAGGAAAAGAAAGAGCATGAGGACCCGATGGAAGCAGCCGATGCAGAGGAAGCATTTACAGCCGGACCGGAAGTGGTGTCGGTGGAATCTGTCATGGAGGCAGCGACTGGGGAAACGGAGTCAGAGTCATAGGATGGTTTAAAAACTATAGATAAACAAAAAGGATTCATCCGTCTGGATGAATCCTTTTTCGATGCAGGAGATGGGACTTGAACCCACACGATATTGCTACCACAGGCACCTGAAGCCTGCGCGTCTGCCAATTCCGCCACTCCTGCGAACAAATGCTATTCTATAGGAATCTGAGCAATATGTCAATAGATAATTTTAATTTTTTTTATTTTGTTGCAATAAAAGAAAAAATTTAAAAAAATTAAAAATTACCATTGACATATGAGGGAGAGTTTGCTATTATAAACGAGTCGCTAAGACATGCGGAAGTGTCGGAACTGGCAGACGAGCAAGACTAAGGATCTTGTGATCATTGCGATCGTGTGGGTTCAAGTCCCATCTTCCGCACTAAGATGTGAGAAAGCCTTGAGAGATCAAGGCTTTTTTGTTATATAAAATATGGTATAATGAAGCATGCTGATGCACACAACAAAAAGGATAACTATATAAATATGAATATTCAAAAACAGTTTATAAAATATGTTTCCCAGAATATCTGTGGAATGTTGGGGATTTCCTGCTATATTATCGTGGATACATTCTTTATCTCGCAGGCAGCGGGAACGGACGGGATTACCGTATTGAATCTGGTGCTGCCGGTATATAACCTGATTTTTGCCATAGGATCGATGATTGGGGTAGGATCGGCAACCCGGTATACAATATTAAAAGCACAGGAAGATGACAGTGCAAAGAAATATTTTGCAAATGCGATTTTGTGTATCCTCATAATCAGCATTCCATTTGTCCTGTCTGGCATTTTTTCTCCGGATACGGTGATGCATATGATGGGGGCGGATGCCGGGATCACGCAGCTGGGCCGCACATATACGAGGATTTTCTTATTATTTACACCGTTTTTTATGATGAATTATGTGTTTTCTGCGTTTGTCCGCAACGACAATGCTCCGACCCTCGCCATGATTGGAACGATGATGGGAAGTTTTTCCAATGTTGTCCTTGACTATGTGTTTATGTTTCCGATGGGGATGGGACTGGCAGGAGCAGCACTTGCCACAGCAGCATCTCCGATCGTCAGCATATTAATCTGCAGTATTCATTTTTGTCAGAAGAAAAATAAGGTACAGTTTGCAAAGACCAGACCATCGGTACGGATGCTTACAGCATCCTGCCAGCTGGGGGTTCCGGCATTTGTGGGAGAATTTTCTTCCGGAGTGACAACAACGCTTTTTAATTACCTGATTTTAGGGCTTGCCGGAAATGTAGGAGTGGCTGCCTATGGCGTGATTGCCAACTTTGCACTCATATTTACCTGTATTTTTAACGGGATTTCCCAGGGAGCCCAGCCACTGGTCAGCCGTTATTACGGAGAAGGGAATGAACGTGCGGTTAAAAAGATTCTGCATCTGGGACTGGCTACGGGCGTTGTTTTCAGTCTTTTGATTATTTCGCTTGTCTGGGGATTTACAGACCCGATGGTAGCCTTGTTTAACAGTGAACATTCGGTAAAGATGGCAGAATATGCATTTACAGGAATGCGGCTTTATGTGATCGGATTTTTGTTTGCCGGCTTCAATATTATCGGAACCGGATATCTGAGTGCATCGGAGCATGCAAAAGAGGCATTTACGGCCTCGGTTTGCAGAGGATTTGTAGCTATCGCGGTGTGTTCCGTGATATTATCACGTATGTTTGGAATCCGTGGTGTCTGGCTGTCATTTATGGCTGCGGAAGCATTGACGGCAGGAATTACGGCATGGGCGCTTCTTAAAGATCGCAAAAAGGAGGCTATGGCATGAAGTATGATAAGAAAGAACCTGAAACGATGGATGCAGATCCGATGCGTCTTTTGGTTTCCGCCATACTGGCATTTACGGTGATGCTTTTTATCAATGGGTTTGTCGGAAGTATGGGTGGATTTCCTGCGTTTGTTGCATTTACGCTGGTATTTTTCCGGATACGAACCCGTGCGGGAATGGAAAACGGAGGGATGCAGCAGGAATTGGCAGATCGTCAGATCACAGGACGGCTGTTGTGGAAATATGCTGCTGGTTATCTGGTTTTATGGGGGATTTTAAGAATTGCGTTTCTGATCTCCCGGGTCACCGGCTGGGGAAATATCAATGGAGCTTCCGCAGTGGAATATGTACGGCAGATGTGGAACACATCGCTTTTGGAAAAATGGGCATATTTTTTTGCGGGGATGATCATGTTTGCGTTTGTGCTTTCACTGTTTCCGCTTGCTGTAATCAGGGAAAAGGTGCGGTGGATTCGCTATGCATTAGTTGATGGTGCGGTGTTTGCACTGGTATGTCTTGGAATTAACGGCGTCTGTCGTTTGAAATTTGAACAGAAATCATCAGGCAGAGCAACATGTCTGATCGATCATCTGCTGCTTTGCGGCCGGATGCGGACCTGGCAGGAAATCACCTGTCTGTTGGCAATGGTTGTTTTTATTCTTGTCATCGGTGCATTTGTATTTAACTATGCATCCAGACAGTATGCGGTTAAAAATATAGATGGAATACCGGCATCCGCCGGGGAAGAAGAATCGCGCAGACACCGGATGATCAGAAAGATTGTGACGGTTGGCTGCAGTATTGCGGCTGCTGCAATTGTTGTCGTGATAGTACTTCTGATGCCAAAAGATACCGCAGGGGATTATACGAAGGTTGCGGAATTTCTGACTGAGGATACGCGGATGGGACCGATGGAATATGGAGATGCGGTTTATGTACCGGTAAATGAGGAAGCGGATCTGGAGAAAAACGGAATTGCCCAGGGCTATCTGGCAGAGCGTGGAGAGCGCTGCGACAGTCGGTTTTATCAGCTTGCGATTGCAAATCTTCTGTATACCGATCCGACCGGAAAAACAAATCTCGTACAGACAGCCGGAACCGATGGAGGAACATATGCACCGGTGGCATCGGTGGAAACAGATAAGGCATGGGAAACGGATGATGTGTTTCTTCTCTGGGATGAAGACTGGGCTTTGGAATCGGCATATTCGCATGAGCCGACAGGCTATGTGGCATGTCCGGCGGATCTGATACAGGGACTCAGGATGCAGTTTCCGGATGTGACCTACCGCACAGCGGATTTTTCGGATTATGATGCCTATTTTACACTTCGGGGATATCAGGAGATGGAGCAGGCGCTGGAGGAAGATCCTGTGGATGGAGACTGGGTCGGATGTATTCTGGTGAAAGATAACAAATTTTATTTTGGAAGCTACGAAAATCAGATTACGGGTATCTGTCTGCAACAGCTGCGGAAAGTACTCGGAGGAAATGCAAAATAAAAAAGGAAATCAGGAATTCACGCAGAATATATAATATGTAGAGTTGTTTGAAATATTGTAAGGATTTTGGCGGTTTGTGCCGCAGAAATGAGCAGAATATGACAATTCGGGAAAGAATAGAACAGATAGAAGCAGATACTTTAAGTCCGTACGCCTGTCTGTCCATAAACGCAAAGGGCAGAGACAGGGAGGAACCGCAGTGTGATATTCGTCCGGTCTTTCAGAGGGACCGTGACCGTATCCTGCACAGTAAGTCTTTCCGGAGACTGAAAAGTAAGACGCAGGTTTTTCTCACACCGATGGGAGATCATTACCGGACGCGGTTGACACATACGCTTGAAGTATCGCAGAATGCGAGAACCATTGCGAAGGCGCTCCGGCTGAATGAAGATCTGGTTGAGGCGATAGCACTGGGGCATGATCTGGGGCATACACCGTTTGGACATGCAGGAGAATTTCTGCTGAATCAGGTGTATGAAGGCGGGTTCCGCCACAACGAACAGAGCGTACGTATTGTAGAAAAACTGGAAAAAGACGGAGAAGGACTGAATCTGACCTGGGAGGTCCGGGATGGAATTTTAAACCATCAGACACGGACGATTCCGCACACGCTGGAAGGAAAGATTGTGCGCCTGTCCGATAAGATTGCATATGTCAATTCCGATATTGACGATGCGATCCGTGCAATGATTCTGGATGAGGAAGATATTCCCGTGGAACTGCGTCGTACGCTGGGATTTACCACGAGAGAGCGCCTGGATCACCTGATCCACGATATCATCAGCAACAGTATGGGAAGAGACGATATCATTATGTCGGATGAGACCGCGGAGGCGCTGCGGGATCTGCGCTTGTTCATGTTTGAACATGTATACCGGAATCCGGTCGCAAAAGGCGAGGAAGTAAAAGCTAAGGCCATGCTGGAACAGATGTATTATTTTTATATGGACCATATCGAGCAGCTGCCGGCAAAGTTATTAAAAATGCTGGATGAGGGTGAAGACAAAGGGCGCATCGTCTGTGACTATATTTCCGGTATGACAGATAAGTATGCGATTACCAAATTTAAAGAAAATTTTATGCCGCAGGCATGGAAAGTGGATGGATATTGATGACTAGAGAAAGGAGGGGATTTCCACGCCGTATTTTTCAGATGATCTGATTGAGGAGGTACGTTCCCGCAATGACATTGTGGATGTGATCGGCGGGTATGTGCGTCTGCAGAAAAAAGGAAGTACATATTTTGGGTTATGCCCCTTTCATAATGAGAAGACGGGATCATTTTCCGTTTCTCCAAATAAACAGATGTATTACTGCTTTGGATGTGGAGCGGGAGGCAATGTTTTTACATTTCTGATGCAGTATGAGAATTATACTTTTACCGAAGCGATGCAGGTACTTGCCGATCGTGCGGGAATTGAACTTCCCAAGCAGGAGATGACAGGTGCACAGAAACGTGAGGCGGACAAGCGCACGAAGCTGCTGGAGATTAACAAAGAAGCCGCAAAGTATTTTTATAAACTTCTGCGCAGCCCGAGAGGGGAAAAAGCATATGCGTATTTCCGTAAGCGGGAGCTGTCAGATGAAACGATGCGCAAATTTGGCCTGGGCTATTCGGATCAGTACAGCGATGATCTCTATCGCTATTTAAGACATATGGGATATGACGATGCGCTGCTGAAAGAGTCGGGGCTTGTCTCCATCGATGAGGTGCGCGGAGGCCATGACAAATTCTGGAATCGTGCCATGTTTCCGATCATGGATGTACATAACCGGGTGATCGGATTTGGAGGGCGTGTCATGGGCGAAGGGGAACCGAAGTATCTGAATTCGCCGGAGACGAAGATTTTTGACAAGAGCCGGAATCTGTATGGATTAAATATTGCAAGGACAACCAGAAAACCGCAGCTGCTTTTATGTGAGGGATATATGGATGTCATTGCACTGCACCAGGCAGGCTTTGACAATGCGGTGGCCTCTCTTGGCACATCGCTTACCAGTGGACATGCCAGTCTGCTGAAACGCTACACCAAAGAAGTGTATCTGACATATGACAGTGATGGGGCTGGGGTAAAGGCGGCACTCCGTGCAATTCCGATTTTAAAAGAAGTTGGAATTATCACGAAAGTCATAAACATGCAGCCGTACAAAGATCCGGATGAATTTATCAAAGCACTTGGGGCCGAAGAATATCAGAAGCGGATTGATCAGGCGGAAAACAGTTTTCTGTTTGAAATCCGTATGCTGGAGCAGAATTATGATATGAATGATCCGGAGTCCAAGACGGCATTTTATAATGAGACGGCGCGGCGGCTTTTAGCCTTTCCGGAGGAGCTTGAGCGCAACAATTATATCCAGGCGGTCGCTGATAAGTACAGGATTGGCTTTGAGGATCTGCGGAAGCTTGTGAATAATCTGGCAATGGCAGGGAGCGGGATTACAAAGGCGGCTCCGTTAAAGAGCGGTATCCATGAAAAAAAGAAAGAAGATGGCATGAAACAGTCACAGAAGCTGCTTCTGACCTGGCTGATCGAGGATACGCGGCTTTTTGACAGCATCAAAGGATGGATCACGGAGGAAGATTTCACGGAACCGCTGTATCGCAAAGCGGCACAGGAGCTGTTCACCCAGTATTGGGAGAGCGGACAGGTGAATCCGGCAAAGATTATCAGCCGGTTTCAGGAGGAGGAAGAACAAAAAGAAATTGCGGGGCTTTTTAATGCAAAAATTCATGAAGTAGAGACAAAACAGGACAAAGAAAAAGCATTAAAGGAAACAATTGAGAGAATCAAGGAAAACAGTATTGATGTTCGAAGCCGGCAGTCAGATCCGAATGATCTGACGGTCGTTATGCAGCTGATCAATGAACAGAAGGAATTGGAGAAGCTGAAGAAAACGCATATTTCTATTGATTAGGGACAAAATAGAAAGTAACCTGAGAGGACGAAACGACATGGCAAAGAAAAAAGAAGAGAATGCAGCAGTGGAAACGGAAGAAACAAAGGCAAAGTTCAGAGAAAAACTGAAAAGTCTGCTGGAACTGGGAAAAAAGAAACGGAACATTCTGGAGTATCAGGAGATCAGCGATTTTTTCAGGGATATGAATCTTGACGAAGAAAAGATGGAGAAGGTTCTGGATTTCCTGGAAGCAAATAAAGTAGATGTCCTCAGGATCAGTGACGGGGATGATGAGGATGATGATATCATTCTGGATGACGAAGACGAGGTAGAAGTAGAAAAGATTGATCTTTCGGTTCCGGAGGGCGTAAGTGTCGAGGATCCGGTACGCATGTACTTAAAGGAAATCGGCAAAGTGCCGCTGCTGTCTGCAGACGAAGAAATTGAGCTGGCACAGAAGATGGAGACCGGAAGTGTGGCAGTTGAAAAAATTCCACTGCTCAAAGAGCGTCTGGCAGAAACCGGTGATGAACAGGAAAAAGAAGAAATACAAGCGGAGATCAAAGCATTGCAACTGGATGTCGACCGTGGATCAGATGCCAAAAAACGTCTGGCGGAGGCAAATCTTCGTCTGGTAGTCAGCATTGCCAAGCGCTATGTGGGCAGGGGCATGCTGTTTTTAGACCTGATTCAGGAAGGAAATTTGGGACTGATCAAGGCGGTAGAAAAATTTGATTACCGCAAAGGATATAAGTTCTCCACTTATGCAACATGGTGGATCCGGCAGGCAATTACCCGTGCAATTGCGGATCAGGCAAGAACCATCCGTATTCCGGTGCATATGGTGGAAACGATCAACAAGCTCATTCGTGTCAGCAGACAGCTGCTGCAGGAACTCGGGCGGGAACCTACGCCGGAAGAAATCGCGGAAGAGATGAAGATGCCGGTGGAACGTGTGCGGGAAATCTTAAAGATTTCACAGGAACCGGTATCTTTGGAAACACCAATCGGAGAAGAGGAAGATTCCCATCTGGGCGATTTTATTAAAGATGATAATGTACCGGTACCGGCAGATGCTGCAACTTTTACGCTGCTTAAGGAACAGCTGGAAGAGGTACTCGGAACACTGACCGAGCGGGAGCAGAAAGTGCTGACGCTTCGCTTTGGTCTGGAGGATGGAAGGGCGAGAACCCTTGAGGAAGTCGGAAAAGAGTTCAATGTAACCAGAGAACGAATCCGTCAGATTGAGGCAAAAGCGCTCCGTAAGCTTCGCCATCCCAGCAGAAGTCGTAAGTTAAAGGATTATTTAGAGTAACATGATGAAATTATCGAGGAGAATGAAAGCAGTGGCTTCCATGGTTACAACCGGCGGTATCCTTGCGGATATCGGAACAGACCATGCGTATGTGCCGATTGCACTGGTACAGAGGCAGAAAATAAAGGGAGCCATTGCAATGGATATTAATGAGGGACCGCTTGCCCGGGCACAGGAACATATCCGGGCAGCCAGGCTGGAGGAATATATACAGACCAGGCTTTCGGACGGGGCAGAGGCACTGCTTCCAAATGAAGCGGATTCCATTCTGATTGCAGGAATGGGTGGAGAACTGATTCTGCATATTCTGACGGAAGGGGAATCCGTCTGCAGTACAGCGAAAGAACTGATTTTGCAGCCACAGTCTGAAATACATAAGGTCCGGGAATATCTGCGCCAGCATCAGTATAAAATTGAAGATGAAGATATGGTCTGTGAAGAAGGAAAATATTATCCGATGATGCGTGCCGTAAAAACGGAGCAGGATGAAACGTGGAACCGGTTGAACGATCAGACAATAGCAGTCTGTGATATTTACGGACCGCTTCTTCTGAGAAACGGAAATCCGGTACTGCGCCGGTTTCTGGTGCGTCAGCATGGACAGCTGACACAGATTCTGCAGACGCTTGAAGCACAGAAAGAATCGGAACAGATCATACGACGTATTGCAGAAGTGCAGGAAAAATTACAGCAGAATGAATCTGCGTATACGATTTTGGGGGCGATAAAAAGTGCAGGAATTTGAGATCACATTGGAGACTGCGCCGGAGAAAACCGAACTGGTTCTGATTCCGGAGCAGACAAAACTGGAACAGATTGCAAAACAATATCAGAAAAATTACAGTGACAGGATTGTACTGGCATGTGTAGATGGAAAACTGCGGGAACTTTCAAAAGTGGTGAAGGCACCCGGTAAAATTTCGTTTCTGACGATGACGGACAGGGACGGCAAACGCACCTATCGCAGAAGTATGACGCTTTTATTGCAGAAGGCGGTAGAAAATCTGTGGAAGGATCAGGTAAAAATCAGGGTATATTATTCTCTGGGAGAAAGTTATTACTGTGAACTGCATGGAACTGCAAATGATGCAGCAGCCGTGCAGGCACTGCGTGCAGAGATGCAGCGTCTGGTAGAGGCCGATTTACCGATCAAGAAATGCAGTGTAAAAACAGAAGATGCGGAACAGCTGTTTCATGATAAGGGAATGAAGGACAAAGAGCGGCTTTTACATTATCGCAGAAGTTCGCGTGTCAATATTTATGAGCTGGACGGACATCAGGACTATTATTACGGTTATATGGTTCCATCCACGGGATACCTCGGAGTGTTTGATCTGGAGTTATATGAAGACGGCTTTGTTCTTTTGTTCCCAAATAAAAAGGGAGATGAAGTGGAACCGCTTCATACCTCCAATAAACTGTACCACACATTAAAAGAATCACGCAGCTGGAGCCGTATGCTGGACGTTGGAACGATCGGTGCGCTCAATGATGCAATCGCATCCGGCAGGGGCGAACAGATTATTCTGCTTCAGGAAGCATTGATGGAGGAACGGATCGGTTCCCTGGCAGCACAGATTGCAGCAAAAAAAGGAATTAAATTTGTCATGATTGCAGGTCCGTCTTCTTCCGGAAAGACGACATTTTCCAACCGCCTGTCGATTCAGCTTCTGGCAAAGGGAAGAAAACCGCATCCGATCAGTCTGGATGATTATTATGATGACAGGGAGCGGTGTCCGAGGGATGCAGACGGAAATCTTGATTTTGAATGTCTGGAGGCACTGGATGTCAGACAGTTTAATGAAGATATGACCCGGCTTCTGGCAGGGGAGAAAGTAGATATGCCTTCTTTCAATTTCAAGACGGGAAAGAGGGAATACCGTGGCAGGACCCTGCAGCTTAAAGAAAATGATATTCTTGTCATAGAGGGAATTCATGGTCTGAACGATAAGCTGTCGTATACACTTCCCGCAGAAAGTAAATTTAAGATTTATATTTCTGCGCTGACACAGTTGAATATTGATGAACACAATCCGCTGTCCACGACGGACTGCCGTCTGTTACGCCGGATCGTGAGAGATGCCAGAACCCGTGGAACGACGGCACAGGAGACGATTGCGATGTGGAAATCTGTGCGAAGGGGAGAAGAAAAAAATATTTTCCCGTTTCAGGACAGTGCGGATGTCATGTTTAATTCCGCTTTACTGTATGAGGTTGCGGTGCTTAAAGTATATGCGGAACCGCTTCTGTTTCAGATTCCGCGTGACAGTGCAGAATATCTGGAAGCGAAGCGTCTGCTTAAGTTTTTGGACTATTTTCTGCCGCTTCCGACGGAAGGAATTGCACAGAGTTCTCTGGTGCGGGAATTTGTCGGAGGAAGTTGTTTTAATGTATAAAAACACGGTAAACTTTACGGCTTGAACCTTACTGGAAACTGTGTTATAGTGGAAAAGCATCTTAAGATGGAGGACAGGTGATCGCGGCTGCAGGTGTCGAAAGACCGCAGGTGAGGAAAGTCCGGGCTTCACAGGGCAGGATGCCGGTTAACGGCCGGTGGAGGAAACTCTAAGGAAAGTGCAACAGAAATATACCGCTATAAGAGATGCATCACAGATGCACCTCTATAGTAAGGGTGGAATGGCAGTGTAAGAGACTACCGCCTCGCTGGTAACAGAGAGGGCACATGTAAACCCCATCCGAAGCAAGACCGAATAAAAGCCACGTGGCGGCCCGTCACGCTTTAGGTAGGTCGCTCGAGCCTGGTGGCGACATCAGGCCTAGATAGATGATTGTCCAACGACATAACCCGGCTTATCGTCTTGCTTAACCACAGTAATAATTTAAGCTGCAACGATCATGTGAATTAGATTAATGATAACGGCTGACCAGATACCATAAGAAAGCAGGTAGTGAAATGGGAATGAAAGTAAATGCGGAGCTGCCGCTGCCGGCAGATTTGAAGGCGGAATATCCGCTGTCGGACAAGATCATAGCGTTGAAGAAAAAAAGGGACCAGGAAATCCGCGATGTTTTTATCGGAAAATCAGATAAATTTCTTGTCCTGGCTGGCCCCTGTTCAGCGGACAATGAAGATGCGGTATGCGAGTACGTGAGCAGGCTGTCTCGGGTCAATGAAAAAGTATCAGACAGACTGGTGCTGATCCCGCGGGTTTATACCAACAAGCCAAGGACGACGGGAGAAGGGTACAAGGGAATGCTCCATCAGCCGGAGCCTGACCAGGCGCCGGATCTTCTTGCGGGAATCATCGCGATCCGGAAAATGCATATCAGGACGATAGAAGAGAGCGGACTGACTGCGGCCGATGAGATGCTGTACCCGGAAAACAGGAGCTACCTGGACGATATTTTATCTTACGAGGCGATCGGGGCCCGTTCTGTCGAGAATCAGCAGCACCGCCTGACGGCCAGCGGTATGGACATTCCGATTGGAATGAAAAATCCAACCAGCGGTGATTTTTCTGTTATGCTGAATTCCGTAATTGCCGCACAGAATTCCCACAACTTTATCTATCGGGGAATGGACGTGACAACAGATGGAAATGACCTTGCCCACGTGATTTTAAGGGGCGGCGTTGACAAATATGGCACATGTATTCCAAACTACCATTATGAAGATCTCGTGAGGCTGCTGGATATGTATGGGAAAAAGGATCTCCAGAATCCGGCCGCAGTGATCGATGCGAACCATTCAAATTCAAATAAACAGTTCAAAGAGCAGATCAGAATCGTAAGCGAAGTGATGCACAGCCGAAATTACAATCCTGATCTGAAGAAATTGATCAAGGGTGTCATGATTGAGAGTTACCTTCAGGAGGGATGCCAGAGTATAGAATGCGACAGGGAATACGGAAAATCTATCACAGACCCTTGTCTGGGCTGGGAAGATACGGAAGCACTGATTTATAAAATAGCAGAGAGCTGTTAAGACTATAAGTGAATCGGAACTGTAAGGCTTTCCGGGACAGAAGATTTATGAAGTTTTTCAACCAGGATGAAAGTATCTAGCCAGGTACGTTTCTCCTGGTTTTCTATTTATCTTGAGATTTATCCTGAAAGCTTGGGCACAACTGAATTCAGACATTATTTCTAGAATAAAACATTGCATTATGTTACAGTAGGAAGTATACTGGTAACATAAACAAAATTCCGCTTCGCGGTTACAAACAAGAAAGGGGGAGGGATGGCATGCCAGATCTAGCAAACAATATAGCAGAACAAGCTGTCTGGATAGAATTTGCAGAACACTTTAAGAATCAGGATACAGCATTGGCATATTTGAAGGAGATCTTGGAGTGTGAGAATGTATGCATGACAGATTTCTTTCAAATGAGCAGCAAGGACGTCGAACTGTATTATATAAATATGCGCCAAAAAGAAGCGGCAGGTAAGCTGAGTATGAGTACCTTGTGCAAAAAGTTTTGGGAGCTGCATTCTTTTGCTGCATATGCCGCAGATCATAAAGAGGAGTTCGGACTGCCTAGAGCGTTTGAAGATTATTTTTACCCATGGCTGAAGAAACTCAAACAACAGGAGAAGTTCGTCCATTCGGTTCCTGTAGAACATATGGATGCGCTCTATCAGACTGTGCAGGAGGATCTAATGGCCTATACAATGATATCCCTGATCCATAGAGCCGGATTGTCTTCCAATGAAATCGCGTCCCTGAAGCCGGACAGCCTGGCAGTTTATGATAATGGAACGTTTGCATATATTGAGGGAAGAGAGACTGTATGCTATATACCGGAAGATGCGGCGGATATATTAGAACGCTATATAAATGAGAGGAAGGCGATGGAATATTTGTTTTATAACAGAAACGGAGGCCCCTTAAATAAAATGTATATCAGCCGGATGTTGAAAAAATATACACAGAAGGCTGGGATTCCTGCTTACAGTGCAGAAAAGATCCGCACCACATGCGGTACGTCCATGTTTGCATACGGAGCCGGGCCGGGGCAAGTGGCTAAGCAGATGGGGATAACAAAGACACAGATACAAAAATATCACAATCGCCAATATAAAGACAATCTGCTGGTGAAGGCCAATGAACTTGTAAAGATTAAGGTTGAGCCGCCCATATAAAGAGGCATAGAAAATAACCAATCTCAGCGAAGCCTGCTGCGCCTGCGAAGCTGGTCGTAGCGCCCACTACGCCTGCGTTTTTGCGTCTGCACTCTCGAAAAATCACTCTCACCGAACCAGTAAGGTATTAAAATCGTCTTATACTAGTTGACAAAAGCGCAACAAGTTACTATACTATAATAGTAACTTGTTGCGCTTTTTGAAGGAGATAAAAATGCAATTAAAACAATTAATAGAGGAATATGCAGATAGTGAAATCATGAGAAGGAAGGGGATCTTTGCAAGCATTTTCATTATACAGAACCGTCTGCAGACAGCCTGTGATAAACTGGACGAGGAAATCACTATGAAGCAATGGCTGCTTCTGGCGATGGCGGGAACCACAGAAAGCCCTATGTCGCTCACCGATCTGGGCCGGCTAATGGGGTGTTCCAGGCAGAATGTCAAGAAAATTGCCAACTCCCTTGAGCAGAAAGGATTTCTCAGATTAGAGCGTCGGGAGGGCGATTCCAGGGCCGTAAGCATAGTTTTGGATGAGAGAGTGAAAGCATATACGGATCGTGTCGGAGAAATGCAGCAAAGCATATTGGAACTTTTGTTTCGTGGCTTTTCAGATGATGAAACAAGTGTGTTATATCAGGGAATCATGAAACTGCAGGAGAATATTTCAGAGATAGAAAAATATGTGGAGGATAGACATGGACATATATAAGGAAAAAAATAAAGTAGTCGTTTATACATCAGAAACCGGATTTTCAAAAAAATACGCAGGATGGATCGCTGAGGCATTAAAATGTGAAGCCGTGGACATAAAAGAGTGGAAGAGCAGGAAGCCAGAGAACTATCAGACGGTAATCTATGGGGGAGGCTTTTATGCAGGGAAGATCAAAGGGTTAAAGAAGATCAAAGAACAAATGAAAAACTATCCGGATTTAAGACTGATTGTATTCGGAACCGGCGCCACCCCGATGGAGGCAGAAGAGATCATAAAGGGGGCAATGGATGCTAATTTTACAGCAGAGGAAAAAAAGAAGATTCGGACATTCTATTTCCAGTCCGGTCTAAACTACGAGAAAATGAGCTTGAAGTACAAAGTGATGATGAAGATGTTCACCGGGATGATGAACAAAAAAGCCGATAAAACAGAAGATGAACAGATGATGGCAGAAATGCTGGCCCATTCATACGATTTTAGCAAAAAAGAATATATAAACAAATTGTTGGAATATTCTGAATAAGGTGCGCAAAGGGGTCAGACCCCTTTGCATTTTTTTTACTGTTTTGCTGTATATTTTTCTTCGCAGTACTTACAGCGGTAGATCTGCTTTTCCTCATCTGTGAGGACGAAGACGTGATCCAGCCCCTGCTCGATCGATGTGATACAACGCGGGTTTCTGCAACGGATGACATTCCGGATCTCTTTTGGAAGTGTCAGGCGCTTCTTGTCCACAATTTCCTCGTTCTGGACGATGTTGACTGTGATGTTGTGATCGATAAAGCCCAGAATGTCCAGATCCATAAAGTCGATCGGGCATTCGATTTTCATAATATCTTTTTTGCCCATCTTGCTGCTCTTCGCGTTTTTGATGATGGCAACACAGCAGTCGAGCTTATCGAGATGTAAGTATTTGTATATTTCCATGCTTTTGCCGGCCTCGATATGGTCGAGCACAAAGCCTTCTGAGATACGGCCGACATTTAAAGTATTTTTAACCATAGTGATATCCTCCTCCTTTTAATCCACATGGATGTCCAGCAGAGTGAGTATGAGCGCCATACGCACGTAAACTCCGTACTGCATCTGCCTGAAATAAGCAGCCCTTGGATCGTCATCCACCTCAACAGATATCTCATTCACTCTTGGGAGTGGATGAAGTACATACATGTCTTCCGGTGCGAGACGCATCTTTTTCTTATCCAGTATATAGAAATCTTTCATTCGTACGTAGTCTTCTTCATTGAAGAAACGCTCCTTCTGAACCCTGGTCATGTACAGTATGTCCAGTTTAGGAATCGCATCATCCAGGCGGACTACTTCCTGATAAGGAATGTTCTGCTTGTCCAGCACATCATGGCGCATGTAATCGGGTAGACGTAATTCTTCGGGAGAAATCAGAATAAACCTGATTCCTTCATAACGCACTAATGCATGAATCAGGGAGTGGACGGTACGGCCGAACTTTAAGTCCCCGCAGAGCCCTATTGTCATGTTGTTCAGACGTCCTTTCACGTTTAAGATCGTAAGCAGGTCAGTAAGCGTCTGCGTCGGATGCTGATGTCCACCGTCACCGGCGTTGATTACCGGGATCGAAGAATGCTGGCAGGCAACCATTGGAGCGCCTTCCTTGGGATGCCGCATGGCGCAGATATCCGCATAACAGGAGATCGTTCTGATGGTATCGGATACGCTCTCCCCCTTCGCAGCCGAGCTTGATTCGGCGGATGAAAATCCCATGATGCTGCCGCCAAGGTTCAGCATAGCCGCTTCATGGCTCAGTCTTGTACGTGTACTTGGTTCGTAAAATAAAGTCGCAAGCTTTTTCCCATCGCAGGCATGGGCATATTTGTCCGGATGTGCCTCAATATCCTGTGCCAGGCTAAGCAGTTCGTCCAGTTCCTCAATGGAAAAATCCAGAGGACTCATTAAGTGTCTCATAAATAACCTCCTTATATGCCGAATAGGGGCATTCTTAATCTATCTGTATTGCAGTAAATCTTCTATAGATTTACGTTTGGGCGCTTCCGGATTATCGGCAGGCCAGCCGATGGCGATCAATGCTGCAAGTTCCTGATCCTCAGGCAGTTCCAGAAGCCCGGAAATACCGTCTTCATCGAATATCCCCATAATAACGGTGCCAAGTCCGTACTCCTTTGCAGCCAGACAGAACGACTGGGTGGCAATTCCGGCGTCAAACATCTGCCATCTGTCTCCTTTTTGGGTAGTATAGGAGCCATCGCGCTCAAAACCGGATCTTCCCTTCAGATAAGTAACCGCAATCAGCATGGGCGCCTGCCGGATAATATTCGCATTGTGCTCAAGCGTAAAATCAGCTGTTATTTTTTCAATAATGGAAGAATCTTCAATTGCAATATAACGGGTAATCTGGGTGTTTTTCCAGGAAGGAGAATAAGATGCTGCAGAAACAATAGAATCAATCAAAGAATGGTCAATGGGATCCGGCTTATACTTGCGGATGCTTCTTCGACCCTTAATACATTCAATAGTGTTCATTTGTAAACCTCCCTATTCAAAATTCTCTTCAACTAATCATATACTAAAACAGGCTGATTTTCAACAGGAATTTTGAAAGGGAGTGCTCCTGTTCGTCCCAGCAGGAGGTAAACAGTAACAGAGAGCTCTGGCGGTTCAACGCAGGATTTTCTCGAACAGGAGGCCGGCGCCGAACCACAGGGGAGCATAATCAAACCGGATGATGCCCCTTAAATTGTATTTTGCTTTGCTGTAATCCCAGGGACACGCATGGTGCCTTTTCAGAAAGCTGCCTGAGAGAAACTCACCGAAGAAAATACAGCAGGTGTAGACTCCGCCTCTCAGAAGGGGATTTTTCCCCTTTAACAGCCGGCAGACAGGAGTGAGAAGGCATGCCGCGCCGTAAATGGGGAACATCCAGATGGAGGTTCGTCCGATGAGCGTAAATTCTCTCTTTTTAAAGGAGTGGAGGGCCGTAAAAATGATTTCCATGCACCAGCCCAGGGTGCCGCAGATAATAAATTTATTCTTCATAATGAAAAGTATGTTTAAGAAACGTAGATTTTATACGTGAAATGTATTATAATGTTTCTTAGTTTGTGCAAAGGAGAAGTAAAAATGGCAACATTGGAAGAACTGAGGCTGCAGTTGGATGAGATTGACGACCAGCTTGTAAAGCTATATGAAAACAGAATGCAGGTATGTAAGGAAGTCGGCGAACTGAAGGTAAATACTGGGAGAAAGGTCTTTGATAAGCAGCGTGAGAAGGAGAAGCTGGCAGATGTCTCTGGCAAGGTGACGGGTGATTTCAATAAAAAGGGGATCCAGGAACTGTTTGAACAGCTCATGTCCATGAGCCGGAAACTGCAGTACCAGCTGCTGGTGGAGGCCGGGGCCCTGGGCAGGCTGCCGTTTATCGAGGTAGAATCACTGGAAGGGCAGAATGCAAGAGTGGTATTTCAGGGAGTAGAGGGCGCTTACAGTCAGGCTGCAATGCAGCATTACTTTGGAGAAAACTGCAACGGATTTCATGTCAGGACGTTCCGTGAGGCCATGGAGGCCATCGAGGAAGGATCGGCAGATTATGCCGTGCTTCCAATCGAAAATTCTTCTGCAGGGGCCGTTAATGAGATGTACGATCTTTTAGTAGAATTTGAAAACTTCATCGTAGGGGAGACAATCATCCCCATTACACATACGTTGTCGGGACTGCCCGGGACTAGTTTAAACCAGCTGCAGCGGGTTTATTCCAAGGCGGAGGCGTTGATGCAGACCTCACGTTTCCTGGACGAGCATAGTAATTGGCAGCAAATCAGCGTTGTGAATACAGCGATTGCCGCTAAGAAGATATTAGAGGATCAGGACAGGACACAGGCCGCTGTGTGCAGCGCTTATGCCGCAAAAGTGCACGGGCTGTCTGTCTTACAGGACAACATCAACGATGAACCGAACAACTCTACCAGATTTATTGTGGTGACCAATCAAAAGATTTTCCTGCAGGACGCTTCCAAGATCAGCATTTGTTTTGAAGTGCCTCACAAAAGCGGATCATTGTACCGTATACTGTCCCATTTTATATATAATGACCTGAATATGACCAGGATCGAATCCCGTCCGGTGGAGGGCAAAAACTGGGAGTACCGTTTCTTCGTGGACTTCGAGGGCAATATGGCTCAGCCTGCGGTCAAAAATGCAATCAGGGGTTTAAGAGAAGAGGCCAGAAATCTGAAGATTCTGGGTAATTATTAGAATATAAAGAGGAAGATACAATGCGGACAAATGAATTAATACTGTATAAGAATATGGAATATGGAGATATCCTGCAGGATATGACCTTTCTTATGGAGAATTTTCATAATGATTATTATAACAGAGAAGATCTGAGGAGCCTGTTTTTCGAGTGCATGAATGCCTTGCTGGAGCTTTCTGCGAGCCATGGGTTCGAGGGCAATCTGTGGCATACATACCTGGCATTTCTTCTGGCCAGCGATGAGAATGCGTACAGTACGTCTTGTGAAATCGTCGGGCCGGTGAGTGGAAGCATCAACGAAATCGCCAGACATGATTTCGGAGTATTTAAAGAGCTGTTTGATTACGATTTCGATAAAATGGAAGCAGACTTGGATGTCAAATGCTTCTCAATCCTGGAAAATTATCAGAATGTCAATGCGCACAGCAAGGTTTTTAACAAGCGGATCCGCGACAGGATCTGCGGATTGGGCCATGCCCTGGGGGATGCGGGGAATGTGGAAGCTTTTCAGGAGATCCTGACGCAGTTTTATAAAGAATTCGGTGTTGGGAAGCTGGGACTTCATAAAGCTTTCCGGGTGGAGCACCCGGAGGAGACTGGAGTACAGATTGTACCGATCACAAATATCGCTCATGTCCATTTGGACGACCTTGTGGGATATGAGATTGCAAAGAAAAAATTGATTGATAATACGAAAGCCTTTGTAGAAGGGCGGAGAGCCAATAACTGCCTGCTGTACGGGGATGCCGGAACCGGCAAGTCTTCCTCCATCAAAGCCATACTGAATCAGTACTATGGACAGGGCCTGCGTATGATTGAAGTTTACAAACACCAGTTCCAGGATTTAAACGACGTGATCGCGCAGATTAAAAACAGAAATTATAAATTTATCATATACATGGACGATTTGTCTTTTGAGGAATTTGAGATTGAGTATAAATATCTGAAAGCAGTCATAGAGGGCGGTTTGGAGAAAAAGCCTAATAATGTGCTGATTTACGCCACTTCAAACCGGCGCCATCTGGTGCGTGAAACATTTAAGGACAAGGCGGACAGAGATGAGGAACTGCATACCAATGATACGGTGCAGGAAAAGCTGTCTCTCGTCGCACGATTCGGCGTGACTATTTATTTTGGGTCTCCCGATAAAAAAGAATATCAGCAGATTGTAAAAGAGCTGGCAAAGCAAAATCAGATTGCCATGCCGGAAGATGAACTGCTTCTTCAGGCAAACCAATGGGAACTTACCCACGGCGGCCTGTCAGGAAGGACAGCGCAGCAGTTTATCGATTATCTGCTTGGGCAGGAATAAGAAAGG
>OLSM01000931.1_pt1 | contig 24755 bp, 20 predicted proteins | sample 1672721 | NCBI WGS metagenome assembly OLSM01 (sample SAMEA3136717, study PRJEB25190) | human gut metagenome
GCAAAGAAAGAATTGCTCCTGGAGATGCTGGACGGACTGACAGATGGAATCACTACTTCCATGACGCCGGAGCTGATCGTGGACATGGTGGCGGGCGGCATGGTCAATGGCGAACTCATCGCCGGAGAAAAACAGCTGGCGGCGCTATTGCAGTGCGGCGTGCAGGTAAACGGCAGGAACACGGTGATTCCCGAGGGATTCCGCCTGCGGGAGAGCCGCTCGCCGATCTCCGTCCAGGAGGCGGCGGGCATGTCGGGGGCGTGGATGCGCCTGGGAAAGGTGATCCTGGAACCGGGCGCCGCAAAGATGCTGCGGCAGCGGGGCGTAAAGCTCACCGGCACGGCGGGCGCGGTTATCCCCCAGGAGGACGCGGAAGACTTCTATGCCCTGTGGCAGGGCCAGGGACAAATCACCCTGCTGGAGGCAAACACGCGCTATGTGGCCGATGACCTGACCCTTCGCGGCACGGACGCCATGCTGAAGCTGCGGGGAGAGCGGTATGTGGCCGGAAACCTGACCCTGATGGACACCGTTACCCCGGCGCACCTGGCCGGGATGAGCCGCCTGTGGGTGACGGGCACGCTGATGCTGCCCGAGGCGCTGCTGGATACGGTGCTGCCGCGTCTGGCAAACGAGCCGGAACTGGCGCCCTACCAGGGCAAGCTGCTGGTGGATGAAGAAAAAATGGAGCTGGGCGAGGCGGAACTGTCGGCCTATACGCAGGGCGTAACCCTGCTGGTGCAGGGCCAGCTGGATCTGCGGGAGGACCTTGCGCCGGAGGTGCTGCGGGAAAAGGTACGGCTGCTGTACAACTGCGGCCAGGTGATCCTCAACACGGAGCAGCAGGCGGCGCTGCTGCCGGTTACCATCAACCAGGGGCATCTCAGCCTGCGCAAGGCGGAGACGGAGAAAACACAGCCCCAGGCCAATCCGGATGAATGCGTGCTGGGCGACATGGCCTATCTGGAGCTGTGAGGGGGAACAAAGAAAAAACAATTTTACCCCGGCAACGGTCATTGACATTTTTCCCCTGCGCTGGTATGATGAACTCCAGAAACGCCATGACGGGGAAAAACGGGCGGCGAATTCCCTTCAGAGAGTCCGCGGTTGGTGCAAGCGGATGGGAGCAATGCCTGATACTGGCCCCCGAGCGGCCGGCTCAACGGCGAGCGGGAAACTTCCGCCCTGCCTGGTAAAGCCGGACGGAAGCCCACCGTGAGCGGGGTAGGCATTGTTCGATGCCGACGAGGGGGACGGCCCCGGCCGTCAACAAGAGTGGTACCGCGGAAGCAATATACGCGCTTTCGTCTCTTGCAAATCCATGTAGGGTAGCGGAGACGAAGGCGTTTTTCTTTGTCTCCCCAGCGTAATGAGGAGGATGAAACGTATGAAAATTGCATTTTCCACCCTGGGTTGCCCCGATTTTGACTGGCCGGATATCTATTCCATGGCCAAGGACCTGGGCTTTGACGGCATTGAAATGCGCGGCCTGGGGGACGACCTGTTCGCTGTGAACGCCAGGCCCTTCCGCGCGGATCAGATCGACAAGACCATCGCGCTCCTGGCGCGGATGCATTTGACCATTCCCTGCCTGTCCTCCGGCTGCGTGCTCAAGGATACGGAGAACTGGCCCGCCACCCGGGAGGAAATCGGCGACTATATCCGCCTGGCTGCCCGGCTGGGCTCCAGCTATATCCGCCTGCTGGCCGACCGCAACGCCGACAGGGAGGGCGAGGTGGACGACGAGGTGGTGTTGGCCCACCTGAAGGAGGTACTGCCCCTGGCCGAGGAAAAGGGCGTGATGCTCCTCTTGGAGACCAACGGCGTGTACGCGGATACCGCCCGCCTGCGGGATCTGCTGGTGCGGGCGGAGAGCGACAGCGTGGGCGCCCTGTGGGATATGCATCACCCCTACCGCTTCGCCGGGGAAAGCCCCGAGCTCACCGTGCAGAACCTGGGCGTGTATATCAAGTATACCCACATCAAGGACTCCGTTATGGAGAATGGCAAGGTTTCCTATCGCCTCATGGGCGAGGGTGACCTGCCCGTGGACGCCATGATGCGCGCCCTGCGCTCCATCAATTACGAGGGCTTTGTTTCCCTGGAGTGGGTCAAAAAGTATATGCCCGACCTGCGCAACGCGGGCATCGTGTTCCCGCACTTTGCCAATTTCATGGCCCAGTACCTGGCCCAGAGCGGCGGCAGCCATCGCCTCCAGGACAACCTGCGCAAGACCGGCAAGTACGTCTGGCCCAAGGAAACCCTCATCGACATGACCTTCCCCCAGGTGCTGGACCGCATGGTGGACGAGTTCCCCGACCAGTATGCCTTCCGCTACACTACCCTGGACTATACCCGTACCTATGCTGAATTCCGGGACGATGTGGACACCTTCGCCCGCAGCCTCATCGCCATGGGCGTGAAGCCCGGGGATCACGTGGCCATCTGGGCCACCAACGTGCCCCAGTGGTACATCACCTTCTGGGCCACCACCAAGATTGGCGCGGTGCTGGTGACGGTGAACACCGCCTATAAGGTTCATGAAGCGGAATACCTGCTCCGCCAGAGCGATACCCATACCCTGGTGATGATCGACGGCTACAAGGACAGCAACTATGTGGAGATCATCCATGAGCTGTGCCCGGAGCTCAAGACCCACCCCAAGGGACGGCCCCTGCACACCCGCCGCTTCCCCTTCCTGCGCAATATCATCACCATCGACAGCGATCAGCCCGGCTGCTGGACCTGGGAGGAAGCCATTGCCCAGGCGCAGAAGGTGGGCGTGGAAGAGGTATGGCGCCGCGCTGCTGCTGTGGGCAAGCATGACGTGTGCAACATGCAGTATACCTCCGGTACCACAGGCTTCCCCAAGGGCGTGATGCTCACCCACTACAACGTGGTGAACAACGGCAAGGCCATCGGCGACTGCATGGACCTCTCCACCGCCGATAAGATGATGATTCAGGTGCCCATGTTCCACTGCTTCGGCATGGTGCTGGCCATGACGGCTGCCATGACCCACGGCACCACCATGTGCCCCATCCCTGCCTTCAGCCCCAAGAAGGGCCTGGACTGCATCAACCGGGAGCAGATCACCTGCTTCCATGGGGTGCCCACCATGTTTATTGCCATGCTGGGCCACCCGGACTTCCCCAACACGGATTTCAGCCACATGCGCACGGGCATCATGGCGGGCAGCCCCTGCCCCATCAAGGTGATGCAGGAAGTGGTGGAGAAGATGCACATGCCCGAGATCGTCATCACCTACGGCCAGACCGAGGCCAGCCCCGGCTGCACCATGTCCAAGACCACCGACTCCATTGAGGCCCGGGTGAACACCGTGGGCGCGGCCATGTTCGGCGTGGAATGCAAGATCGTGGACCCGGAAACCGGCGAGGATCTCCCGGACAATGTGGACGGCGAATTCGTGGCCCGGGGTTACAATATCATGAAGGGCTACTACAAAATGCCCGAAGCCACCGCTGTGGCCATCGATAAGGACGGCTGGCTCCATACCGGCGACCTGGCCCGCCGGGACGAGAACGGCTATTACAAGATCACCGGCCGCATCAAGGACATGATTATCCGCGGCGGCGAGAACATCTACCCCAAGGAGATCGAGGACTTCATCTATACCCATCCCAAGGTGCAGGATGTGCAGGTCATCGGCGTGCCTGACAAGCAGTACGGCGAGGAGATCATGGCCTGCATCATCCTCAAGCCCGGTGAAACCGCCACGGTGGAGGAAATCCGCGAGTTTGTGGCTACCCATATGGCCAAGCACAAAACGCCCCGGTACGTGGCCTTTGTGGATTCCTTCCCCATGAACGCAGCGGGCAAGATTTTGAAATACAAGATGCGCGAGCAGGCCGTGGAGATGCTCAACCTCCAGGCGGACAACGCCATCGAAACCGCGTAATTTCCCATTCCGGCGGCTGGGGATGCATTGACATCCCCGGCCGCTGTGCTATAATACCCCTGACAGACGAATAAGTAGACGCGGCCGCACCGCGGGTGCGACGCGCCGCCATATGGGCGCGCGTCAAGGGAACCGGATGCGATTTCCGGACTATCCCAGTAACCGTGAAGCGGACAAGGGGGCAGGGCCACTGTTCCACCCGGAATGGGAAGGCGCCCCTGCGGAGGATGCCAAGTCGGGAGACCTGGCCGCGTCCAAGCACCAACAATCCTCCTGGGGATGGGGGTCGGCTAACCGCGCATGCACCACATGGGCGGTCCTTTAGCTGTGCCTTGCTTTGCGGAGGGCCGGCTTTTTTCGTGGGCATGGATTGCAGGGGAAGGGCCGTGCGCCGCCCGTCTGATCTCACGTATCGGAGGGATCCTTGTATGACCCGTCGTTTCCTTTCCCTGTTGCTGGCGCTGTGCCTGTGCCTGGCGATGCCCCTCATGGCCAATGGCGAGGAAGCCGCCCTTACTGTTACCGACATGATGGGCCGGGAGATCACCTTGGAAGGCCCCGCCCAGCGGGTGGTGGCGCTCACCGCCGCGGACTGTGAAATCATCTATGCCCTGGGGGCGCAGGATCTGCTGGTGGGCCGCGGTTCCTATTGTGACTATCCGGAAGCGGTGCTGGAGGTACCCGTGGTGGACTCCGGCGCGGAGACCAACCTGGAGCAGATTCTGGCCCTGGAGCCGGACGTGCTGATTATGGCCGCCATGGCCCAGACCACCGAGCAGGTGGAAGCCCTCGAAAACGCGGGCGTGAAGGTCATTGTGTCCAATGCCCAGGACATCGCCGGCACCTATGAGGCCATTTCCCTCATTGGCGCCATCTGCGGCAAGGATGCAGAGGCCGCGGCGCTGGTGGCGGACATGCAGGCGTCCTTCCAGGCCATTGCCGACAAGGCCGAGGACACCGGCAAAACGGTGTACTTTGAGGTCTCTCCCCTGGAATGGGGCCTGTGGGCCGCGGGCAAGAATACCTTTATGGATGAGCTGGCCACCCTGTGCGGCGTGACCAACGCCTTCGCGGATGTGGATGGCTGGGCGGAAATCTCCGAGGAACAGGTGCTGGACCGCAATCCCGATTTCATTGTGACCAATACCATGTACTACGGCGAAGGCCCCACGCCCGTGGAGGAGATCGCTTCCCGCGCCGGTTGGGAAGCCGTTACGGCGGTGCAGCTGGGCAATATCTATAACGCCGACAGCAACGCGGAGTCCCGCCCCGGCCCCCGTCTGGTGCAGGCGGCGGAGGAACTGTATAACTTCTTCTACGGCGAAACCGCGGCGGAGGACGACGCGGCCTGAGTTTTGCGGGGCCCGCGGCATGCCAATGCCGCGGGCCTTTCGGTATACGTGGGGGAAAACTATTTGCGCGGTTGTCCCTTTGCAGGGGCGCGATGATTGGGGAGGAATTTGGGGCCCTGCCCCAAACCCCGGCAGGGGGATGATCCCCCTGCACCCCGCGGCGGGGGGCTGACCGGGAGGCGTTGCTTGCTGCCTTCATTTGGATGCTTGTGTGGGGAGGTATGATCCATGGGGCGAAAACTTCTTTGGTGGTGCCTGCCTCTGGTGCTGTTGATGACCATGCTGCTGTGCGTGTGCGCCGGGAGCGTGCCGCTCTCTCCCGGGGAGACCCTGCAAATCCTGTGGCGGGGTCTTACGGGGACGGAGGCCGGCGGTTCGGGGGAGGCTATTATCCTGCGGGTGCGGCTGCCCCGGGTGCTCTGCGTGGCGCTGACGGGGGCTTCCCTTTCCCTGTGCGGGGCGGCCATGCAGGGATTGTTGCGCAACCCCCTGGCGGATGGTTCCACCCTGGGGGTTTCCTCCGGGGCTTCCCTGGGGGCTGTGCTGGCCATTGTGCTGGGGATGCAGTTCCCGGGCCTGCCTTTTGCGGGCACCATGGTCATGGCCATGCTTTTCGCCTTCGGTTCCCTGGCCTTGATTTTGACCCTGGCCTATGCCCTGGACCGCAGCCTGGCCACGGGTACGATCATCCTCATCGGCGTGGTATTTTCCATGTTTGTCTCCAGCCTGATGAACCTGCTGATCACCTTTGCCGGGGAGAAGATCAAGTCCATTACGTTCTGGACGCTGGGTTCCCTTTCCGGCAGTACCTATGTGAATGCCCTGACGCTGCTTCTTGCCTTGACCGTTTGCGGCGGCGTGCTGCTGGCCCTGGGGGGAGCGCTGAACGCCTTTGCCCTGGGGGAGGAGCAGGCGCAGCACCTGGGGGTATCCGTGCGGCGGGTGAAGCTGACGGTGATGGCGGCGGTGTCGGTGCTGCTGGGCGTGTGTGTGTCCATTGGCGGCACCATCGGCTTTGTGGGGCTGGTGATTCCCCACATGGTACGCCTGGTGCTGGGGCCGGATCACCGCCGGCTGTTGCCTGCGTCGATGCTGGCGGGGGCGGTGTTCCTTTTGCTGGCCGATCTGGCTCAGCCCCATTGAATTGCCCATCGGGGTGGTGACTTCCCTGGTGGGGGCGGTGGCGTTTCTGGTGATCTTTTACCGTTCCAGAAAGCGGGGGAATGCGTGATGATGCTGTCTGTGCGCGGGCTCAGCGCGGGCTATGGCGGGATGGATGCCGTGCGGGAGGTGTCCTTTTCCCTGGAGCCGGGGCAATGGCTAATGATCTGCGGGCCCAACGGCGCCGGCAAGTCCACCCTGGTCAAGGCGGTGACGGGCACGCTTCCCTTTCAGGGAACCGTGACGCTGTACGGGCAGGACGTGCGCCGCATGAAGCCTGCGGCGCTGGCCCGGCGGATGGCGGTGCTTTCCCAGCGGGTGCATACGGAGTATGACTTCTCTGTAGAGCAGGTGGTGGCCCTGGGGCGTTACGCGCACAGGAGGAGCTTCCTGCGCCCCGGCGATCCGGAGGGGGAAGCGCATATTGACCGGGGTCTGGCGGCGGTGGGGCTGACGGACAAGCGTACCGCGCGGCTCAGCGAGCTATCCGGCGGCGAAGTCCAGCGGGCCTTTTTGGCCCAGGTGTTTGCCCAGGATCCGGAGCTGCTGATCCTGGACGAGCCGGCAAACCACCTGGACGTGACCTATCAGAAGCAAATTTTCGATTTGATTGACCAATGGCGGCAGGTACCCGGCCGGGCGGTAATGGCCGTGGTGCATGACCTGAACCTGGCGAGGCGATACGGTACCCATGCCCTGCTGCTGGACCGGGGTCACGTGGCCGCGGCGGGGGAAATTGGCGCGGTGCTGACGGGAAACCGCCTGGCGGAGGTTTATGGCATGGACGTGCTGGGCTGGTTGCGGGAGATGCTGCGCTGCTGGGAAACGCCTCTGACGAAAAATTAACAAATTTTGCGAAAAACCCTTTTCAATTTGTGGAAAAGCGGGTATACTAATCCCGTCCGGCAAACCCAAGCGGCGACGCGCGGCGGAGGCGGACGAAAGCGACAGACTCCTGATTGAGCGTCCGGGGGACAACCCAGGCGCAAGATGGGAAAGGGGGACAAAAGATGCGGCGTACAACAGGCGTCCCCTAGGGTGAACGGGGGACGCCGTTTTTTTCCGAAGAAGGGAGAGGCGCTTCCATGGACGGCAAGCGGCTGGGCTTTGTGGGCATCGTCATTGAGGAGCGAGCCATGGCGGCAAAGGTGAATGAAATTCTTTCCGCCTTTGGCGGCATCATTCGCGGCCGGCTGGGCGTGCCCGATCCGCAGACGGGAAACGGGGTCATCAGCCTGATTGTGGAAGGCAGCAACGACCAGCTGGGCGCCATGACCGGCCGGCTGGGCAATCTGCCGGGCGTTACGGTGAAAAGCGCCCTGGTGAGTCAGAAAACAAAAACGGAAAGGTGAGGAAAATCAAAATGAAAAGATTTCTTTCGGCGCTGATGGCGCTGTGCCTGGTACTTTCTCTGAGCGCTTGTGCCGTGGCGGAGGACGCCGTGCGCGTATACGCGCTCATGGGCCCCACGGGCATCGGCATGGTGCAGATGATGGATCAGAACGACGGGACGTATGCCTTCACCCTCTCCGGTGCGCCGGATGAGGTGGTGGCCGCCGTGGCCAGCGGCAACGCGGACATTGCCGCCGTACCAACCAATCTGGCCGCGACCCTGTACCAGAAGACCAGCGGCAATGTGCAGCTGCTGGCCCTGAACACCCTGGGCGTGCTGTCCATCCTCACCACGGACGACAGCATCCAGACCGTGGAGGACCTGGCGGGCAAGACCATCTACGCCACGGGCCAGGGTTCCACCCCGGAATATGTGCTCAACTACATCCTGGATGCCTTTGGTCTGACCGACAGCGTCACCGTGGAATACAAGGCGGAGCATGCCGAGCTGGCTACCCTGGCCGCCGCGGGCGAGGTGGACATCGCCATGCTGCCTGAACCCAACGTGACCAGCGTGCTTATGCAGAACGACCAGTTCCGCATTGCCCTGGATGTGACGGAGCTGTTCAACCAGGCCGCGGAGCTGAAGGGACAGGCGGGCGCCGTGATGTCCATGGGCGGCGTGATTGTGCGCAAGGACTTTGCCCAGGCGAACCCCGAAAAGGTGGCGGCGTTCATGGAAGCCTACGCGGCCAGCGTGGAGTTTGTAAACAGCGACGTGGAAGCCGCCAGCAAAATGGTGGAGGAGCAGGGCATCATGCCCAAGGCGGCCGTGGCGGCCAAGGCCATCCCCAACTGCCACATTGTCTTTATCACCGGGGAAGAGATGAAGGCGCAGATTGAGCCCTTCTTCCAGGTGCTCTTTGACGCCAACCCCGCTTCCGTGGGCGGCGCATTGCCCGGCGCGGACTTCTATTACATGGCGGAATAAGCCAAGCCGTTTGGCTGGCTCCGGCAGGGAATTATTTTCCCCGCCGGGGCGCGCCGGAGGGGCCCCGGCCTCTTCGGCGCTTTTCATACGCGCGCAGGGTCTGCACGGCATGGAAAGTGGCCGGGAAAAAAGCATGGCGGAGGGAAAACGTATGGTAAAGCGGCTGGGACGGCGGGTGCTGCTGCCGGTGGCGTTCTGGCTGGCGGTGTGGGAACTGTGCTACCGGGCGGTGGGGCAGGACCTGCTGCTGGCTTCCCCCGGACAGGTGGTGGCGTATCTGGCGGGGGGCATGAACGCTACCTTCTGGGGTTGTGTGGGCATGTCGCTGGTGCGCACCGGGGCGGCGTATGTCCTGGGCGTGGCGCTGGGGGTAGCCCTGGCGGTGCTGTGCCATTGGGCGCCCTTGCTGGGGGAAGTGATCCGCCCGGCGCTGGCGGTGGTGCGGGCCACGCCGGTGGCCTCCTTTATCATCCTGGCGCTGGTGTGGCTCTCCGCGGGGAATGTGCCCATTCTGGCGGGGCTGCTGATGGTGGTGCCGGTGGTTTATGCCAACGTGACCCAGGGAATTGAGGCCGCCGACCCGCAGCTGCTGGAAATGGCGCGGATGTTCGGGTGGAAGCGGCCCAAGGTATGGCGGCGCATCCTGCTGCCCACGGCGCTGCCCCCCTTCCTGGCTGCCTGCGAGGCCTGCGTGGGCATGTGCTTCAAGGCGACCATTGCCGCGGAGGTGATCGGTGTGCCCCGCAATGCCATGGGCACCCAGCTGTATCATGCCAAGATTTACCTGCAAACCGACGCGCTGATGGCCTGGACCGTGGTGATTATCCTGCTGAGCATGGTGACGGAAAAACTCCTGCGGGAGGCCATCGAAAGGGGGCGGCGGCGTGTCCATCATCCTTGAGGGGGTTAGCAAATCCTTTGGGGAGCGCCGGGTGCTGCAAAATGTCAACCTCACCCTGCCAGACCGGGGAGCGGTATGCTTTTTCGGGCCTTCGGGTTGCGGAAAAACCACCCTGACCCGGCTGATTTGTGGTCTGGAGCGGCCGGACGCGGGACATATCCGCCGGCCGGAAGGCCTGCGCTTTTCCTGCCATTTTCAGGAGGACCGGCTGCTTCCCTGGTATACCGCCGAGGAAAACCTGACCCTGGCCTTGGGCAGCCGGGAGCAGGCGCAAATGTGGCTGGAGCAAACGGGCCTGGCCGATGCGGGGGCGCTGTACCCCGGGGAGCTTTCCGGGGGCATGCGCCGCCGGGTGTCCCTGGCCCGGGCGCTGGGCTATCCCAGCGACGTGCTGGTGCTGGACGAACCCCTGCGGGAGCTGGATGCCGCAACCTGTCAGCGTATGCTGGAGCTGATTGCCCGCAGCCGGGGAAACAGGCTGCTCCTCCTGGTCACCCATGATCTTTCCCAGGCGGAAGCACTGGGCTGCACCCTGGTGCGGGAGCCCTTTGCCGGGCATCCGCAGGCGTGAAGCGCCTGGAGGGCAGCGCGCCAGTCTTTGCCAATTTCCGCGCCCTGCTTCGACGGTGAAAGCACACATATCGCGGTATGCTGGAGCCAATCGCTGGAGGTGAGGCGTATGGATCAGCAGACCGTGCCCGTGGCGCGGAGCAAAAAACAAAAGCCGGCCAGATGGGAGTCCCAGGCCAAGAGAGGGATACGGCCGGAAACATTGCGGGAGATAAGGCGGATCGCTGCGGAGATGATCGCGCCTTTTCTTTTGGGATTTTCAGAGGTGATGGGCGTTCCTTCGGGGTTGCAGGCGGCGTATATGGGCGCGGTGGCCGTACGGGGGGAAAGCCTGCTGTGGCCCCTGTGTGGCTGCCTATTGTCCCTGGGCATGCGCGCCCTGTGGGGGCTGACGGTCCCATGGACGGCCCTGATCAGCTGGGGGCTGATGCTCTGGGGACCGCGGGTGCTGTTTCGCCAGCGGGTGGAGCGGCTGATGCTGTACACGGGGGTGGCGCTACTCCCGGGCTTTATCCTTGCCCTGGTGGAGGGACAGCCGGAGGCGGTCATCCTGGGTGCTGCGTCGGTGCTTATGGGGGTGTTCAGCGCGCCGGTATTTCTCCGGGCGCTCATTGCCTGGAAAACACCCGGGATGATTACCCAAACCGAGGATACGGTGAGCGTATGCTTTCTGGTGGCCATGCTGCTGGGCGGCGGCAGCCGGCTCTCGCTGTTTGGCTTGCAGGTGGGCATGGTGGGCGCGGCCTTTTTGACGGTGGGCGCGGGGTTCTACCTGGGAAGCGGCGCAGGGACGCTCATGGGCATGCTGGGGGGCATCAGCATGGCGGCGCAGGGCTATCCCATGGACCTGGCGGTGGCGCTGGGCGCGGGGGGATTCCTTGCCGGATTGACCCGGCGGCGGGAAAGCGCACCCTTGAGCGCCTTTGCCTTTGCGGTGGGCTGCGGCACGGTGCTGCTGTTTTCCGGACGCCTGCGGGCGGGATGGATCACCGGGGGACTGCTGGGTACGGCCGCCCTAGCGCTGTATCCGCCGGTGGGGCGCAAATGGCTGGGGGATACCTTCCGGCGCCTGGGCAATGTGCGCCGCCTGGCGGAGGACCAGTATGCGGCCCTGTGGCTCACCCGCTGGGAGCACACCATGGAGGAGATGGCTTCCCAGGTGCCCATGCCCTGGGCGGACAAGCCCCCCCATGATACGGCCTGGTGGCGGGGACGCCTGTGCGCCGGATGTCCCCTGGAGGGGGAATGCCGTTGCCTGGAGGATCAGCGTTCCCTGGACAAGGCGGAGGAAGTTTGGGCCCGGCGGGGTGAGGACGAGCAGAGCTTTTTGCAGGCCATGGAAGGCCTTCGTGGCATGGGCTGCGCCCGGCTGTACCTAATGCGGGAGCGCATGGCGGCCCTGCGCCGGGAGGATAGCCTGCGCCAGGCCGCGCTGCACCGGGCATCCTATGAAAGGGAGATGGTACGCACCCATCTGCTGGCGGCATCCGGGGCGGCCAAGGCCCTGGCGGAAATCTCCACCGGCGAGGACTGGTGGGAGGCCGTGATGATCCGCCGGGTGCAAAGCGCCCTGGGGGAGCGCTCCTTTCCCGCGGAGCTGCTTTTTGCCCGCCGGCTGCGGGGCAGGGCTTGCCTGGGCTTCCGCGAGGTGGCTACGCTGCCCCTGGGCAAGGTGGAGGAACAGCTGCGGCAGCTGATGGAAGAGGAAGTGGGGCTGCGCCTGGAGCCGGCGCGCCGGGAGGAGGGCGTCCTGGTGTTTGACGAGTTGGCTCCCTGGCGGGTGGAAGGCGGCTGGGCTGCCAGGGCCCTGGAAGAGGATACGGAGATGATGGGCAACGGGGATGCGGTGCTCATGTGCCGTTTGCCGGATGGGAGATTCCTGGGCGCGCTTTCCGACGGTATGGGCCATGGACTCCACGCCCACATGGAGAGCACCCGAACCCTGGAACTGCTCCGGCTATGCCTGCAGGCCGGGTACACGGTGGAGCAGACCCTTACCGCCGTGAACGGCATGATGCTCAGCGCCAATCAGGGGGAGGAATATGCCACGGTGGACCTGCTGGTGCTGGACCCCTGGCTGGGCCGGGCGGAGCTGCATAAGCTGGGCGCCTGTTACAGCGTGCTGGTTTGCGGCGGCCGGGAAACCTTGCTGGAGAGCGCGGCGCTGCCCTTGGGTATCCTGGAGGAAGTGGAGCCCCTGAGCACCAGCTTCCATCTGGAGGACGGGCAGCAGCTTTTCCTGATGAGCGACGGCATCACCGATGTGCTGGAGGAAAGCGAACTGCGGGCTGCATGCCTGCGCTCCGCCGGGGAAACCACGGCGGAGGACGCCGCGGCGGCACTGCTGCAATGCGCCCTGAATGCCGTGGGAGACTCTCTCCATGACGATGCCAGCTGTGCGGTGATCCGGGTGAGTCACCGTAAGAAGGAAGACAAACGAAAGAAGAAGACGGAGGCGCCCGACGGTGATGCGCTTTCCTGATGCGGAACCTGGGCAAGAAACAAAGCCAATATGGACGAGCTGCCATGGAATAAAGGCCATGGCAGTTTCAGCGTGTCGAAAAAGTGGCAGACGCCACTTTTTCGAGGAAGCAAATTCGGTCAACCAGAGGTCGCCCGAATTTGTAAGGAATTGATTTTGCAAGCAAAATCAACGACCCGCGAAGCCGGCAAAGCCGGCTTACACGAAGAAAAGTCAGAGGGGCTGCGGCCCCTCCGACACCTCCTGAAGGTTTTTTGACAGTCTGGAGCTGTCATGGAATAAAGGCCATGGCAGTTTTTTCATATGCGCCGCACTGGGTTTATGCCAAGACAGGAGAAGGACATGCCTGACAAAAAGGCTGTACATTTGCCACGAAACGTGATATAATAATAGACAAGTTTTGCATGAAAGGTGATGAACCGGGTGGATTCCGCAACAAGCGACCAAGGCTGGAAGCAAAAGGCCATACGGCCTGAACGGGTGATGGCGGCAGGATTTCTGGCACTGATTGTGGCAGGCGGACTGCTGCTGTCCCTGCCCATTGCCACGGTGGACCGTCAGAGTATTGGGTTATTCAACGGCCTGTTTACGGCTACCTCAGCGGTGTGCGTAACGGGGCTGGTGGTGGTGGACACGGGGCCGACGTTTTCGCTTTTTGGACAATGCGTACTGATGGCGCTGATCCAGACGGGCGGCCTGGGATTTATGATCTTCGCTACCCTGGTGATGCTGGCGCTGGGACGGCGGGTTTCTCTGCGTGACCGCATGATGATCCGCGAATCCATGAACGCCACAACCTTGTCGGGATTGATCCGGCTTACGCTGTGGTACGGCGGCCTGGCCCTGGGCATTGAGCTGATTGGCGCGGCGCTGCTGAGCATTCGCTTTGTCCCGGCGCTGGGATGGGGACGGGGCATCTATTATGGCGTGTTCCACTCCATCAGCGCCTTTTGCAACGCTGGCTTTGACCTGTTTGGAAACTATGCCAGCCTCACCGGCTTTGCCCAGGACCCCTTGGTGGTGCTGACCATTGCCATGCTGATTATCCTGGGCGGACTTGGTTTTTCCGTGCTGTTTGAAGCCGTGCACTGCATGGGTGCGCCCCGCAGGCTATCCCTTCACACGCGCCTGGTGCTGGGCATGACGCTGCTGCTGCTGGTGGTGGGCACACTGTTCTACCTGGCGCTGGAATGGAACAATCCGGCCACCCTGGGGGCGGAAGGCATGGGCGTAGGCGGAAAAGTGATGAATGCTTTCTTCCAGTCCGTAACCATGCGCACCGCCGGGTTCAATACGGTGGACCTGGCAGGCATGCGGGAAGCGTCCAAGCTGATGTCCGTGATCCTGATGTTCATTGGCGCGTCTCCGGCATCCACCGGCGGCGGCGTTAAGACCACCACCGTAAGCCTGCTGATTTTGCTGGTGCTTAGCGTGATACGCGGCCAGGATGAGGTCAACGTGATGAAACGCCGGCTGCCGGCGGACCTGATGCGCCGCGCCCTGGTGATTCTGGTAATCAGCCTGGTGGTTGTCCTGGTGGGCACCATGGTGCTCACGGTGGCAGAGCGGGAAGAAAAGGATTTCCTGGACCTGCTGTTTGAAGGCATGAGCGCCTTTGGCACGGTGGGCGTGTCGGCGGCGGGAACGCCCACCCTCAGCCCGGTGAGCAAGGCGACGCTGATTCCTATGATGTATCTGGGCCGCGTGGGGCCGCTGACCCTGGCCCTGGCACTGGCGCACAAGAGCACCGCAACGCAGAAACATCTGCGCTATCCGGAAGAAAAAATCATGATTGGTTAATGGAGGAACGTATGAAAAGTACTCGAAAGCAATATCTTGTCCTTGGGCTGGGCCGCTTTGGCGACAGCCTGGCGCGAAACTTGTGCAAGCTGGGCCATGAGGTGCTGGCGGTTGATAAGGATACGGAGCTGGTGGAGGCCCTGGCCCCCTATGTGACGCAGGCGGTGCAGGCGGACGCCACGGAGGAGGCGGCCCTGGAAGCACTGGGCATCCGGAACTTTGACGCGGCCATTGTGGCCATTGGCAACGTGCGGGATTCCATACTGGTCAGCGTACTTTGCAAGGAAGCGGGCGTACCCTATGTGGTGGCCAAGGCGGTGGACGAGCTCCATGCCAAGGTGCTGCGCAAGGTGGGGGTGGATCGGGTCATTTACCCGGAGCGGGACATGGGGCTGCGGGTGGCCAAGTCCCTGGTGTCTCCCAATTTCCTGGAAATGATTGAACTGAATAACGAATATGCTCTGGTGGAGGTGCGCTGCCCGGAGGAGTGGTGTGATCAGTCCCTGATGGCCTTGAATATCCGGCGCAACTGGGGCGTTAGCATCATTGCCATTCACCGGAACAAGGAGTTCCTGGTGTCTCCTGGCGCGGATGCAGTGCTGCATTCCGGCGATGTGCTGCTGGTGCTGGGAACACAGAAAGCCATCGACAAGATTAACGAAAAGTGAGGATGCCTATGGAACGTGTGGGGGAGCGCAACATGGCCGACGCCATGGCACAACCGTTCTTTTTCCCGGGTGGGGAGCATGGCGTGCTATTGATCCATGGATTTACGGGCAGCAGCAGCCATATGCGCTTGCTGGGAGAGCACCTACACGCGGTGGGATTTACTGTCCGCGGCATTAACCTGCCCGGACATGGCAACCGCCTGGAGGACATGGGCAAATATACCTGGAAGGACTGGTTGCAGGCGTCCAAAATGGCGGTGGCGGAGATGCAGGAGCAATGCCGCTATGTGAGTGTAGCGGGGTTGTCCATGGGGGGCGTGCTGACGCTGCTGGTGGCGGAGCAGATGGAGATTACCGCCGCGGCCCCCATTTCGGCCCCCATGGGCGTACAGAACCGTTTTCTGCCCTTCGCCCGGCTGGGCTCCCTGGTGATGAAAACGACCTATTGGCAGCGGGATCGCGAGCGGGAGCAGCTGCTGGATCAACGGTATGATTACGGCTATGCGGGCTTTCCCACCAAATCGGCGGCGGATCTGTACCACCTGATGCGTCTGGCCCGGCGAAACCTGTATGCCGTTACGTGCCCGGTGCTGGTGGTACAGTCCCGTAAGGATGAGACCATCACCGCCGATAGCGCGGAAGTCATTGTGAACGGCGTTAGCAGCCAGCGCCGGGGCGTGATGTACCTGGAGGACGTGCCGCACGTGTGCACCATTTCCCGGGAGCATGCGCATATCGCTCAGGCCCTGGAGGAGCTGTTCCGCAAGGCGGAAACCGAAAAGACCGCGTGAGCCCTTTGCCAGGGGGGTCCTGCTGGGGCCATGGGGGTGCCTCCTGGAGTACCTAAGAAAATATTCAAATAATGTAAAAAAAAGCTTGACATTTGGAACGCTTTCGTGTATTATATTTCTTGTCGCCGCAAGCGGTGCACACAGACCGGAAGCGGTCTTATCGCGGGGTGGAGCAGTTTGGTAGCTCGTCGGGCTCATAACCCGAAGGTCGTAGGTTCGAGTCCTACCCCCGCAACCAAATGGCTCCGTAGCTCAGTTGGCTAGAGCATTCGGTTCATACCCGGAGTGTCATAGGTTCGAATCCTATCGGAGCCACGCAGAACAGGTTCATGAGATGTCTCATGGGCCTGTTTTTTTGTTTTGAATAGAGAACCCCTATCCGCATGGTGAGAAGCATTCAAAGAAGTATCTGCGGGAACCGCTGGGCAGCGCCCTGACAAAACGGCTTTCCGGTAGGGACAGCATGAACACCAGGGCACGGCCTCCTCAGTGGCTGAGAATCCGTCCGAGGCCAGCAGGACGGTTGTGCCAGACGCCTGCGCAGGGCGTTTTTTGTTTGCTGGGGGATAGGATTGCGGGCCCATCCAAGCACGGAAATAAAAATGGACCAAGGCTGCAAGAAAACATGAACAGTGCATACATTGGAATAAATATATAAAATGTAAAAACATGGTAAGGCTGTAAGCCGTCCTAGACGCCTACAATGGCCGTGAAATGAATGGCGAAAAATATGTAGAAAATCACCATAAGTTCATCGACGAGGAGCTGGCCAGCTGGTACGACCTGTGGGGTAGCTGGGAGTTCATGGATGAGCCTGTGATGGATCCTGCCTTCACCACCGCCGAGAACGAGGAACTGGCGGAGCTCAAGAGCGAGGTGACCGATATCCTGACCACCAGCTATGATGCCTTCATCATGGGTCAGCGCCCGGTCTCCGAGTGGACGCAGGTGCAGGATCAGATCCGTGAGAGCGCCGAGCGCATCTGCGAGATCTACAACACCGCCGCGGCCCGCTGATTTTTCACTAGGCTGCATGGCCTGTCCGACATCGGTTGGGCAGGCCATTTTGCCGCTTATGGGCTATTATGATGGCGTAAAAAAGGAGATCATAAATTCCCGTGGTATTATAAAGGGCTATTATTCACGGGAAATCATGAGAACAGGAAGTGAGAGCTGTGGAAAAAAGACGCCTATTCGCAACATTGCGCAGCCGCATTGTTTGCTACTTCGCCATTGTTCTGCTCCCCTGCTGGTAATCCTTTTTTACGCCTATAGCCATTTTTTGCAGAATGAAAGCAGAGAAACTCTGGGCCGTCTCTCCATGACGCTGGAGGCAGGCACGCAATCGGTGGATACCTCCATCGATGCAGCCAAGAAGGCCTGCATTACCTTATTCTATGATAACCGAGTGAAACGGCACCTCAAGCCTATCTCCCTGAGCAGTACCGAGGACAGGGTGGCGCAGGTCGAGATCCACAGCACCATCAACGCCATGGTAGCCATCACCGATGCGGTAACGGAAACCATGCTGCTGTACCTGGACGATCAATACGTGTTCTCCGATGGGCTGTATTCCTTTGAGGATTGTTTCAATACCCTGTATTCCTTTGCGGACTATGACGCGGATTACTGGTGCAGCCTGCTGGGCCAGCGCATTATGCTGGAGATGCTGCCGGCTACCCAGATGACCCAGAAGCGGGTGAACACTACCCAGACGGTTATTCCGGCGGTATATGCCACCAGGGTTTCCGGCAGACCGGTGATTGCGGTGATTGCCCTTTCCGTGGACAGCATGGTGGCTACGGTGCGCAACAATTTTCTATCCCAAGGAGTGCAACTGGTCATCCTGGACAAGGAAGACCGCCTGGTGTACGGGGACTTTGACACCGGACTGATCCATCCGGATGGCGCGGGCGGCTATGAACGCATACGGCTGGCGGATGCGCCCTACCATGTGATCTCCACCTCCTCCCAGCAGTCGGGGCTGCAATACTATCTGGCGGTGCCCGATAGCGTGATTTACTCCATGAGCGATGACTACCTGCTGTTCATCGTGGCGGCGCTGGTGATGTGCCTTGTGGCGGGCGGATGTGGAGCTCCCCGGCGGCATTGTGGCCAAGCGCAAGCTGCTGAACGAATTTTATCACGAGCTGACGGACATGCAGGGCATCGGCAGCGAATCCAACCTTACGGCCAGCATAGTGGCCTATGTGGAAAAGCATTACTCCCGCTCCACGCTCATTCGCCTGTTCCGCAAGTATGAGGGGGTAACCCCCAGCGAATACCGGGAACTGGCGCACGGCCAGAAGAACTGAATGCATACATACAGGAGGGAAATGCCTTGAAAAGGGAAGACGGATACATTCGTTATGCCGGCGATGAATCGCCTAACCTGGTCTTTCACGATGGCGGACGCCCTGCACTGGAGCAAGCCGCAGGTGCTGTTTCCGCCCTATCCCCTGGATCTTTCCCTGGACAACGGCCCCCATGCCGACCTGTTTGAGGAGGGCGAGGCCTACGCCTGCATGCACCAGCGCATGAATTTCTATATCGCCAAGGATGGCCGGCTGCTGGCGCTGGGCTTCTACGGGCTGTCCCCAGAAGTGTTCACCATGCCCTGCGTGGGCAACGGTATCGGCCGGGCCGTGCGGGAAATCTATGCGGATGGTAGCTTTGGCCCGACCTACATGGCGCTGTTCAGCACCCGTTGCGGCTATAACCGGGAAACCTGCCGCTTCCCTTACTATCAAGACAGCCCGGACGCCGGCTTTGTGGCCGCGGTGGACGAGCTCCTGGCGGACAAGCTGACCGTGCTGCAATGGTGGGAAGAGAACCGGGACTATCCGGCGGAGGACTTCTTCGCCATTCGGGGCGGCGGCGAAGCCTTTAATTACTATCAGCTGCCTGACGGTCGCCTGGTGGGTCTGTGGAAAAAATCCAGGGTATCCATCAGCGAGGATGGGGGAAAAACCTGGGCGCCTGTGAAGATTTCCCCCTCCCTGGTGATGAGCGGTGGAAAAATCTGGGGCGAACGTACCCCGGACGGGCGCTATGCCCTGTGCTACAACCCCAACACGGATTCCTGCCACCGCTGGCCCCTGGCGGTGGTCACCAGCGAGGATGGCATTGCTTTTCGGGACATGCTGTGCGTCCACGGGGAAGTGCCGCCCCAGCGGTATTGGGGATTCTGGCGGGACTGCGGCCCCAACTACATCCGCGGGCTGGAAGCCGGGGCCGTGGCGCCGGATGGCGCCATGTGCCTCACCTATTCGGTGAACAAGGAGGACATCTGGGTTTCCCGGGTGCCGGCGCCCATTACCGGCCGCGTGACGTAGCACGTCCATGATGACTTCCAGGCCATGACGCCCCGGACGTTTGTACCGGGATGGAACGTATACAGCGGGGTATGGAGCCGCGTATCCCTGGAGACCATCCACGAGCCCGGCAGCCCGGACCGCAATGCCCTGCGCCTGCGCAGCAAAGACCCCTATGACTATGCCTGCGCCACCCGCGTGTTCCCCGAGAGCGAGAAGGTGCGCATCCATGCGGCGGTGCTGCCCCGGCAGAATTACTTCGGCCGCCTGGAGATTGACCTCACCGATGGCCGTGGCGTGTGCGTTTACCGCGTCATCCTGGATTCCGACCGGACGCTGAAGCTCAAGCACGGCAACGGCTTCACCGTGGCCGGCGTGTACGGGGGCGAGCTGGACATGGTCTGGGATGTGGACTGCGTGGAGCGGACCGTGAGCTTCTCAATGAACGGCGGGGAGAAGATGACCTGGAAGTTCTTTAACAGCGCCGCCACGGTGGAGCGCCTGGTGTTCCGCACGGGCAAGAAGCGCCTGGCCCCTTACCTGGACGAGGACCGGGAGTTCCTGCCCGCGGAAGACCTGCCCGGCGCAGGGGAAATGCTCATTCAGGAAAGCGTGTACTACATTACCGCCTTTGACACCCAGGCGGCGGAATAAGCGAAAAAAAAGGAGCAACCGAAGATGCTTACCAAGAAGGAAATGTGGCCGGTGATGCTCACGCCCTTTACCGAGCGTGGCGAAGTGGATTACAATGCCCTGGAGCGCTTGATCGCGTTCTATGAGGAAGGTGGATGCAGCGGCCTGTTTGCCATCTGCCAGTCCAGCGAAGTGTTCTATCTGAGCCTGGAGGAGCGGGTCAAAATCGCGGACTTTGTCAAGAAGCACGCCCATGTGCCGGTGATTGCCTCCGGTCATGTGTCCGATGGCCGGGAAGCGCAGCTGGAGGAGCTGCGCCGGGTGACCGACACGGGCGTGGATGCCGTGATTCTGATTACCAACCGCCTGGCCCGGAACGGGGAGGACCCGCGGGTGTGGATGGATAACCTGATGTACCTGGTGGACCACCTGGACCCCGCCATGCCCCTGGGATTCTATGAGTGCCCCGCCCCCTACAAGCGCCTGATGAGCCTGGAAGAGCTGAAAACCTGCGCCGAAACGGGACGCTTCCACTTCATGAAGGATACCTGCTGCGACATTGCCACGCTCCGGGCGCGCCTGGAGGTTCTGCGCGGAACGAACCTGCGGCTGTACAACGCCAATACCACCACCCTGCTGGATTCCCTGCGGGCAGGGGCCGCGGGCTTCTCCGGCGTCATGGCCAGCTTCCATCCGGAGCTGTATGCCTGGCTGCTGAACCACGTGGAGGACAGCCGGGCCGAAACCGTGCAGGCGGCGCTGACCATCTGCTCGGAAATTGAGCGTCAGCTCTACCCGGTGAACGCCAAGTATCACCTGCAAACCGTTGGGCTGCCCATCACCCTGCGCAGCCGCACCCAGGACTGCCGCCTGCTGACCCCCACCTTCCAGGAGGAAGTGCGGCAGATGCAGGTGCTGGTGGACTATCTTAAGGGAACCCTGCTGGCCGGGGAGACGCTGTAAGCGCCTGCGAGGAGCGGCTGCCGCTGATGGCGCCGCTCCCACAGCCCCGGAGAAAGGACAAGCCCCATGAAAACACAAACCATACAACTGGACCCTCAGCGGGAAGCGGTGACGCTCTCCGCGCTGCTGTGGGAGCCTTCTCCCGCCCTGCAGGATGCTTCCCGGCCCCGGCCCGGCCTGCTGATACTCCCAGGAGGGAGGTATCAGTCCCACGCCCACCGGGAGGCGGACCCCATTGCGGTGCGCTTTGCGGCCATGGGCTACCATACCTTTGTGCTGCGTTACAGCCTGCGCCCGGCGGACGGCAGCTGCCTGTATCCGCAACCGCTGGTGGATGTGGCCCGGGCCATGCTGTACATCCGGGCGCATGCGGAGGAATGGTGCCTGGATGCCTCACGGGTGGGGATCTGCGGCTTTTCGGCGGGCGGGCACGCGGCCCTGCTGTACGCGTCCAGCTGGCAGCGCGCCTGGCTGCAGGAGCCCTTTGGCAACCCCGGGGAAGCGCTGCGCCAGGCGGTGTGCGTGGCCGGGTATCCGGTGGTGGATTACATGGCCTGGCCCGACGAGCGCTGCGCAGACCCCATCACCCGGATGGTGCGGGATGAGTGCCGGAAAGGACTTTTCGGCACAGATCACCCGGAACAGGCGCTGCTGGAGGCCACGGACCCTTCGCGCCTGGTTACCGGGGACATGCCGCCGACCTTCCTGTGGGCCACGGCGGCGGATGTGAAGGTGCCTGCGGCCAATACCCTGCACATGGCCGAGGCGCTGCTGCAAGCCGGTGTGCCGGTGGAAACGCATATTTTTGAAGCAGGCGAGCACGGCTTGGCCCTGGCCTGCCCCGCATCCGCAGGGATTCGCCGCAAGGTGGAACCCCAGGCGGCCCGGTGGGTGGACCTGTGCGAGGCATGGCTGAGCAAGCGCTTTGCCCTGACACTGATGGATGAATAACAAAAGGAGGCATGCTCATGGCGCATACCCAGTGGAACAGCCTGATGCAAGGGGTTATCGGCCAGGAGTGCCGGGGGGATGGCTGCATGCCCCTGCGCTTCACCCCCGCGCAAATGGCGGTATACGCGGACGATCTCGGCTATCACGCCTGTTCCCAAGCCAGTTCCGGCATGTGCCTGGACTGCGAAACCGATGCGGAGGAGCTGATCCTGGAAGGCGACGCCTTCCGCGGCTCCACCCGGGACATCTGGTCCTTTGACCTGCTGGTGGACCGCCGACTTTTTGCCCACAAGGAGGGCAGCATTGCCCAGGAGCCCCATATGAGCTGGCGGGTGAAGCTGCCTAAGGGCCGCAAGCATGTGCATCTCTACTTCCCCTGCCTGGCCAGCGTGAGCATCAGCCGCCTGGAATGGCTGGGCGGAACGGAAACCCTCCCGGTGGTACCCCAAAAGCGCCTGCTGTGCCTGGGGGATTCCATTACCCAGGGCTATACGGTGCATTTCCCCAGCCTGTCCTATGCCGCGCGCCTGGCGGCGGCGCTGGACATGGCGCTGCTGAACCAGGCCATTGCCGGGGAGACCTTTCACGCCGCCATGCTGGATGGCGCCCTGGGCTTTACCCCGGACCTGATTACCGTGGCCTATGGCACCAATGACTGGAGCTGCAAGCCCAGGGACATGCTCGTGCGGGATGCGGAGGAATGCCTGGATGGCGTCCGGCGGCTGTGGCCCCAGGTGCCCCTGGTGGTGATTGGCCCCCTGTGGCGGGGGGATCAGGATCAGTTCCCCGAGCGTTTTCCCTTTGCGGACCTGCAGCCCCTCCTTGCCTCGGCGGCGGAGCGCCACGATGCCCGCTTTGTGCGGGGGGATGAGCTGTTCCCGGCGGTACCGGAACTGATGCAGGACGCTTTCCTGCATCCCAACGATTTGGGACAGGCGCTGTATGGGGAGCGGCTGGCGGCTGCGCTGAAGCGGTGAAGGCGCGCGGGCGTTGACGCGGCCGCATGCGCAGGAATGCAGAAGCAGCAACTTGCCAAGCTGTCCTATATAAAAAAGTCAGAGAGGTTGTGTCTTCTCTGACTTTTTTGTTTGAACCAGGCGGCAGCATGGAAATTGCGCCTTTATTTCTCGGATAGTTTTCGTATGGGGTGCCGCAGCACGGTTTTGAGGTTTTCCGGCTTGCACCGCCGGGGATCGCCCAAATAGATCTCATGGTGAAAGCGGGTGGGGCCGATGTCCAGGACATAGCCCTGGGCGACGGCATAGGTGTCCATGGCTTGCAGGGTTTCACCTTCGCAGTCGTAGGGACCCAGGTGCAGGCATTGCACGCACAGCCCTTCGGCGTAGGGGAAGAATTCCACCGGGGAGAAATCCGCGCCCTTTTTGGCGGAGGCCTCCTGCACGGCCCACTGAAACACCTCCCGCGTCACAAACTCCGGCAGGCGGAGCAGAGAAATCCAGGAGAGCGCTTCCTTGTGCCGCAGGTCAAGGCCCGTCCGTCCCTCCTGCCACCATAAGCCCTCCAGGGGCGGTACCACATAGTCGAAGTATCCCTCGATGGCATGGGAACCCAGCTTGCTCATCTTGATGGTGAAGGCCACACCATACAGCAGGCCCAGGGCAGCCTGGTAGGCGCCGCCTTCCGCGTTGGGGTCGCCTGTGCCGCGCACAGCCAGAAAGTTCATGGGCGGCACGTCCAGGATGTGGGGCTGACGGGGCGGCAGATACAGGTCCTTGTAGGCTTTTTTGTAGTCAAAGGCCATGGGGACGGCTCCTTTCGTGCATGTCATAGCTGGCGCAGGCGCTCAACGCGCGCCTGAATGGACGCCTGGAAACCTTCGTCGGAAAGGGCTGGGTCCCGGGTGGCGTGCCACAGGGCGCAGGGAAGCTCCGGGCAGGCGCCGCAGTTGACCAGATGGTGCTTGCTCACAGGACAGGCATACAGGGGACAGGCCTTGCCCTTGGGCGCGTGGAACACCTTGCCCTGGCAGGCGTTGCAGCCGGGACACTGCCGGGGATAAGCGGCGCAGGCGGAGCAATCCTCCCCGCAGGCGCTCAGCCCCAGGATCTCCCGCTGGCGCTTGCGGCTGAAACCGGCCAGCACCAGCCGGTAGGACTGGTTCAGCATCCTTTGCAGCAGCTCGTCAGGCACCTGCCCATCGGGCCGCACGGAATTCCAGTGGATCTTGTCGCAATAGTAGCCGGGGACAATGTCCGCATACTGCCCGCGGAGGAGCTCGCCCTCCAGGGGCTCCAGCTTCAGGGTGATGTAGTAGGGCACATTTTCCTTGTTCAGGCAGACGGCGGCAAACATCCGCCCGCCCACATGATAGCGGACCCAGTTCCAGTCGGGCTGCAGGTCCTTGGTAACGCCGCGCTTGCGCAGCAGGTAGGCGTCCAGCCAAGTGTATCGCATGAAAATTCCTCCTTAGATGTCGGTGCCATGCTCCATGGCTTCATAGGCGCGGAGCATGCGGCGGCAGGCGTCGATGATTTCCTGCCGCATGGCGGCGGGCTCCAGCAGCGTAACCTGATCCCGGAAGGTCATCAGCCAGGCGAGCAGATTGTCCCGATAGGTGTATTCCCACTGGAACAGCAGCCGACCGTCCGGCTGCTCCTCATAGCAGCCCTCGCCGAATTCCTCCACCAGCCGCCACTTGCAGGATGGGTCGAACAGCGCCTTGACCTGAATGCCCCCGGGAAAGACGCGCTGGTCGGAAAGGTCCGGCAGGGGCGCGGCGCGCCGAACAAAGGGTTCCCCCAGGGCAAGCTCCGTCATGCGGTTGAGCTTGAAGAGGCGGTAGTCTTGGCGCAGGGTGCAGTACCCCCACACATACCAGCTGGACCATTTGAAAATCAAATAATAGGGTTCTGCCTTTCGGACACTTTCGCCGCCAGGAGCAACATAACGGAAAGTAATCTGCTGCC
>OLSM01000932.1_pt1 | contig 24754 bp, 19 predicted proteins | sample 1672721 | NCBI WGS metagenome assembly OLSM01 (sample SAMEA3136717, study PRJEB25190) | human gut metagenome
GGGATTGGCGATTTATCTCCGACTTGGGTGTGGCTGATTTAACCTGACTCCAATAACGTTGAGCTCATCCACTTCTTCGGTTGATATTCGCCTAAAAAAGAAATTCTGCTGGCGCTCTTCGTGGAATATCAGGGCGGATGTTGCGCTAAGGGGAAGATAGAGCCAATCGGGATTTTCGGTTTCTTCGTCGGTCCAGCTTGCGGTGACGGGAAAAGATGATGTGATAAAGCTAGCGTTATCGGGTGCCCGCAAGAGGATCACGCTCATCTTGTTGAACTCTTCGACTAGTTTCATTGTGGAAGATCGATCATTGAAGTTGAGCAGCTCGGCATGCTGGATACTCAGCTCAACGATACCTTGCAAATCGGACGAATAGCCATTTTTTCCCAATTCGAATAGATCGTTCGGAGAGAAGAAGCCCCGGGAAAGCAAATCACGCGTCAAAGACTCGGCAAGCTTTCTTCTTGTCTTGATCCACTTCGGATTGCGTACGATCAGGTTTGCGGTGAAGACTATCACGATAGAAAGATGCTCCCAGAGCGATTCCGATGAGGTGTCCGGTTTGTCGGGGTCGTATTCGGCGAGATGCTTTACGGAGAGCGCGAACGTGCTCTCCATTCGCGAAAGAGCAGCTTCAATTGCTCCCCATTCTATGAACTTTTGTTCCGGGGTATTCATTGAGGGGATTTCGTATAAGTTATTTTCGACGCAGATCTTTCTGGCGTTGCTTTTGAAGACAGCAGAGCTTTTGGCTTCTGATCTGCGCCTGCAAATCCATAAGTCCCCATTAGCCTTTGCGAAGTTTTTCAGATAGAACTGCGGGACAAAATGTTGTCTTTTGGCATGCACAGCCCCTCCTTTGAGATACTTGGGATGGTTTCTCGACCATGAAATATATCAGACGCGAGATCGTTACCACAGGTCAATAATATGCCAAGTTCTGCCGATGTATTCGTCGCAGCAAGTCGCTTCGACCCTATGGATCCAGTAATTTTTTCCGCCAGAAAGACCTAAGGTCAGTTTGCTTTCGGATGCTACCGCTTTAAGACAAAGATGCTTGCTCGAGTCGCTTTTCACTATTACGCATCCGGCTTCATGGATAATTGCATAGCCCTCATCGAACGGAAAGTTTGCCACGAGGTTCAAGTACTCCTCTGCATCACCGGTGTGGGTTGAAAGAGCAAGAGTCAATCGCATCAAGCAAGTTTGTAGATAACGCAACCGTTTTGCAGCATCAGCACGCATGGTCTTATCCCTTGCTGCTTTGGCGAGCTGCTGTTCAAGAATATTTATTTTCGTCCGATAGCAGCTCTTAGTCTTTGCGGTTTTGTGCTCTCCAGCCGCACTGCTGTTTGCGCGAGAGTGCTGCTTGGTTATGGGGCTTCTATTCTTGGGGCTTTTGCCCTTCGAAGCTCTCTTTGCGTTTTCGGCTTGGGGATCGTATTCGAAATTGCCAGGATGCTCGAATCTCCCTCCCGCAGACATGCTGGATGCATCTCCGTACCCAATGATGGGACCACTCCAGATGTCATGCCTATTCGGAGTCATTCGCTGCTCCTTTTCGCCTGTTTTGGTTCGTGACTGTGTTTCTTGAAATGCTTTCGTGCTTTTCTGGGGATCCTATTCTCGTTGTTTTCATCGGGCCCGATTTTCGCTTGCAGTATTCCTCGTAGCGCTTTGCCCTCTTCTTTTGTCTCTTATGCCACGCGGGAGAGGTTTCATATGCCCCCAGAGATCCACCCGTGATGCCTTTGTGCGTCATGTACCTTCTTCATCCTTTAACTTGCTATCAGCAATCGGTCGGATACTCGATCCCTGTGGTGGGGATATCTCCCGTAATTTCTGCATCAAGGATCACCGTCTTCTCCGATCTCCGGATATTCATTGATGAGTCTGGGGTTCTTTCAGAGTTTCGGCTCGGTCATCGTGTATTACGACAACGTACAAGCGCTCGCTACAGATTTCATAAACACCGTGCTTTGTGCCTATAACCCAGAAAAGAAAGTTTGTTTTAAGTTATTCGGCCTTAATCGGAACATCGATTCGATCCCGAGCAACGCATTTCCTATTCTTCACAATATAGCATTCTACAAAATGAGGGCCCGAGAAATGTGTTCTCTCACGGTGCTTGGTCTTATTCGGACCTTTCTCAATCTGGCCCCTAATTTGATTCTTTCTATGAGCTATTTCTCCAACGTTTCTCACTTTCCAGTAGACGTCATAGGGCTTAGGCACTGTGCATTCAACTATCTCAAAATCAAGAGTTTTATCCTTGTGCAAAAAAACGCCTTCTGCAAGCATTTCCAATAACTTCCGTGGCCTCCATCCCTTTTGCGTAACACCGCAATCAATTTTTACGGAATACCTGATTTCCACAGGAAATTTGCTTTCAATGAACTCTTCTGTATCGGTGCTTCCATATTGCTCAGCCCACCGATTTTCTTGTGCTTGACTCTCGCTGCCAACAATGCACTCTTCGAAACGATTGCCGAGAAGGGCAATTAATGCTTCTTCTTTTTCCAGTTCGTTTTTCGCGTTATTGAGCTTGTCGTATGCTTTCTTTGCTTTTCTCACAAAAGCCCCTCTACCTTTATTCTCTACATGTTGCTTACTCCCTAAAGCTAACCAATAACTTTGCTCTGGATTCTCGGATTTCAGCTTAGAAAATATTTCTTGAAGCACGTTGTAATAATCCTCAAAAGCAACGTTTCCAAGCTCAATGTCGTCTCTATAGTTGTTGACAAGCGTATCGATCAGCAACCCACCAAAGCACAAACCTATATGTTCCTTCCAAATGCGCAGAGCGTTGCACGCCCTCGTAAAGTTTTCGCTCGTTTCAGCGTTAGCAATTTTGCAAGCATCTTGCTCGGGGGTTGGCTTTGTTGTTCTCCAAGAACCACCATCATTCGTATCTGGGTACTTAAAACTTCCGTCGCTTTGCTCAAATGCTGGCACTAGGTCTATCGTATAGGGTTTGTTGGTGAACGATATTACAACCGCTTGACCATCGCCTTTGATGTCTGTATTGGGATACTTGCTCTTAAGAATCTTCTTCACGTCCTGAAGCAAAGCGCTTTGTCCATTCCCCTCGCGGTTGTCGTAACGACTGTATTCTTCGCCGGGCAACTTGAACACAACATCAAGATCGCTGCATCCATCTACTGCCGTACCTCGGCCAACGGAACCAACTATCACTCGATTGGATTCTGCGTCGTTACTGTCATAGTAGTGTTGATTAAGCTTCTTTATTACTCCGCCGAGGTCGTCTTCATATTCAGTTACGTCCTTCATGTGAATATCGTCAAAGAACGCTTCGAATGTTTCTTTGTGATTCATGTGTTCTGCCTATTCTTCTTTTGACGCAATCGCTCCAAAGCATTCCCTGAATAGCTTTTCTTCGTTGTCGTTTATCGCACTTTCGGCTTTCTTTACTGCTTTGTCTGTTGTACGCGGCGCATGCTCGCATAACTGCACGTATCTACAACGAATGCAATCGATAGCATCCTTATCAATGCGCTTTTTTGTTAATATCGAAGTCAAATCTTCACGAAGGCGGAGATAATCCTTGGCGTAAGACGAATGATCGCAAACAAGGACATCAAATGGCTTAGCTTCTCTGTAGATAGCCACAAATGCTGCAATTAAAGCCAATGCGGTTGCTGAGATATTAAGCCATATGAAATCAACCCCTATACTGATGCCTGAGAGTACTGCTGTGATTGCGATGCACGCTATACTTGCTATTTGAAGCCTATTCCCATTGATTGAATAGATGTCGGCTTGTTCCTCATGGATCTTATGTGTCCATACAATATCGTTGTATAGCTTTTCGATACCTAGGTGGCCGCCTTCTTCGTTTAACGACATGCGATCTTCCATAAGCAAATCCTCCGTTACCAAACGCTCGTTACCGCATATGTTGTTCGCACGCTGTAGGTCACACCATCATCCAGCGCAGCAAAATGCTTGCGGGCACAATCGATCTTTGCGGCCTCTCGCGGGCGTGTAGCTGGATCAATGTTGCCTCCGCCCTTGGTCTCCACAACGAAGAACACGCGCTTACCGCCGTACTCGTCCTCGGACACATAAGCCCAATCGGGATTGTAGGAGCCAACCGGCGTGTCGATGGTGAAACTGTTTGGCAGCTTCGCGAACACCTTCACGTCCTCGGCCATGTCGAGGTCGTAGGCAAATGGGCGTTCAACAGTCGAAGAGTCGTACACGACATAGCTGTAGATGGACTTGTTGTGCTTAGGCTCGTAGGCATTCTGGCCAAGATAGGCGGTCAGATCCTCAACCTCGAGCACCTCCATGGTGTACCAGTCGCTCTCGGGGAGCTTCGTGTACTTGATCCCCTTGGAGAGCACCTCTAACTTCGCACGATCGATCTTAGCTGCAACTTGGGTGAGGAAGGTGGCAGGGTCGATCGCGAACTCATCGAAGCGGCTGCAGCCTTCAAGGATGCGCTTGATCGTGGAGCGCGTGAGACCCACCGCATCCTGCAACTCCCAGATTGGGTCGGGAAGATCATAGGCGCGGATCGCGGACGTCTTCACGATGGCGGTTCCGGTCATGGAAGTGTCGATGCCCGCTTCGTCAATGGAGAGATCGGCGCGCGAGCTGATGACTTCGACGGGGCGCACCTCGGGCATGTGAGAGATTCCCTCGATGGCTTTCTCGACGAGTTTGTCGGTATCGACCTCAAGCTCGTAGCGCGTGCGCTTACGAATCTTCTCCCATAGCTCCTGGAAGGCGGGCTCGTCGGTAACGTCCTTCTTGAGCTCCACCGTCACCTCGTTGCTCTTGTCCTTGATGACGAGCTTCTTTGCTTTGTTGGAGATAATGGCCTCTACCTGTTCCTTGACAGGCTCGAACTCAGGTGGCAGCTCTACGATGTGGTACTCAACGGCGTGCTTGAGCTCGGGGGTTATCGCGCCTTTCTCGGTGACCATCCCAGTATCAAGGAAGTACTCGTAGAGAGCCTTCGACCCTTCGAAGCCGAGCATCTCCTCGTCGCCGTTTTCCTTCTCGACGATGATCTTGGTGAACGACTCCGGCGTGAGGATGCCGAACTTGTAGCCGTCCTTCTCGAACTCCTTTTGGAGCCCGCGCGCGAACTCGTCATACGATTCGTTGGCAATGACAGTGAGGACGTTCACGCTCGGATCGTGGCTGCGCTCGCCCTGCTGGTTCACACACAGACGAAGACCGCGGCCGATCTTCTGACGCTTGGTGAACTCGTTTCCGCTGTCCACGAGCGTGCATATCTGGAAGATGTTCGGGTTGTCCCAGCCCTCTTTGAGCGCGGAGTGGCTGAAGATGAACGAGATGTCCTTCACGTCGTCCTTGCCGTCGGGAAAGCTGATCAGACGCTCCTTGGACTGCATGATGGCCTCGAAGGTGGAGGTGTCGGCAGCGGTCGTGCCGGAGGTGTCCTTCATCTTCCCCTTGCCGTCCATGGAAAAGTAGCCCTGATGCAGAGGAGCCGGATCTATGGGCAGCGGCACGCCCTTCTTCTCGTAACGCCGTCTCCACGAGCCGTGTCTCACCTCATCGGCATACTCCTCCTCGAATATGCGGGCGTACCCTCCCGCGCTCCAGGAGCCGTCGTCGTTGTAGACGCGGTACTTCTCCACTTTGTCGATGAAGAAGAGCGAGAGCACCTTGATGCCCAAGGGATATAGCTCCAGTTGCTTTTGCAGGTGGTCGATGATCGTGCGGCGGATCTGGGCGCGCTTCACGGCTTCGTCGGCCACATTGCCCACAGCCTCTCCGACTTCCAGGTACTCGCCGTTCTGGAACTCAATGAACTCGTTTCCCTCTTGGGCAGAGATATTGGTGATTACCCAGCCGCCGCGCACGCCCTCGTAGTCGGGGTTCTCGTTGCTCTTCACGAACAGGTCGTTGCCGGTCGCGCATGTGACGGACTTCCGCTTCTGCCCACCCTTCTTGTCGCGCACGTCTATGGTAAGTTTCGCCTTGATGGAGCCGCCGTTTGCCTGCACGGAGTCCAGCTTCACGTAGCTTCCGTTCAGATCCTCGGCCGAGCGCACCGAGTCCACGCAGATTCCCTTCACCAGGTGCTGGTCGAAGGCGTCCACTGGCGTCAGGCGGTAGAGCATGTTGTAAGGCTCCTTGTGGGTGGCCGAATAGCGCAGCACGAAGAGCGGGTTCAGGCTCTTGATGGCGGCCTTCGCCTGCTTGGAGTTATCCACGCTCTGCGGCTCGTCGATTATGACGATAGGGTTGCACTCAGCCACGAGCTCGCGAGGGCTACGCCCGCCAATCAGCCGCTCGCTCCTGCGGTGGAACAGGTTGCCCTTGTTCTCCTCGCCGTCTTTGGAGAACTCCTTGTTGAAGGCCTGGATGTTGATGATCATGACCTCGATGGAGCTTGACAGCGCGAAGTTGCCGACCGCACCCATGCTCTTGGAATCGTAGACGAACACGTCGAGCGGCGTGCGATCGTAGAGCTCTTCGAAATGCGCTTTGGTGCTCTCGAAAGACTTGATCACGCCTTCGCGGATGGCCACGGAGGGCACCACGATGATGAACTTGGTGAGGCCGTATTTCTTGTGCAGCTCGTAGATCGAGCGGATGTAGACGTAGGTCTTGCCGGTGCCCGTCTCCATCTCGATGGTGAAGTCGCGGAGGTGTCCGTCCGTGAGCTCCTCGGTTCGGGCGAGGCAGTTCTCCTCCTGGATGCCATGTAGGTTGTCAGCAAGCTGGCGAGGTGAGACGCGGATGCCGTTCGCGTGGCCGACCGCGAACGTTGCCTGCGCACCAAAGCTGGTGTTGCCAGAGAATTCGCGGGAAAGGAATTCCTGCCCTTGGAACAGGTTGACCACGGCGTCGATGGCTTGAACCTGATGACTCTGGTCGGATGCGTATCTGAATTGCAAATCTGCCATGACTACGCCGTCCTCAGCTCTATCTCGTAACCGAGCTTGTCGCCGACGCGCTTGAATATCTGCGCGGCGTTGAGCTTGATGGTGTCGGTGAGAACAGAATCAAGGAAGAACACGCGCTTGGGCTCAAGCGCGGCGATTGCTTCCAGCACCTCGACAGTGAGCCCGTCATTCATGCAGCAGATGAGCTCATCGGCAGCGATCGAGGTGACGGGGTACCCTGCAACCTCCGTCTTCTCTATGGGAAGCGACAGCTCAAGGCCCCATTTGAGCATCATCTCGAAGATGATGTCGTCATGGGTGCGACCGGGCTTGATGAGGTTGTCGACAAGTGCGCCGCCCTCCACCTGGTCGAAGTTGGAGCTGTCGAGCTTGAGCACACGAAAACCGATATCCGGGAGGGGTTTTAACTCGCCGGTTAATGTAAGCTGTGCGTTAGATGCATCGACTTCAGTTGCGATGCGTTTTCCAATTCGCCTAATTCTTTCTTCGGCTATTTTACAAAGACTGTCAAAACCTAATTCCTCAGCTTTTTTGTTTCCAGCACAGTTTTCGGGCAGCTGAACGCAGATGCATTTTCGGGTTCCGCCATCATTCAGATTCATTTGCATCAGTGCATCCATTGAGCTCGCGGATCCCGAGAAGAAATCCAAAAAGAGAGCTGACTTTTCTGGAATCATGTCGAATAGTTTTATCAGAAACTTAGTTGGTTTTGGATAGGAGAATATCTTTGCATCGCCAAAAATATCCAGTATTTCATTTGTTCCATGCTGTGTGAAAACATCATCAATTATTGATTGCAATTTGCCTCTTCGAACGGTGCCATCTTCGAGCTTGAGATACTGTTTTGTCTGAACACTCCATCCTCCATCAATGCTCCTCACAAATTCAATTTCATTGTTCTCTAAAGCTCTTTGAACGCGCTCCTTGCTCCACAGCCATTGGCGTTTTGGCCAAACGCTCGTTCCGTCTGGAGCTGTTATGGGAAATACAAGGTTTTCACGAGCATCAAGAGTCTTATTTGCCTCCAAAGGGTGAGTCCTGTAGGGCCCTCTTTTCTCGAAATTCAAATCAGTTTTTGTATAATACCTTTGAATAGACTCATCCGTTAAAGGAACAGTGATGTCATCAATTTCTGATAAGTCTTTTGCATATATCAACACATAGTCTTGAAGTGTTACTAAATACTTTTCTTTTGGTCCGCCTCCGTAGCGCTTCTTCCATATTATTGTGTCAATAAAATTTGGGGCACCAAATACCTCATCGCAGATGAAACGCAACGAATTCAATTCGTTGTCGTCAATTGAAATGGCAATGATCCCATCTTCAGAAAGTAGTTCTCGTGCAAGCCTCAGTCTTGGGTACATCATACTGAGCCAGTCGGAATGATAGCGCCCACTTGTATCTGCGTTGGATTGCCCGCTCAATCCAGCTTGCTTTTTGTAATTTTCAACCGAGTCCTGGAAGCTGTCCTTGTACACGAAGTCATGGCCGGTGTTGTAGGGAGGATCAATATAGATCATCTTCACCTTGCCGTGGTAGCCGCGTTGCAGGAGCTTCAGCACTTCAAGGTTATCGCCCTCGATATAAAGGTTCTCAGTGGTGCCCCAATCGACGCTTGCATCCTCATCGGGACGAAGGGTAGCAGTTGAAGGCATTTGCGCCTGACGAATGGCATCTGCTTTTCCAGGCCAGGTGAAGGCGTAGCGCTCCTGCCCTTCATCAACCTCGTCTCCCAGAATAAGCCGCAGTTTCTCGAAATCGATTGAGCCATCGCCTTCGACGGCAATCTCCGGAAACAGCGCCTTCAGCCGCTCAACGCGCTCAGCAACCAAATCTTTCGATTCCAAGTCCACTTTTTCGATATCACTCACTATGTACTCCTCAATTTAAAGACCGAGTTTTTCAAAAAATACCCTGCTTCTCATCTTCGAATCGGCAAGGATCTTGTCATAGGGAAGCACTTCGATGCTGGCATTTAAATCATCAACATATACATGCCAACCAAGACCATCGGGCGTTTGTTTGAAATTTCGGCGCCGCATTATTTTTTCTAAAGACGCAGGAACATCGCAGACCGCATATAAGTAGATTCGTGTATTTTCATTTACCCTAATAGGGCGACCCGTTGCATCAATAGCATTACCTTCTTTGATTTTTTCTGCGTATTCTTGCAGCTGATCAATAGGGTTGTCTTTTCCATCGTAATTGTCACGCATGGGTCGTTTGAGCTCAAAAATCGATATCGACTCAAAAGTATGACCAGGTCCATCTTCGTCTGAAACAAGAACAGGGTGATCCAGAAGCAATAAATCCGGCCTCTTTTTGCCAGCGCTAGCGCCAAGTGAGATATCAGAAGCTAAATATTGGCTGTATGTAAGACGCTCATCAATCAACCAGAGGCTGTGAGCTTCGTAAGATACATCTTCAGAAGTGGCACGAACGGGAAAAATGAGTTCGTGAAGGAATTTTTCGAGTTCGTATTTTTCGTCTGGCCTCTTCTTTAAGCTGGCTTCGAATAATTGCAGTACTGCCTTTCGATGTGCAATGTATTCCGCAAGGGAGGCTTTGTTTATATCGACAAGTTTTCTCGTGCATTCAGCAAACTCGTGTTCGTAGTCTTCACTGGAAAGAGAGTTGTTGTTGATCTTAACCAATAGCTCATCGTTTTCCTTTGCAATATCCTTCTCCAGCTGACGTTTCGCATCATGGAGGCTGTCCTCGATATTGCTAACACTTGAACCAAATTTGATTCCTTCTATTGCTTGAGGCAAGTGCTTCATTAGCGGTTTATATTGAGGTGCTTCCTCAGTTATATATTTCCTTACTGCCTCTTCTCTTTCATTTACTGCTTCGTCAAAATAGTCTTTTAGGATGTCTTTTACACACTCCTCAACTTTCGAATCAATTTCTTTTCGACTCGGCTCAATGCTCTCAAACAGACTATTTTCTTCGACAAAAGAAAAAGAGAGTCGATTTGCATTAACTTTCATGTCGAGATACTCGCTCGTCAGGATTCCGATAAAGTAGAGCGAATGCTTTTGTTTTAGTAGAGAGCCTAGTCCGTTGAAACTGCTATCTAGTTTCAACTCATCTACGCACCGATTGTTAGCACAGAACATCACCCGATTTGTTTTGTCTAGTTTTACTTTGCCTATATCATCTATAGGCATTTCAAGACCGATTAGACTGAATGTATATCCAGCAATTTCAAAACTTCGCGTCTCGCCTTTATCGCTAAACAGCTTCGCAAAAGCCTCGTTAAGATCAAGCTCCTTATCTCCATCGACAAATACAATTTGTGGGCAATCGTCGAGGAGGAAAAATGGAGCACAGTGATGGATTACGGCACCAGCAATTTCTTCAAACTCAATGGGCATGGATTTGGCGTATTCAGCTCGCAATCCGAATAGATGCACGATGGTTCCTATCGATCCGGTAGGCTCTTCAACGCTATCATCATCTAAGGTGGATGCAGAAAGGTTGAAACGGAATTTGCGGCTGTATTTTTCATCGCCTTCCAAATAATTGCTCTCTATATCTGCGTTTTGAAACACCTTTAGCCAGCAGAACCGACCCACGCCTTTGCCGCCCCTTGACGCTTTATATGTAGAATCCGATTGAAGAAAAGACTCGAAGTTTGGTCCATTAAATCCAATACCGTTGTCACGAATGCAGAAACCGGAGACGGTTGCTGTAGGCAGATCATCAAGAGGAAGCTGTATGCCTCTCTCGATCTCAACAACTATTTTGCCACCACTGAAGCTTACGTCTTCTAGCCGCCGATCCTCTATTGCCTGAATAGAGTTTACGATGCTCTCATACAAAGGAAATAAAACCTCACTTTGAGCAAGCTCGAAGTTACTTACTCTTCCGGCTAAATTGACCCCAAATTCCTTGGTCATCGGCATATCTCCTTTATCTCATCCATAACGCTTTCGCGTTGTCGCTCCAGTTTTCTCATCTCAACGCGAAGCTTCGTCGTATCCGCAAGCGTGGCGTCCTTCGACTTCTTCGCATCCTTCAATTCGTTAATCTTCGACGTTAGCGCATTCATCTCTTTCACGTGTCCCATAAGCAGGCCAGCGTCTGCATCTTTGCAAACTGGGTAGAAGCCAAGGACTTTCACGGAACGCGCCAGCAGAGTTCTGTCGCCCAAAGCAACCAGATAATCCAACAAGGTAGTTTGCGGAAGCGTCGCAAACGACAGGCGCTCCAAATAGGGCGCGTATTCAGGACTCTCCGCTTTGAACGGCCCGCTGGAGTAGATCTTCTCTGTCACGAAGGATCCGTGTTCCGCGAAGCTCTTGCGCCGCAGAGCGGCAGAGACTGCATTGCCTGAGTTCGCGAAACCCTCCGCAAGGATCACCGTAGGGTTCGGAAAGCAACCATGCACCATGCGCAGCGCCTCCGCTATCCCGGTCGTGGAATTCAGGCCGCACGTCAGGAAGATGACCGATTCGATGCCGTAGGCATCGTCCTTCACGGGCAGGATGCGGGAGTTCGACTTGTTCAGGCTCGCGAAGAACCGCACGTCGCGCACCTTGTCCAGAAGCTTGATGGACGTTGCTGATGCCTTGGCAAGCTTTGCCTGTTCAGCCAGCTGCGTCTTGGGGACGCGCCGCTCTCCCGCAAGCGCGCCATCCGGCAGCTTCAATATGTCGTTCCACGCAATCGTCTTCACATCAGCACCACGAAGCTCACGATGGAGTAATCATCGAACCCGAGCACAGCGCCGCCGCCGACCTCTCCGACAGAGAAGAGCTGCTCGATTCCTTTGGCTTCCTGCACTCCCGTGATGTCTGAGACGGCGGTCTGGAGAAGTGCGTTCGCGTGCGCCATGTCGGTACCGTCTTTTGTCTTTCTGTTGAAGCGCTTGCAGAGGTCGTGCAGGGGCTGCGCCTCTCCATCACAGGTTGCCCTCATGATGTCGAGCGCCGCCTTGGGCTGCGTGTGCGGAGACATCACGCTGTCGTTCTCGGTGACGTATATAACATAGTAGGGAAACGTCGGATTCGTGTCCTTGGGGTCGCGACTCTCGTCGTTCTGCTTCAGGCAGAAGACGATGCCGGGTTCCACGTCGTCTGCAAGCTCCGGCGGAATGGGCGTGACGGCGCAGAGCCCACATGGTGAGTTCTCCAGCAAGCCCGGATGATTCTGGACGTAGCGCTTCAGCTCCGCGCGGAAATCGTCGAATGCGAAGTCCGTGATGGATATGCCTCCGGACATGTCCTCCAGGTTGAGCACTTCCTCCTGGAGCGCTTGGAGCTGCTGGCGGCGGTACTTCAGGTCGTTCATCTCGTCGTTGCGCTTTCCTTCGAGCACGTTCTCCTCGCCGGTCGCGCTGGCATCCAGCAGCGCCATGCGTCCCTTCACGCGCCCTTCCAGCTGGATGTACTCGTCGAGCTCGATATCCGGCCAGAAGTTCACCAGCTGGATCGTCGTGTTGGTTGACCCTAGGCGGTCGATGCGCCCGAAGCGTTGGATGATGCGCACCGGATTCCAATGGATGTCGTAGTTGACCAGACAGTCGCAGTCCTGCAGGTTCTGGCCCTCGGAGATGCAATCCGTGGCGAAGAGGATGTCTATCTCGCCGAGCCGCCTGCGCGCGTCCGACAGTTCCTTCGACACAGGCGAGAAGTGCGCAAGAGCCGTGTCGAACGTGGTGCGCTTGACCTTAAGTGAATGAGTCCGAGCGACGTCGCCCGTCACCATGGCGCATTCGAGCCCGAGTTCGTTTGCCAGCGGTTCGGCCAGCTGGTCATAGAGGTAATTCACCGTGTCGGCGAACGCGCTGAATACGAGGATTTTCCTGTTGCCGCCGTTGAAGGGGCTGGCGGCCTTTTGCTCGATGAGCTCGCGCAGGACGCGGAGCTTCTCATCGCGCTCGGGCGTGATCTCGCGGGCGTAGCCAAGCAACTGCTCAAGCACGCTTATATCGTAGTCGATGTCCTGGCCGAGCTTCAGCCGGTCGAGATCGGCGGGATCCACGTGCACCTTCGACGAAGCGCGGTACTCCGCGAAATCGTCCTCGTCGTCGAACATGGCCGCGTCAATCTGCGCCATGTCACGCTGGGCGACCAGCCGCTCCGCCTTATCGAGCATCTGCTTGGTGGCGAGGTTGCCCTCGTAGATGCGCTCAAGCGAGATTCTGAACGCGTCGATGGAGCTCTCCAGGCGCTTGAGCAGGTTTACGCGCATGAGGTTGGCCACGGCCTGGGTGCGGTTGATCTGGCTGTCGAAGTCGCGACCCCATGTGTCGCCGTACATGTCCACGTACTTCTGCTGGCGTCCCGGCATGACGTAGGCGAGCTGCTGGTACTGCGCGAACGTGAGCGATGCGATCATGTCGTTCAGCTCGGCTATGGAGGGAAGCTCGCCTTTCGAGTCAATAGGCGGGTGGAGCGAGACGGGCTTGCGGCGCTCGGGGAACTTGGTATCGCCTGCCGTATAGTACTTGTCTATGTGCTTGCGGCTGCGTGCGATGGTGAGCACATCGAGCAGCTTGAAATAGTCGGCGTTCACGGCGTTCACGAACGACTGGGTGGTGCGCTCGGCGTCGTCGAGCTTGCTCCACTCCTGGAATCGCTGTTGCGCCCTGCGCGTCACGCTGTTGATGGAGGGGATGCCGTCCTCTGCCAGGTACTCGTCGTCGCCCTCGGTGATGATCTCTATCTGGTTGCGCAGGTCGAGCAGACGGTTGTTCACGGGAGTTGCCGACAACATGAGCACCTTCGTGCGGATGCCCGACTTGATGATGTCCTCCATCAGGCGGTCGTAGCGGCTTTTCTTGGTGGTGTCGGTCGGCTTGTTGCGGAAGTTGTGCGACTCGTCGATGACGATGAGGTCGTAGTTGCCCCAGCGAAGCGTCTCCAAGTTCACGTCTCCCGAATATCCGGTGTAGCGCGAAAGGTCGGTGTGATTGAGCACCGTGAAGCTCAGGCGGTCGTCTGCCAGCACGTTGCGCTCGTCGTTGTCCGCTGCGTAGAGCGTCCAGTTCTCGCGCAGGCGCTTGGGGGCGAGCACGAGGATGCGAGCGTTTCTCTCCTGGTAGTACTTCATGACGGCGAGCGCCTCGAAGGTCTTTCCAAGACCCACGCTGTCGGCGATGATGCAGCCCTTGTACTTCTCCAGCTTGTGAATGGCACCGACCACGGCGTCCTTCTGGAAGTCGTAGAGCTTGTTCCAGATGACCGAGTCCTCAAGCCGGAACTCCGGTTTTATGGGGTCGTCCTCGTCATCAGCCATAAAGTCCCTGAAAAGGTGATAGAGGGTGAGGAAGTAGATGTACTCGGGAGCATTGTCCTTATAGAGGGTCTGGACCTGCTCGGCTACCGCATCGGTCACTTCCTCCACCATGGCGGGGTTGTCCCACACGGAATCGAACATGGCCTTGAGGCCAGCAGCCTCGGTCTTGCCCTCATAGTGGCTCACACCCATCACAGTCTCGGGTCTGCGGTCATATCCGAGACCTTCCAAGGTGAAGTCGGCAGATGCCCCCATGAAGGCCTGCGCCTCGCCATTCGCGTTGTCTATGTGATAGGTGCCGCCCGGCTGGATGGCACCGCAATGCTTGGCGGACTTGAATGTCGCCTTCTCGCGGATCCACTCCGCGCACTCCATGGCAAGTGCGCGCTGGTTGAGGTTGTTGCGCAAGGTAAGCTCAAGTCCCGTTCCGCCTATGCCCTGTTCGCGCGAACGGCGCTTCAGCTCGAACTCCATGGGCTCCTTGGCATCCTGCATGCGCTTGACGAAGGTGGGCTCGCTGAACACGAAGCGAAGCTCTTCAACTTTGGAAAGGGCATCCTTCAGCTCGCCGTATGCGAACACCGTGAAATACGAGCTGATGATGGAGAGCTTCGCATCGTTGCCGATGGACTCTGCCAGAGCGTCACCGAGTCGCTCCTCTCCGATGTTGCTCAGGAACTCCATCGCTAGTCTTCCTTAACGAGCTCGTCGATCATGCACATGCGCGCGAAGGCACTGAAGCTTAGTCCTTTAAGCGTCGCCGCCTCGGCAGCGGCATCCTTGAGGTTGCTCGGTATGCGAATGGTGATGGCGGTTTGCTCGCCATCGACTAGGTATTCATGTTGCTTTGTCTTGCTCGCCCCTGAATCTACTAGCTCTGTGAACTTCATAGACCTCTCCCGAACGGTTCGTTTTGCAATACAAACGATTATAATATCTACAACCAATCCGAGTAATGATAAAGAGGACGAACATGGCTGAATCGGACAAAGAAATCATTCCAAGAGCTAGCAACGAAATCGATCCATATGACTCGAACTATCCTGCTGCTCTTCTTGCAAAGAGCGTAGGCTCGTCTCTTGAAAAGGCCGATAGGGCAGCTGAGGCCATCATCGCTGCAGTATCCAAGGACGCCTCGCTTGTTGCTCAAACCGCCGAAGCCTTTACGAAAGGCGTTCGGTACGTTGTCGACACGCCTGACGCAATGATCGACTCTTTGGAAAAAGGACGAATCAAGTTTACGCAAGAGAATAACGGCAAGATGTATGCCCAAATTAGGGAAAGTAATGGGCATTACGGAGAGAAGGTTCCTATCAGGCGTGAGGAGTTTAGTCAGGGAATAGATCCCATCCAAATGGCAAACGCCATGCAATTGCGCGCCCTTCAAACCCAAGTCAAGGAAATGCAAGATTGCATCACGCTGATAGACCTCAACGTCAGGGATGTTGTACGTGGTCAGCAAAACGACAGGCTCGCGTTATATCAAAGCGGATTGGAGCTGTTCCTGGAGGCTAGAAACGTTTCAGATGATGCACTGAAAAGGCAGCTGACTTCACAGGCAATACGTGCTTTATCGGACGCCTCGTCGCAACTATCCCTGCAACTGCAGTCCGATGTGGAATGGCTTAGGAGCGAGTCGTACAAAGATGCAAAAGGTAAGAACAGAGAGCTTATTCTGAAGCGCATGGCTCAAATCAATCAAGGATTCGAGGGCATTCATCGGTCGTACATCCTCAGGGCGGCTATCTATGGAGAGACGGGCGAATATGCAGCTATGGTTAGCGCACTGGAAGGGTATTCGCGATTCATAGATTCCGCAATAGTCGCTAATGCGGGGTTCCTTGCCGAATGTGACCCGGTTGACAACGGAACAGAGCGAGGTGTCTGGAGGCGGCGGGCGAAGTTGTCGTTGAATATGGGCGATCTGGCAAAGCAGCTGCGCAGCCAGGAAACCGTGCTCTATCTTACTCAAGCTTCGGAAGAGGACTGCGATGAAAAAGAAGATTAGACTGGGATGTCCCAACAAGGATTGCAAAAATTATAAGAAGAACGAGAAGTTCAAGAGTGCTGTTGCCGAGTGTCCGGAATGCGGATCGAAGCTGGTTCACATCTGCAAAAGCAAAAAGTGCAGAACAGTGGTTGATGGCGACGATGAGGCCTTTTGTGTGCTTTGCAAAGCGGAAAGAGAGGACAGGAAGGCCGCAGCAGGAAAAGGTGTCGCCATTGGAGGTGCTGGGCTGTTCGGCATTGGCGTAAAATACCGTCGTCAACTTCTCGGGGTCGTTAAAACGATACCTGAGTTGCTGCTTAAAAAATAAGCGCCCATATCTACTCATTGTGAAAACGGTTGTTCTAGGGATTTGCGCTGGGATAGTTTACGGGATCCAGTGCAAAAGTATCAATCCTAAATCGGACTCGCTTGCCTGATGAATGCGACTGCTGGTGCCTGGTATGGTGGAGGCCATCGAATAGTCGGCGCGAGAAAGAGGTGGCGCGTGGAATTCACATCGGCTAGTGCCAACAAGTACCTGCGGAGATTGCAGGACGAGAAGGATCGACTCCTGCGGGCCGAGCAGGAGGTGAGCACCTACGTGCTTGCGGAAGGGGAGGCAGCCGAGCCTCCTGCTTACGACTACGGGGCCGTGCGTGAGAAGGTCGCGCAGATCGACGGGCAGGCGCGGGCCATTCGCCACGCTCTGCACCGGTTCAACATGCAGACGGTTCTGCCCGAGCGAGGCATCACCATCGACGAGGCCCTTATCCTGCTCGCGCAGCTGTCGGGGCGTAAGGATCGCCTGAACTCGCTCGCTTCGCGGCAACCCCAGGAGCGACTGGGCAACCGGTACTTCGGCAGCAGCAACGGGCCCATCGAGTACCGATATGCGAACTATGACGTTGCCCAAGCGGAGGCGGACTACCGCGCCGTCGCGGACGAGATCGCTGCGCTGCAGCTTGAGTTGGACCTGGTCAACCAGACGGAGGTCTTCTCGATCGAGCTGTAAGGACTCGCTTACTTTCCGGATCTGCGGCTTTTCCCCGCAAAGGATACTTTGGGACGTTGCGGTTTCGCGTTGGAGTTGTCGGGTAGTTTGTTGTCGGCAGTGCCATGCGGTTTGAGCGTTGGCATCTTGCTGGAAGATCTGGCTTCCACCCATTCCGCCGCAGATCGAAAGCTTCGGGCGCCTCCGCGCGAGGCCGCCCGCGATGCCGAAGCACGGTCATAGGCGTCATTTCCTGCAAGCAGCTCGCAGAGGCCAGTGAGATCCTAGCCAAATTCGACCGCGTCGAGTTGCAGGGGCGGCCGAACCGCCCCTTGTTCTAGCGCAAGCGGTACCTTGTTCCGCGCGCCGAGCCTTCGGACGCGATAATGCCCATGCCCAGCAATTCGGCAATAAGCCCTTTGGCCTTGGTTGGCCCGCAGTTTAACGCGGATTCCACATCTCTGCGTGTGAAACTTTCCTTTTCTCGGGCGACCTCTACGATTTTTGCGAGATCGTGGGAGAGGGCAAGTTGTGGAGCGGGCACGGATGGCTGGGCAGAGCTGGAAGAAGCCGGCGTGTGGTTTGTCTCGGAGGGAGAGCTATTGCTGGGTGCGTCGGTGTCAAAATAGAACGCAGACAGCTTCCCTGTGTAGACTTTTACCATTACGCGGTCTGGGTTGAAAAGCTCCTCGATTTCGGGCGGGGGAGCGCTTGCCGCTTTCGCAGCGTTGCTCATTACGTCGAATCCGCTTCCCATTCGCTCACAAGCGCTGATAAGCCCGAACATTCGCATCAGAGTCGGATTGCGCGCATCTGAAATTCCGCCCGCTCTCACCACATCGAGCGCTACGCGTGAATTGCCGGGATTGGCTATTTCGATTCGGTCAGAATATCTCAGAGCGACGATGCCTCTTCTTCCATAGTAGTCCGAATGAACGAGTGCGTTCGCGAGTGCCTCTCTTATTGCGGCGTGCATCTCGGTGTCTTCGATGCGCTGGAGATTGTTGTCGAGCGCAAACGGCTTCTTAAGGCCGCTTGTCAGTCGCGGTAGCGCTTCCGTCCAAAAATCGAAAAGGTTTCCCGTCCATGTTCCGTCTTGCGATGTGATGCGGTCTGCCCATCGGCGTTCTTGATCTGCTTCGCGATAGTCTAGGAAGTAGTTCGCATATTCCTTTGCGATTTCGTACTCGAAACCGAACATGAGAAGACCGGCACGTGTTGGATGAAATTCTCCCTCTCCATTTGTTCGTCCAATGGCATTCAGCTTCACGAGGAACCCCTCATCATCGAGCTTGAGCCACGGATGATTCGGTCGGGCAGCTGACACCACGGCTCGATATCGGCTTACCGTGTCCCACGAAAGAGCATCTAACGAGAACTCTTCAAGCACGGTGTCGTCGAGCGGCTCGTTGCTGGCATCGCGAATCATGGCAACGATTTCTTCGGATGAGCAGCGATAATCTCCCTCGCCATCTCGGCGGTAGGTTCCCTTTTCCCGATTGCCGCAGATGTAGATAGGTCTCAAATGACGGTTGGCGCGAGGAACTTGAATGCGGATAATGTCGCAGTCGTTAATTGTCTCAATGGTGATCGAATCATCTGTGAGAATGTTGGCGCTGACTTTCGAGGGATTGTGCACTCCGTCCCAGAATTTCTTAACGAGCTGTTCAGGGTTCGGGACTCCGACGTACTCTACCTCTCCTTTTGGGCCTTCTTCTGCGCCGAGGATGATCAGCCCGCCGTTGGTGTTCGCGAAAGCGGAATAGGTTTCCCAGATGCTCTCGGGCACACCGCCTTTGGCGCGTTTTGCTTCCAGCTGACCATTCTCGCGCAATGTCATCACGGTGCCATCTTTCATGTTGCCCCATCTCTTAGTTAAAGTTTCGATGGCATTATCGGTCGTTATCGGTCGTTATCGGTCGTTATCGGTCGTTATCGGTCGTTATCGATTTGCTGGACGAGAGGCGCCCGCTTCCACCGCCGCTATCCTTCGGGCGGCGCGCAGTAGCTCGTAGTCGTGCTCGCTGCGGGAGGGGAGGGCGGAGGCGCGCACGGCTTCACGGCAGACGCCCATGAACGCGTCGGCCGCTTCGCAGAAGCCCGTTCGGGCGAACTCGCCGGTTCCGTGGGCGCACTTGAGGCCGTCGGCGTAGAGCGTCCACGCCCGGGGCTCGTGCTCGTCGCCTTCGCAAACCAGCTGGAGCACTCGCGGCTCGCCGTCATCGGCCAGTTCGGCTTCCAGACGTTCCACGCTGTAGCGCATCTGGTGGCCCAAGTTGGCCTTCCCCATGGCCGAAATGTGGCCCGTGGGCTCATCGAGGAGGTGCATCCTCGGCTGCTCGACGCTCAGGTTAAGGAATTCGCGCGCATCGCGCACAGAGACGTTGTCCATGGCAGGACTCCTTTCATCGATGTTGGCGGGACCACCGTGCCGCGCGGCCGGTTGGTGCCGGGATCGTCGAGCCAACTCTCTACCCCGACTCTGGATAAAATGCGCCAGCGCCTTCGCTGACGAAAATGCAGTCTAGCAGCAGAAGGGCCAAACGCGCAAGAGGGAAGGCCGGGTATTGGTATACTCGTTTTCCGCAAGGCGGGATCGAAAGGAAGGCTATCGAGCGCATGGCGGGTGGTCGCGGCGGCTTGATTGCTGCGGCAGCCGCGCGACCGATGCGACAGGGAAAACATATGGTTCTTGGTAACAAGTTGGGCATAAGCAGCGATGCCGAATTGGCGCGCGAGGAAGAGCGGCTGACGAAGGTGCGGGCCCTCGAGCTTTTCGAGCGCGGCCTGCTTGACGAGCTGGAAGCGGGAACGTTTGCCGGCCTTGCCGAGATTCATGCCTATCTTTTCCAGGACATTTACGACTTTGCCGGGCGCATGCGTCGGGAGAATATCTCCAAGGGCGGCTTTCGCTTTGCACCCTCGCTTTATCTGGAGGAGGCGCTTGCCGCCATCGATCGTATGCCGCAGGCGACGTTCGACGAGGTGGTCGAGAAGTACGTCGAAATGAACGTCGCCCACCCTTTCCGCGAGGGCAATGGGCGCAGCATGAGAATCTGGCTCGATCAGATGTTGAAGCGCTCGTGCGGCACTGTGGTCGATTGGAGCCTTGTCGACGGGGAGGACTATTTGCTCGCCATGGAGCGAAGCCCCGTGAAGGATGTGGAGATCAAAGCACTTCTCAAGGAGGCCCTTACCGATCAGGTGAATGATCGGCGGGTGTACATGAAGGGCATCGACGCCAGCTATCGCTACGAGGGCTACAGCACGTATTCCATGGAAGATCTCTCGTAAGATTCTCCATCGCGATTATCCGTATAGGCGTGTTTCGGGCAACGCCTCGCACTCAAGGCGCTCAAGGACGCTAAAACAAATCAAGGACGCTAAAAGAGATCAAGATTGCTAAAAGAGATCAAGGATGCTACGATCTTACTGTTGCGGCGGGCAGATGGCAGGAGGTTTCCGTGGCAGACAAGATTGCGAAGGTGCAGCAGGAGACCTTCAACCCATTTACGCCGGAATTCGGAAAAGTGCCCGCTTATTTCGCTGGTCGCGAACAGGTGCTCTCAGATATCTTGAGTACCTTCGAAGAGCAGACGATGAATCTCTGCGCTCTGTTCGTTGGCCCACGTGGGTGCGGCAAAACGGCGCTTCTCACGTATCTTGGCAACGAGGCGTCTCGGCTCGGATGGGTGGTGGCCAACGTTTCGGCCACTCCGGGCATGCTCGAAGATATTGTCCAGCGCACCGAGGAGTCGGCCTCGCATCTCATCGCGGCCTCGTCCGAGAAACGCCTCACGGGCGTGAGCATCGCGGGTATAGGAGGAGCAACTTGGAGTGCAAAAGACGATTCGGATGCGAATTGGCGTACCCGCATGAATGGTCTTCTGGATCGTTTAAGCGAAGTGGATGCCGGTCTGCTGATAACTGTTGACGAAGTGGACGTGTCTCTCGATGAGATGAGCCACCTGGTTTCAACCTACCAGCATTTCGTACGCGAGAATCGCAAGGTCGCTCTTGTCATGGCGGGGCTTCCCTTTCATATAAGCTCGCTTCTGAGCGGAAAGAGCACGTCGTTTTTGCGCCGGGCTCAGCAGTTCGAGTTGGGCCCGTTGGCCCCCTATGCAGTTGAGGAGGCTTTCCGTCTGACCGTGGAAGAGGGCGGTAGGCTCATCAACGAAGAGGCCTTGGGCGAAGCCGTTGAAGCTATCGACGGATTTCCTTTTATGCTGCAGCTTCTGGGCTACCGGGCGTGGCGAATGCATCCCGATGACGCCTTCCTGAGTGTTGACGATGTCCGCGCTGGTGCGCAGAGGGCTCAGCGCGAGTTAGAGGATCGCATCTTCGATGTCACCTACGCGGAACTCTCCCGAGCGGACAGGGCATTTCTTGCGGCAATGGCTCAAGATGGGAAAGTCACCAGCCGCGCCGACCTGATGGATCGGCTTGGCAAGCCTTCGGGACATATTTCCACCTACAAGAAGCGGCTCGTGCAAAGCGGCGTTATTGGCGAAACTCTCGATGGCGACTTCTACTTCGCATTGCCCGGCTTCAAGGAGTATGTCGAGCGGCGACAGGGGTAGTCGGTGCTTTTAGTGGCGCGGCCCTTAAGTTTTGATCGTTAGCAATTTCCTACGTAGACGTGCTTCAAATAGCGCCTCGCTACGTTGGCCAGGTGGTGTACGGTTTCGGGTGGGGTGGCGGGGCGGTCGGTAAGGCGGTGGCAGGGGAAGAAGCGGGTCAGGTGGTAGGGGGTCGACGGATCCAGCGAGGCGAGCCATTGGGCGGCCTCGGCGATTTCCTGGTCGCTGTCGTTCAGGCCGGGGATGACGAGCGTCGTTACTTCCAGGTGACAGCTGGGTGTGGCAGCCAGCACTTCTATGGTGTGCTTCACAGTTGCCAAGTCACCGCCGACGAGGTCGTAGAAGCTCTGGGTGAAGCCCTTCAGGTCGATGTTCGCGGCATCGATGAACGGTGCCACCTCGTGCAGCGGGCCGTCGTTCACGTAGCCGTTGGATACCAGCACGTTGACCAGGCCACGCTCGTGGGCGAGGTGCGCGGTGTCGCGGACGAACTCGAGGCCCACGAGCGGCTCGTTGTAGGTGAAGGCGAGCCCGATGTTGCCTTCGGTCACAAGCGATGCGGCCGCATCCACCAACTCGGCCGGTGCGATTTCGCGCCAGGGCACGTCGCGCTCGCCGGCGCAGGCGATGGAAGCGTTCTGGCAGAACGGGCAGCGCAGGTTGCAGCCGTAGGAACCTACGGAGAGCACCTTGCTTCCAGGGCGAAAGCGGGCCAGCGGCTTCTTCTCGATGGGATCCAGTGCCAGTGACGTGATGCGCCCGTAGTTGGCGTCCACCACCTCTCCACCCTCGGCGACGCGCGCACGGCAGAGCCCCGTTTGCCCCTCGACCAGGGCGCAGGCATGCGGGCAGATCGGGCACACGGCACGATCTGCCCCAAGATCGCGGGGCTCTTCCTTCGAAGAACCCTGCGCTGCAATTCTGCCTTCGGTATTTTCCACGACGCCTCTTTTTCTCGCTCGCCTTGTTTGTGCGGCCTCTATGGTAGCGCAAAGGATGCCTACTGATAGAATTATCGTTGTTGGCTGGCATTCTCGCGTAGAAAGAAGACAAGCATGGATCGTTTGAAGGACAAAGTCGCCATCGTCACCGGCTCCACCAGCGGCATCGGCACGGGTATCGCGAAGATGTTCGGGGCCGAGGGCGCGCGCGTGGTGGTGTGCGGCCGCAACGAGGAGCGCGGCGCGGCCGTCGTGGACGCCATCGCCGAGGCGGGCGGCACCGCCTGGTTCCACAAGCTGGACATCACGCGTCCCGAAACGGTGGACGCGCTGTTCGCCGACACCAAGGAGAAGTGGGGCTCCATCGACGTGCTGGTGAACAACGCCGCCGGCATGGCGCTGAAGGACGGGCGTGTGGACGAGATCTCCCTGGAAGACTGGGACGCCGTGTTCGCGAGCGACGTGCGCTCCACGTTCTACTGCACCAAGACGGTGCTGCCCTTCATGCAGGAGCAGGGCGCGGGCTCCATCATCAACATCGGCTCCATGGCCTCCTGCGGCGGCGACTTGGGCTCGACGGCCTACGCCTGCGCCAAGGCCGGCGTCGACATGCTGACCCAGTACACGGCGCTGCAGTACGGCAAGCAAAACATTCGCTGCAACTGCGTGCGCCCCGGCCTCATCGTCACGCCGCAGAACGAGGCGAAGGTGCCCCAGGCGCTGAAGGACATCTTCTTGGACAACATCGAGGTCGCCCGCTACGGCACGCCCGAGGACATCGCCGCCATGTGCGTCTATCTGGCCTCCGACGAGAGCTCGTACTTCACCGGCCAGGTAGTGACGGTGGACGGCGGCCTGAACTCCCACGTCTCCACGGTGGCCCAGTTCCGCGCCATGGCCTCCCGCACCTGGTAGCAGGGCGAGCGAGCGGCAGCAGAGCAGCTGAGCGTATTCAGCATCCGACGGCCCCGCACCACCCTGCGGGGCCGTTTTTCATGCGTCGAAGGGCGACTTTCGGCCGAACGCGGGTTCTCTATTGCTGGGCGATTTGGTCAGCGATAGAATGCGGCCTCGTGTCTTTTCACCCGCGATCACCGAAGGAGCCGAGTTTTCCCGCCATGCAGCAGCGCGACAAGTTAAAGCCCATCCTCTTCAGCATCATCAAACATTCCAGCAAGGAGGAGCTGAAAGAGCAGATTCCCAAGGACATCGTGGCGGGCATCGTGGTGGCGGTGGTGGCGCTGCCGCTTTCCATCGCGCTGGGCATCGCCTCGGGGGTGTCGCCGGAGCAGGGCCTCTACACCGCCATCGTCGCTGGATTCCTCATCGCGTTCCTCGGCGGCAGCCGCGTGCAGATCTCTGGTCCCACGGCGGCGTTTGCCACCATCGTCGCCGGCATCGTGGCCACCGATGGCATTGAAGGCCTCATCGCCGCCACCATCATCGCGGGCATCCTGCTCATCTTCATGGGTCTGTTCAAGCTGGGCGCCCTCATTCGCTTCGTGCCCTTCACTATCACGACCGGGTTCACCGCGGGCATCGCCGTCACGCTGACCATTGGCCAGTTGAAGGACTTTTTCGGCCTTACCTATCCGCCGGGCACCGCCACGGTGGAAACGACGGAGAAGCTGGCCGCGCTGGCGGGCAACTTCTCCACAGTGAACGGGCAGGCGTGCCTGGTGGGCGTCGTCTGCCTGGCTGTGCTGTTCCTCTGGCCGCGCGTGACCGAGCGCGTCCCCAGCTCGCTTATGGCCCTGCTCGCGGGCATCGCGCTGGTGAGCGGCCTGGGCCTCAATGTTTGCACTATCGGCGACCTCTACGTCATCGACAGCGCCCTGCCCACCTTCCATATGCCTCACCTCAGCTTGGAGCTGTTCCGCGATCAGTTCGCCAACGGCGTCACCATCGCCATTCTGGCCGCCATCGAGTCGCTGCTGTCCTGCGTGGTGGCCGACTCCATGATCAGCGGTCACCATCGCGCCAACATGGAGTTGGTGGCCCAGGGCGTCGGCAACATCGCCTCGGTGCTCTTCGGCGGCATTCCCGCCACCGGCGCCATCGCGCGCACCGCCGCCAACGTGAAGGCCGGCGGG
>OLSM01000949.1_pt1 | contig 24287 bp, 20 predicted proteins | sample 1672721 | NCBI WGS metagenome assembly OLSM01 (sample SAMEA3136717, study PRJEB25190) | human gut metagenome
AGGAGAACATACCATCATTATCCGTTAAATAATGATGGTATGTTCTCCTGTGTTGGCTGCGGCCGCTGTGTGGAGAAATGTCCGGAATCTTTAAATATCGTAAAAGTCATCAAGGCCTTTGAAAAACAGGGAGGTGAAAAGAATGAGTGAATGTACCTGTCATAAAAATTATACACTGGATACGCTGATCCCCAAGGTTGGTGTGATCACAGATATCCGTCAGGAGACACCGGATGTAAAAACCTTCCGTGTGGAAGCTCCGGAGGGTGGAAAGCTTTTCGAGCATATGCCAGGACAGTGTGCCATGGTCTGTGCACCAGGTGTCAGTGAAGGTATGTTTTCTATTACTTCTTCTCCTACTGTAAAGGATTATCAGGAATTCAGCATCAAAAAATGCGGATCCCTTACCGATCATCTCCACAGCCTTCAGGTTGGAGATGAGATCGCAGTCCGCGGACCATACGGAAATCATTTTCCGGTGGAAGATAAGTTAAAGGGAAAAAATCTCCTGTTTATCGCAGGTGGAATCGGTCTGGCACCTCTCCGTTCCGTGATCAATTATGTGCTGGATAACCGTGAGGATTACGGAACAGTAGATATTCTCTATGGTTCCCGTTCAGCAGATGATCTGGTGCAGCTTAAGGAAATCCAGGAAGTATGGATGAAAACAGAAGGTGTAAATGTATATCTTACCATTGACCGCGAGCAGGAAGGCTGGGACGGTCATGTAGGATTTGTTCCGAATTATCTGAAGGAGATTGGTTTTGATACCAATAAGACCGCTCTGGTCTGCGGCCCGCCGATCATGATCAAATTCGTTCTGGCAGGACTGGAAGAGCTGGGCTTCTCCAGAGATCAGGTATATACCACACTGGAGCTTCGTATGAAATGCGGTGTCGGAAAATGCGGCCGCTGCAACATCGGAGACAAATACGTCTGCAAAGACGGCCCGGTATTCCGATGTGATGAGGTGGATGAATTACCTAATGAGTACTAAGTTATAGATTGCACCTAAGAAACTTTCAAATATATGCGCTGGTTATAGCCAGTACACAGCCATGTGGAACAGCCATCTCGCTAAGATGCCCATTTTAGGAGCGGTTTTAGCGGCGCTGAAATCCAGTACTTACGAAGACTTAGGAGTGAAGGCTCTCCTGAACTCCTTAGTCGCAGTTAGTACTTAGTTCAGCAGAGCGTTGCGACGGGCACGTGTGAGATGGCTGTTCCACATGGCGTACGATTTGGATAAAAGAAAGGACACCAACATGGAAAATAATATGGTAAACGTATATTTTTTCGGTAAAAAATACAGCGTTCCCGGTGATCTGACCATTATGACAGCTATGGAATATGCCGGTTATACATTAAAAAGAGGATGCGGCTGCAGACACGGATTCTGCGGTGCCTGCGCGACCATCTACAGGATCAGGGGACAGAATGAGCTGAAAACCTGTCTCGCCTGTCAGACACAGGTGCAGGAGGGAATGTATGTGGCAAGTATCCCGTTCTTCCCTACAGACAAGAGACTTTATAATATAGAAGACCTCAAGCCAAACCAGCAGGTAATGATGGAACTCTATCCGGAGATCTACAGCTGTATCGGATGCAACGCCTGTACAAAAGCATGTACTCAGGACTTAAATGTCATGCAGTATATCGCATACGCACAGAGAGGCGAACTTGAAAAATGTGCAGAAGAATCTTTTGACTGCGTAAGCTGCGGCTGCTGTTCCGTAAGATGTCCGGCAGGAATTTCCCATCCGATGGTAGGCCTTCTGGCAAGACGTCTCACAGGCAAATACATCGCACCAAAAAGTGAGCATCTGGAGAAACGTGTGGAAGAGATCCACGAAGGTAAATTTGATGACATGATTGAGCAGATCATGCAGAAGCCGATCACAGAGATGCAGGAACTTTACAACAGCAGAGAAATCGAGAAGTAGGAGGGCGTAAAACATGTATGCACCATATCCAGAAAATATGATGGAATCCATCAAAAAGGTAGAGGCTACAAGAGCAGAGCGTATGGCAACAGAGCCAAGACGTCTGAGTGCAGATGAGAAAGATGCTCTTCTCAAAAAATTCCATCCGGATTATAACCCGGATGCATTTGCAGAGATCAAGGTAGGACCGAACAAGGGACAGAAAGCACCACTGGAACTGACAAAAATGCTCCATTCAGAAAGCCGTCTGCTCAACGAAAAAATCGATCTTACAAAAATCGATTATGATGTAGATGTACTGATCATCGGCGGTGGCGGAGCAGGCTCTTCCTGTGCCATCGAGGCCCACAACGCAGGTGCCAACGTTATGATCGTTACAAAGCTCCGTATCGGTGATGCCAACACCATGATGGCAGAAGGCGGGATCCAGGCAGCAGATAAAGAAAATGATTCCCCGGTACAGCATTATCTGGACTGCTTTGGAGGCGGACATTTTGCAGCAAAGCCGGAGCTGGTAAAAAGACTGGTAATGGAAGCCCCGGATGCGATCAAATGGCTCAACGACCTTGGTGTTGAGTTTGATAAAGCAGAAGACGGAACTATGGTCACTACACATGGCGGCGGTACCTCCAGAAAGAGAATGCATGCTGCAAAGGATTATTCCGGATCAGAGATCATGCGTACTATCCGTGATGAGGTCTTAAATCTTAAGATCCCGGTAGTGGAATTTACCTCCGCTGTAGAACTTCTGAAGGATGAAAAAGGTCAGACTGCCGGTGCAGTCCTTCTCAACATGGAAACCGGAGACTATTCCGTTGTAAGAGCAAAAACAGTTGTAATTGCAACCGGTGGTGCAGGAAGAATGCATTATCAGGGATTCCCGACCTCCAATCACTACGGAGCAACTGCTGACGGACTCGTGCTTGGATACAGAGCAGGCGCTTCCCTTCTTTACCAGGATTCTATCCAGTATCATCCAACAGGTGCGATCTATCCGTCACAGATCCTTGGTGCCCTGGTAACAGAGAAGGTTCGTTCCGTTGGTGCACAGCTTGTAAATGCAAACGGAGAAGCTTATATTCATCCGCTGGAAACCCGTGACGTAAATGCTTCCGGTGTTATCCGCGAGTGTGAGGAAGGCCGTGGCGTTGAAGTTCCAGGTGGACGAAAAGGTGTATGGCTGGATACTCCGATGATCGAGATCCTGGGCGGTGAGGGAACTATCGAAAAGAGGATCCCTGCCATGTTCCGTATGTACATGAACTACGGCATTGATATGAGAAAAGTCCCGATCGTGATCTACCCGACCCTTCATTATCAGAACGGCGGACTTGAGATCAACGGAGACGGCTTTACAAAAGAAATCCCGAACCTTCTGGTTGCAGGAGAGGCAGCAGGCGGAATCCACGGAAGAAACCGACTGATGGGCAACTCTCTTCTTGACGTAATTGTATTTGGAAGAAATGCAGGTAAAAAAGCAGCTGCCAAATGCAAAGAGGTAGAGCTTGGCACCATGAATCTGGATCATATCAGAAAATATGAAGAGGAACTGAAAAATGCAGGAGTTGATACAGGAGACGTATCTCCTATGCTTCTGCCGAAATATGCCCGCCACGAACGTTAACAATATGTTATGATAATAAAAACATATGAGATAAGCGAAAGGAGTCTATTATGAGAGAAATCGAAGTAAACAGACTTACAGAGATTATCGAAAAACTCTGTATCGAAGCCAACGAACATCTCCCGGAAGATGTGAAGGATGCTATCAAAACCTGCCGTGCCTGCGAGGACGGCGAGATCGCAAAAGGTGTCCTTGATAACATTATCGAGAATTTTGATATCGCAGACAGTGAGAATGTTCCGATCTGTCAGGATACCGGAATGGCATGCGTATTCCTTGAAATTGGTCAGGATGTCCACTTTACAGGCGGAGATTTAAATGATGCCATCAATGAAGGTGTACGCCGCGGATACGATAAAGGTTACCTGAGAAAATCCGTTGTCAAGGATCCGGTACGCCGTGGAAACACAGGTGACAATACACCGGCTATGATCTATACAGAAATCGTTCCTGGAGATCAGGTGAAAGTAACTGTAGGACCAAAAGGCTTCGGAAGCGAGAATATGAGCCAGATCCGTATGTTCAAGCCATCTGCAGGCCTTCAGGGAATCAAGGATTTCATTCTTGAGGTTGTAGAAACTGCAGGTCCGAACCCATGTCCGCCTATGGTAGTTGGTGTTGGTATCGGAGGAACTTTTGACAAATGTGCACTTCTTGCAAAGAAAGCGTTGATGCGTCCTCTGAATACAGAGAACCCGGATCCTTACTATGCAGATCTTGAAAAAGAGATGCTGGAGAAGATCAACAAGCTTGGTATCGGACCTCAGGGCTTTGGCGGAAAGACCACAGCTATCGGTTTGAACATTGAGACTATGCCTACTCATATCGCAGGTATGCCATGTGCAGTTAACATCAACTGCCATGTAACACGTCATAAAACGGAGGTGCTTTAATATGGAAAGAAGAAAGATCACACTGCCTCTGACAAGAGAGCTGGCAAGAACTCTCCATGCAGGCGACCAGGTTTTACTGACAGGAACCATCTATACATCCCGTGATGCAGGTCACAAGAGAATGTGCGAGGCCCTTGCAAAAGGAGAAAAGATTCCTTTTGACCCTACAGATGCTACCATTTACTATGTAGGTCCGACTCCGGCAAAACCAGGCGAAGTCATCGGCTCCGCAGGCCCTACAACCAGCGGCCGTATGGATGCCTATGCACCGACTATGATGTCCGTAGGCGCCAGAGGAATGATCGGAAAAGGTGCCCGCCTTCCGGAAGTCGTAGATGCAATGAAAAAATATGACGGCGTATATTTCGGAGCCATCGGCGGTGCAGGTGCACTTCTTGCAAAATGCATCAAAAAAGCAGAGCTTATCGCTTACGAAGACCTTGGAGCAGAAGCACTCCGCAAGCTTTATGTGGAAGACATGCCGCTTGTAGTCATCATTGACAGTGAGGGAAATAACCTCTACGAAAAGGGGCGTGCAGAGTACCTGAAAGACCACGCAGAATAATCTTTTGCTCTACAATATGATATTGTGATATATTTCAAAAAGGAATAAAAAGGATAAAAGTCCGACAGTAAATGCTGAAGATACGTGCAGAAGCATTTGTTGTTGGACTTTTTAATTTTATCATTTCACTTTCAATTTAATCATTCTTACGAAAATGATTAAATTAAAGTTGACAATGATAAAATTGATTTATATACTTGAAGTAAATAAAATCGAAAAAAGAGTGATAAAGAAGGTGATGGAAAATATATGAGACGGTTTGATTATCAGGAAAAGTGGAAAAGTCTGTTGACTCCTGAAATTGTATCTTACCTGACACAGATACATGAATTTAAAGGAGAACAAACTCTTTTTATTGAGGCCAAAGCAGATACTCTTACACAATTAGTTGAAATCGCCAAGATTCAAAGTACGGAAAGTTCCAACAAAATAGAAGGTATTTATACATCAGATATCAGATTGCGAGAATTGGTAAAAGATAAAACAAGGCCAAGAACAAGAAATGAACAGGAGATTGCCGGATATAGAGATGTATTGAATACAATTCATGAAAGCCATGATCATATTCCCCCAAAACCTGCAATTATTCTGCAGCTCCACAGAGATTTGTATAAATTTGAAAGCTACAATATTGGAGGGAAATATAAAACTGCGGATAATATAATTGAGGAAGAAGATTCCCGGGGAATAAAAAAAATACGGTTTAAACCAGTACCGGCCTGGGAAACACCGGAAGCAATGGAAGAACTATGCAGAGCATTTGAAGAGGCAATGGCAACAGGAGAAATAGATCCACTTCTTTTGATTCCGATGTTTATTCTGGATTTCCTGTGCATACATCCGTTTAATGACGGCAATGGAAGAATGAGCCGTTTACTTACACTGTTACTTTTATACAGATCCGGCTATATTGTGGGAAAATATATCAGTATCGAGAGAATGATAGAAAATTCAAAGGAATTATACTATGAATGTTTAAGGGAAAGTTCTGAGAACTGGTATGAGAATAAGAATGATTATATACCATTTATAAAATATATGCTTGGCGTTATCGTAGGAGCATACAGAGAGTTTTCTTCAAGGATAAAATCGCTGATAACGCAGAATATATCAAAACCGGAGCGAATAGAAGAGATTATAAAAAATACTCCGGGTACAATTACAAAAAAGGAAATCGCAGAAAAATGTCCGGATATCAGTGTGGTAACGATACAGAGAACACTGGCAGAATTACTGACAGCAGAAAAAATTTTAAAAATCGGCGGTGGCAGGTATACGAAATATACCTGGAATAATGAACGATAAATGGGAGATAAAAAATGATCACTGGTGAATTAAAAAATAAAATAGATGGTTTATGGGATATATTTGCGGCAGGAGGACTTGTCAATCCACTGGAAGTAATCGAGCAGATTACATACCTGATGTTTATTCATGATCTGGATGATTCCGATAATATGCGTGCAAGAGAAAGTGCAATGCTTGGCTTGCCATTTCAGAGTATTTTTTCCGGAGAAGTAAAAATAGGTGAGAGAACAATTGACGGAAGTCAGCTGAAGTGGTCCGTATTCCATGATTTTCCGGCAGACAGAATGTATATGATTATGCAGGAATGGGTATTTCCGTTTATAAAAAATCTTCATAATGATAAAAACAGTGCATATTCCAAATATATGGACGATGCGATATTTAAGCTTCCGACACCACTCCTTTTATCCAAAGTGGTGGATTCTCTGGATGAAATTTACAAACTTATGAATGAAATCCAGACAGCAGATGTCAGAGGAGATGTATATGAATATCTTCTTTCAAAAATAGCTCAGTCCGGACGGAATGGACAGTTCCGTACACCAAGACATATTATCCGGATGATGGTTGAGATGATGGATCCGTCCAGTGATGAGATTATCTGTGATCCGGCATGTGGAACCTCCGGATTTCTGGTTGCAGCAGGAGAATATCTGAAAGAAAAAAGAAAAGAAGAAATTTTTTATGATAAGCAGAAAAAAGATCATTACATGAATCATATGTTCCATGGATATGATATGGACCGCACCATGCTTCGTATTGGAGCCATGAATATGATGACTCACGGAATAGAAAATCCTTATATTGAGTATCGGGACAGCTTATCTGATCAGAATGCAGATAAAGATCAGTATTCCCTTGTGCTGGCAAATCCTCCTTTTAAAGGAAGCCTGGATGCAGAATCTGTTTCTGGAGATCTTCTTAAAGTTTGCAAGACAAAGAAAACAGAACTTTTATTTCTTGCTTTGTTCCTGAGGATTATGAAAATTGGAGGAAGATGCGCCTGTATTGTACCAGATGGTGTACTTTTCGGATCATCACGGGCACATAAATCCATCCGAAAAGAAATCGTTGAGAATCAAAGACTGGAAGCTGTAATATCCATGCCTTCCGGTGTATTTAAACCCTATGCAGGAGTATCCACAGCGATCCTCATTTTTACAAAAACAGAACACGGTGGAACAGATCAGGTATGGTTCTACGATATGAAAGCAGACGGATTCAGTCTGGACGATAAACGTACTCCGGTCACAGAGAATGACATTCCGGATATTATAGAGCGTTTCAAAAACCTTGATAAAGAAGCAGAACGGAAACGAACAGACCAGTCATTTATGGTACCGAAAAAAGATATTGTGGAAAATGACTATGATCTCAGTATTAATAAATATAAAGAAATCGAATACACTCCGGTGGAATATCCGCCAACATCAGAAATCATGGCCAATATCCGGGAACTGGAGCTGGAGATTGGAAAAGAAATGGATGAGTTGGAGAAGTTGTTGGGATTATAGAAGAAAGGATGGCAGATTCGAAAATTCGGGTTTGTGTGGGATGATGTAGATGAGAGCAAAACTTGAAGATGTTTGCACTGTTTTTTCAGACGGTGATTGGATTGAAAGTAAAGATCAATCTGATAAAGGAATCAGATTGGTTCAAACTGGAAATATTGGTGAGGGTTTATATTTAGAAAAAGAAGAAAGAGCTAAGTATGTATCTGAAGAGACATTTGAAAGTTTAAAATGTACGGAAATATATCCGGGAGATATTTTGATTTCAAGATTGCCAGAACCGGTAGGAAGAGCATGTATTATTCCTCCAAAGAAAGAGCGAATGATAACTGCAGTTGATTGTACAATATGTAGAGTAGATGAATCTATTGTAAGTAAGGAGTACATGTGTTATTTCATGCGCTCAAATGCATACTATACGAAGCTTTTAGGAAGTGTTACTGGTACGACAAGAAAAAGGATTTCTAGGAAAAATTTAGGAAACATTGAGTTGGAGATTCCACCCAAAGAAGAACAAATAGATGTTGTGAGTCAATTAGAATGTTTAATAAATGTAATAAATTCAAGAAATAAGGAATTACAGTTGTTTGATGACCTCATCAAAGCCCGATTTGTCGAGATGTTCAGCAAAATTAATGTCGATTGGAAAGAAGTGACTATGGCAGATATTTGCAAAGATATGAGAACAGGACCATTTGGTAGTGCATTACATCACGATGAGTTTGTGGATAAAGGAATATTTGTTTTAGGAATTGATAATGCGGTAGAAAATAAGTTTTCATATAATCGTATGAGATATATCACAGAGGAGAAATATGAAAAATTAAAACGTTATACAGTGCACCCAGGTGATGTGATTATTACAATCATGGGAACTGTTGGAAGATCGGCAGTAATACCTGAGAATATGCCAAAGGCAATTAATACTAAGCATTTGGCATGTTTGACACCTGACACCCGCATCGTGGATTCATATTTTTTGGTAAATGTTTTTCAGGTACATCCATTAATTCGGAAGCAGTTAGAAAGCCAATCTAAAGGTGCGATAATGAATGGATTAAATTTGACAATTATTAAAGGCTTAAAATTTAGATTACCGCCGTTAGAGTTACAAAAGGAGTTTGTTAAATTTTATAAACAAATCGACAAATCAAAAGTTAAAGTACAAAAAGCACTGGATGAAACACAAAAGTTATTCGATAGTCTGATGCAACAATACTTTGGCTAGAAAGGAGAGAAGCTGAATGGCGATAATGACGGTGTATCATGGTGGATATCAGGCTTTAGAGAAACCGGAAATCAAAAAAGGTCGTAATACAAAAGATTTTGGAACTGGTTTTTACTGTACGATTATAAAAGAACAGGCTCAAAGATGGGCCAGGAGATATGATACGAAAGTTGTATCTGTCTATGATGTGCGTTTAAAATCGAATCTGAAAATAAAAGAATTCAAAGATATGACAGAAGAATGGTTGGATTTTATAATTGCATGTCGGAGTGGGAAAGACCATGAATATGATATTGTAATCGGTGCAATGGCAGACGATCAGATTTATAATTTTGTTTCTGATTACATGGACGGTACGATTACCAGAGAACAGTTCTGGGTTTTGGCAAAGTTCAAGTATCCAACTCATCAGATAGCATTTTGTTCCAAAGAATCATTGAAATGCCTGAAGTATAGAGATTGTGAGGTGCTATAAATGGCAGGAGAAGGACGTGAAAGCAAAAAAGATAACGATTTATTTTACACATGCAGCCTGATCGATTACATTGCCAGGAAAACAAAGAATACACGGGCAGATGTTGTAAATAAACTTGGAAAGCAGAGACTTGATAAAATTTATGATCTGGCAGATGTATATCATTGTGACAACATTGACAGAGTCAGTGCTGATTTTATCGAAGAAGCAGGAATACAAGAAGGAGATTTTGACAATGTGGGTGATTGTAAATACAGCATTCCATCACATTGGGACATTGGAAAAGTATATAAGCGGCTGATAAAAATGGTTGCTACAGATGAAAATATTGGGATCGTAGATGCTTTAATAAAAGTATACAATTCCTTCATCAGTGCAAAAATTGATGACTACAACAGCAGTGTATATTACGAAAATCCGTCATATATATTTGAATCGTATCGGGAAAACAAAATGCTATAAACAAAATGGTTGAAGGATGCTGGTATATTTTGAAAGGAGTATGCCAGTATGGAAGAAAAAGTAGTAAAAATATTAAATGAAATGTCAGAATATCTGTCAATTACACAGATGAAAAAGCTTCAGGAAGTAATTTTGAAGGTGTGTGCAGAGAAGGAAACTGATAAAGTGGAAATATCCAATACGGATTTTCTTAAAATGTTTTTGGATGCAAAGAAAATAGAAGGCTGTTCAGAAAGAACCATTCAATATTATAAAGTTACGGTAGAACATTTGCTATCCCATATTGAAACATCTGTAAGGAAGATCACAACAGAGGAAATACGGACATATCTGGCAGAATATCAGAAGAATAATAAATGTTCAAATGTTACGGTGGATAACATTCGAAGAAACATTTCCAGCTTTTTCTCCTGGTTGGAGGAAGAAGATTATATTTTAAAAAGTCCTATGAAACGGATTCATAAGATTAAAACTAAAACGGTAGTAAAAAGCGTTATTACAGATGAAGGGATTGAACAACTCAGAGATAACTGCAAAGAAATTAGGGATCTGGCAATTATAGATTTGCTATATTCTACAGGAATACGAGTAGGTGAACTGGTAAATCTGAATGTTGATGACATTGATTTGGAAGGGCGTGAGTGCATTGTATACGGAAAGGGAGACAAAGAGAGGCGTGTATATTTTGATGCAAAAGCGAAGGTGCATTTAAAAGAATACATTGCTCATCGAAACGATAATAATTCTGCATTATTTGTAACTCTGGATGCACCACATGATAGATTAAAAATAAGCGGAGTGGAAATTCGTTTAAGGGAATTAGGAAAAAGAATTGATCTGGAACGTATTCATCCCCATAAATTTCGAAGAACCATGGCAACCAGAGCAATAGACAAAGGAATGCCAATAGAACAGGTGCAAAAAATATTAGGACATTCACAAATTGATACAACGATGCAGTATGCGATGGTGAATCAAAACAATGTTAAAACATCTCATCAGAAATATATGAGCTGAATTTTATTCAAATTCGGGTTTGTGGTGGGATGAATATATGAAAGTTAAACTTGAAGATGTCTGCACACGCGATTCATCAAATTTAAAACAGTCAGATGTTTTAGGAAAAGATGGAAAATATCCTATTTATGGAGCAGCAGGATATATTGGAAATGTGGAGTTTTACCATCAGGAAAAATCCTATGTTGCTGTTGTTAAAGATGGAGCAGGAATTGGAAGAACATCGTTATGTCCTGCAAAATCTTCTGTTATTGGCACAATGCAATATTTGATACCAAAAGAAAATATACTTCCAGAATATCTATATTATGTTGTGAGATATATGCATTTAGAAAAATATTATACAGGAGCTACAATACCACATATTTATTTCAAGGATTATAAGAATGAAAAGTTTAATTTGGATTCTATTGATAGACAATTTAAAATAATTAATATTCTTGGTAAATGTGAGAAAATAATTAACATCAGACAAGAAGAAATAAAAAAAATGGACAATCTCATTAAAGCCCGATTTGTCGAGATGTTCAGCAAAATTAATGTCGATTGGAAAGAAGTGACTATGGCAGATATTTGCAAAGATATGAGAACAGGACCATTTGGTAGTGCATTACATCACGATGAGTTTGTGGATAAAGGAATATTTGTTTTAGGAATTGATAATGCGGTAGAAAATAAGTTTTCATATAATCGTATGAGATATATCACAGAGGAGAAATATGAAAAATTAAAACGTTATACAGTGCACCCAGGTGATGTGATTATTACAATCATGGGAACTGTTGGAAGATCGGCAGTAATACCTGAGAATATGCCAAAGGCAATTAATACTAAGCATTTGGCATGTTTGACACCTGACACCCGCATCGTGGATTCATATTTTTTGGTAAATGTTTTTCAGGTACATCCATTAATTCGGAAGCAGTTAGAAAGCCAATCTAAAGGTGCGATAATGAATGGATTAAATTTGACAATTATTAAAGGCTTAAAATTTAGATTACCGCCGTTAGAGTTACAAAAGGAGTTTGTTAAATTTTATAAACAAATCGACAAATCAAAAGTTATCAATCAGCTTTTACAGAAATGGAATTATATGTGTCACGATACAATCGAGAAAGTGAAATAAAGCAAAAGAAATGTTTTATGAAGACACATGAGAGAAATTGCTTACTGCGAGGGGAATGAAATTTACAATGGTATATTTTCAGAAGGGGGTTAAATATGCAAAATGAAATAATCTTATTTGAAACTGCTGATAAGGAAATAAAATTAACTGTGTCTGTCAAAAAAAATACCGTATGGCTTAATAGGAATCAGCTAGCTAAATTATTTGGAAGAGATGTAAAGACAATTGGTAAACATATTAATAATGCATTAAAAGAAGAACTGGATAATTCAGTTGTCGCAAATTTTGCGACAACTGCTTCAGATGGAAAAGTGTATCAAGTAGAACATTATAATTTAGATATGATTATTTCTATAGGCTATAGAGTCAAATCTAACAGAGGTGTAGAATTTAGAAAATGGGCAAATAATGTTCTGAAACAGTATATCCTACAAGGCTATGCAATCAATAAAAAAAGATTAGAAGCCTTACAGAGAACAGTAAATATTCAAACCAAAATGCTTGCATGTACTTTGGAAATAGATGAAGCAGAGGTGCTAAAAGCTGTTGATTTATATACAAATGCCTTGATGTTATTAGACCAGTATGATCACCAGTCGATTAAAAAGCCTGCAGGAAATAAAGCCATATACAGAATTACATACGAGGATTGTAGAAATATGGTGAATGCAATGGAAGATTCATTTCATTCGGATGTCTTTGGTGTTGAAAAAGAAACGGGGAAAGTTGAAGGTATTCTTGCAGCAATTTACCAAAATGTTTTCGGAGGAGAGGTTTATCCTTCTTTAGAAGAGAAAGCCGCTAATCTTTTGTATTTTATGATAAAAGATCATCCCTATGCTGATGGATGTAAGAGAATTGCTGCATCGTTATTTTTGGAATTTTTAGCTCGCAATGATGTACTCTACAAAGATGGACAGAAAAGGATAAGTGATGGTGCATTAGTAGCAATTACATTGATGATTGCAGAGTCAGATCCAAAAGAAAAAGATATTATGGTTAATTTGGTAATGAATTTATTGTCAATGTAAAGTGAAAGTAAAAGAGGGAGATTTCACAATGGTAACAAACTTTGATTACTTAAAAAATGAATCAAAATTCTCTGCATTTGCGAATGTTGCCATCTCTGCAGAGAAAATTATATTAGCAGATCCGGATGCGAGTATTCTTAACAGCCGGCGGGCTATGGAATTTGCTGTGAAATGGTTGTATTCTGTGGAAAACAGTTTACAAATCCCGTACCAGGACAACCTTCATACTTTGATGAATACAGAGGAATTCAGACAGTTAGTGGGACCGGATCTTTGGAAACGGATGGATTATATCCGCAGATGTGGAAACAGTGTGGCACATAGCAATAAAAAAACTGGCAGAGATGCAGCGATGCTCTGTCTTGAAAATCTGTCGATTTTTTTAGATTACGTTGCATACTGTTATGGAGAACAGTATCAGGAGCATCTATTTGACAAGTCGATTATTGATAGCAGAATTGAGAAGGCAAAGGCATCCAGGGAAACAGCCAGAAAAGCAAAGGAAACACTTCTGAAAGAACAAGAAAAAACTGCCCAGCAGGAACTGAATCTACAAAAACTGATGGCAGAAAATACTTTTCTCAGGGAAGAACTGTCTGCACGCCACGAGAAACAGCAGCAGACATATGTTCCGAAACCTCTGGATCTGTCTGAATATGAAACCAGAAAACTTTACATAGATTCCATGCTCATTGATGCAGGATGGACACAGGGAAAAGACTGGTTAAATGAGATGACTGTGACAGGAATGCCGAATAAATCAGGGATTGGACGTATTGATTATGTTCTCTATGATGATATGAATAAACCTCTGGCAATTATAGAAGCAAAACGTACCTGCAAGGATATTGCTGAGGGCAGGCAGCAGGCGAAACTTTACGCAGATCTGCTGGAAAAGAAATATGAACGGCGTCCGGTAATTTTCCTTACCAATGGTTTTGAAACCCGGATCATAGACGGACAATATCCGGAAAGAAAATGTTCAGTTATTTATTCCAAACGGGATCTGGAGAAATGGTTTAACCTTTTGAGTATGCGTACAAGCCTGCAAAATATTTCTGTAGATAAAAAGATAGCAGACCGCTATTATCAGGAAGCCGCGATAAAAGCAGTATGCCAGAGCTTTGATGAAAAGAATCGGAGAAAAGCCCTACTTGTTATGGCCACAGGTTCCGGAAAAACCAGAACAGTAATGGCTTTGTGCAAGGTACTGGTTGATGCGGGCTGGGTGAAGAATATACTTTTTCTGGCGGACAGAAATTCACTGGTAACACAGGCGAAAAGAAGTTTTGTAAACTGGATGCAGAATTTTTCCTGTACAAATCTGGTTGAAGAAAAGAATAATTATATGTCGCGATGTGTTTTCTCCACATATCAGACCATGATAAACTGTATTGATACGATAAATGATAAAGAAGGAAAAGTTTTTACCTGTGGTCATTTTGATCTGATCATTTGTGATGAAGCGCACAGATCTATTTATAATAAGTATAAAGATATTTTTACATATTTTGATGCACTGCTTGTAGGACTTACCGCAACACCGAAAGATGAGATTGACAAAAATACATATGAAGTATTTGAACTGGCAAACGGAGATCCCACTTATGGATATGATCTGGCGCAGGCGGTTAAGGATGGATATCTGGTTGATTATCTTTCGGTAGAATCCAGGGTGAAATTTATTGATCAGGGAATTGTATATGATGAACTTTCAGAAGCAGATAAAGAAATCTATGAAAATACTTTTGAAGACGAAAATGGAAAGCTTCCGGAAGCGATAAATTCGGCTGCATTGAATACCTGGATTTTTAACGAAGATACCATTAAAAAAATTCTTCATGTCCTGATGAGAGATGGAATTAAAATTGAATACGGACAGAAGATTGGAAAAACAATTATTTTTGCGAAAAATCATGATCATGCGGAAAAAATTCTTGAGATTTTTAATAAGGAATATCCGCATTTAAAGAATTATGCTATGGTGATCGATAACAGAATGAAATATGCACAGAGTGCAATTGATGAGTTTTCAGATCCGAAAAAACTACCGCAGATCGCAATTTCTGTAGATATGTTAGATACCGGAATTGATGTACCTGAAGTTCTTAATCTTGTATTCTTTAAGAAAGTTATGAGTAAAGCAAAATTCTGGCAGATGATCGGACGAGGAACAAGACTATGCCCGGGATTGTTGGATGGGGAAGATAAGAAAAAGTTTTACATTTTTGATTTTTGTGGAAATTTTGAGTTTTTCCGAATGAATAAAGGAAAAGCAAGCGCAAATCTGATGGCGTTGCAAAGTGCAGTTTTTAATCTTCAGTTTGAGATTTCGTACAAGCTTCAGGATATTAAATATCAGACAGATAAATTAACTGCGTACAGGACTGCACTTGTAAAGCACATGACTGAAAAAGTAAAAGAGCTCCCAAGAGATAGTTTTACAGTTCGCCAACATTTGAAATATGTAGAATTATATTCAGAAGAGTCGAACTATCAGATGCTTACTTATGAAGATACTTTACTTGTACGGGAAGAGGTTGCACCCTTGATTTTGCCTGAAAGTGATGAAGTAACAGCAGTACGTTTTGATGCACTTATGTATGGAATAGAACTTGCATCTCTGGTTGGAAAGAAATATACAAGTGCGCGAAAAGATCTTTTAAAAAAGGTTTCCGGAATTGCCGGAGTGGCAAATATACCGGAGATTCAGGCACAGACAGAGCTGATCGATCAGATTTTGCATACAGATTATGTGGAAAATGCAGGAATTGATGAATTTGAAAATATCAGGAAAAATCTGAGAGATCTTATGAAGTATATTCCGGATAAGAGCAGGAATAAATATATGACCAATTTTACAGACGAAATTCTTTCAACGGAATGGAAAGAAGCAGAATTGGAAAACAATGATCTGGAAAATTACAAGGTACGAGTAGAATATTATGTCCGACAGCATCAGGATAACCATGTAATAGCTAAGCTGAAAAAGAATCAGTCACTTACAGAAAAAGATGTAGCTGAACTGGAAAAAATTCTCTGGAGCGAGCTTGGTACAAAAGAGGATTATGAAGCAGAATTTGGCAGAAAGCCATTGGGAGAATTTGTCAGAGAAATGGTAGGTCTTGATATGAATGCAGCAAAGGAAGCTTTTTCAAAGTATCTTGAGGATGTAAATCTGGACAGCAGGCAGATTTATTTTGTAAATCAAATCATTGAGTATATTGTTCATAATGGAATGATGAAGGATCTTTCTGTTTTGCTGGAATCTCCGTTTACGGATCGTGGAAGCATTTCGGAAATCTTTACAGATATGGGTGTTTGGCTTGGAATAAAAAAAGTCATTGATACGATCAACGCAAATGCTGCTGCATAAACATCCTCCTCTGTGAAGCATAAAAATTTACCCGGATTTACAATAAATTTAACCATAAATCCGGTTGACAAAACCCGGCCGGGAACGTTATAATGGCCGGGTTGATAAAAAGAATTAAGAAAAAAAGGCAGGTGAACAGAATGGACAGTTGTGATTCTCATGGGCGAAGTTGTAGCTCTCAGAGTGAAAGATGGAAAGAACAGAGCGGGATGAGACTGTTCCATTCTGTTTTAAGTGTACAGAATGTCTGTGAGAATATTATGTCTGTATATCAGAAGGATATATATGACAGGATATATAGGTGACACCAGAATCTGTACGGTATTATTACATTATAATTGTAGCAGGATTATAATAGATATCTTTTTCATTCTTCTCATTCTGAGAATCTTACAGTAAGGCGATCATGTATAAATTCATTTCGCTTTATAATCAAATCCCAAGGAAACACAATCGAAAATCAAACAGCACATAGACATGCTTTAACATGTCTGTTTTTGGTGTGCGTGTTTTGTGCGAAACTATGTGAGGAGGATGAGAAAATGACAAAAAGAAATCAGGATTTTTCAAAAGATATTCTGAGTCTGATCCGAAGCAGTGTTTCTCCGGCAGTTTTAAGTGAAAGGCTGCAGGATTTCCACGAAAACGATCTGGCGGAAGTATTAAGAAAATTAAGCACTGCGGAGCGCAGCAGACTATACCGTATCCTGGAAAGCAGTATGCTGGCAGATGTTTTTGAATATCTGGAGGAAGAAGAAACTGTACAATATCTGGAAGAGATGGATGTAAAAAAAGCGGCAGCCATTCTTTCCAAAATGGAAACTGATGCCCTGGCAGATGTTTTAAAGCAGATCGATAAAGAAAAACGCAAGCTTCTGATCCAGCTTCTGGATGAACAGGTGCGGAAAGATATTGAAATGATCCGCTCCTTTGATGAGGATGAGATCGGAAGCAGAATGACAACGAACTGCATTGTGATCCGTGAAAACCTGACCGTAAAGCAGGCCATGAGTGAGCTGGTTTCCCAGGCGGCAGATAATGATAATATTTCTACGATCTTTGCAGTGACGGACAGAGGGGAGTTTTATGGAGCCCTGGATCTGAAGGATCTGATCACAGCAAGACAGGACCACCCTATGGAAGAGCTGATCGTAACTTCCTATCCATATGTGTATGGTACTGAGCAGATCGACGACTGTATGGAACGGCTGAAGGATTATTCTGAAGATTCCATTCCTGTACTGGACGATGACAATCGTTTCCTTGGAGTGATCACATCCGCAGGGATCATCGATCTGGTAGACGATGAGATGGGAGAGGATTATGCAAAGCTGGCCGGTCTGACTGCAGAGGAAGATCTGAAAGAACCTCTTTTTGAAAGCATGAAAAAAAGAATGCCCTGGCTGATCGTTCTTCTGGGCCTTGGTATGGTGGTATCTTCTGTTGTGGGAATGTTTGAAAAAGTAGTTACTTGTCTGCCGATCATCATGTGCTTCCAATCGCTGATCCTGGATATGGCAGGAAATGTTGGAACTCAGTCCCTGGCTGTAACCATCCGTGTACTGATGGATGAGACGCTGACGGGCAGACAGAAAGCAGAGCTTGTGCTGAAGGAAATGCGGATCGGTCTTTGCAACGGTGGTCTGCTCGGTATTCTGTCTTTTGTACTGATCGGATTGTATATTTTCTTATTCAAAGGAAAAACACTCGTATTTGCCTATGCGGTATCCGGCTGTATCGGATTATCCCTGCTGGTGGCCATGCTGGTATCCAGTGCAGTGGGAACCTGCATACCGCTGTTTTTCAAAAAGGTTGGTGTGGACCCGGCAGTAGCCTCAGGTCCTCTAATCACTACGGTGAATGACCTTGTAGCCGTGATAACATACTATGGAATGAGCTGGATATTCCTGATCGAGATGTTCCACCTGGCTGGCTGAGAGTAAAATGCAGCTATGCTCATAAAAACAGACAGATACCAGAAATCTGTCGAATAACAGAAAAGTTACCAATACAAAAAAATTCCGGATCGAAAGATTCGGGATTTTTCTTTACATACAAACAGAAAGCTATTATAATGAAAGACACGCTTTGCCCGTTTAAAACGTTGCAGAAATAAATACAAACAACGGGCAGAAAAAGAGAACAAAACGATCACATGGGGTGATTGGGGAAAGGAAACAGTAACATGATAGTAACAATGATCGAAAAGGTCTATACATTTCTGTGGGGAGATCTGATAAGGATCCCGCTTCCGGGAGGAAGTACGCTGGGAATCTCACTTCTGATCCTGCTTCTGATTCCGACCGGTATCTATTTTACCATCAGGACAAAGCTTCTGCCGATCCGTCTTTTTCCGGATATGGTACGAGCCCTGTCAGAAAAGAAAAGTGACAAAAATAATCTTTCAGCATTTCAGACGCTGATCGTATCTACAGCTACCCGTGTGGGAATGGGAAACCTGGTCGGTGTGGTAGCTGCGATCTCGGCAGGAGGTGCAGGAGCGGTATTCTGGATGTGGATCACGGCGCTGATCGGTTCCTCCACTGCTTTTATCGAAGCAACCCTGGCACAGCTCTATAAAGAAAAGGATCCTCTTTACGGTGGATACAGGGGCGGTCCTGCCTACTATATCCATCGCTACTGGGAAGAAAAACAGGGCAGAAAACGAAAAAAGGTTCTGCTTTCCGTTCTGTTTGCCATTTCCGGCCTGATCTGCTGGTGTGGGATCAGTCAGGTTATCAGCAATTCCGTCACGGCGTCTTTCAAAAATGCTTTTGATATTCCGCCGCTGTATACTACCATTGTGCTGGTAGTGATCGCAGCTGTGATCGTGCTTCGGAAGAATGCAACGGTTAAAGTTCTGGATCTTCTGGTGCCGGTGATGGCAGTGCTTTATTTTGTGATCACGCTGTTTATTATATTTACAAATCTCGGAAGTATGCCGGGAGTATTTAAACGGATTTTTGAAGAAGCTTTCGGATTTCGTCAGGCTGTTGCCGGCGGATTTGGCGTCGTGCTGATGAACGGAGTAAAAAGAGGTCTTTTTTCCAATGAGGCGGGAAGCGGCTCCGCTCCCTGTGCAGCAGCGGCAGCAGAATGTGACAGTCCGGTAAAAGCCGGATTTGTCCAGGCCCTGGGTGTATTTGTGGATACGATCGTGATCTGCAGCTGTACAGCTATGATCATGCTTCTGGCCCCGGAAGATCTGGTACAGGGGCTTTCCGGAATGGAACTTCTTCAGACTGCCATGCATTATCATATGGGGCAGTTTGGAGTGATCTTTATTGCTGCAACACTGTTTATGTTCAGCTTTTCCACATTCCTGGGAATCCTGTTTTATGCAAGAGGCAATGTGGCTTATCTTTTTGGTGATAACTGGGGTTCACAGACAGGATATAAGGTGCTGGCACTGGTGATGCTGTTTATCGGTGGGATCGCGGCTTACACATTTGTATGGGATCTGGGAGATGTAGGAATCGGCCTGATGACGATCTTTAATATTTTCATGCTGTATCCTCTTGGGGAAAAAGCACTGAAAGAGCTGAAAATCTATGAATCGGAAAAGAAGAAAAAATAAAACTGTTTACAGACCTTGAGAGCATATGGTAATATCAGGGTAAAGCGCTAAAAGATTAAAGAGTTCTGACAGCCGGAAGAAGTCAGACTCTGTGAAATATCAACGGTAAGTTGGATCAAGAGGAGGATATGAAAGATGTATATTACATGTCTGGACGTAGAAGGTGTACTGGTACCGGAGATCTGGATCGCATTTGCAGAGGCAAGCGGAATCCCGGAGCTCAAGAGAACAACCCGTGATGAGCCGGATTATGATAAGCTGATGAACTGGAGACTTGGAATTCTGAAAGAACATGGTCTGGGACTGAAAGAGATCCAGGAGACTATTGCAAAGATCGATCCCCTTCCGGGAGCAAAGGAATTTCTAGATGAGCTGAGATCCTTTTCCCAGGTGATACTGATCAGTGATACCTTTACACAGTTTGCAACTCCACTGATGGAGAAGCTTGGACGGCCGACACTTTTCTGTAATTCCCTGGAAGTAGCAGAGAACGGAGAGATCACAGGCTTTAAGATGCGCTGTGAGAAATCCAAGCTGACAACTGTGAAGGCGCTGCAGTCCATGGGATTTGAGACTATCGCAAGCGGAGATTCCTACAATGATCTCGGAATGATCCAGGCAAGCAAAGCAGGCTTCCTTTTCCGCAGTACAGAACAGATCCGTGCAGATCATCCGGAAGTTCCTGCTTACGAAGAGTACGATGAACTTCTTGCAGCGATCAGGGAAGCAATGAAATGAAGAAGGGAAAGTCGGAATGATCAACGAAAGAATTGTGATCGAAGAAAAAACAAAGGACTATAATGAGGCATGGATAGAGACCTATTTCTGGCAGGAGTCGGAAGAACTCTATCCGGGACAGAAGCGTCCGGTCATAGTGATCTGTCCGGGCGGAGCTTATTGCATGACTTCAGACAGAGAGGCAGAAGCCATTGCTGTCCGGTTTATGGGAATGGGCTATCACGCAGTGGTGCTTCGTTACAGTGTGGCACCTGCCAGATATCCGGTGGCTCTCCGTCAGCTGGCAAAAACAGTAGCTCTTCTCAGAGAGAACAGCGATAAGTGGCATATTGAAAAGAATAAGATCATTGTGTCCGGCTTTTCAGCAGGTGGCCATCTGGCAGCTTCTCTGGGAGTATTCTGGAATACGGAGGAGCTTGCCGGAATCACGGGAATGGAAAACGAGAGGATCCGTCCCAATGGTATGATCCTGAATTATCCGGTGATCACTTCAGGGGAAGCTGGTCATGAAGAAAGCTTTCGAAATCTTCTGGGAGATCGTTATGAGGAGCTGAAAGATCGGATGTCTCTGGAATTTCAGGTTACGGAAGATACACCCAGAACCTTTATCTGGCATACCTTTGAGGATCAGACGGTGCTGCTGGATAATACACTTCTCTTTGTTCAGGCACTCTATAAAAAGGGCATTCCAGTGGAGTATCATGTTTTTCCGCAGGGACCCCATGGGATCGGCCTGGCAAATGAGCTGACTGCCAACGAAAACGGCAGAGGGATCGCAAGAGCCTGTGAACCATGGAGTGAGCTTGCAGGAAAATGGCTGAACCGAGAATTCCCATGGTGGAACGGGGCAAAGATCGAAAGATAATACGAGACTGCTGTGTCGGATAAAATATCCTTTTTACCGGGAAACCGGTAGAGAGGGTATTTTTTATGATTGTGATGACTGCTGTATTTGTCGGCTGTTTTGTCTGGCTTATCTGATGATAAAAGCTTTGCAGGGTTTTGATGTGGATCTGGATCAACATTCACATTGCAGAAAGAAAGGAATTTTGATAATTATGGATAAAAATCAGATTTTTATTACCAGTGGTACGGAATATAAAAGAATGACAAAGGAGCTTCTGGAAAAAGCGGATCTTCAATCTCATATCGGGGACAGAAAGAAAAAGATCGGGATTAAGCCGAATCTGGTTTCTCCTTCAGAGGCTTCCTGGGGTGCAACGACTCATCCGGAAGTGGTTGCAGGAATTATCGAGTATCTGAAGGAGCATGGCTTCCGGGATATGGTGATGCTGGAGGGATCCTGGGTAGGAGATAAGACAAGGGAGGCTTTTGAGACCTGTGGCTTTGACAGGCTTGAGGAAGAGTATCAGGTGCCGTTCTGGGATATGCAGAAGGATAAGGGTATTTCTGTGGACTGCGGCGGAATGGAGCTGAATGTCTGTGAGCGGGTAAAGGAGCTTGATTTTCTAATCAATGTGCCGGTTCTGAAAGGCCATTGTCAGACAAAGATCACCTGTGCCCTTAAGAATATGAAGGGGTTGATCCCAAATAAGGAAAAGAGACGGTTTCATTCTCTGGGGCTTCATAAACCCATTGCTCATCTGAATATGGGGATACAGCAGGACTTTATTGTTGTGGATAATATCTGCGGGGATCTGGATTTTGAGGATGGCGGAAATCCTGTCGTGATGAACCGGGTGATGGCTGCCTGTGATCCGGTTCTTGTGGATGCATATGTGTGTCAGATGATGCATTATGAGGTAGCTGAGGTTCCTTATGTGAAGCTGGCAGGTGAGCTTGGCGTGGGCTGCTCAGATATTTCCAAAGCAGATGTCAGATTTCTGGAGGATGGTGCGGATCAGAGGATGCCGGTATCCAGAAAGGTTGTGGAGCTTGCGGATGCCGTGGAGGAAGTGGAATCCTGCAGTGCCTGCTACGGGTATCTGATCCCGGCATTGGAGATGCTGAAGGAAGAGGGGCTTTTTGAGAAGCTGGATGAAAAGATCTGCATCGGACAGGGGTATCGTGGTAAGACGGGAGTGCTTGGTGTGGGACACTGTACCTGTAAGTTTCAGAATTATGTGGAGGGGTGTCCGCCGTTGGAGGGGGATATATATGAGTTTTTGAAGGGGTATATTGGTGAACGGACGCCGGGGAAGTGACAGTCCTCCGGGCCGGACTCCGTCGGGGGATGCTGCTAAGGTTCCGTGAGCCGGCTAAAACCATTGCGGAAGGGCCCAGAACTCGCCTTCGGCTCAAACAGCTGGGCCCTTCCGCAATAACGCCGTCTCCCGCAACCTAACCATCATCACCCCTCCTCCGTAGCAGCTCGGAGGACTGTCACTTCCCCGGCTGACGTTTCAGCCGGAGAGGTAGAAGCGGACGCGTGGTGTCCTGTTCTTACGTTTTGATGAGTTGAGCGTCCGCAGTTGGAGGTGTGGGAAGGATACGTCTTCTTGTTGAAAGGTGTTATGCCGATGAGATCGGCACAGCCTGGCGTTTTAAACAAACGCAGAATCCATCGCCCTGTCAGTAACGTAACATGACCAAAACGTACGATTTCTAGCGGGGCCAGAGGGAAGGGGTGCAGGGGAGGGGAAACGGCCTTTCGCAACTACGAGTGCTTCCCCCCCCTGCGGTTTCACTTACGCTTCCAAAGCGTAAAAACATTTTTCAGAAAAAAATTTTCAGAAAAAAAGAATCCTAAAGACATCTCTTTACAATCTCAATAATCTGCTCCATAGAAAACCGGCTGCTGTCAATACAGAGATCATACTGTGTCATATCCAGCCATTTGCTGTCTGTAAAGTATTCATAGTAAGCCTTTCTCTCTTTATCCATTTTTTTGACCAGCTTCCGTGCGCTGGCTTCTTCTCTGCCGGTACGGCGTATCACATTCTGAACTCTTTCCTCAAAAGGTGCATGGATAAAAAGTTTAAGTGATTTATCCTTCAGGATATTGGTCGCACAGCGGCCGACAATTACGCAGTCCTCTCTCTGCGGAAGGGACAGGATGATCTTTCTCTGGAGATCATAGAGCACATCGTTCATTGGTACAAAAGAGAAATTATCTGTAAACTGCAGCTCACTGTCAACGGGAAATACCCACTGACTGGCTTTTTTCTCGTCTACCTTTGCCAGGGTGTCGAAGGGGATATTGTTTTTCTTGGCAGCCATGTCGATCAGTTCTTTATCATAAAAACCGATGTCCAGGTTTTCAGCCAGAGTCTTGCCGATAAGGCGTCCGTTGCTTCCAAACATACGATTGATGGTGATAATACGTTTTGCCATAAAGATACCTCCTTTATTTCGGACCGGAAGCAGGAATATCTGATTTCCGGTAGTTTTTCTTACTTCTTTTATAACATATTTCAGTAAAAAATACCAGAAAATAATACATAATATTTAAA
>OLSM01000953.1_pt1 | contig 24235 bp, 19 predicted proteins | sample 1672721 | NCBI WGS metagenome assembly OLSM01 (sample SAMEA3136717, study PRJEB25190) | human gut metagenome
TCTGGCGGGGCGCTTCCAGAGAAATGGATAAGACAGAATTTTACTGGGAATCTCCTTTTCCGGACTCGCGTGTCCTTTGTATCCATATGCCACATGGCTATGGCAACAGCGGGAATCTGAGCAGTGACATGGATATTACCGTGCCAAGGGTGAAAGAATTGATTGAAAGCCTGGGGGCAAAATCAACAACAGATGTGGTCCTTCTGATGAACGGCTCGGATCATATCATAGGGCAGAAGGATATCTGTGAGGTGGTCAGACAGCTGAATGAGCAGATACCGGAGTGTTATATTGAACTGTCCACTATGGAAAATTACCTGAATGAACTTCGGGAACAGTTAGAGAAACGTACAAAGGGGTCTGACCCCTTTGCACTATCAGCCTTCCGTGGTGAGATTCGTTCGGGCGAGTGTTCTATGCTGCTTGGAGGCACTCTGTCAAGCAGAATGTATTTGAAGCAGAGAAATGATATTGTACAGAATAAAGCGGAGCGCTATCTGGAACCCCTGCTTGCGCTTGAAAAGCTGAGCGGACGGGAATTCGACAGCTGCGGGTATTTGGACTATATCTGGAAGAAGATTCTGGAAAACCATCCCCATGACAGCATCTGCGGATGCAGTATTGACGAGGTGCACCGGGAAATGATGACACGCTACGCCTGTGTGGAACAGCTGGAAGATACGCTGATGCACGACACTGTAGTGAGAAATGAAACGAAGGGGCAGCGGGCAGACAAGAGAGCGGCAGAAATCGCTCTGTTTGAACCGTGCGTTAAAGAACAGCCGGCCTATGCGGAACTGGAGATCTGTATGGATGAGACGCTTGTACAGTCTGTTGACTATACGAAGTCTGTAATTGTAGATTGTGAGAATAGCATCTGCCATCCGGATATCCCGGCGGGAATCAGAATTACGGATGAGGCGGGAAGGAAGATACCACATGTTATTCTGGAGGCAAAGAAGGATTACAATACGTTGTACCAGGATCATACCATGCCGGAGATTTATAAGGTAAATAAGTTCCGCGTGGGTGTGATGCTTCCCGGCTTTACATATGGCTGCCACCAGCTGACAGCAGCGCCGTCTGATGAGCCATCTGATTGGGCAGTCAGGACAGAGGGCAGTGCCATAGAGAATGAGTTCTACCGTCTGAGTGCAGGGGAAAAAGGGCTTATCCTGCTGGATAAAAGGACACAGGCGGAACATGAAGGATTTGCCAGAATGATTGATAAGGGGGATGCTGGTGATGAATATACATATTCATGGCCGGAAGAGGATCGTGAATGTACAATAGACGGTTCTGCACTGGAGGTTGAGAAAGAAATTCAGGAGGGTATCTGCCAGGCTCTGATACTCCGCGGAAATATGATACTTCCGGAAGCACTCAGTGAAGACCGCAGGTCAAGGAAAAAGGCGATGACCAAATGTTCTTTTGCTATGAAAATCACCTTATACAGCGGGATAAATCGGATTGACTGTCATCTGGACTTTGAAAACAATGCTAGAGATCACAGGCTCCAGGTACAGTTTCCATCAGGAATACGGACGAAAACCAGTGAGTCTTACCAGATATTTGATATAACAGAGCGTCCAGTTGAAGTTGAAGTTCCTGAAAAATGGATGGAATATCCACAGTCCACACATCCTAATCACGGTTACGTTGGTATTCATGACAATTGTGAGGCGATGAGTGTGGGAACAACAGGGCTTCCGGAATATGAAGCAGTACAGACAGAAGCGGGAACAGCCGTAAATTTGACACTTCTCCGGTGTGTGGGGTGGCTTTCCAGAACGGATTTGCTGACACGGCATGGAAACGGCGGCTGGACAATTGAGACGGAGGAAGCGCAGTGTATCGGAAACCACAGCTTTGATTTTTGTGTGGTATATCATCCGAACCGCACGGCCGAAGCTTTTGATGTGATTGAGAGATTCCGCTGCCCGGTCTACACGCAGTCTTTAAAAAACGGGTGCAGGAGTCTCCTGGCTGAAGAACATGCGGGAAATTTTATGAATAAGCTGCCGGAAGGCGTCCAGCTTTCAGCTTTGAAGATTTCGGAAAGGCAGGATGGCGTTATCCTGAGGATCTACAGCATTCTGGACGACAGGCAGGAAGTGGTTTTGCCGGTGCAGCCCGGAATGGATAAGGTATACATGGCGAACCTTGCGGAGGAAAAGCAGAAGAAACTGGAAGTGCGAAACGGAGAAATAAGATTTGAAATCAAAACCGGACAGATTATAACGTTATATATCGAGACCAAACCTTAGGAGGCGGCAATGAGATTCAAAGAGGACATTGATATAGTAAGAAAAAGACTGTATGCATTCTGGGACAGAGAGATGATAGACAGGGTACTGATATCAGTGACAGCCCCGAAAGAAAAGGGAAAAAATATTTCCATGTTCCATAATTCCCAAGATCTTACCGGAAAGCCCGAAGAGCTTCGGAAATACTGGGAAGATCCGGAGACAATATACCAAAATAACATGGAAAGACTTGAAAATACTTTCTTAGGGGGCGAAACTCTCCCCATTATCTTCCAGAATTACGGAACCAGCGGGCACTGTAATTATTACGGGGCTGTCCCTGCTTATGGGAACGACACGATCTGGTTTGACCCGGTTTGGGAGGGTTTATCTGAAGCAGAGGGCAGTTATACGGAAAAACGCCTGAAAAAACATCTTGAAATTACACGCTGTCTGACAGAACGCGCCAAAGACAGCTACTTTATAGGGATGCCGGACAGCAGCGGAACGGTGGATGCACTTGGGCACCTCTACGGGACGGAAAACGTTCTGATGGATATGCTCTCCCAGCCGGAAGAAGTAAAGAAAGCAGTCCGGATTCTGAATGAAGGATGGATAAAAACAAATGAAATGTTTTATCGGATAACCGAGCAGCTCAATGGGGGCGGGGCGCATGCCTGGATGCATCTTCTTGCTCCGGGGAGACTGGCGCATATGCAGTGCGATATGTCGGTGATGTTCTCGAAAGAGATGTACAGAGAATTTATTGTGGATGAACTGGAACAACAGATGGAATGGCTGGAATACCCCGTGTACCATTTTGACGGTGTTGAACAGGAACAGCATCTGGATTACATACTGGGCCTGAAAAAATTGAAAGCAATTCAATGGACTCATGTCGCAGGACAGCCCCCGGCCTCCCATTACCTGCATATTCTGAAGCGCATGCAGGGGGCTGGGAAAGCCCTGATTATCATGGCGCCTCCGTCCGATGTTCCTATCCTGCTTGAACATCTTTCCGGGAAGGGGTTGTATATCCATACAGAGACGGAGGAGATGGAGTCCGCAAAAGAGATCATAAAATATGTAGAGAAACACGGAAAGGAATAGATATGGAAAAAAGATACAAAGAATATCAGCATCATTTTCCGGCAGTTCTGAAGGGGGTGGAGATGGAAGGCGGAAACTTCAGAATCAAAGCGCTGGATAATTTCGGAGAATCAATCAACCTCTGTCTTTGTGCATATCAGTCGGGTATCATACGGATAAGAATTGCCAAGGGAGAATTCACACCGGTGAAGTATCCGGTGGTTAGAAGAGAGTTTCTACAGGAGGCATCTGTAAAAACAGCAGAGACAGAGGAAATGTATTGCATCACTACGGAAGAATACCGGATAGAAATAAGAAAATCCCCTTTTGCCTTCCGGATCTATCATGCAGACGGAAGGATTGCCTGCCGGGAGAGCCAAAACGATGTGGATTCTGTGGGGGACGGATATAACCAGATACCACCGGCAGGATACAGCATGGATGGGGACGAATTAAAGGGAATGAATCTGGGGTTTTTGCTTCACTATGATGAAAGTATCTATGGACTGGGCGAGCATTTTACACAGTTCGATAAGCGGGGGCAGACAGTGTCCATGCGGAACTTTGACACCCTGGGATGCAGGGATGAAACGGCATATAAGAACATTCCATTCTATATGAGCAGCTATGGCTATGGACTTTTTGTGCATCATCACGGAATCTTTGACTTTCATATTGGGAGTGAATCAGCGGCTACACTCAGTGCACATATTCCGGACAGCTCGCTGGAATACTATCTGATTGTCAGACCATCTCCAAAGGAGGTGCTTTCTGCCTTTGTAAATCTGACGGGGCCGGCTGTACTGCCTCCGAAATGGTCCTTTGGGCTGTGGTACTCAACGGGGTTTAAAGGGAATTCTGAAAAGAATGTGGAGGAGGATGCAAGGCGTTTCCGGTTGGAAAAGATTCCATGTGATGTCATGCATTTTGACTGTTACTGGCTCAGAGAAGATAAATGGTGTGATTTTGTGTGGGATGAAGCCCAGTATCCGGACCGCAGCAAAATGATAGCCGGGCTAAGGGGAAAAGGCTACAAAATCAGCCTGTGGATCAATCCCTATGTGACAATTACCACGGAGATGTATCAGGAAGGAAAAGAAAAGGGTTACTTTGCAAAGAACAAAGAGGGAGAACCTTATGAGGCGGACTTATGGCACGGACTTCTGTCGCCCTGCGTCCTTCTGGATTTTACCAATGAGGAGGCGGCTGCATGGTTTAAAGCAAAATTGAAAACTGTGCTGGAGGAAGGCGTGGATGTCCTGAAGACTGATTTTGGCGAAGACATTCCTTATGATGCGCTGTTTTCTAACGGGATGACAGGAAAAGAACTGAGGAATGTATATTCCAGGCTTTATAATCAGGCGGTATTTGAGGTTTCACAGGAATGTAAGGGGGCGGGAAATGCTCTTGTCTGGGCCAGAAGCGGCTGTGCGGGCATGCAGCAGTTTCCGGTCTGCTGGTCCGGAGATCCTCATTCCAGCTACGAAGGGATGGCCGCAACACTGCGTGCAGGCCTGTCTATAGCGATGTCAGGTGTCCTCTTCTGGAGTCATGACATGGGAGGATTTTATGGTGACGTAACGAAAGAAATCTTTATCCGCTGGTCGCAGTTCGGACTGTTCACATCACACAGCCGCCTGCATGGCACAACCACAAGGCAGCCATGGGCTTACGACGAGGAGACGACTGACATTCTCAGACAATTTATCAGTCTGCGTTACCGGCTGATGCCGTATATCTGGAAAACCGCATCCGAGTGTGCAGGAAGCGGACTTCCGTTCATCCGCCCCATGGTATTGGAATATCCCAAGGACAGAAATGTAAGAGGAATGTATGACCAGTATTTCTTCGGAAAAGATATCCTCGTGGCCCCTGTTTTCGGCGGCAGAGATGCTGTCAGGCAGGTATACCTGCCTGAGGGAGTCTGGGTGGAGATGCTGGGGGAAAAACGGACTTATATGGGTGGAAAGTGGTATTCTTTCACGTGCCCGCTGGATTATATGCCGGTTTTTGTAAACAAGGAAGCTGTCGTTGAAACAGAAGATGTTAAAATGTATGTGGAGGATGAAAGATGACATCAAAAGAAAGAATGCTCTGTGCAATCGAAGGGCGAATCCCTGACAGACTGCCGGTGACGGTTCATCAGTGGCAGCCGTATCATTTAAAAACGTATATGAACGGAATGAGTGATATTGAGGCAAATAAAGCGTGTGGTCTGGATGCTTCGATCAATGTATTTTCTGTGTCAGGCGAAGAAAGCGATACGTGGAAAGTGAGCAGTACACGGGAGCAGAGGGAAGGCTTTTATGTGAAACACTACACGATTGAGACACCGGATGGAATACTAACGGCCTCAGAAGGCATCAGTCCCATGACTAGCTGGGTGATGGAACATTTGATAAAAAAGGAGGAGGATATCCATCTTCTCAGGAGATACCGGCCCGTTCCCAAACTGGATAGAAAACTAGTTGCGCAGACTTATGATGCATTGGGAGAGGATGGTATATTAAGAACCTTCATATGGGGGAAACAGGGCGGCTGCTGGCAGGACGCCTGTGAACTGTATGGTGTCGAGAACCTGATACTTATGACCTATGACGATCCGGAGTGGGTACACGAGCTGCTTCAGATTTTATTAGGGCAAAAGCTGGCTTATATTGAGGAAAATCTGCCAGGGATGCCCTTCGACCTTGTGGAGACCCGAGGCGGAGCTTCCAGCAACACGGTGATCTCACCCGATATCCACGAAGAATTCTGCCTTCCTTACGATATAAAAATGCATGACGCCCTGAAAAAGCACGGGTTTCGTTCCGTCTATCATACATGCGGGGGCATGACACGGATTGCAGATCTGATAGCAAAAAATCACTGCAGCGTATCGGAGACACTTTCTCCTTCGGCGGTTGGCGGGGACATCGGTGACAGGGAGGATGAGCAGAAAGTCTACAATGCGCTTCATCCGTTTGTGGGACTGATCGGGGGGATGGACCAGTTCCATATTCTGGAGACGGGTACAAAAGAAGAGATCGAAACAGAGGTAAGACGGCTCTATGAAAGTTTTGGCCTGGACGGAGGATACATTCTGTCTGCCTGTGATCATTTTTTTGAAGTGCCGCCTCAAAACCTGCGCTATTTTTCCGATGCAGCTAAAAATATTTTTTATTAAATTCCATATATAAATTGAATACATTTCTTAGGGGATGCGCACTGCGGCGTAAGAGGCGGCTGCTGCAATGCGGCCGCCGAAGGCACGGGTTTCGCGGGAGAAACTCTATTTGATTAAAGGAAAATAAAGGAGGTATCTATGATAGCGAGAGAACAGTATGAAGAATATAAAGCGGCTACGCTTTCTGCACTTGAGAAGGCAGGCATTGCCCTTACTGAAGAAGAAAAGAATCAGGTTGAAGTTGCTGATTTCGGGTTGAACCGGCTGGATGAAATCGGGCTGCAGGTTATTACATATGTAAATACGCAGAGGTGCTGCGCGAAGGAACTGGTTCTGATGCCTTACCAGATCTGTCCGGAGCACAGACATCCGGAAATTGACGGTTTGAAAGGGAAGGAAGAGACATTCCGCTGCCGCAGGGGAACGGTCTTTCTGTATGTGGGCGGATTTGCAGACAGCGGACAAAAAGAAGGGATTGCCGGGAAGATTCCAAAAGATATGGAAGAATACTTTACTGTTTTTCATGAGATCTGTCTGCATCCGGGAGAACAATACACACTTGCGGAAGACACACTGCACTGGTTTCAGGCAGGAGAAGAAGGGTGTATTGTCTCAGAATTTTCGACCAGAAGTGTAGATGAGGCCGATATTTTTACAGATATTCACATAAACCGCATGCCGCAGGTCGGAGAATAGGAGGCGGAAGTATGCAGGATTACAGCAGTCAGGCAGCCTATATTAGAGAACTTGCCAAAAAGCTTGCAGAACTGCCTGATACACAAGAGAACATCAGTAAGCGGAAACGCTGGGCAGATCATAACGATCTGATATCCCCTCAGCAGCCATTAATCTGGGTCTGTCCGGATGATGACGGTGGTTGGCTGGAACTTGTTCCAGAGTCTTCCCTGCAGTGTGAAGACCCCCTTCTGAGGGATATGGAGAATAAAATCAAAAAGTACCTTTACCAGGCCCAATACCTGAAAGATGATTTTGTATTTGAAAAGCGTCTCTATTTTTCTTATCCAGGCGTTTATACAGGGTATCTCTATGGAAATACCAGACAGGAGACGGCGTGGGGGATTTCCATAGTAAAACCGGAGATTGGAGCGAATGCATATCACCTTGATAATTTCCTGAAAACAGAAAAAGACTATGAAATCCTTTTGAATCATGAAGTGGATTTCCTTCCTGATAAAGAGACAAAGAACGCGATGCAGGAGAAAGCCGGAGACGTACTGGATGGGATTCTGGATTTTGAGTTTCAGATTCCCTACAGTGTTCTTGTACAGAGCCATCTGATAGAAATGGTACATTTAAGAGGCCTGGAAAATCTGATGTATGACCTGTATGATGAGCCGGAACTTCTGAACAGTGTGTTCAGACATATGGGAGAGAGTAAGGCAAGGCTTTTGAAACGTCTGGAAGAGAAGCGGCTTTTATTTGATAACCGGATTAATATCTATACAGGTTCCGGGAGTCTGGGCTACACGAATGCTCCCTGGAAAGAGCCTGAAGACGTGAAGCTGAAGGATATGTGGGGATTTGCAGATGCCCAGGAATTCAGTAATGTTTCCCCGGAGATGTTCGAAACATTCGCAATTGCCAACCAGAAGATTGGGCTGAATTTATTTGGAAGGGGATGCTATGGCTGCTGTGAGCCTCTCGACCACAAGTATGAGGCTATATACAGACATATCACAAACATAAGACGTCTGAGCGTCAGTCCATGGTCGGATATAGAGGAAGCCGCAGAACAGATAGGCCAAAAAGCAATCTTTTCGTGGAAACCGGATCCGTCCAAAATATGCACGGGATTTGATGAAAGTGAAATGCGGAAGTATCTGAAAGAAGTTGCTATAAAGACAAAGGACTGCTATATGGAAGTGATCTTAAAGGATATACGGACATGCGGACATACAAACAGGCATCTTGTAAAGTTTATTGAACTGGCCAGGGAGGCGTTTTCATGATATGGGAAATTCCTTTGGAATTTCTTATATCAATAAATCCTCAGGGAGAATGCACACGCCGCGATCAAATATATTACTGCAAAGCGGCATTGCAAAAGTGTGCATCCATACGATAACCAAAGGGGATATCGAAAGAAGGATGTCAGTATGACAAAAAAAGAGAGAGTATCAGCGGCAATCCGGCATCAAAAAACGGATCGGGTTCCAAAAGGCGAACTGCATATTGACGGGGAACTTGCAAACCGGCTCCTGGGCAGGGAATATCCGCTGGCCTATGAGTGTTTTGAGCGGGAGAAGGCGATTCGTGAACTTTTGCGGATGGATCTGGTTAATGTAGGCGAATGGCCGGAGTGGGAGCTTTCGCCAGGACAAAATGGGAGGCATCTGATACAGACTGTTTACGGCCAGATTTACGAGATGGGGTCTGGAAGCCGGCGGCTTGTCAGAGCGGCTGTAGAAGAAATAGAGAATGCAGAGGCATATAAAAAGCCCGATAGTTCAAAGGTAACGGGAGAGATTGTAAAGCGTTTTGCACAGGAGACGGATTTTTTTGTGTTTGCTCAGATTGGCGGACCTGTCACACAGCTTGATGAAATGTTTAGTATGGAAGATTTTATGGTTTACAGTATGACCAATACAGACGATATGCATAAGATTGCGGTAAAAGTGATGGATTATGAGATTGAGAAAGCCAAGATCTTTCTTGACAACGGGGCTGACGGGATCGTAATCGGGGACGATGTGGCCTTTAATACCGGCGTATTTCTCCCGCCGCATATTATGGAACAGAATGTTTATCCATTTTGGAATCAAGCTGTAAAAGAGATTAAAGCTTATAAAAATGTCCCTGTATTTCTGCATAGTGACGGAAATGTGAATGCTGTTTTGGAAAAAGTAACAGAAGCGGGATTTGATGGGATACAGTCGCTTCAGCCATCTGCGGGGATGGATATCGGCGAGGTGAAAAAGAAATACGGTAACAGGCTGTGTCTGTGGGGGAATATCGATTTAGACTACATAATGTGCCATGCATCACCTGATGAAGTCAGAGCTTCCGTGAAAGAAACAATCAAAAAAGCAGGAGCAGATGGGGGATATATTTTGTCAACATGTAACACTTTGATTTCTTCAATTCCTCAGGAGAATATTTATGCAATGATTGAAGCGGCAGAATAAGGATACCCAAAGGGCGCCCCGTAGTACATGCCCCTTCGGGTATAGGATAAAAGGAGGATCAGGAAGTATGAAAAAATCAGGAATTCTAAATAGCGATATCTCAAGAGTACTCTCGTATATGGGGCATACAGATACCATAGCCGTTGGAGACTGTGGGCTGCCTGTGCCGGAAGAGACAGAAAGGATTGACCTGGCTTTAAGAGAGGGGCAGCCCTCCTTTATGGACGTGCTGGAGACAGTTTCGGCTGATATGAACATTGAGAAAATCGTTCTGGCTGAGGAGATCAGAGCTGACAATCCGGTAGTTCTGGAACGAATCCTTGCACTATGTGAAAAGCTTCCTAAGCAGTGCCAGGTGGAATACATTTCCCATGAAGAATTAAAGCTTCAGCTTAAAACATGCAGGGCGGTGATCCGTACCGGGGAAGCAACCCCTTATTCAAATATCATTCTGCAGTCCGGATGCAGGTTTTAAAGATTGTTTTCGGAATGCTAAAATGTAGAAAAACAAGGAATTGAGCAAGGACGTGTATTGGGAATTAAGGCATTTATTATGGACTATCGTGAAGAAGGCTTCAGTGAAGAGAAGATAAGAACAAAGCTGGTAAAACGCTTTTTAATAACCCCGGATCAAGTTCTGGATTATTGCAAAATGATTGTTTAGACAGAAAGGTGTAACAGTTCAGATAAGTCTGAACTGTTACATAAAGGATATATTTCTTTCGATACATGCTCAAAAATACGTTAGTTTAATCGCCTCTTATATAGTTTCATCACTATTTTATCCAAAAGGTACATTGTAATTCTTACCCTTAGGTTTAGAAAAAAGCAATGTCATAAGTTAAATACCCTGGTTGCAATACTGAAGTATACCAGTATAGAGCAGGTGTCTACCATAGTAGTAATAAGCGGTGAAGCCATAATCGCCGGATCCAGGTTCACTTTTCTGGCCAGCAGCGGCAGGATACACCCGATCAGCTTGGACAGGATGATCGTGATAACAAGGGAACACCCGATAACCAGGGCCAGCATCGTATCATGGTACATAATCAGGATCCGGATTCCGTTGGCCACTGCCAGCGCAACCCCGACGATGAGGGAAACCCGGAATTCCTTAAATATTACTTTGAAAATATCCCGGAACTGAATCTCATTCAGCGCAATTCCCCGAATAATCAGTGTAGCACTCTGGGATCCGCAGTTTCCGCCGGTATCCATCAGCATAGGTATAAAAGAAACGAGCAGAGGGATAGCAGCAAACGCATCCTCATACTTTGTAATAATAGTCCCCGTGATTGTCGCAGAGAACATCAGGATTAGAAGCCATGCGATACGGTGCTTTGCATGGCTGAACACAGAGGTCTCGAAGTAGGACTGTTCGCTTGGGCTCATGGCAGCCATCTTTGTGATATCCTCGGTAGCCTCTTCCACCATGACATCCATGGCATCATCGAATGTGACGATTCCCACCATCAGTCCCCCGGCATCCAGTACCGGGAGTGCAAGCAGGTCATATCTGCGGAAGAGCTGAGCCACTTCCTCCTTGTCGGTGTGTGTGGAGACAGAGATGATTTCTGTTTCCATCAAATCCCGGATCAGCAGGTTGTCATCCGAGGTCATCAGTTCCTTGGCTGTCACAATGCCGATCAGTTTTCTCTTATCAGTTACATAACAGGTGTAGATCGTCTCTTTGTGAATTCCTGTTCTTTTAATATGGGCCATGGATTCCTCCACAGTCATTGACTGGCGAAGCCCCACATATTCCGTCGTCATGATACTTCCTGCGCTGTCATCCGGGTAATTCAGGAGAAGATTGATCATGTTTCTCTCTGACTGGCTTACTGTATCCAGAATCCTGGTAACGAGATTAGCCGGAAGCTCCTCCAGCAGATCCACAGTATCATCCATATATAAGTCATCTAACAACTCTTTTAATTCTTTTTCCGTAAACATTTCCACCAGATATGTCTGCAAGGAATTGTTCATATTGGCAAATACTTCTGCCGCTTTGTCCTTGGGAATCAGGCGGAAAGCGAGGGCCAGTTCCCTGTCATCTAAGTCCGAAAGAAGGGAGGCTATGTCCACTTCGTTCATGACATCCAAAATGCTCCTTACAGCTTTGTAGTGGTGCTGCGTAAGGAGTTCTACAAATATAACTTTGTCCATCATAATAACATCTCCAATCTGTATTCAATTCTAGTTTGTTACACGAATGATAACTGGCACCAGCGTCCATAACCTCACCACCTTTCTGAGATAGATATAAAACAGAGTTTCGTTTGGAAACTCGCGCCTGCGGCGGTCACATCGCGACATCTGCTTCTTGCGCGCAGTGCGCTTCCCGCCGGGATGGTTTTTTTATCTTACAGGTGAGCTTTCCTATAAGATAAAAAAACCGTCACTGCCTGAACAGTGACGGAAACATAGCATACCCGTACATAAGAATCCACCGTTCAAGCTTTAGCATCACAGGGCATATCAATTGCATTAGGTTATGCCTTCACGACATAGCCTGCTAACCAGCTCGTTGTGTCTCCACAATCTCGCGGCAGCAATCTCAGGAAAATCCAAATCCCTGTGGTAGCCTCACCTACCGAAATGTTTTATTTAATTATCCTTACCCATTGTAGAACAACAAAAGAGATGTGTCAAGAGGTTTGTGACGGGCTATTAGACTTGTCAACGGATGCGCCCAGCGAAATGAAGGGATTGCTGAAAGCCGCCCAACGGCATATGTGCATTTGGGCGGCTTTCGGCAATCCCTTTATTTCGTGCCCTCTCTCTTATATCCTAAGGCCAGATTCCACGCATATTTTTGGCGTCAATGACGCGCTTAACCGAGATTAGATATGCCCCTGTACGCAGGGAGACTTTCTTTTCTCTGGCGATATCCCATACGGACTGGAATGCCTGATCCATAATCTGCTTCAGCTGCTCGTTTACATGCTCCTCGCTCCATGAAATGGACTGGATATTCTGTACCCACTCGAAGTAAGAGACGACAACGCCGCCTGCATTGGAGAGGATATCGGGAACAACGGCGATTCCTTTTTTATCAAGTATTTCATCGGCATCAATGGTTGTGGGGCCGTTGGCTGCTTCTACGATAACCCGGGCCTGTATTTTATCGGCGTTGGAGGTGTTGATCTGGTTTTCAAGTGCGGCAGGGATCAGTACGTCTACGTTGAGTTCCAGTAATTCTGCGTTAGTAAGATGGATGGTATTTCCGTTGTGATATCCTTCCAGAAGGTTGCCCCGCTTCTGAGAAAGGTATTCCAGGATGGAAGGAATATCTAGTCCGTCCGGGTTGTACAGGGCGCAGGATACGTCGCTGACAGCGACGATTTTTAAGCCTTTTTCAGAGAGAAGCTTTGCGGACACACTGCCTACATTTCCCATGCCTTGAATGGCGGCTTTTGTATTTTCCGGATTCATCCCCAGAGCCTTTAGAATGTTCAGGGTTGTAATCATGACGCCGCGTCCTGTTGCCTCGTTTCTTCCCAGTGCGCCGCCGAGTTCAATTGGTTTTCCAGTGACAACACCGGGGACGCAGTGGCCTTTCAGCATGCTGTACGTATCCATGATCCAGCCCATGACATTCGCATTTGTGCCGACATCAGGCGCGGGGATATCCTGGTCTGGCCCTATGATGGGGGCAATCATAGCCGTGAAGCGCCTTGTCAGGCTTCGAAGCTCGCTTTCCGAGAGCTTTGTGGGATCGCAGATGATACCGCCTTTTCCGCCGCCGTAAGGGATATTAACGACGGCACACTTGAAGGTCATCCATGCTGCCAGTGCCTTGACTTCGTCGAGATCAACATTCTGGTGATAACGGATGCCGCCCTTTGCGGGACCGCGGGATGTTGAGTGCTGGACGCGGAACCCTTCAAATACTTTCACGCTGCCGTCGTCCATCCGAACCGGTATGGCAACCTTCAGTTCTCGTTCCGGGTATTTCACGGCCTCATAGTCGCTGGGGGTATAGCCGAGTATTTCGGCTGCATTGCTTTCAACAGAGAGCATGTTTTCGTAGGGGTTATATTTTGCTTCCATTTTAATTATCTCCTTTCTGTTTGCTTTAAAATTTCAGCAGGGACGAGATGTCTGCAAGCTGGCATCCGGGGTTCAAATCACATGCACGCATCAGGAAGTTCAGCTTATCGATCCGTTCACCGGAGCGGGGGGCGCCGTTTTTGATGAAGCCAACCTGAAGTCCTACGGCGAAATCCATCACTACATCTCCGATGACGCCTCCGGCTCTGCCGGAAGGAATGGCAAGCAGATCGTGTTCCTTTGCAAAGTTATAGGCATTCATAGCCTCTGTGATGGTGCCGACCTGATTTGGTTTCAGGATAAAACCGTCCAGAGCGTTCAGTTCATAAGCTCTCTTCAAACGATCTAAGTTTGTTACAATAAAATCATCTCCGATGATATTCGTCCTGGTAATTTCCTTATGTGCTTTTGGATAGGATTCCCAATCTTCTTCGTCCAGCAGATCTTCAATAAATACAAAATTGAATTTCTGGGTCAGCATCTTTACATAATCGATCAGGGCATCGGCAGTCACGCGCTCTCCCTTTAAAAGGTATGTATTGTTTTTACGGTCGTACATTTCACTGGAGGCACAATCGAAGGCAAAGCCGATTTTTCCTGTGTAACCGCATTTTTCTACTGCTTCAGAGATCAGATTCAAATTCACTTCCGGATCGGCTGACGGTGATGCATATCCATAGGAAGGTGCGACCTCTGGTTTATGTCCCAAATGCTTTGCAATTACTTTTTCCAGCTCTTGGAACGTATTGATGCCCATTTCAACTGCTTCGTAAATATCCGATGCACCGTATGGCATGATGATAAACTCATTGAATGGCTGTGTTAAGTCTGCATAATGACCGCCATTTATTACATTAAAGCTCGGAACCGGCACTGTTTGGATGGTATCACCGGCGATATACTGATATAAAGTCTGGCGGGATGCCTTGGCGGCAGCACGAAATACAGCGATGGAAGTGGAGTAAATTGCGTTTCCGCCCAGACTCTTTTTTTCTGGCGTGCCGTCCAGATCGATCATGATCTGATCGATTTCCTTTTGCCTGGTGACATCCATACCGCATAATGCAGGAGCAATCAGATTGTTCACATTGTCAACCGCTTTATGTACACTCAAACCATGGTATTCGTCAGGATTGTTATCCCGCAGAACATAGGATTCAGACATGCCTACCGAAGAACCGGTGGGGGCGCACCCTCTGCCGAGATATCCGTCCTCAGTTACTACATCCACTTCCACCATGGGTCTGCACTTACAATCTACAATTTGCCGGGCATGGATTGATTTAATTTTTGAATTCATAGCCTTAACCCTCAACTTTCGGAATATATAGTACGTTAAAGTCACAGAGATTTGTTCCTGTATTTCCGGTAAATACAGTATCCCCTATTGCTTCTAATGCCTCATAGCAGGCATGGCCCCGAAGGGCGGCATATACATCGATATCTTTATCAAGCGCCTGCTGATAGCTGCTGGAGTCACAAATACCTCCGGCTACAGGAGTAGTTCCGTCTGTTCCTTCGGAATCGATGGACAGCATGCAGGCACCTTTTGTTTTTGCTGCAAGAATAGAAAAACTTAAAGTCAGTTCCTGTCCCGGACCACCATGTCCAGTGATTGTACTGTTGTCCAGAATTTGTGTTGTAGTTTCGCCGGAACTTAAAATGACACAAGGCGGTTTGATCGGATTACCATATGCCTGTGCTTCTCTGGCGATGGAGGCGAAGAAGGAACCGGCGTCTTTACTTTCTCCTTCTAAAAAGGAAGAAAGTATGATAGCTGGTATACCCATCTCTTCTGCGATCTCCTTTGCATAAATGCAGGAATCTGGCAGTGTGTTCAGCAGAAAATAGGTATTGTCCGGAAAAGCTTTTGGTGTTTCTCCTTCTGGTCCGACGTTCATGAGATAATCTACGACATTTTTAGGAAGACGTTCGGCAACGTCGTAGTCCCGTATGACTCTCCTGGCATCTTCTAAAGTGGTCTTGTCAGGTCCCATTGGAGTACTTGCATACTTTTCGTAGGGCACGCCGATATCACCGGTTGCTGGATTACCCACAGCATCGCTGATACCAAAGCCGATCAGGTCAGCCCCGACAGACTGGATCCGTTTTGCGAGCATCCCGCCGTTCATGGCAGAAATATGACGCCGGATGGCATTGATCTCATAGATTCCCGCACCGGATTTCAGCATGACATCCGTAGTTTTGATCTCGTCTTCCAAAGTGATTCCCTCGATAGGACAGCTCATAAGGGCAGAACTGCCGCCGCTGATTACAACGATAAATAAGTCATCCGGTCCGGCATGATCTACCAGATCTAGGATTTTTAGGCAGGCTTTGTATCCGGCTTGATTTGGCAATGGATGGCCGCCTACATATACATCTGTGTTTTGAAAATGGTCTGTTTTTTCCGCAACTTTTACAATAGCGATCCCTTTGGTCAATTTGTCACCAAGAACTTCATCTACAGCCATTGCCATATGATTGCAGGCTTTCCCTGCCCCGAGCAGATAAATATGTTTCTTTTTAGATAAGTCCCATGACTTGGTTCCGATATGCAATATATCGCCATCAAGCTTCATAATGCTTTTTATGCGGTGATACGCATCAAGACGCTGTAATGTCTTATCTGTGATTTCGAGGACCACCTTCCTCGACTCCACATCCCCATGGTCAATCAGTTTGTCGTAATTCTTGATTTTTTTCATAGATAGAATCTCCTTTAAATCTAACAACTAGCTGGTTAAAATATTAAATAAAACAAAAAATAAGATAAAAATGAAAGAATGTATTAAATTGTACTTAAAGTATATTGCGATATATCGAATATGTCAATGTTAATTCTGGAAAATAAAATCATATTGGTGTTAATGCATAAAAAATGAGCAAAGAATTTGGTAAAAATAGAAAAGTGAACAAAAAACAAGATAATTAGATTGACATATGTAATATATCAATATAAAATGAATGTATTAAATAAAACATTTTAAGGGAACGAAATGAAAGACAAATTGTTTTAGAATGGAAGGAGAAAAAACATGGCACACAAAACAGAATTTCTATATTTATCAGAGAGTGACACTATCGCGGCAGGGGTTCTTGATGCGGAAAAATGTATCGACAATGCAGAGGAGGTCTTTACTTTATTAAGTCAAGGGGACTATTTAATGGGAGGCAGTAATCATAATAGTCACGGATTGGGTATTGTATTTCCGAAAGAAACTCCATTCCCGAATATGCCGGTTGCGGGGCCGGACAGAAGATTTGTAGCGATGCCTGCTTATCTGGGCGGACGTTTTGATGTATGTGGAAATAAATGGTATGGATCGAATGCCGAGAATCCAAAGAAGGGGCTGCCGAGATCTGTTCTGACTGTAACCCTTAATGATAAGGATACAGGCGAGCCGCTTTCTTTTATGTCAGCCAATCTCTTAAGTGCCGCCAGAACGGGAGCTGTTCCTGGTGTGGCTGCAAGGCATCTGGCGAGGAAAGATTCAGAAGTGATAACGGTACGCGGATGTGGCCAGATCAACCGCTCATGCTTACGTTCGATCTTAACACAGCTTCCTAATGTTAAGAAAGTTGTGTGTTTTGACATTTTTGAAGCTGCGGCGCAGAAGTTCCTGGAGTGGGAGAAGGAAGAGTTGGGAGTTGACGGTGTTGTGGAACTGGATTTGGAAGCAGCATTGAAAGATGCAGATGTGATCACAGTCGCTGCCTCAAGGCTAAAACCATTGTATGTGAAAGACGAGTGGATGAAAGATGGTGTTACATTGCTGATCACAGGTCCAATGCAGACAGATGATTCTTATTGGATCAATACAAAACTGATCTATGATAATGTAAGACTTCACGAGGCTTACGTGCAGGAAGCAATCGAATCCGGGGATAAAGCAGGTTATTATAAAGGGGTGATAGGAGGTCCTATTTATACTTTGATTGACGACGGCAAGATGCCGCCGCTTGAGGAGTCTGCCAGTATCGGAGAAGTGATCATGGGAAGCAAGCCAGGCAGAACGGATGAGAAAGAAAGAATTACATTTGTTGCTTGTGGCATGGCTACATTTGATGTAGGTCTGGGGTATGATCTATATCAGACTGCATTGAAGGAAGGCATTGGAACGAAATTAACCTTATGGGATGATCCGTATCAAAAATAATGTGCGAAGGGAGTAATGAAAAGTGTCTTTATCTTTACTTATTATGATCATATGCTTTTTACTGCTAATGGTAATTGGCCTGCCCATCGCATATAATCTGATCGTCACAACACTGGTTTATACAATGGTCGCGGGATTTGATCCAATCCAGATGGCGATCAAAATGTATGGAGGAATGAACAGCTTTTCGTTTTTGGCGGTTCCGTTTTTTGTATTGACAGGACAGCTCATGCTGAGGGGCGGATTGCTGGAGCGGCTGATTAAGTTTGTAAATGCATGGTTCGGACGGTTTAAAGGGGCGATTGCGATCGTTACGATCGGGGCATCTCTGCTGATGGGATCAATCGTGGGGCTTGCAGTGGCATCGGCAGCATCTTTAGGAGCATTTTTGATTCCGATGATGAAAAAAGAAGGGTATTCAGCACCGTTTTCAGCAGCTGTCATGTCTTCGGCTTCTTTGCTCGGACCAATCATGCCCCCAAGTGTTTTGATGATCCTATATTGTACGGCAGTGGGAAAGACCTCCATTACTGGTATTTTTATGGCCGCCGTAACACCAGCTATACTGATTGCTCTGCTGCAATGTATGGTGGCGCATCGTGTTGCTAAGAAAAGGAATTATGCGTCTTATGGTAAGACGACCTTGTCGGAGAAAATGCATGCCACAAAGTCAGCAATTCCGGCATTGGTTCTGCCAGTGATTATTCTGGGCGGTATATTTAGCGGTATTTTTTCTATCACTGAGGCATCTGGCGTAGCAGTTGTCTATAGTGCTATTCTTGCATTCTTTGTGAACAAGAGCGTGAAGTTAAAAGATATACCGGATATGATTATCGAAGCGGCTTCAACATCCGGCCTGGTATTGATCTTGGCAGGAGCTGGAACTGCAATGGCATGGGGAATTGCCAATGAACGGGTGATGGATATGCTGATCGGCCCAATGTCAGCCCTTCCGCCGTGGGTGTTCTTGCTGATAGTGAATATAGTGATGCTGATCTGCGGGATGTTCATGGATGATTATGCATCTACGGTCATACTTGCACCTATTATTGGACCGATTGCATGGGCCCTTGGAATCAATCCGCTGCATATCGGAGTAGTATTTTGTGTCAATCTGGTCGTGGGACTAGCGACTCCGCCATTTGGAATCACTTTATTCGTTACAAGCCCTGTAGCAGGGGTAAAATTGGAAGAAACGGCCAGAGAGTCCCTGCCATTTTTGGCAGTGACGATCGGAGTATTGCTGTTAATCACGTTTGTGCCTCAGGTGGCACTTTGGCTGCCGAGTCTGATGGGATATACAGGATAAGAATAGAATATTAAGGAGAGAAAGATTATGAAGAAAAATATGAAACGATTTTTAGCAACAGCTCTTGTCCTCTGTTTTAGTGTTTCAGCAGCCGGGTGCCAGATGAAGACCACGAACAGCTCCGGCGGCTCATCGGGCGGAGGGGCTGCAGAGGAGGATGTTTCCGGAAATTACGTGATCCGTATCGCATGTGAGAACTCAGAAACCTATCCTGCGACTCTTGGACTTGAGGTAATGAAGGAATATATTGAAAAAGAGACAGATGGTAATGTTGAGGTAAATATTTATGCAAGCGGCCAGCTGGGAGGAGAGGAAGAAACTCTGGAGCAGGTGGCTCAGGGCTCGTTGGAAATGGCAGTTGCATCTTTTGCTCCTGTGGTGACCTATGATCCGGAATTTGAAGTTATGGATATTCCGTTTGTATATGATACATATCAGGAGGCGTGGATGGTATTAGACAGCCATATTGGTACAGATATGCTGAATTCTTTAAAAGAATGTGACATGATCGGCCTTGCATTTATGGAGAATGGTTTCAGACAAGTGACGAGCAGTAAGGCTCCGATTACCGGCATCGCTGATCTGAACAGTCTGAAGATTCGTACGATGCAGAATAATAACCACATGGAATTCTTTGCAGCGCTAGGCGCAAACCCGACTCCGGTAGCTTTTTCTGAACTTTATATGGCACTCTCTCAAAATACGGTAGATGCTCAGGAGAACCCGATCGCAAACGTCACAGATAAGAAACTTTATGAGGTACAGAAGTATTTATCACTGACAAAACATATCTATGACGCAATGCCGTTAGTCTGCAATCTTAAGTTTTTTGAAAGCCTGCCTGGAAAATATCAGGGCATCGTGAAAACAGGGGCCGTACTTGGTATGGAATACAGCCGGTTCTGTAACGCAGAGAGAGAAGAATTAATCTTAGATGAAGTGACCAACCTCGGGATGAAAGTAAATGAGCTGGATGATGCGGCACGCGAAGAGATGAAAGCTGTTGCACAGCCAGCGGCAATGAAATCAGTTGCAAAGGATATCGGCCAGGATAAGGTAGATGCATATCTTGCTGATGTTGAGAAGGTACTTAATGAAATTAGCGATTATTAATCGGGAGAGGTTTAGAAATGATGGAAGCATTTGACAAAGTAATAACGGTTCTTTATAAAATTATAAAGGTGATTTTATGTGTTGTCCTGCTTACAATGGTTGGTGTATTGATGGCTCATATTATTTTCCGTTATGTCCTAAACAGTTCTCTGACCTGGTCAGAGGAACTGTTAAAAATCCTGCTTGTATGGTTCGGGATGATGAGTGTGGCGATCTTAGCGGTTCGCAGAGAGCATGTATCGATCGTGATTTTTAAAGAGCATATGCCGAAGAAAATGTCTGCAGCTCTTACAAAGCTGACACAGATTATTACAGTTGTGATCTGTCTGATCGTCATCTACGTTGGTATACAATATGTACTCGCGGCCGGACATCGTCCCACACCTGCACTTCGTCTGCCATATGGATATGCATATGCATCAATTCCAGTATCTTTTGTCTTTGTAACGATTTTCGAACTTCGTAATCTGATCGTAGATCTAACCGGCAAAGGTAATTATGCCGTAATTGAAAAAAAAGAAGAAGATTTGACGGGCGGCAGTGATATGAAGCTGGATTAAACAGAAGCGGATTCTTATGTTGCTGGTACAGCGGTTTTTATGCGGATAGCAGAGAAACGCTGTGCCAGTTTTTGTATGGAGGGATGTGGAAGATGTATCATTTAGAAAAAAAAGAGAAGTGGATTTATACAGATCGGGAACTTGATATGAAGGTCACAGTACCCCCAGGATGGAAAGCGGTCAAATTGGAGACGCCCAGGCTGCCTGCACTGCCAGATAAGGAAGACGTGAAGAAGGCGATCAAATGTCCTGTCTATGGGAAATCGATAAAAAATCTGGTTGTTGAAAAAAATGCAAAATCTGCATGTGTTTTAGTATCGGATGCGACGAGAGCGGTTCCCACCGCGCAAATAATGAAATATGTGGCAGAAGATCTGGTCAGCGCGGGCATTCCTTATGATCGGATTTACGTTTTTGTGGCAATTGGTGTCCATAGGGAAGCAACGGAAATGGAGATGAGAAGTTTTCTTGGAGATCTTTATGGGAGGTTATCCATAGAAAATCATACGCCTTTTGACGCTTCTAATTTGATCTATTTAGGCGAGACAAGTCACGGTACACCTATCTGGGTAAACAGGAAAGCATATAATTGTGATCTGCATATTCAGATCGGAAAGGTGGAGCCCCATGAATTTGCGGGATTTTCAGGTGGGCGAAAATCTGTTTTACCGGGCGTCAGTGCCGAAGAAACAATCGTGATTAATCACAGGCCGAAAATGATCCTATCGGAAAATGCGGCCATAGGGGTGCTGGAAGGAAATCCGGTTCATGAGGATATGGTGGAAAGTGCGGAAAAATTCAGGATTGACTTCGGAGTTAACTGTATCATCAACAATCGGCTGGAACTTTCCGCGGTTTTTGCAGGGGATATGACGAGGTGCCATTTGGCGGCAATAGAATATATCAAAGAATATCTTGGTGTCAAAATGAAGGCTCCGGATATTTTGGTAACGACACCGGGGCAGCCGTTGGATATTGATTTTTATCAAGCAGTAAAGGCACTGATCGCTCTTACGGAAGTTCTTGATAAAAAAACGAAAGTGGTATTATACTGCGGCTGTCCGGAAGGAGTGAATTCGGAGGATATGTTGAGAGCTTTTAGAAGTGGCGAACGCCTTGAACAAGTAATTTCTTATACGAAAGAAAATTATAAAATTCAAATGGATCATGTCTTGCTGCTTTCAAAGGTTTTGAAGAAAAATGTTGATATTTTTGTTTGTTGTAAAAATGTTTCAGATAAAGAAATCAGGGAGATGTTCATGACTCCTTGTAAGACGCTCCAAGATGCGGTTGACGAAGCGGTCAAGCTTACAGAGAAAGAGGAAGGCGAGATTCTGTTTTATCCGAGACCTCAGACCGGATTGCCGGTTTTGGAATAGGGATTCATTCTATTTTAAACGCTGCAGTGCTTGGAATAAAAATATTCCAGGCACTGCAGCGTTTTTATAGCCCCAGATAAAAGCCTTGGTTTAGAATAGCTTCTGTCCGTTCAAGAACTCTTTGAGACTCCGCATAGTTCTTCTGAGCGATAGCCGCAATGAGATAATTGGAAAGGCTCATAGGCGCCGCGTAAGAATTTTTGTAGGAAAGGCTGGAAATGGAACAAGGCAGGATGACATCGCCATATCCCTTGACAGCGCTATAGTTTTGACTGGTAAAAAGTATGATTGTGACCCCCTCGTTTTTCAGCCATGAAAGAACGGTGGTGCTTAGCTTTGAGTATCGGGGAAATAGATAAGCAACGCAGACATCTCCTGGCTTTGCACTTACGATTTCTTCCGGATATAACATTCCTACTGATTGGATCAGATGAATATTTTCCCGAATCTCGCTTAAACGGGAAGCTGTGTAGTAGGATATGGAGAAGGAACTTCTCATTCCCAAAACATACACAGTAGGTGCGGTAGAGATCAGATCGATCGCCTTTTGCAGATCTTCTACGTTCTGTGCCTCCAGTGTAGACTGAATGTTCTGGATATCGTTTTGGAAAGAGTCAGCCAATAACGTGTTCGACGGATAGTCCTTATGCAGTGATAATCGTTCAGGAAGGCTGACTTTTGTCTGGAATCCGTTTTGAATATCCTTTTGCATTTCTGAGTAACCAGTGTATCCAAGCGCTCTTGAAAAACGTATGATGGTCGTAGTGCTGACGCCAATGCGGTCTGCAAGTTCTTCTAACGTACAGAATGCAATGGAGCTTAGGTTATTGGATAAATAATCTGCGATCACTTTTTGAGAGCGTGTAAAATCATGATAGTTATTATTTAAGGCTTGTAAAAAATTTGACATACCATATCCCCTGCCTATGTGTAATATATGTAGATTCTATCATTTGTTGAAAGGGGTGTCAACGAATGAAGTGAAAACGTCTTGCTGCTGTTTACGCCTGAAGCGTGTGAACTGTAACAGCGTTATTCCTGCGTTGTGAGGAAATAATATAAAAATCTGGAATGTGGAATTGATTTCTGGTATGATTGAAAAAGAAAGAGAGGTGCTGTGTATGCCATTGCCAAACAAAGAGTTAGCGTTTGAAAGGACATCAGCGAAACAGAGGGTATACGAGACCGTAAAAGACTGGATTATTGAAGGGCAGTTTAAACCTGGGGAAAAGGTTTCGGATATTGAGATTGCAGATTATTTTAAAGTCAGCAGAACTCCGGTACGTGAGGCAATGCGTAAGCTGGAACTGGAAGGACTTGTCGTGATGATTCCCCGGAGAGGTGCACAGGTTGCCAATATCACTGAGAAGGATCTGAACGATGTACTGGAAGTGCGTATTGCACTTGAAAATCTTTCCATTGAGAATGCGTGCATGCGAATGACCGAAGAACAGCTTGAAGAGCTCTGGAATGCAGCAAAGAATTTCGAGGCAACAATGGCAGAGGGAAATCTTGTAAAACTTGCAGAAGCAGATGTGGCTTTCCATGAAGTCATCTACAAATCTTCAGATAATCGCAGACTGAATCAGGTTTTAAACAACCTGCGTGAGCAGATTTACAGATACCGTGTGGAATATCTGAAAGATGAGGAGACAAGAAAACTTCTGGTCAAAGAGCATAAAGAGATTTATGAGGCAATCAAAAATCGTGATGTAAAGAGCGCGAAGGAAATTTCCTATCAGCATATTGAAAATCAGAGAGAGGCGATCATCCGCTCGATCCGTGAGGAGACACAGAATCGTCAGATACGTAAATAAAAAAATAAAATATGGTTATTCTAAGAGAGATGCATGTGATGTGTCTCTCTTTTTGATTGCATATAGAGGAGGCGTCGGTGGCGCATCCGCTGGTTTGTGGAGGAAACCATGACAGATGTAAAAGAAAATGTGAAAAAAATCTCGGCGGATATTCGTGAGAATGAACGTTATATACAAGAACGCTGTGAAAACTGTGT
>OLSM01000961.1_pt1 | contig 24082 bp, 24 predicted proteins | sample 1672721 | NCBI WGS metagenome assembly OLSM01 (sample SAMEA3136717, study PRJEB25190) | human gut metagenome
TCTTCAGTATTCGCTCGAAAGCGTGGTTTCGAGCGAGAGGCTGCTCGAAAAACGATAGTTTTTCGACAGCCTCAAGGGAGTGGAAACACTCCCTTTTTCTTTGCGCTGGCATTCGACTTTATGCGCGGCTTGTGCTATACTGATAGCAGAAATATAACAGCAGGAAAGCAGGAAGTATAATGACAATTCTGAATTGTGAATGCGGAAACGAGATTTTCATCATGGACGAAACCGAAGCAACGGCTTGGCAGTGCGAGCAGTGCGGTCAGTGGTATGATTTCTTCGGTGTAAAGGTGCCCGACCCGGCATCTGTGCAGCCGAAAAAGTCGCCTCATCTTGTCAACTGGAGTGCAGGCGAGGATTTGTAAGGCAAAGCGCCGCGGCAGCGCGGACGGAACTCGCGCAAGGAACTGCTGCTTTAATTGTGCGGTGTTGCCGTAAGTCTGCCGTCAGAAAAGGACAAAAAAGCGCGGACGGAAGCTGTAAAAAGTAACAGAACTGTAACCTCGCTTTGTGTCGAAAGGTGGTATACTTATATCTTAGCAGCATATATTATAAAAAGGATAGGAAGGATGACAAAAATGGCATATGAATCGGCGCGGCAGGCGCCGCGCAGCCCGCATAGAAGAAGGCGCAGACGCAGACGGCGCAACAGTCACTACGGTGTGCTGTTTGCCCTGATTATTCTGATCATTGCGGTCATTTTCTTCGGTGTGCGGGCGGTCCGCTCGATTGTCGGAAACGTGGTCAGCAGCAACAACGTGCTGGTGTATCAGGTGGGAAACACGAATGCATATAAGAACGGCAAGACGATACAGGTTGACGCTGCGCCCTACCGTGACAGTCAGGGCAACGGCATGGCGTCCATCAGCTCGCTGTGCGATAACCTCGGATTGGAGCTGAACTGGGACGAGAACGCTAAATCCGGCACGATCACGCTCAAAAAGACCGTGCTGACAATTAAGCTCAGTGATACAAACCTGCAGGTCGGTGACGCGACCGAGACCTTTGCCTCCGCACCGGTGGAGAAGAACGGCGTGGTTTATGCGCCGGTCAAGGATATCTGTCAGGCACTTTCGTGGCAGACCGGCGAGGTTGCCGCCGAAAACGGCGATCTGATCATCATCAGTCAGGCAAAAAAAGCGCTGACCGACAAGAAGATCGGTGAAATTACGGATCAGGCGCTCGAGGTGCTCGGCCCGGCCGAGGGACAGGTGATGAGCGGCAGCATCGTTATGCGAACCGGCTCGGATCAGCTGCTCTATGAAGGCAGCACCAAGCACATGGTGGAAGAAGGCAAAAAGCTGGGTGCAGGTGTGCTCGATCAGGACGGTACGGCGTATATCCCGCTCAAGGCTGCGATGACCGCGCTCGGCGGCAAGGCGGAGGACGATGGCAAGGGTGCATGGAATGTCACCTGCGGCGAATCCACCGCGACCGTGGATGCGGACGACGGCAAGACCAAGGTGGACGGCAAGCGTGCCTCCGGCAATGGCTTCTCCACCTACACGGATCAGGACAAGAACCGTTTTTACGTTTCTCCGCAGGTGCTTGCGGCAATCCTTGGCAAAACGTATACCGATCTCGGTGACGGCGTATTCTCGTTCACCGGCGTAACGCTTGACGGCTTTGACAGCCAGAAGGCATACCTCAAGAACATGAAGGATAAGCTGGGCGATGCCGTGGACGGCGATATACCGGAGGCCGATGTCTATATCGCGCTGACGTTTGACGACGGCCCGACCGGCAAAAAGGACGGCTATCCGAACGGCCTGACCAACTATCTGCTGGACGGCCTCAAGCAGCGCGGCGCAGTTGCTACGTTTTTGATGGTCGGCGAGCGTGTCTCCGAGGTATCGGATGTGCTGCCGCGCATGGTAAACGAAGGCCATGAGCTGGGCAACCACACCATGAATCACCCGATGTGCCACCTGACCGGCCTCGGCACGGATGACATCCGCACACAGATTGACGATGCGACCAATGCGATCAAGGATATTGCAGGGCAGGCACCGCAGGTGCTGCGTCCGGTAGGCGGCGGCGTCAACTCGGATGTCAAGGCGGTAGCCGCAGAGCTTGGCTATCCGATCATCAACTGGAGCGTGGACACCGAGGACTGGAAGTACCGCGATGCCGATCATGTGAAGAAGGTCATCGTGGAGCAGGCGCAGGATGGCGATGTTGTCCTGATGCACGACCTGTATGAGACTTCGGTTCGGGGTGCGCTGGCAGCGATCGACGAGCTGCAGAGCCGCACGGATAAGACCTACGCGTTTGTAACGGTCTCTCAGCTTGCCGCAATTCACGGCATCACGCTGGAGCCGGGCGTTGTCTACAACGGCCTGACGGATGAAGTCGCGCAGCAGATCGCGGACGGCAGCTATTCGCCGACGGAGTTTACCTAAACAAAGAAATCCCGAACCAAACGGTTCGGGATTTTTTGTTTAGGAATGGAGAATTGATAATGTAGGATTGAGAATTATGGTTCGGCGCATAGCGCCGTTATTTAATCATCGCGCGTAGCGCGGTACCACGTCGCAGCGCGGACGGAACTCGCGCAAGGATAGCGACATTCTCCATTTTCCATTCTCCATTCTCAATTATCCGTATTCTCTGCCATACGATATCCCACGCCGACCTCGGTAAACAGATACTCCGGTTCGGCAGGATTTTTTTCGATCTTGCGGCGGATATTTGCCATATTGACGCGCAGGATCTGGTTGTCACCGCCGGCTCGCGGTCCCCACAGCTCCTTGATGATGTAATCGTAGGTAAGCACCTTGCCGGCAAACTTGCCGAGTAGCGCAACGATACGGAACTCGCTGAGCGTGAGGTGGACATTCTCGCCGCGGACGAGCACCTGATGCTTGTTATAGTCGATGGTCATTTCACCGACCGTGTAGGTGCCCTCGCGGGCGATTTCGCTGTTCGCGGAGGTGGTTCTCGTGTGGCGGATGGCGGTGCGCACGCGCGCAAGCAGCTCGGCGGTGCCGAACGGCTTGGTCAGGTAGTCGTCCGCGCCGAGATCGAGCGCCTGCACCTTATCGTGCTCATGCGAGCGGGCGGAAACCACCACCACCGGCAGGCTCGACCACGAGCGCAGCTCGCGCAGGACGTCAATGCCGTCCATATCCGGCAGACCGAGATCGAGGATGACCAGATCCGGACAGTGCGAGGAGATCATGGTCTTCGCCTCGCTGCCCGAGCGGGCCAGCAGCGTTTCGTAGTCGTTGGAGTTCAAAATAGTGGAGATAAAGTGCGCAATGCTTTTTTCGTCCTCCACGATGAGTATTTTTTCTCGAATGTTCATTGCAGTTCCGGCTCCTTTTCTATCATCGGCAGACAGAAGATAAATTCTGCACCGCCGTCCTTATTTTGTGCGTGCATCGTGCCGCCGTGTGCGCGGACAATGGCGTTGCATACAGAAAGTCCCAGCCCCATATTGCGCTTGCCGTCTCCGGTGGGCGTGTCGCTGTGGCGCAGCGTTCCGCTGAACAGCACGGGCAGCAGCTTGGGCGGGATGCCGCCGCCGTTGTCCTGCACAGCAAAGACAGCGTTTTCGCCATCCTGATGCACAGAGAGCGCAATATGGGTGGTGTTTTTGCCGTGCCGAACGGCGTTTTCAAGCAGATTGGTCATGACCTGCTCAATGAGGATCGCATCCATCGGTACGATGAGCAGATCATCCGGCACAGCCACCGATATCTTGACGCCGGGATAGTGCTTGCGGAATTTGCGGGCGACCTCGCCGAGCACCTCCTCGGCGGCCTCAGGCTGCTTGGTGATCCGGGTGTCCTCGCCCATGCGGGTGATGGACAGCAGGTTTTCCACCACGCGGACCAGCCACTGCGCGTCATCGCGCACATCCTCGAGCAGCTGATGCTGCTGTTCGAGAGACAGGTCGGGCGTTTCCAGAATGGCCGAGGTTGAACCGATGATGGAGGTCAGTGGCGTGCGGATGTCGTGCGAGACCGAGCGGAGCAGGTTGGCACGCATTTTCTCGCGCTCACTCTCCATGCGGAACTGCTCCTGCTGCTTGATCTTGGTGGTCATCGTGCAGGTGACGAGCGATACGCACAGCATGACGAAAAACGTCAGCGGATAGCCGGTCATTGTGAAGTTGAATTCCCAGTAGGGAAAGGTAAAGATGTAGTTGATGCCGATAACGCTCAGGAATGCGGCAAGCGTGCCGAACAGGTATCCGTTCGTGAAGCGCGAGGTGAGCAGCACCGCGAGAACGAATACCGGAGAGGCGAAGCCGTCGCTGATGTCCGAGCGGCGCAGCAAGGTGCAGAGTACCAGTGCACAGATAAATATCGCCGCGAAAATAAGAAAATCCCGCAGTGTAAACGAGAATAAACGCGGTTTACCGTCCTGTCGTTTCATGTCGAAGCCTCCAAGTGCATAAATGTACAAGTTAATTATAGCAGATAATCCGTTAATGTGCTGCTAAAACTTACTGAGTGGAGAATTATGCAGCAAAGATATTATCCATTCGGTAAGTTATCATGCAGGGCAGGGCACTTCGGAGCGCCCCGCCCTGCGATTAAACGACAAAATCCTGCCGAATGTTGTACAGAACAAATATTCGGGTGACAACAACCGCTATCCGTGTTATAATAATCCATTATAGGGTAATATAGAATCAGAATCACTGCAATAATGGAGGAAACAGCTTGCTTTGGAGAGCTTTGATGAGCGGCGATATCCGCTCCGCATTTATCACACTGGCGCTTTCGCTGCCCGCGATCGTGCTGTGCCTGTCCATCCACGAGACTGCGCACGGCGGTGCTGCCTATCTGCTCGGCGACCGTACCGCGCGTGATTCCGGCCGCGTAACGCTGTCGCCGATGGCGCATATCGACCCGATCGGTTTCCTGTGCCTGCTGCTGTTCGGCTTCGGCTGGGCGCGTCCGGTGCCGGTCAATATCGCCAATTTCAGGAACAGACGCTGGGGCATGGCGCTGACTGCGCTTGCCGGTCCGGTATCCAACTTTATCACCGCCTTTATCGCGTACTGCCTGTATTTTGTGGTGCGCATGAACATGACGAATACGTTCCTGTGGTCGCTGTCGCAGTTCCTGCTCATCGTTGCGAGCATGTCGGTCGGTCTGGGTGTGTTCAATCTCGTTCCGGTGCACCCGCTGGACGGCTCGCGCGTCGTTGACGCATTTATGCCGTTTTCGTGGTCGCTCAAGCTGCAGAAGTACCAGAATATCATCTTTTTCGTGTTTATCGTGGCGCTCTGGTTCGGTTGGCTGGACGGCATTATGGACTGGGTCGGCAACGGCGTTCTCATGCTGGCGGTAAACTTCGTCAGCCTGTTTCTGTAAGCTATGGATTTTCATTTAGACAACTTTGACGGGCCGCTTGACCTGCTGCTGCACCTGATTTCCAAAAACAAGGTGAGCATTTACGATATCCCTATCGCGGAAATCCTTGAGCAGTACATGGCGGTTCTGCACGAGGCCGAGCACATGGATTTGGACATTGCCGGCGACTTTATCGCAATGGCGGCGCAGCTGGTGTACATCAAGTCCAGGATGCTGCTGCCGAAGCACGAGGAGGACGAGGCCGAGGAGGACCCGAGAGCGGGTCTGGTCGAAATGCTGCTCGAGTACCAGAGACTCAAGAGCGCGACCGCGTTTTTTGCGGAAAAGAACGAAAACGGCCGTGATATCTATGTCAAACCGCCCGAACGGCAGAATGATGCGCCGGTGGAGTATCACCACACGGTAAACGATCTCATCCGCGCGGCAAACAAAATGCTGCGCCGCACCAAGCGCCGCCTGCCGCCGCCGGTGACCTCGTTTCAGGGCATTGTCGGGCGGGAGCCTGCACCGGTAGAGGGACGCGTCACCGCGATTCTCAAACGCTTTCTGTACCGGATGCGCGTGCCGTTTATGCGGCTGTTCGACGACGCGAGAAACCGCTCGGAGATCGTGGCTACCTTTCTGGCAGTGCTGGAATTATCCAAGACCCGCCGAATCCGTTTGGAAGGGGACGGCGAGGAGATGGAGCTGATGCTGACAAATGACAACACAAAATAACGGCAGTATGACGGCGCTCGAGGCCGGACTGGAGGCTGTGCTGTTCGCGGCAGGCGATGCGGTTACCATTGAACGGCTGTCCGCGGCGCTTGAGGCCGCTCCGGCGGAGCTGCTGGACGCGGCGGCTGCACTTGAGAACCGCTACGACTTCGAGAACCGCGGCATCATGCTGCTGCGTATCGAGGACAAGCTGCAGCTGGCGTCCCGGCCGATGTACGGGCCGTATGTGCGCCGCGTGACCGAATCGCGCAGACCGCCTGCGCTGTCGCCTGCGGCGCTTGAGGTGCTGACCATCATCGCATACCGCCAGCCGGTGACGCGTGCGTTCATCGACCAGCTGAGAGGTGTCGATTCATCGAACACGGTGAGCAGTCTGGCGGAAAAGGGGCTCATCGAGGAGGCCGGACGGCTGGACGTGCCCGGAAAGCCCATGCTGTTCCGCACGACCGACCAGTTCCTGCGCAGCTTTTCACTGGCAAGCATTGAGGACCTTCCGGCGCTGCCCGCGCTTGAAGAAAACGAGCAGATGGAGCTGAACATGGACGGCACGCTGCACGAGACACCGCCCGGCGAGCAGCTGCGCTTCTTGAACGGCGAGCCTGTGCCGCCGGAAACGGAGTGACCGCCTATGGGAACGGTTTTACTCTGGATTTTAGGCATTCTGCTTGGAATTGTACTGCTGGCATTGGTGATTGTGCTGGTGCTGCTGAACATTCGGGCAGGCATTGAAGCCGTCGGCGTGACCGGCGAGGTGAGCGTGGAGGCACGGTATGGGCCGGTTCGCATTCCGCTGTATCCGAGACCGCGCCACCTGAAAAAGAAAAAAGAGGAAACGGAAGCTGAGAAGAAGAAATCTGAGGAAAACGAAAAGAAAACGAGCGGAAAGCTCGGTCTTTCGCTGCCGAAGGACGGACTGGATGTCGGTGAGATCGCAGGCACGGTGCGCGATTTTCTCAGCGACCTGACCGACCGCCTGCGCATCAGCAGACTGCGGGCGCGCGTAGTTATCGGCACGGACGATGCGGCGCAGACCGGCATTCTGCTCGGGCAGGCAGCGGCACTCTGCGGAATCGTTGTTCCATTTCTGGAGAATACTTTTGATATGCAGGATTACCATGTCAGCGCGGACGCGGACTTCAACGCCGACCATACCGAGTGGGCGTTTACCGTAAACTGCTCGATACGGCCGATATCGCTCATCAGAGTGCTGCTGCGGCATGGCAAGCCAATGTATCAGCTGTACAAGAAATATTTCAAATAATCAGTAAAAACGTATAAAAGGAAGGCGAAAAATATGAGTGAACATCATCCAATCAGCGATTTGATGACCGAAACCATGTCCAAAATCAAGGAAATGGTGGATGTTAATACCATTATCGGCAACCCGATCGTAGCGGCGGACGGCACGACCGTTATCCCGGTCTCCAAGGTGTCGTTCGGCTTCGGCGCAGGCGGCAGCGAGTTCGCGTCCAAGCACGCGGCAAGCGGGTCTCCGCTTGCGTTCGGCGGCGGCAGCGGCGCCGGTGTGACGGTTTCGCCGGTGTGCTTCCTTGTCATCGGCAGGGACGGCAGCGCCAACATCCTCGGCATCAACGCACAGGCGTCCGACACGGTCGATCGTCTGGTCGAGATGATTCCGGGTGCGATCAACAAGGTGTCCAATTTCGTCAGCGGCTTCAAGGGCAAGACCGAGGATGCAGCTGCTGCTGCAGAACCCCTGTCTGGCGATGAATAAAACCGCGTTTTCCCGCAAAACCTACTCGCATGAATGCTGAGTAGGTTTTGTTATGCGGGGAGTGGTGCAATGTGAAAAAGCTGTTTTGCGTGCTCGCGCTTTTGCTCGTGCTGCCGAGGGCAGGCGCGGTGAGCGCACAGGGGGCGGTCGTGATCGATGCGGACACGGGCGAAACGCTGTTCGAGCAGAACGCGGACAGCCGCCTGCCGATGGCGTCCACCACCAAGATCATGACCGCGCTCGTCGCGCTCGGCGAGGGCGACCTTGACCGCGTGTATACCGTAAAGCCGGAGTACGCCGCCGTGGAAGGCTCGTCCATGTACCTGAAAGCGGGTGAGACACTCTCGCTGCAGGATACGCTGTACGGACTCATGCTCGCGTCCGGCAACGACGCGGCGGTCGCCATCGCGGGAGAGTGCGGCGGCATGACCGCCTTTGTGGGCAAAATGAATGCCAAAGCGGCGGAACTCGGTCTGACGGACACGCATTTCGACAATCCGAACGGCCTGCCGTCCGACACGCACTACACCACCGCGCATGAGCTGGCGAAAATCACCGCGGCGGCGCTCAAGGACCCGGTGTTCCGGCAGATCGTCTCGACAAAAAGCTGCACGGTCAGCGGGCACGCGTTGAGCAATCACAACCGTCTGCTGAGCATGTATGATGGCGCGATCGGCGTGAAAACCGGCTTTACGCGGGCGGCAGGGCGGTGTCTGGTCTCGGCGGCCGAGCGCAATGGGCGCACCATCATCGCGGTGACGCTCAATGACCCGAACGACTGGAACGATCACATGGAGATGCTTGACGCCGGTTTTGCGCAGTACAGCGAGGTCACGCTGCATACGGCAGGAGACACGATTGCAAACGCACGCGTGTTCGGCGGCGATACCGCGTCCGTGCCGCTCGCAGCGAAGAATACTGTGACGGCATATCTGTTGCCCGGCGAGAAAGAGAAGCTGCAGCGCGTGCGCTACGGCGAAAAAATCTGCTATGCACCGGTCGTGAGGACGGCACAGGCCGGGTCGGTGGAGTATCGGCTCGGGGATTGCGTCTTGGGACGCGATACGCTGGTTTACGGCGGGGAATCCTTGCTGCCGGCGGAGGAAAAGGGTATCGTTGAGAAAATTTTAGAGCGATTTACAAATTAGCAACACACTTTATTGTAGGGCGGACTGACCGCATCCCGCCGTTCCCCAACGAACCAATGAGTGCAATGGGGATTATTGAGATACCGGTTTTCATTTTTACGGTATCCGCTGTTGTTGATACGGCGATTGTCGTTAGACGGCGGGGTGAGGGCACCCCGTCCTACGGAATAGTGTTACATAATGCAATAATTGAGAAAGAGGAATTATACATGGAAGAAAGACTGCAGAAATTACTGGCGCAAGCAGGTTTGTGCTCCCGCCGTGAGGCGGAGCGCTGGATCGATGATGGCCGCGTAACGGTAAACGGCAAAAAGGCTTCGGTCGGCGACAAGGCCGATCCGCGCCGTGACAAGATTTTCGTGGACGGCAAGCCCATCGGCGGTGCCGAGGAGAAGGTATACTTAATGCTGTACAAGCCGCGCGGCTATGTCACGACGATGAAGGACGAGCACGGCCGCAAGACGGTTGCCGATCTGGTACGCGGCTGCGGTGCGCGTGTTGTGCCGGTCGGCCGTCTGGACTACAACTCCGAGGGTCTGCTGCTGCTGACCAACGACGGCGATCTGCTCAACGCGCTGACCCATCCGCGCCACGAGGTGGAGAAGCATTACGAGGTGCGCGTGCGCGGCAATCTGGAAAACATCCCGAAACTCGCAGAGCCGATGGAGATTGACGGCTACAGCATCCGTCCGGCAACGGTCGTTACCATCGACCGCGATGAGCTGAGCGCCAAGCTGCGCCTGACCATCCACGAGGGCCGCAACCGCCAGATTCGCAAAATGTGCGAGAAGTGCGGTCTGGAGGTCCGCCGCCTCAAGCGCGTGGCAATGGGCACGATGCCGCTCGACCCGCACCTCAAGAGCGGCGCATGGCGCGAGCTGACGAATGACGAGATTGCGTATCTGCAGGACATCGCTGCCGATGTGCAGGAGAACCTCTGATTTTTTAAGGGAATCCCTGCCTTTTTGCAATTTACACCCATATGCTCTTGCATTTTTTTGCAGGTTCACTTAAAATAGTATCGTGCAAATGCAGGAATGTATGCAGAGAATGCAATGCAGGAGAGAATATAATGAATGACCTGATCACAAAAATTCAAAGCGAGCTGCCCGGCTTTTCCAAGGGTCAGAAGCAGATCGCGCGTTTTATCTTAGAGCACTACGACAAGGCTGCGTTCATGACCGCGAGCCGTCTGGGTGTGACTGTCGGCGTGAGCGAAAGCACGGTCGTGCGCTTTGCGACCGAGCTTGGCTATGACGGCTATCCGCACCTGCAGCGCGCTCTGCAGGAGATGATCCGCAACAAGCTGACCTCGGTGCAGCGCATGGAGGTTGCGGGCGACCGCATGGGCGGCCGCGATGTACTGCAGACCGTGCTGCACGCGGATACGGACATGATCCGTGTAACGCTCGACGAGATCGACCGCGACGCCTTTCAAGGCGCGGTGGACGCGCTCATGGGCGCTAAGCGAATCTACATCCTCGGTGTGCGCTCCTCGAGCGCGTTAGCCAGCTTTCTGGGTTTTTACTTCAATCTTTTGTTTGAAAATGTGACGCTTGTACATACGAACAGCGTCAGCGAGATTTTTGAGCAGGTGCTTCGTGTCGGACCGGGTGATGTGCTGTTCGGCATCAGCTTCCCGCGCTACTCCAAGCGCACGCTGAGTGCAATGAAGTACGCCCGCGACCGCGGTGCCCGCGTTATCGCACTGACCGACTCGCAGCTGTCGCCGCTGGCGCGTGTGGCCGATCATGTGCTGCTCGCACGCAGCGATATGGCGAGCTTTGTCGATTCGCTCGTGGCGCCCTTGTCGGTCATCAATGCACTGATCGTAGCCGTCGGCATGAGCCGCCGCGATGAGATTGAACATACATTTAATAAGCTGGAGCGCATCTGGGAAGAATACGACGTATATGAAAAACCGGAGGACGATATAAATTGAACATTATCGTAATCGGCGGCGGCGCAGCCGGTCTGATGGCGGCAGGCACTGCCGCGGAGCAGGGCGCGCAGGTGACGCTGCTGGAAACCAACGAAAAAGTTGGCCGCAAACTGTTTATCACGGGCAAGGGCCGCTGCAACGTGTGCAATAACTGCGATGTGCAGGAGGTTCTGCGCAACGTGCCGGTCAACCCGCGCTTTCTGTATTCCGCGCTCGGCGGCTTCGGTCCGGCGGACGTGATGGACTTTTTCGAGAACCATGGCGTTGCCCTCAAGACTGAGCGCGGCAACCGCGTGTTCCCGCAGTCGGATAAGGCAGCCGACATCATCGATGCGCTGTTCCTGTGGGTGAAAAAGGCGGGTGTGACCATCGTACATACGACTGCAGACGAGCTGCTCATCGAGGACGGTGTGCTCACAGGCGTTCGTGCCGGTCACAAGACGTACAAGGCGGACCGTGTGATCGTAGCGACCGGTGGTGCATCCTATCCGCAGACCGGCTCGACCGGTGACGGCTACCGCTTTGCCAGGCAGGCGGGGCACACGGTCGTGCCCGCAAATCCGTCGCTCGTGCCGCTCGTCGAGGACGGCGACACCTGTCAGCAGCTGATGGGGCTCAGCCTGCGCAACGTGCAGCTGACCGTATATGAAAATGACAAAAAACTCTACTCGGACTTCGGCGAAATGCTGTTCACACACTTCGGTCTGTCCGGTCCGCTGGTGCTGTCCGCGAGTGCGCATATGCGCCATTTCGGCAGCAAAAAGTACCGTGTGGAGATTGATCTCAAGCCTGCGCTGGACGAAAAGACGCTCGACAAGCGTCTGCTCACGGACTTTGACAAGCACAAGAACAGCGATTTTATCAACGCGCTCGGTGAGCTGCTGCCTAGGAAAATGATTCCGGTGGTGATCGAAAAGAGCGGTATTGACCCGCGCGAGAAGGTCAATTCCATCACCAAGGCACAGCGTGCCGCGCTGCTGCGCGTACTCAAGGCGTTCCCGGTCGAGATTTCCGGCAAGCGTCCGATTGCTGAGGCGATTATCACTACGGGCGGCGTATCCGTCCGCGAGGTCAGCCCGAAAAGCATGGAGTCCAAAAAGCTGCCGCACCTGTATTTCGCAGGTGAGGTGCTCGATGTGGACGCCTACACGGGCGGCTTCAACCTGCAGATTGCGTGGTCCACGGGCCGTCTGGCGGGTCTGTCGGCTACGGAGGAGGAATCATGATGAAGTACATTTCGGTTGCCATTGACGGCCCGTCCGGGGCCGGAAAATCCACCGTGGCGCGTGCTGCCGCGGCAAAACTCGGCTATGTATATGTGGATACGGGTGCGATGTATCGTTCCATCGGTCTGGCGGTGTGCCGCAGGGGCATTGCCGGAGAGGATACGGCAGGTATTATCGCAACCCTGCCGGAGATTGCCATTCAGCTGACCTATCAGGACGGCGCACAGCACGTTCTCCTGAACGGCGAGGATGTCTCCGAAGCCATCCGCACACCGGAGATTTCGTACTACGCGTCCAAGGTGTCCGCGGTGCCGGAAGTACGCCGGTTTCTGCTGGAAACCCAGCGCAATATGGCGAAAAACAGCAGCATCCTGATGGACGGCCGCGACATCGGCACGGTCATCCTGCCGGATGCGCCGGTCAAGATTTTCCTGACCGCGTCTGCGCAGTCTCGCGCGGAGCGTCGCTATAAAGAGCTGATTGAGAAGGGCCAGCAGGTGACGATGGACGGCATCCTGCACGATATCAACGAGCGCGACAGGCAGGACATGACGAGAGCCGTTGCGCCGCTCAAACAGGCGGACGATGCGGTTCTGCTGGACACGAGCAGCCTGACGCTCGAGGAGAGCATAGCGGCCGTTCTGCATATTATTCGTGAAAAAACGGAGGAAAAGGCATGAAATTCAAGTACCACCGCTGGTTCCAGGCTTTGGTTGTGCCGCTGGTAGCGCTGGCGTTCCATATTTTCTTTGGCTATCGCGTGATCGGACGCGAAAACATCCCGGAGGGCGGCTGTGTTGTCTGTCCGAACCATGTGCAGCTGTCCGACCCGCCGTTTGCGGCGGTCGCACTCGGCGGCAAGACGCCGTTGCGCCTGATGGCGAAAAAGGAGCTGTTCCGGAAGAAGATATTCGCGTGGCTGATTGCGGCGCTCGGCGCTTTTCCGATCGACCGCGAGGGCGCGGATATCACCGCCATCAAGACCGCGCTCGGCTCGGTTCGTGCCGGTCAGAAGCTCATCATCTTCCCGCAGGGCACACGCCACGCCGCCGAGGGCGAAACCAAGAAAGGTGCGGCCATGCTGGCGGTCAAGACCCGGGCGCCGATCCTGCCGATGTATATCACCGAGGGCAAGCGTTTCCGCTGCAGAGCCACGGTCGTGATCGGCAAGCCGTTCACGCCGGATCCGAAGCAGAAGGACTACGGCCTGATCGCGGATGATATCCTGCACCGCATCTACGCGCTGAAGGAGCAGGTATGAGCGTAACGGTAGCCAAGACCGCCGGATTCTGCTTCGGCGTACGCCGTGCCGTGGACCTCGCCGAGCAGCAGGCGAAAAAAAACGGAAAAATTTATGCCTATGGTGAAATCATTCACAACATGCACGAAATCGAGCGGCTGGAGAAACTCGGTGTGTACACCGCGTATGCGCTTGAGGACATTCCGGACGGTGCCGGCGTGCTCATTCGGGCGCACGGTGTACCACGGAATGTATACACGTTGCTTCAAGCAAAAAAGTGCGAAATCTTTGATGCAACCTGCCCTTTTGTGCGGAAAATACACAAAATTGCGGATAAAGAGAGCGCGGACGGACGGCTGATCGTCATTCTCGGCAGCGCCGGACATCCGGAGGTTGTGGGCATTCAGGGCTGGTGCGGCGAGTCGGTCGTGCTCGAGGGCGAGGAGCAGGCGAGAGCCTTCTCGGAACGGCTTGAAATGGAAGATAAACCCATTTCTCTGGTCGCACAGACCACCGTTAACCGGTCAATTTGGAATATTTCCGTAGGACTTATAAAAAAAAGGTGTACAAACCTCAAAATTTTTGATACAATATGTAAAGCGACGGATGAGCGCCAGTCGGAGGCTCGTCTGCTTGCCGGTGTATCGGATCAAATGATCGTGATCGGAGATAAGAAAAGCTCCAACACCAAACGGCTGTATGAGATCAGCCGGTCGCTGTGCTCGGATGTGCGCTACATCGAAGACGCGGCAGAGCTTACTACGCAGGAGCTCGGGCAGCACCAGCACATCGGGATCACGGCGGGAGCATCCACACCGGCATGGATAATTAAGGAGGTCAGTAACATGATGAGCGAAGAAACCAAGATTGAAACTGGTGAGGACTTTGCAGCAATGCTGGAGGAGTCCTTCAAGACTTTAAATAATGGAGAAAAGGTAACCGGCACCGTTGTAGGTATTTCCAATAACGACGTACAGGTAGATCTGGGCGTTAAGCACACTGCGTATATCCCGCTGGGTGAGCTGTCTGACGACCCGAACTATGACGTAGCTGCCAACATCCACGTTGGTGACGAGATCGAAGCTGTTGTTGTTCGCGTAAACGACGGCGAGGGTACCATCACTCTGTCCAAGAAGCGCGTTGATCAGCTGAAGGGCTGGGAGACCGTTGAGAAGGCTTACGAGGAGCACACCGTTGTTGAGGGTGTTATCGTTGAGGAGAACCGCGGCGGTGTTGTTGCAACTGCACACGGCGTTCGCGTATTCATCCCGGCATCCCAGACCGGCGTACCGAAGGATCAGCCGATGAGCCAGCTGGTTAAGACCAAGCAGTCCTTCTATATCACCGAGATCAACCGTCAGCGCAAGCGCGTTGTTGGTTCTATCCGTGAGATCCAGAGAGAGGCTCGCAAGGCTGCTGCTGAGCAGATCTGGAACACCATCGAGATCGGCAACGAGTACGACGGCACCGTTAAGTCCCTGACTTCCTACGGCGCATTCGTAGACATCGGCGGCGTGGACGGCATGGTTCACATCTCCGAGCTGTCCTGGGGCCGCATCAAGCACCCGTCCGAGGTCGTTTCTGTTGGCGACAAGGTAAAGGTATTCGTTATCGGTCTGGATAAGGAAAACAAGAAGATCTCCCTCGGCTACAAGCGCGAGGAGGATAATCCGTGGAACGTATTCAAGTCCAAGTACGACATCGGCTCTGTTGCTGAGGTTAAGATCCTCAAGTTCATGCCGTTCGGCGCATTCGCTGAGATCGTACCGGGCGTTGACGGTCTGATCCACATTTCTCAGATCGCTGATCACCGCATCGCAAAGCCGGAGGACGAGCTGGAGGTTGGCCAGGTTGTCGAGGCTAAGATCATCGACATCAACGACGAGAAGAAGAAGGTATCTCTGTCTATCCGTGCTCTGCTCGAGGACGGCGAGGATTACGAGGACTAATTCCTCATTTAGCTGTTAAGCGCAAAGAAGCACCTGATTTATCGGGTGCTTCTTTTTTGTTAATTGGTGATTGCAAATTGGTAATTAGTAGTTAGCAATTAACGTGACGGTTAAGCGGTTATGTAAAATAACCGTCCTAATGTGTCCTAATCTGTTAAAAGGGGAATATATATTGGCAGATAATAATAGTAAAACAGTTTAGGACGGTTTAGGGCAGTTTTTTAATAGAGAAATATATTGTAACGCTTTACCGCAGGGTGCGGCAAGGTGATTATGCAAACGTATGCCGCATACGCTGAATGGGGTGGTATTATGCGGCGCAGACGGAAAAACGGCAGGAGACTGGCACTTGTCATACTGATACTGATAGTAGCGGCTGGTCTTGGTCTGCTGACCATACGCTTTCAGCGCATTTTCATGGAGTACGCCGTCAACGTCTGCGAGGACAGCGCCATCAAGGAGATCAACACCTTGATGGAGGACGAGGTTTTCTCCCATCCGGACGAATTTGCCGAACTTGTGGTGCTTGAGCGCGACAGCGACAACCGCATCACGGCCTTGCGTACGGATATTATCGCAGTCGGAAAGGTGAAGGCGCGTATCGTCAACGGTCTGTTTGACCGGCTGGATTATCTGGAGGAAACGCAGACCGAGGTGCCGCTCGGCACGGTATTTGCGCCCAATTTGTTTACCGGAATGGGCCCGAGGGTGAAGGTCGGTCTTGCGGGGCTTGCTCAGATGGAGGCGCAGTTCGTCAGCGCGTTTACCTCGGCGGGCATCAACCAGACGCGCCACCGGATTCTCATTGAGGTACACGCCGGCTTCCGCATTCTCACGCCGTTTGGCGGGGAAGACCGGGAAATCGTCTCGACATACCCGGTCACGGACACGGTTATCGTCGGCACGGTGCCCGAACGGTACACCTATATCGGCGGCTCCGGCTCTGATCTGCTCGGCGAAATCCGCGATTACGAGGAAAATTCGGATATTTCTCACGAAATCGGAAAATAATACTTCAAAAACTGCTCGTTATTTGGTATACTTAATCTGTGTGAGTATTTGCTCACACCAAAGGAGTTTTATTATGGACGTGCGTGAGCAGATTACCGCTCTGCGGGAGCAGCTGCGGTATCACAACGAAAAATACTATAACGAGGACGCGCCCGAGATCACCGACTATGAGTACGATATGCTGCAGCGTCAGCTTCGCACGCTCGAGGCCGAGCATCCGGAGATGGCGGACGCGAACTCTCCGACCCAGCGGGTCGGCGGCACGGCGAGCAGCCGGTTTGCCAAGGTGACGCACGCCTACCCGCTCGAAAGTCTGCAGGATGTTTTCTCGTTTGACGAGCTGGGCGAGTTCTATTCCCGTGTGGAGAATGCCGTCGGACAGGCGGAGTACGTTGTCGAGTACAAGATTGACGGCCTTTCGGTCGCGCTTGAATATGTGGACGGCGTGTTCGTCCGCGGTGCGACGCGCGGTGACGGTCAGGTGGGCGAGGACGTAACCAAGAACCTCAAAACCATCAAGGACATCCCGAAAAAGCTGGAGAACGCGCCGCCGCATTTGATCGTGCGTGGTGAGGTCTACATGAAAAAGTCCGTGTTCGATGCCCTCAACGCCGAACTGGAGCTGCACGACAAGCCGCTCCTCGCCAATCCGCGCAACGCGGCGGCGGGTTCTCTGCGGCAGAAGGACAGCAAAATTACGCGGGAAAGAAAGCTGTCCATCTTCTGCTTCAACATCCAGAACAGCGACGAGCTGCCGTTGGAAAGCCATGTGCAGGCGCTCGATTACCTCAAGAGCCTCGGTTTCCCGACAAGTCCGCGCTATCCGGTCTACACCGACCCGCAGGACGTGCAGCGCGAGATTGAGAACATGGGCGAGACCCGCGGTGAGCTGGATTTCGACATTGACGGCGCGGTCGTCAAGGTCAATTCCTTCGCGCAGCGCGAAACGCTCGGCTCGACCGCGAAATTTCCTCGGTGGGCGGCGGCGTACAAGTACCCGCCCGAGGTCAAGCAGACCCTGCTCAAGGATATCGTCATCACGGTAGGGCGCACCGGCGTGCTGACGCCGAATGCCGTGCTTGAGCCGGTAAGGCTTGCCGGTACAACGGTTTCGCGCGCAACGCTGCACAACCGCGATTTTATCCGTCAGCTGGACGCCCGCGTGGGCGACATTGTTTCCGTCCGAAAAGCCGGAGAAATCATTCCGGAGATCATCGGCGTGGAAAAGGACCGGCGTCCGCTGGATTCCGTGCCGTATGAGTTCCCGAAGGTCTGTCCGGTGTGCGGCGCTCCGGTCTACGATGACGAGGACGAAGCCGCGATTCGCTGCACGAGCGCGTCCTGTCCGGCACAGCTGCTGCGCAACCTGATGCACTTTGCGTCGCGTGACGCGATGGACATCGACGGCTGCGGCGAGGGCAACCTGCAAAAGCTGATCGACGCCGGACTGGTCAAGTCGGCGGCTGACCTGTACGACCTGACGGTCGAGCAGCTGCTGCCGCTCGGTAAAAAGGTGGACGTCTGGGCGAACAATCTTGTCCGCTCGATTGAAGCCAGCAAGACCCGCGACCTGTCGCGGCTGCTGTTCGCGTTCGGCATTCGGCATGTCGGCCAGAAGGCGGGCCGCATCCTGAGCGACCACTTCGGCTCGCTCGATGCGCTGCTGACTGCGCCGGTTGAGGAGATGACCGAGATACGCGACATCGGACAGACCACCGCGGAGAGCATCGCCGCCTGGCGGGAGCTGCCGCAGTCGCATACGCTGATCGAAAAGCTGCGCGCGCACGGCGTCAACTTCATCGGTGAAAAGACCGCAAAGAGCGACCTGCTCGCCGGAAAGACCATTGTGGCAACCGGCAGCCTGACGCTCTATACCCGCAAGGAGATCAACGATCTGATCGAGTCTCTCGGCGGCAAAGCGGCCGGTTCGGTCTCGAAAAAGACCAGCTATGTCGTCGCAGGCGAGAATGCCGGCAGCAAGCTGCAGAAGGCGGCGGAGTTGGGTGTTCCGGTGCTGACCGAGGAAGAGTTTAAGACGATGATTGAAGAAGGCAGCGGAAACGCTTAAATAAGATATGCCGTAGGGCACCCCGTCCTACGATAGATCATAAAATTCGTATCATAGATTTAAGATAAATAATTAGGAGGCAAACGACATGGCAATTTCCAGAAAAGAAATTGAGCACATCGCGTCCCTGGCACGTCTGGATTCGACCGGCGGCATTTTCGACCGTCTGGCCGATGACATGCAGGGTATCGTCGCAATGGTGGACAAGCTGGCTGAGCTTGATCTGGGCGATATCACCGATGTTATCAACACCGAGCGCAAGAATGCGTTCCACGAGGACGAAGTGATTCAGGAATTCACACCGGATGAGCTGATCGAGCCGAATGCACCGGACTTCCAGTGCGGCGGCGTAGCAGTTCCGCGTGTTGTCGAGTAAGGAGGGGACAGAATCATGGCACTTTACGAAAAAACTGCGTCCGAGCTGTCCGAGCTGCTCGGCAAAAAGGAAATCTCCGCAGTAGAGCTGGCAAAGGACGTTTTTGCCCGCACCAAGGCGGTAGAGGATAAGGTTCAGGGCTACGTTACCGTAGCCGAGGAAGCAGCGCTCGCGCAGGCTGAGGCTGTTGACAAGAAGCGCGCAAGCGGCGATACGCTTTCCGCGCTGGCCGGTATTCCGATTGCAATTAAGGACAACATCTGCACCAAGGGCACGCTGACCACCTGCGCGTCCAAGATGCTGGGCAATTTCAAGCCGCCGTACAATGCAACCGTTATGGAGAAGCTGATTGCTTCCGATGCGGTCATCACCGGCAAGGCCAACATGGACGAGTTCGCAATGGGCTCCTCCTGCGAGAATTCGGCTATGCACCCGACCCACAACCCGCATGGTCTCGACCGTGTACCGGGCGGTTCCTCCGGCGGCTCCGCTGCTGTTGTTGCAGCAGGCGAGGCTCCGCTGGCGCTCGGCTCGGATACCGGCGGCTCTATCCGTCAGCCGGCGTCCTTCTGCGGCGTTGTCGGCATGAAGCCGACCTACGGTGCGGTTTCCCGTTACGGTCTGATCGCATTCGCGTCTTCTCTCGACCAGATCGGCCCGTTCGGCCGCTCCATCGAGGATGCAGCCATGCTGCTCGATGCGGTTACCGGTCACGATCCGCTGCACGATTCCACCTCTGTCAAGACCCCGTTTGAAGGCTCGCTGCGCGCAAACCTGAACGCGGACGTCAAGGGTCTCAAGATCGGTCTGCCGAAGGAGTATTTCGGCGAGGGCATCTCGGATGCCGTTCGCAAGAACGTTATGGCGGCTGCAGAGGCGTACAAGGCACTCGGCGCGGAGGTATTCGAGATCTCTCTGCCGCTCGTTGAGTATGCACTGCCGATCTACTACATCCTCTCTTCCGCAGAGGCTTCCTCCAACCTTGCCCGTTTCGATGGCGTAAAGTACGGCTACCGCACCCCGAATGCAGGCGATGACATCATCGAGCTGTACACCAAGAGCCGTTCCGAGGGCTTCGGCGCCGAGGTTCAGCGCCGCATCATGCTGGGCACCTACGTTCTGTCCTCCGGCTACTACGATGCGTACTACAAGAAGGCTCGTGCCGCACAGCGCAAGATCCGCGAGGAGTTTGCAAACGCATTTGAGAAGTGCGACGTCATCCTGACGCCGGTTGCGCCGACCACCGCTTACGAGATCGGCTCCAAGACCACCAATCCGCTCGAGATGTACGCAGGCGATATCTGCACGGTTTCCGTCAATATCGCCGGTCTGCCAGGTCTGGTTCAGCCGTGCGGTTTTGATGAGAACCACATGCCGGTCGGCATGCAGCTCATCGGTCCGCGCTTCGGCGAGCAGACGCTGCTGAACGCCGGTCTGGCTTTTGAGCAGGCGTCCGGTCTCAAGAACATCATCGCTGCACTGTAAGGGAGGAAGACAAACATGAAATACGAAGCTGTCATCGGTCTGGAAGTGCATGCGGAGCTGTCCACCAAGAGCAAGATCTACTGCTCGTGCTCCACTGGCTTCGGCGCACCGATCAACACCCACACCTGCCCGGTCTGCACCGGTATGCCGGGCGCACTGCCGGTACTCAACAAGCAGGTTGTACACTACGCCGCAAAGATGGGCAAGGCTACCGGCTGCACCATCAATCAGCTGTGCAAGGCTGACCGTAAGAACTATTTTTACCCCGATCTGCCGAAGGCATATCAGATCTCTCAGTTTGATGTGCCGATCTGCGAGAACGGCGAGGTATTCTTCTATGTGGACGGCGTGAAGCACTCCTGCCGTCTCGAGCGCATCCACTTCGAGGAGGATGCGGGCAAGCTGCTGCATGACGAGATTGACGGCACGATCGTTGACTTCAACCGCTGCGGCGTACCGCTGATCGAGATGGTAACCCGTCCCGACCTGCATTCCTCTGCCGAGGCGAAGGAATTCCTTGAAATGATCAAGACCACCCTGTCCTACCTCGACATCTGCGACTGCAAGATGGAGGAAGGCTCCATCCGCTGCGACGTAAACGTTTCCATCCGTCCGGAAGGCTCCACCGAGCTGGGCACCCGTGTCGAGATGAAGAACATCAACACCTTCTCCGGTGCGGTCCGCGCGATCGATTACGAGATTGCACGCCAGATCGAGGTTGTAGAGAACGGCGGCGAAATCCAGCAGGAGACCCGCCGCTGGGACGACGTTAAGCTGAAGAACACGGTAATGCGTACCAAGGAAGATGCGCAGGACTACCGTTACTTCCCGGATCCGGACCTGATCGCCGTCGAGATCTCCGACGAGTGGCTGCACCAGATTGAGAGCGAGGTTCCGGAGCTGCCGATTACCCGTTACGAGCGTTACCTCAACGAGTACGGCATGACTGCCATGGAGGCGCGTCTGCTGTCTGACAGCTTTGAGAAGGCCGAGCTGCTCGACGCTGCCGCAAAGCAGGTTAAGCCCAAGGCTGCCGCAAACTGGATCCTGTCCGATATCTCCAAGTACCTGAACGACAAGGGCGTAAGCCTCCGCGAGACCAAGATGACCGCAGACAAGCTGGTTGCTCTGGTCAAGCTGATCGAGGCGGGCACCATCTCCGGCAACGCCGGCAAGAAGGTTCTGCCGAGCATGTTCGAGACCGACGAGACCGTTGAGGCCATCGTTGACCGCATGGGCCTCAAGCAGGTATCCGACGAGGGCGCTATCCTCGCCATCGTACAGGACGTTATCGCCAAGAACGAAAAGGCTGTTGCCGACTTCAAGGCAGGCAAGAATGTTACCGGCTTCCTCGTAGGCCAGTGCATGAAGGCTTCCAAGGGTCAGGGCAACCCGCAGATCATCAACAAGCTGATTGCATCCGAGCTGGCAAAGCTGTAATTCAGCTTAAAACCGAATTGATACAAGAGGATACAGAACGGTACTGTTCTGTATCCTTTTTGTGCTTTTTTTTGGGGGGGTTGTCGGAGAGAGCGGTTGCATTGGGGAAAATGTTGTAAATCGACAGATATAGGAGCTGTTATGTATAAATGGATATGTAGGTGTCGACTGGATGAAAAATATAGAAAAGAGTAAAAATGGAATTTTGTAGGTGAAGGAATGCACATAACGGATTGGCTGGAAATGCTGGGTGAGCACTTTCCGCTGGTGGTGATCGGCTGTGCTGAGGCACTGCTGGCGGTTGTGCTCCTGTGTGCTGCGCTGCGGAACCGCAGGCAGTGCACGGATAAAAAAAGGAGCGCACTCCGGCGGGCAGATGAGATTCTGCTGTACAACATGGATCGACAGAGCAATGACGTATGCCGTATCATGCGTCAGCACGACCTGCTGCCGATTTGTGCGGCAGACGATATGCAGAGCCTGCTCGGTGTGACGTTCGAGCAGCTCCGGCAGGATGTTATGCTGCTTGCGGACGTGCTGGAGGACGGGCAGAAAGGCGTTTCCGTCTGGAAGAGATACCGTGCGTGGGCCGGAGCGCAGCCGTTCGAGACCGTCCTTCGGACAAAGAACGGCGAGTGGGTGCAGACACAGGGTCTTGACCCGTTTACACAGTCGGCGGCATATTAACGGCTGACCGGCGATGCACCGGCAGCCAACACGGTCGAGGTATCGGTGCAGAACGCTTCGCGCGACGCGGTGTATGCACCGGCTTCGATGGAAAAGGTAACGGACGGTGCCGTGCACGAACGCAGAGACACGCTGCTCAAGGGGCGCGGTCTGTTCGGTACCCGCAATTATACGGTGATCGAGGTTTCGGGTACGCGGCCGTCGTAGCTCATGGTCGCGGAGAGCTGGGTCAGCAGCCCGCAGACCGAGGAGCAGACAGCCTATGCGGAAGCAGAGTCGGTCTATCGCAGCTTTGTGTATGATGCATATACCGCAGCGGACGAGGATTTGCTGCCTATGCTGAACCGTCTGTTCTGGCAGGATTATGATGATGAAAATGACGGCGTTTACAGTGCGCTCAGCCGCATCCGCGAGGTGCTGAAAGCGCAGGTGCGCTACAGCGAGGCTGCCGGAGCCGCACCGAATAATGCGGACCCGATTGCATATTTTCTGACAGACTCGCGGAAGGGCAATGCAGTGCTTTATGCCTCAGCGACCGTGCAGGCGCTGCGGGCACACGGCATTCCCGCACGTTACGCGGAAGGTTACTATCTGCCGATTGCCAAAACGCAGAGCAGCGCGGACGGAACAGCTGCGCTGACCGGTCAGGACGCACATGCATGGGCTGAGGTCTATTTTGACGGTATCGGCTGGCTGCCGGTTGATGCGACGCCGGGTTACTATTTTGACGCGGTTGCGCTGCAGCAGATGGTCAGCCTGCCGGATACGGTGCGCAAAACTGCGGCTATCGACGAAGATCGGTCAGGTGCGGATCAGGTGGTCGAGCCGTCCGGCATCGGTGGTTCCGAGCAGTCCAAGCCGCTGACTGTGGTGAAAAACGTGGCTGCGGTTGGATTCGGTATTGCCGGCATAATTATTGTGCTGTTCACGCTGCTGCTGTGCGCGATGGAGCTGACGCGCATGTTCCTGCTGTGGAATGCGGAACGCAGACGGCGCAGAATGTCGATTGAGGAGCGTGTGCGGCAGTCGCAGAAGCTGATGTTCAAGCTGATTTCCCTCTGGGGAATTGACGCGGCGCTCGGCTGGGAGACCGCAGCGACCGATAAGGCGCTTGCGGACACGCTGCCGTCGGTTAAGCCCGGAGAGTACGAGCGTGTGAACGGTCTGCTTGAGAAAACCATATACGGCGGCATCGCGCTTGAGCCGTTCGAGGAGCGCGCGCTCGATCTGTTCGTGCAGCGGCTTTGGGGAAGAAATGTGAAGAAAAGCTGGAAAATGCGTCTTAAACTGCGGTACGCGTGCTTGTTGGCGGCGAAATAAAAAGAAATCCCGAGGCGATAGGCTTCGGGATTTTTACTATTGCTGTACCTGCGGCAGCAGCAGGCGGAAGGCGCAGAGCAGCAGTTCCTCACGCGTGTGCAGCTGTGCGCTATGCGGAAGAATGCGCTGTCGGATTTCCGGAGAAAGTGCGTAAAAACAGTTGTTAGCCGTTTGATCAATGGACAACAGTGCTGTAAGATTGCAGAAATACTTCATGGAAATTCACCTCGGGATTCAGTATGGACAAGGGGAGAGCAAGCTATACGCAAAAACTTTTGGGAAAAATGAAAAAATGTGTTGACAAAGCGTATCAGGAGAGGTATACTAAATAAGCTGTTGATGAGCGGTTGAGAACAACGAAAAGTTGTGAAAACTCTTTGAAAACAGCAGATTGTACCTTGTAAA
>OLSM01000968.1_pt1 | contig 24015 bp, 28 predicted proteins | sample 1672721 | NCBI WGS metagenome assembly OLSM01 (sample SAMEA3136717, study PRJEB25190) | human gut metagenome
CATACAGGCCATAAGTGCCGCCCGGAAGGTATTTCCTGGTTTCCTTATCCTGTTTGTATACGCTTACGCTTGCTTTTTGGCGGTCATTTTTGAATGTCACGCTTCCCATGACCTTCTCCACATTGCTTCCGGCATAGGAAAGGGTGATTTCCTGGCTTTCGCCTGTGCATACCAGATTTTGTGGTGCCTGCATTTCTTTTACCACATATTTTCCCAGATATAGATTATCCAGTGTGACACTTCCGTCATCCCCGGTAGTAAGTCCGGCTTTGACCAGTGCGTCTTTTTTATAAATGACGGTTCCGTCTGCGGATACAATATCCGCTGCGGCATAAACATTGTAAACCGCACTCTTCTGTTTCTGCTCGGTATAAACAAAGGAAACACCATCATCAGTTACCTTTGCTCCGGTCAGGACTTCTCCTAATTTATAAACAGTCAGGCTTGCCATCTGCTCTGCATCGGTAACGGTTTGTTTTACAGTATCTCCGATGACCAGTTTCACATCGTAGGCTTTGGTATCCAGCAGATATCCGTTTGGTACGGAGATCTCTTTCAGGTATACGGTATCCTGTGTTTTGGTGATCGTAACGCTGGAAGCTCCGTTGGCATCTGTGGCCGGCATCTTTGTGATCAAGTTCTTTCCATCCTTGTCACTGTAAACGCCATAAACTGCACCTGCGATGGCTTTGTTGCTCTTGCGGTCCTTCTTTACGATCTCCAGAGTTGCCTGTTTTACCCATGACACTTTAAAATCTACATACTTCTCATCGGTCACGCCCTCGCCAAATACCAGGGCAAGGTCCTGTGTCTCGCTTCCGGTTGTGATCTTGTAAGCGGAATAGTCTTTGATGATGCTTCCCTTCATGGTAACAGACCATTCCCCTTTGACATCCACTGCCTGTGTCAGCGGTGCAGATAAGTAGAATTTGGTACCGCCGCAGATCTCCACGGATGCACCTGCACTGCTTGTTTTTCCCGTTGTCACATTATGCAGTTTGACACCGGAAGGCAGTTTCATGGTGATGGTCTGCAGTTCGGATGCCTTAAAGGTGATCTCTTCTGTTCTCTGGCTGTTGCCGCTGATATATGCGGTAACATCTGCATTGGAGAAACTCATGTCCACTTCCGGTATCTCCGGCTGGCTCATGCAATAATTGTAGAGTTCCATTGCCAGAGCCTGTCCGGTTGCATTCGTACCGGAAAAAGCGTCACTACTGTTATTGGCATAAGACGCAGCCAGATGGACAATGATAAACTGTTTTCCAGCGGAAAAATCAGGATGTTTCTCTGAGAAAAATCCATTTTCGCCGGATGCTTTTGTGCCGTAGTAGCATACTTTTGCCAGTGCTTTGCTGTCACCCAGTTTGGTGATCTTATAAACACCATCCCCAGGTCCTGCTTTTGACGGCTGCACACAGTAGGCAGTTGCAGACACGTTTCCAAATTTTACGGTATATTTATAGGTTACATAAGAACCCAGACCGTAGTCTGCATAATAGTATGCAGTCCCTCTTGTCACATCTACATCCTGTGTTGCTCTTGTACTGGTATTGACTGCGGTGAAAGAAACGGTTTCCCCATCTTCCATTGCCATAAGGTCAATATCCTGTTCCCCTGCCTGCTCCAGAACATCGCTGAGTGTCAGCCCGGATTCTTTATCGGTTGTATTTTCTGTTTCGGCTTCCTCTAATGCGGCATCAAACTCAGATTCAGAAAGTCCACCCTGAAATTCGGGTTCTGTTTCTTCCGGTTCTTCTGTTTCAGATTCAGCTGTCTCCGGCTCAACAATTTCTGTCTCTACAGGCACTGTCTCAGTTTCTTCCTGCGAGGCAGCTTTCTCATCATCAGAACCTGTATCCTCTTCGGTAACTGCCTGTTCTGTCTGCGGTTCACTCTGAGCTGCTGTCACAGGCTCTTTTACGATCAGGTTTCTCCCAATCTGATAAACCGGGTGGTTCTGGTTGACTGGCTCCACATATTAAACGGCATGGTAAGTGTCTGCATGGCTGGTGCTGAAGTTCTCCCCGGCGTCATTCTCTGCTTTCTGGAATGTCACTTTGACTTTGCTTTCGTCCTTGATTTCCAAATTTGTAAAATCCGTGGAAACATCAAAGTCCTGTCCGACTTCCAGCTCCAGATCGGTGGCTTTTACCACTTCATTTTCATCCAGCTGATCCTTTACGGATTCATACGCTGGCGGTTCCGCCGCTTTCGGCTCTTCCGAAGCATACACCGTCAGCGGTGAAATGACCGTGGATAAGATGGTGACTGCCGCCATCACCCCTGAAAGGATTCGCCTGAATCGATATTTACTCTTCATGTTTTCTACCTCTTTCTTCTTTTTCTTCATTTTGCATAAGAACAGCCGGATGTTTCCACCCGGCCTGTCTGTTCTCATTATTCTGTTATCTCGCATCATCTGTCCGTCTTGGATTCTGCAGACAGGCATAGGTACTTTTGTCATACCGCCATGCCTTATCCCCGTCCAGATTGGCAAGTAGATGCTTCCGTACATTTTTGTATTCGTCCCCGATCAATCCGAGGCGGAGCAGAAAGGTGCGGAACGTAAATGCCGGGTTATCCCCGATCTCCGTCTTTTTTGCATGGGTACAAGATTGGTTGATCGCCTGTGCGGATATGGCAAGTGCCAGTGTGATATTCGACCGGACTTTTCCTGCATGGAGGGTGCTTTCAAAACAACGCCATTCCAGTGTTCCCTTGGAAAAAACAGCATGTAGGTTTAAGGCATAATACCTTGTCCAGTTGTAATGCTCGGAGCTTCCGTCATTTCCCTCATACCATGCCCTTTTGAATTTTTCCATCGTGATGGTGCTGTTTGGCATCCGGCGGATCTTCTCCAATACCATAGGACGGACTTTCTGGCAATACTCATCTTCCCTTCTCGTCTGTACATTTAAGGCTTTGAACAGAATATCCTCTTTGCAGTACATGATCGTCAGTGCATTTTTCAGACTCCTTGGTGTATGATTGGATGCGTCCACATGGACATGCATGCCACAGGATGAATTGACAAAAGCACCTGTGTTTTTGACACACCGCACCACTTCCTGGAGTTTCCCCATTTCCGAATATTCCAATTTCGGGGATACCATTTCTGTCGAATAATCTCCATCGGCATCTATTACAGTACCATTTGCCAGCCTTTCACAGTCGATACTGCTGTCTCTTGAAAATTTCCACGTTTTTCCATCTGAATCTTTTACACACCAGGAATCGTAAGAACGGATATGATATGGCTCTGTTCCGAACATTCTTCCAATCGCAACAGCCGCATCATAGCGGCTGATACCTGTCATCTCAATCTCTGTACCAAAATACTGGTCTTTTAGGTCGATCTGCTTCACCCACCCTTCGCTTCTGGAACAGGTGAGCCGCTTTGGATCTCTTCATCTACTGCTTTCAAATTTCTGCCTATTGCTTCAATGACATTGACAGTGACACCATTACCGGCCTGCTTGTAAAGCTGGTTATCCGATGTTTCTTTTTCCATCTTGGAAATCTGACCATCCCGATATCCCTGCAGCCGCAGACACTCCCTTGGCGTCAGCCTGCGGATTCTGCCGTGGTAAATCACTCCATGACGGTCAGTTGCCGTAATGGTGAACATTGGCTCTTCCGGTTCTTTCATCCTTCTTCCATTCTGGCGGACTTTTTCCTTGGCCGGCGTCAGCACTGCCCTTGGCGGTTCTTCCACCAGCACCCCGGAACTTTCGCCTCTGTGGTTATGGATGCTGGAATCCTGTCTGGTATTCAGACATCTTGCAACGTCTGTCACCAGCGGCGGAGGGGAGATATCTACAAAATGCAGTGTTCCCTGCTGGTTTCCGGTCGTCAGGGTATGGGCGATCTCATGCCCGACTCTCCCCCTGCGACTGTTGATTCCCGGATATCCGAGATCGATGCTGTCCCCCTCGTAGGCCATCTTGTATCCTTTTCGGGTGTTTTCCTTGATTGGGATACCGACTTCGTATAATCCGGTCTTGCCGCCCATACCACCAGACCCGCTGGTCAGCGTGCAGCTCAGTCCTTCTTCTGCGTAGACTCTTTCTCCCTGTTTGCCAGCATGGACTTGTATAAGAGCTGTTCCATTTGCTTTTGGGAAAGGTAATATTTTTCCGGCACATCTTCCATCAAGATATCCGACAATATACACCCGCTTCCTTGACTGGGGGACTCCGAAATCCTTGCTGTTAAGCACTTTCCATTCGACATGATACCCCAGTTCAGATAGCGTACTGAGGATGGTGTGAAACGTCCGCCCTTTGTCATGCGAAAGCAGACCGGGTACGTTTTCAAGGAAAAAATACGCAGGTCGTTTGTCTGCAACCAGTCTGGCAACTTCAAAGAAAAGGGTTCCTCTTGCATCGGCAAATCCTTCCCTTCGTCCAGCGATTGAGAATGCCTGGCAAGGAAATCCCGCACATAAAAGATCAAAGTCCGGCATTCGTTCTGTTTCAATATTTCTTGCGTCATTGCAGAACCACTCTCCTTCCGTATCAAACAGCACCCGGTAGTTGTGGTCTGCATATGCATCTGCTTCACAGTGTCCGACACAGGTGAAGCCCCCTGCCCTGTGCAGCCCTTCTCGGAATCCTCCGATTCCACTGAACAGGTCAAAAAATCGAATTGTTCCGGCTATCAGCCTCCCTTCGCTGCGAAAAAAACAGTGCAGATTTCTCTGCACCGTTTCCGTCTCTTGGTTTCTGTTTTGTGATGTCTATTCTTCTGATTCCGCTTCCTCTGGCTCAGATTCTTCTGCTTCTTCGGTTTCCAGTTCTGTTGGCTCTGCTTCCGCTGGCTCTTCGTTTTCTGGCTCTGTCGGCTCTTCATCTGCTTCAGCTTCGTCCGGTTCTGTCATTTCTCCGTCTGTTTCAGCTTCCAGTGCTTCTGTCTCAGGCTCTTCTGCTTCAGGTTCTACTGACTCTTCATCCGGTTCTGATTTCGCAGTCTCAGGATCTTCCATTTCTGTTTCTTCGGCTTCCTCTGACTCTGCTTTCCATTTGACTTCTTCTTTTTCGATTGCATCTTCGATAAGCCCGATTAAGAAGTCTTTCTGTTTCATGCCATTCCTGGCGAGGACTGCTTTCAGTCTGGAAAATAAATCCTCGGTTACCTGTACTGCTACTGTTCTTAAATCTGCCATGTTCGTCTTTTCTCCTTTTCTTGTCATGTGTTCTTCGATTACCATTTCAAGGTATTTTGGTATGCTGATTCCTAACTCTTCGACTTCCAGTTTTAGCTTTTCATGCAGCTCTACCGGGATTTTTCCGCATATGTTTTTCATCTCCATTGTGTTCGTTCTCCTTTCTTTTTTCTACATACAACATACCCTAAAACGTGACAGAAAGCTATTCACAATACCCAACGAATATGAGGCTCTCAAAAGCTCCCAAAGGATGCAGATCCAATAACATTCAATAGGCATCACCCCTTTCAAAAATCCGTGATTTATACTAATTTGACTGCTTGAAATTTGGCTATTTTATCACCAGGAAAGACTTGACTTTTTCAGAATGCATCCTCAAGCCCGGAGAGAAAATCCAGCATCTGGGACGGGATTTCTTCCTTTTTTGAAACACTCTCCCCGGAGCCAGAAATGGAAACACCTGCCAGTTCTTCCCGGATTGCCTGCCGGATGCTTTTCTCCAGCTGGTTGTTTTCCTGATCTTTTAAGATCACCTGAACCAGATAGCTGCTCTTCTGTCCATCTGGAACACTTTGCAGGATCTCCCATGCCTTTTTGTGATCTGGGTTATCAAGGTTCAGGCGGAACGAGAAAACGGGTCTCTTTACTTCGCGCACATCTGCCCCACAATCCGCTCATAGCCGGAAGCATTGGCGTGTACGTCTGTCAGGTAAATCTGCCGACACAGCCCGTCCTGCGGTGTCACGTGCCGTTTCAGAATGCTGGCTCCGCCGCCCATGATCACGGACGGAATTGCCTTCAGATCGAACCCGGCTTCCATAATTGCAGACAGTATTTTCTCCGTGTAGAGCCTTCCCTGCCGGACAATGATTTCTTTTGCGGCCGGGTCCATGCTGCAGCTCTGGCCGTTCAGAACACGTTCGATCTGAATATCCGTTACAGACAGTCCGGTATTTCTGCGTACCTGCTCGGTGATCTCATCCACACACCGGATCACACCAAGTTCCAGGCTGCGGCAGGTAGCGGCATTTGGAACACTGTTGTCCAGCCGCATCAGGTCTACGGTCCAGCCACCGATATCTGCGAGAAGAACAGAAGGCTCGTCCCGAACACATTCCGGGTGGAGAGCCAGGGCTGAGTATCCCTGTGGGAACAGTTTTACATCCTGAATCCGGATCTCATAGCTCTCATCCTCGTACCGGAAACGCAGAGGCTGCTCTTTCCGAAACAGATATTCCCGGAAACCTTTTTTCTCCCTGCCAAAACTTGCCAGTGGGAGGCCGGCTGCCAGAACCACATCTGTTTTCCTCTCTCCCCGGCGGTAGCGGATCTCCTGTGCAATGGCTGCCATTGTCAAAAGATAATAATTGTCATTGGAAGTCTTGCTTCTCACCAGCGTCTGCCGCCCAGTTCCACACACATAAAATTTCCCATTGTACTGCAGGACATTTTGCATGGTATACGGCTCATAATCGTACCCGGTCAGTCCAGTCGGGAAACACACATGGGGAGTTTTGATGGCATAATATCCATGATCGATTCCTATAATAATAAGTCACCACATCCTTTCAGGTTTTTCTTGTTCTTTTCCAGCAGGTGGTCTTTTGGTCTGGAAAAAGAAAAAGGGCAGAACCCCGAAGAGCCCTGCCCATGATATTTGCATTAGTTTACGTTGCTATTTATTGTTCGTTATTAAAAGCGAATACTATTGTTTCTAGTAATTTTTTCATATTTTTCCATTCTTCTGTTTTAAAAACTTCATCACCTCTCTCAATTTTATTACGCATTTCATGAAACTTATGCTTTATATCATCTTTATAAGAAATCACTCCTTGATATAATGCTTCTTCAACATTATTTTTATTTCGTATTCGTTTTCTCGATTCCCATTCAATTGGATAATAGTTCCCACCAGTTTTTATAATGGAATCTGGCAAATACAATTCAATAGAAGCAGCTTTCTTGTTAATGTCATCAGGCACAATTTTCCCATTAGGTGCAATAGTTGGGTATTTATGAAACATTGTAATTTCTGGATATAATAATATTCTAAAATTTGCCGGCCAGTTTTTTATTTCATTTAATAATGAGCATTTACTAGAATATCCCTCTGCATCATTATCAAAAATTGCAATAAAATTTGCTCTAATTTTTGAAAAATAAAAAGTTTTAAGATTTTTTATTACATATGATGTTCCTCCATCTCTTTTTCCACCAGATTCATCACTGAAATCCATAAAATAAAATAAATCTGAAAGATGAGGATATAACTGTGACATCGCAAATTCTAAAATATCTTTATCGCTTGACCCTTCAACAAGAACAATTGTTTTTGAAACGTTCTCTGTCGCTGCTAGTGCTTTGGGAATACAATCATCTGCCCAATTATCCAAATTTGAGAAATCCAATATTATCTCCATATCATTTGCACAATATTCTAGTATAAGTCTGTATACATATTTATAATTGATTATTTCAGGATTTAAAGCATAAAATGATTCGCTATCCTCATCTTTCAAAGAATAAAATATAACTTTGTCACACTCTGTTGTAATATTAACCTCTGAAAGTGTTCCTCCAAATTGTATGTTTCCATTTGCAAGTTCATAAGAAACAATTTTTTTCATTGCATTTTTCCATTTTTTTAATGAAACATTTTTCTTAATCCGAATTTCATTATTCTTGTCCTCTTCATCATAATCTCCCTGTAAATGATACAAAAAAGATGAGTAGTCTACTGCTTGAACCATTTCATCATTAAATATTTTTTCAAAATTATTAAGTCCAAATCCCTGTGCATCTAAGCGTTCTTTTGCACGCCGAACAGTCGTCCTATACATATATTTAGTGTATGTTCCGGCATCTTTATCATCATCGTCTATATTACAATTATTTACTACAATAAGGTCATTTTTTGAAAAAAACAGACTAACGATTTTGCTATCCAAATAGTTTCTAAACCAATGTAATGATAAATTTCCAATTACTATATCTGCATATTCACTCATAATTAGCTTCACACCTTTTCGCTTCATTATTCTTTTACAAATTCATAAAATACAAATCTGCTCTATTGATAATGATATCACAAAAATGTTCTACTGCATATTTTAATTCAATTTTTGAATATTATATCCTAATTTAATAGTTATTATTATAATTATGAGGAGGATATCTTTGAGTAGAGGAAAAAGACCAAAATGGATGATTGAAATAGCTATTGAACGTATGAATATTCTTTTTGAACGTGCTGAGATTGAATTCGAAAAGCACCCTGAAAGAAGTAACCGTTATGTTGTATTAGCTAAGAAGTTATCTACCAAGTATAATACTAAAATTCCCGATAAATGGGCAAGAAGGTATTGTAAAAGGTGTAATAAGTTTCTCTACCCTGGTCACAACGCTACAGTCCGGCTAGTTAACGAAGAAGTTAACATTTTATGTGGCGAGTGTGGGCATGTTATGAAAATTCCTTATCATAAGGAGAAAAAAAATAAAAGGAGAGCTAAATATGAGTCAATCAAAAAAAGAAATGATGAATAGAGCTCTTTCCGCTATGACAATGAATATTGGTAAAGCTGGTGTTAATGACAATGTCATTGAAGAAATCAAACGCCAACTTAAAGCTAATGAAATTGTTAAACTTAAATTTGCAAAAAATATCGCTAAAAATAAAGATGATTATATAGCAGACATTGTCCAGAAAACCAGATCTAAACTTATAGATGTTAGAGGAAATGTCGCTGTCATTTATAAAAAAAAGCCTTAAAAACATTGCTTAAATTTAGAGTTACAGGCCCTATTTTTATTAGGTCTTAAATTTACAGTTGATTATGAGGACAATTATTTAAAATTAAATATTGGAGAATTAATATGACTACTGTATTTGATGTACCTGCAGATTTATTAATTAAAAAAGTCGCAGAAGAATTTAAAAACAATGATAAAATCAATTCCCCTGCATGGTCCAATTTTGTAAAAACCGGTGTTCACAAAGAAAGAAAACCTGAAGATGTCGACTGGTGGTATACCAGATGTGCATCTATCATCAGAAGAGTGTACATGGACGGACCTGTGGGAGTTATGAGCTTAAGAACTTTCTACGGTGGTAAAAAAGACCGTGGAGTAACTCCTGAAGTATTTAGAAAAGGTAGTGGAGCTATCGTAAGAAATGCACTACACCAATTAGAAGATGCAGGATATGTTGAAAAAGTTGTAGGTGGAAGAGTTGTTACTCCAGCAGGAAGATCATTCTTAGATAAAATTTCTGCTGAAATCATTAAGGATATTCCTAATCTTGCAAAATATTAATTAAATTATTTGGAGAGTTTGATATGAGTGATCTTGATGAAATTCGCCGTAAAAGAATGGCGGAATTAGAAGCCAGACAAGCTGCTGCACAAGGTCAAATGCAACAACAAGCACAACAACAAATGCAACAGCAAGAAGCACAAAGACAATTTGAGGAGCAAAAGAAAGCTTTGATAGCTCAAATTTTGACTACTGAAGCACGTTCAAGATTAGCTAACCTTAAATTGACTAAACCAGAGCTTGTTAATCAAATTGAAATTCAATTAATCCAATCTGCTCAAGCTGGCAGCTTAAGAGGTAAAGTAACTGATGAACAGTTAAAAGTACTTTTAAGACAGATAGCTGGTCAGAAAAGAGAAATTAAAATTACAAGGAAATAATATTAATGAAAGCTTGTGTATTATACAGTGGAGGAAAAGACAGCTCTTTTATGGCGGTTATGCTTAAAAGACTTGGTCTTGATGTTGAATTATGTACTGCCAATTTTGGTGTTTATGATTCTTATATTCCAGCAAGCCTTTCAGCCAAATCTCTCGGGTTTAATCACAGAGTTCTTGATTTGGATTTTGAACTTTTAGATAAAACCTGTGATATGATTATGGAAGACGGATTTCCCAATGACGGAATAAAGTTCATTCATGAAAATGTTGTTGAAGAGATTTCTGAAATGTATGATATTATAGCCGATGGAACCAGAAGGGATGATAGAACTCCTAAACTTAATATAAATCAGATTAAAAGTCTTGAAGATAGAAAAGATGTTCAGTATGTTAATTTGGATAGTTTTGGCCATAAAACAATTAAATTAATTACATCTAATTTATTTGAAATATCTCATGAAAAAAGCAATAAGGACAATAGCTCTGATTATGAGGTTGAAATAAGGACTTTAATTGATGAAAAAGGAGGAAATTCATTGGATATTTTCCCTGAGCATTATCAAACTCGTGTTACTGGGTATAAAAAATAATTATTATTATAAGGTGAGAAAATGAGTAGAAATAAACCATTAGCTAAAAAATTAAGAATGGCAAAAGCAAATAAACAAAACAGAAGAATTCCAATCTGGGCTTATGCTAAGACTAACCGTAAACTTAGATACAGACCTAAACCTAGACATTGGAGAAGAAACAGTCTTAAATTATAAGGGGGATTTTTCATGGAAAGAGTTTATACAATTCCACTTAGAAACGTAAAAAAAGTCAAAAGGACTATCAGAGCTCCTAGAGCTATCAGAGAAGTACAAAACTTCTTATTCAAACACATGAAAGCTGAAGAAGTAAAGCTCGATGAATCTATTAATCATGAAATTTGGGCAAGAGGTATTCAAAAAATACCTTCTAAAATTACTGTAAAAGCAGTTAAAGATGATGATGGCGTAGTAGAAGCTACTTTAGCAGAATAGCTATAATACTACTTCAATACTGCGTGAGGTAACAATATGTTAAGAAGAATAAACATTGTAGATAATCCTAATATAGGAGTATTTATTTTAGCAACTGATGATTTGGCTATTGTTCCTTACAATCTTCTTGATGAAAAAGTTAAGTTGATTGAGGAAACATTAGAAGTTGAGGCTGTAAAATCTTCTATTTCCGGATGTAATCTTATCGGATCTTTAGCTGTAGCTAATTCAAACGGTATTGTTGTTTCCCCACATGTATTAGATAGAGAAGTTAAACAGTTTGAAGAATTAGGTTTAAATGTAGCTACAATTCCAGGAAATTATACTGCAGTAGGTAATATTGTTGCAGCTAATGATACCGGAGCTATTGTAAGCCCATTTTTATCTGATGGGGCAGTTAAAGTCATTGAAGATACTTTAGATGTAAATGTTGAATCAACTTCCATGGTTGGAAGCGACATTATAGGTTCACTGATTACAGTTACCAACAAAGGATTTTTAATGGATAAAAATGCCACTGAAACTGAAGTAGACTTTGCTCGTGATGTATTTGGTGTTGAAGGAGATATTGGTACTGTAGGTAGAGGTATTTCTTTAGTTGGGGCATGCTCTCTTGCGAATTCAAGCGGAGCTATTGTAGCTAAAGAAAGTACAGGTCCTGAAATGGCTAGAGTTGAAGAAGCATTAGGCTTTTTAGACGATTTATAAATAATATCCTGAGGAGTTAATATGATAACAAAAATTTACAGAGTTAAAGGTACTTTTGTAATGGGCGATTCATATCATAAATTTACTAAAGAATACAAAGCTACCAATGTGGCTGATTTAGAAGAAAAAATTTATGAACGTTTTGGAAGTAAACATGGTTTAAACAGAAACCAAATTTCTATTAAAGATATTGCTGAAATCGCACCTGAAGACGTTATAGACCCAATTTTAAAAGAAATTTTATAAGGGTGTTACTATGGAAGATCAGCAAAAATTTAATCAATTACTTAATGAAATAAATGTGTACAAACAGCAAGGAGACTTAATTCAGCAACAAATTGAATTAGTCAGAGCTTCCATTGCTGAAGTTGATGCATTAACCAACACTTTAGATGATTTGGAAGGTAAAGATTCTGTTGAAGCTTTCGTACCTGTAGGTGCTGGTTCTTTCATTAAAGGTGAACTTAAAAACACCGATGAAGTTATTGTAAGTATTGGTTCTGGAATAGCTGTTAAAAAAGATGTTGACGGAGCAAGAGAAACTATTGCAAGACAGAAAAAAGATCTGGAAGACAGTTTAGATAAAATGTTGGCTAATATGCAACAGGTGTCTGACATTATCGGATCTTTATCTGCTCAGGCAGAACAGTTAGCTGCTGTTGCTCAAGGAAACATGTCAGCTACCGGATTAAACTAGATATAACTTCCTTTTTTTACTTTTTTTATTTAATTTATTTTTCCATATTTTGCTTATTTTTTAAATATTATAAAAAACATATTATTTTCTAATTAAACCATAAGGTTGTGTAAAATTTGTTTGAATCTTTGAAAAAGAAGTTTTCACGAACTAGTGATAAATTAGAAGAAGAGCTTATTGAAGAAGCACAGGAAGAAAACAATCTTGAAGAGGAATCAGGTAAAAAATTCTCCTTTTTTTCATTTGGTAAGAAAGATAAGAAAGAAGAAGAGGATTCTAAAAGTGATATAGCTGAAATTCCTCAGGAAGTTGAAAGTATTTCCGATGAAGCTGACACTTCAGATGATGAAGACTCTGATGATAAAGATGAAAAATCTGGTTTCTGGAGTTTTGGTAAAAAATCCAGTGATAATAAGGAAGAGCCTCGGGAGGAAGAAGAATCAGCTGAAGAGATTCAAGAGGAAGAAGAATCAGCTGAGGAGATTCAAGAGGAAGAAGAACCTAAAAAATCTCATTTCTGGAGCAGAAATAAAGAGGAAGACACTGAAGAATCAGAAGATGCCGATGAAAAAACAGAAGAGAAAAAATCCCGTTTCTGGAGCAGAAATAAAGATAATGATTCTTCTGAAGAAAATGATGAAGATGAAGAACCAAGCGGAATGTTTTCATTTATTACTGCCAAAACCATTTCAGAAAAACACCTTGAAGATATTTTGTGGGAACTTGAAATGGGTCTTTTGGAAGGGGATGTGGCTATGGAAGTAGCTAGTGCAGTAGTGGATTCTGTTAAAGATGATCTGGTTGGCCGTAAAATCAAAAGAAGCAATGACATTACTGAATATACCTACAACGCACTAAGAAATGCTGTAGCTGAAATTATTGATATTCCGGGCAAGTCAATGACTGAAATGATTGAAGCCAAAAAAGCACAGGGCGAACCTCTTGTTGTAATGTTTGTCGGTATTAACGGAACAGGTAAAACAACAACCATCGGTAAATTAGCTAATTACTATCTTAAAAAAGATTATACTCCTGTAATAGCTGCTGCAGATACTTTCAGAGCAGGTGCTATTGAACAGGTTAATTACCATGCAGACAAGGTTGGAGTTAAGCTTATCAAACACCAGAAGGGTTCAGATCCTGCAGCTGTTGCATTTGATGCAGTTGAACATGCAAAAGCTCAAGGTAAAGAGCTGGTTTTAATTGATACTGCAGGTAGGATGCAGACCAACACCAATCTTATGGATGAAATGAAAAAGATTAAGAGAGTTGCAAAACCTGATTTGGTTGTCTTTGTAGGGGATGCCCTAACAGGTAATGATGCAACCCAGCAGGCTTCCAAATTTAATGAAGCTATTGACCTTGACGGTGTTATTTTAACTAAAGCAGATGCTGACAGTAAAGGAGGAGCATCATTATCTATTGGTTATGTTATCAAAAAACCTATTCTCTTTTTGGGAATGGGTCAGGGATATGATGACATTAAGGAATATGATGCTGACTGGATGCTGAATCAGCTCTTTTCTGAAAGCGGAGAAGAGGTAAACATTAATGAAGCTTAAAAAAATAACATTGATTTTAATTATTATTTTGGCAGTGTTGGTTTTGATAGCTGGTGCAGCCACATTCACATTAGATGATTCAATAATTGAAGAGCCTAAAGGTAATGCTTCTGTTGTTGTAACGGGTGATGTGATGTTTGCACGTAATATGGCTGGAGTATTAAGTTTGGATGAAAGTCCTTTCAGACATGTGGAAAATGTGACCGGAAGTGCAGATTTATTATTAATCAATTTTGAAAATGCTGCAACAACTTCAGGGTATGCTGTAAAAGGTGATGTTCCGCTTAAATGCGATCCTTCCTATGTTCCATTAGCTAAAGCCAACAACAATACCGTTGCAGCACTGGCTAACAACCATTTATTTGATTACGGCACTGACGGTATGAAAGATACCTTAAAGTCTTTGGATGATGCAGGCATCACTCATATCGGTGCAGGAAATAATGAATCTCAGGCTCGCCAAACTGCAAGCAGCGATATAAACGGAAGAAATATTACTATAATCAATTATATGGATTCAAACAACTTTAAAGAATATAGTACTGATGTAATGCCTCAGGCTAACGGTTCTAATCCCGGTTATTCCGCATATGACAGTGATGTTGCAAAATGTCAAATTCAGAATGCAAAGGCAAATGGTTCAGATGTTGTAATTGTTTATTTCCACTTTGGAAATGAATACTCCCGTTCACCAAATCCTGATCAGGAAAAGATGGCTCATGAAGTAATAGATTATGGGGCAGATGCTGTTTTAGGTTCACATCCTCATGTAACACAGGGAATTGAAATGTATAAAGGCAAACCTATATTCTACAGTCTGGGAAACTTCATATTTGACATGTCAAATTCAGCAACTCACATTGCATATATAGTCAAAATAGACTTTGTCAATGATACCGGAGAGTGTACAGTTTATCCTGTGATTATTTCAGGATACCTGCCTTACTTTATGGGACCTGATGAGGGAACCAGTTTACTTAATTCATTGTCTCCTCAATGTGATGATTTGGAAATAACACCGGAAGGTACCGGTAAATTGTATTTTAATTTAACAGGTGATACCAATGAATCATGATAATAAAAGCCAGTGGAACTCTTCTCTTGCGTTTTTAATGTCAATGATTGGAGCTGCTGTTGGATTAGGTAATATATGGCGTTTCAGCTATGTGCTGTACTCCAATGGTGGAGGATCCTTTTTTATTCCTTATTTTGTAGCTATCGGGCTTCTGGGAATTCCCTTTCTTATTTTGGAATATGGTTTGGGGTTTAAATTCAAAACATCCTTTTCAAATCTGCTCCACAAGATAAGACCTAGGTTTGAAGTAATAGGATGGATTTTAGGTCTTCTGGCATTTGGTGTTGTAACATATTATATGGTTATTCTTGCATGGGATATAGTTTATCTTGGAGCAAGTCCGTTTCTGGCATGGGGGGCTGATCCTGCAGGATTTTTCTTAAATTATGTTGGTGGAGACTCTACAATTTCTGACTGGTCACATCTGATACTTCCGACAGTGGCGGGACTGGTTATTGTATGGGTGATGATATGGTTTATTTCAAAAAAAGAGCTGAACTCAGGAATAGGCAAAGTATCCAAAGTGCTGATTCCATTATTGTTTGTTATAATGGCAGCTATTGTAATATTTTCCCTGACATTGCCTGGCCATAATTTGGGAATTGAAACACTGCTGACTCCTGACTGGTCAGTGCTTTTTGATGTAAACATATGGCTTGCTGCATTTTCACAGATTATATTTTCATTAAGTTTGGGAATGGCTATTGCACTTACATATGCAAGTTATTTACCTGAAGATTCAAAATTAATCAATAATGTGCTGATTGTAGTTAGTTCAAACTCAGGTTTTGAGATATTCACTGCATTTGGAGTCTTTTCCATACTGGGTTTCATGTCAGTAACATCAGGCGTTCCGATTGAAAGCCTAATCAGACAGGGTACAGGTCTTGTATTTATTGTATTTCCGACAATATTCAATACAATGGGTATAGCAGGTAAGATATTGGGGCCTTTGTTTTTCCTGGCTATATTATTTGCAGGAATAACTTCTGCTCTGGGATTTTTGGAGCCGTTACTTAATTCTGTATGTGATAAGTTTGGATTTACCCGTAAAAAATCAGCCAGTATATTGTGTGGTGTCGGATTTGTGATTTCAATGTTTTTCACATGCGGAATCTCCAGCTATCTTGTGGAAATAGTTGACGGATTTTTGAACCAGTTCGGAATATTGTTTTTAATCGCATTGCAGTGTATTATATTTGGATGGATTTTAGGAATTGATGATTTAATTGAAGTTGTAAACAAGGATTCTGTAATGCATGTTGGAAAACTATGGGTTGCAATCATTAAATATATACTGCCATGTGTAATTTTCATAGTTTGGACATTCGGAATTATTGATCTGATTAAAACAGGGGGATTTCTGGAACTGGCTGTTGATGTTGTTATTACACTCAGCATTTTAATAGCAAGTGTTATGCTGACAAAATTCGAAGATTATAAATAACTGTTAATGACAAATAGTAAGGTGTAATATGGTTTTTTTAAATCATATTCTAATATATCAACAAAAAAATTTATTTTTTTGATTCGTTTAAAACCTTCTCACGTGTTTTAAAGGGGTTTTATACTCCTTAAAACACACTTTTAATAAAGTTTCTTTCTTTTGGAATATGCTTTCTGTTTCTTTTTTTCCAGACTTTTATAATTCTGTGATTTGTAGGTGTTCTTTTGTCTGTTTGTAGTGGCATTGGGCATTACCGTTACCAAATTTATCGTGTTGTTGTCACAGGCAAAAACAACCTTGATTTCAGAGTATTTCTTAGTTTTCGGAGCCGGAAAAATAACTTCATACTGGTGATTTCCGCTAGGTTCATATCTTAAAGGCTCTTCATTCAATACTGTGTCTACAATATAGTCTCTTGAGATTCCGTTGTCATCAAGCCTCTGAATAAAATGGGTATTTTCAAAGCACCAGTTGATGGAGCTGAGGTTTCCGACAATATATTCGTCAAAAATGTCCATAGTTTTAATTTCATATTTGGTTGCTTTTATAGCTTGTGTTTTTAATTTGTTTAGAATATTTTTAAAATCAGCTTATTTTGTTTAGGAGAATATAGGTAATTATATTAATTTCCTTTTATAAATTAATATTTATTGGATGTTTTTCATGGTTTCTAGAAAAATTTTGATTGCTTTGGGAGTATTTGCTGTTTTAGCTATTGGAATCGCTTCGGTAGCTGCTGTGCAAAATATTGAAGTTGACGGAATAAAGTTCGCCATTCATGATGGATATACAGAAGACATGTCCATGGCTAAAAATGGTGAAGTGGATGAAAACGGTTTTAAAACATTTGATCATACCTATTTTGACAGTAATTACAACATGTTAAGTGTAACTGTTTTTTATGACGGGGGTAGTGTAGATTTTAACAGTCTTAAGGAACCTTCCAAGGTTGAAAAAACCATAAAAGGTCATAAAGGCTGGTTTGAATTTGATAAGGAAAGTGAACTGTACTTTTTCACATATGTTGACAATGATAAGATTGTCATGATTACTGCTGAAGACGAAGGGCTGTTTGAAAAAGTTATTGTTTAAGTGAATAGGATTTCTTGATTTTATAATTAATTGGAGGTTTGTTATGGTTTCTAGAAAAATGTTAATGATTTTGGGAGTATTTGCTGTTTTGGCTATTGGAATCGGTTCAGTATGTGCTGTGCAGAATATTGAAGTTGACGGAATGAAGTTTTGCATTCCTGATGAGTATAAGGAAGACACATCTTTAGCTACTGAAGGTGTAACAAATGAAGACGGCTTTAAAATATATAATCGCACATATTTCGACAGTTCAAATAAGATGGTACATATATCTGTTTTCCATGGTAAGGATACTGATAAGTTAAGTTTGGATGATTTAAAAGAACCTACTGATGTTAAAAAAACTATAAAAGGTTATGATGGTTTATTGGATCACGATAAGGATGCAGGATTATACTTTTTTACATATATTAAAAATGGAAAAGTCAGTATAGTCACTGTTGAAGATGAAAGTTTACTTGAGAAAGTTATTGTTTAAGTGAGAAAGGATTTTCTCACTTATTATTTTATTTTTGTAGTTTTTTGTTATTTAAAAGTTTAAATTTACTCGCGAATAATTAAATAATCTATTTTAATACTATTTTGTGTTTATTTAGTGAATATATTTTATTTATTTTTAAATTTAAAGTAATTTTATTCTTTTTATTTTATTTTATTCATAAAAAATTACTTAGAAGTACATATTATAATTTTATGAGTGTGGTTGAAAAGGGAAAGAAAATGTGTATGGTAACACTTTTAGTGGGAGGACTTTTTTTAGCTTATACCTTTGTTACAGCGACAAGTACTGATTATTCAAGACTTGCAAAACAGTGGAATCGTGTTTATGTTGTAGAACGATTTGGTTTGGTTTTATATCAAATTAATGATTTAGTACAAACATTATCGCCTAAGTTTAGTAGTTTGTTTGGATATGATGAAGCTGCCCAAAGTTTTATTGAATATTTTACTAGTGATGAAATTGATCTTTATGATGGCGAAAATGAGTATACTGGTATTTTAGAAGGATATAATGTTGTATTTATTCATATGGAAGGCATGCAAACTTATTTAATGGATGTTGAATTTAATGGCGTAGAAGCAACACCAAATTTAAATAGAATAGCAAGTGAAGGAATGTTCTTTTCTCGGTTTTATCCACAAGTTAGTATAGGAACAAGTAGTGATACTGAATTTACTTTAACAACTAGTTTAATGCCAGCGGCTAGTGGAGCGGTATTTACCCAATATTATGATCGAGAATATATTACCATTCCAAAACTTTTAAAAGAAAAAGGATATTATACATTTAGTATGCATGGTAATTATGCTTCGATGTGGAATCGTTCAACGGTACATCCGGCTTTTGGTTATGATGATATGTATTTTGAAGATACTTATACTTATAATGAAGATGCGGAAGATCCAAATAATTTAGAATATATTAATTTAGGTATTAGTGATAAGAAGTTCTTTGAACAAGTTGTTCCTATTATGGAAAATATTGAAGCAACGCATACTAATTATATGGGAACTATTATTACTTTATCTAACCATTCTCCATTTATTTATTTAGATAAATATGGTGAATATGATATGTCAACTACATATGAGGAATGTGATGAAGTTACAGGGGAATGCACAGAAGTAACATCTAATTATTTATATGGTACTGATGTTGGTAATTATATTATGAGTAGTCATTATGCTGATGCAGCTTTAGGTGAGTTCTTTGATTATGTTAATAACTCAGAATATTTTGATAATACTGTATTTGTATTATATGGAGATCATGATGCAAAATTAACAAGGAATGAAGTTAATTATCTTTATAATTATGATTATCGTACAGGAGAAGTAAAAACAGAAGATGATCCAACTTATGTTCCTTATGATTCATATAATCATGAACTAAATAAAAATACACCGCTTATTATTTGGACAAAAAATAAAGAATTACGTAGTCAGTTACAAGGTGAAGTAAATTATGTTATGGGTATGTATGATGTAATGCCTACTCTTGGTAATATGCTTGGTATTGAAAATGAATTTGCAATGGGACATGATATTTTCAATATTAAAGAAGATAATTTTGTTGTATTTCCAAATGGTAATTTTGTTACTGATTTAATTTATTATAATAATTCTGAAGGTCAGTATAAAGTTATAAAAGAGGGGGCAGAACTTACAACTGATTATATTTCTACATTAATTGAAAAAACAGAGAAAATATTAGATGTATCGAATGCAATTATTGTTCATGATTTAATAAAAAATGAAGGGGATACGGTTCGAGAATTGAAAGAAAGTGGAGCTAGCGAATGAGAAGAAGATATAAAGTAGGGTTAATTGTTATTAGTGTTTTATTAGTTGGTGTTATTGCGTTAGGAGTCTTTAAGATTTTCCATTCTTCAGAAGAAGAAAAAACAGATGTTAATGTCACAAGTGTCATTTCTAATATTAATGATTATGGTTATACTTTAGATGATCGTGATAGTGATTATATGAAAGAAGTATTTCAAGAGTTAGAAGACATATTAAATGCAACTGAAGTTGATTATCAAGCTTATGCTGATGCACTTGCTAAATTATTTGTTATTGATTTTTATACCCTTAATAATAAAATTAATAAGTATGATGTTGGAAGTTTGGAATATATTTTAAGTAGTAGTGTTGATACCTTTAGGCAAAAAGCTCAAGATACCATTTATCGTGATATTCTTGATAATACTTATCGTGATCGCATTCAAGATTTACCTGAAATTACAAATGTAACTATCTTGAATACAGAAGAAACGACTTATACCTTAAATGAAGAAGAGGTAAATGCTATTAAGGTAGAAATGAATTATGAATATAAAGAAGATTTAGGATATGATACAGAAGGAACGATCTATTTTGTCAGAAATGGTAATAAATTAGAAGTTGCTTCGTATACACCTACTATTGAAGAAGTTTAAAAGAAAGGAAGTAGTAATATATGGGAAAGTTTGATCCAATTGATATCTTTTTTATCGCTCTTATTAGTACATATTTTATTACACTTATTTGTATTGGAATTACTTTCCTATGTATTTATTTTAGTAAGAAAAAGAAAGCAAAAACAAGTGAGCCTGTTGTTGTTTCTTTAGAAGAAAAAGAAGTATCTGTAACAGAAGAAGAAAAAATAGAAGAGAAAACAAAAAAGCAAAAAGTGAAGAAAGAAAAACAGAAGAAAGGGTTTAACTTTAAGAAGTTAAAAGATCAAGTAGCTTCATCGTCACTTTTTAGAAAATTGTTTATGAAAGAAGTAGCACCTTCTAAAGAAGAAGAACCAAAAGTATTAGAACCAGAGAAGATGAAGATTGAGACACAAGAAAAACTTAAATTAGATATCAAAGAAGAAGTGTTAGATAAGAAAGATGAAAAAGTAGAAGAAAAGATAGAGAAAGTAGTAAAAAGTGAAGAAAAAGAAAAGGTAAAAGAAGTGCCAGTGGCTAAGAAAACAAGTTCTAAAACTACTTCTAAAAAATCAACTAGCACTAAGAAAAGTGGAACTAATAATCGTAGTAAAGCAAATAGTACGAAGAAGAAAGCAACAAATAGTAAATCATCAAAAAAGGCAACACAAAAAGCAAGTACTAAGGCAAGCCAGAAAAAGACTACAACTACTAATACGAAAAAGAAAACTACAAATAAAAAGAGTATTTCTAAAAGTACAAAAACTAATAATACTAAGAAGTCTTCTACCAAGAAAAGATCAGGAACTAAAAAAAGTAACTAAAATATACATTTTAAGTCAAAAAAATGCATATTTTGTGCAAAAATCAAGAATTAAATGTTAAAATTCTTGATTTTTTACTATTTTTAACATATACTATAACTAAGGAGGGTTATTTATGATTTTAGAATTTAGTATTACTAATTTTTTGTCTTTTAAAAATAGAACGACGATGAGTATGGTGGCAAATGCTACTAATGGTTTAGATCATAATTATGTAGTGAAAAATAATAAAAGAATACTCAAAACAGCAGCTGTTTATGGTGCTAATGCATCTGGTAAAACAAATTTATTTAAAGCATTAGTTCTTATTATTTTAATGTTACGTGATTCTAACCATATGGATATCAATGCTAAATTGCCTATTGTTCCTTTTAAACTTGATAAAAATCAAAATCCAAGTGAATTTGAAATTAAGTTTATTGTTCATGATATAAGATATGTATATGGATTTAAAGCAGATGAAACGCAAATATATGAAGAATATTTATATTATTATCCAAAAGGAAAAGAAACTAAAATATTTGATCGAATTCATAATCATTATTCTTATGATCGAAAAGATGCAAAAATATTAGAAAAGATTATAGAAATGACTGCTAATAATAAGTTTTTTTTGGCAACAGCAACAAATTGGAATTATGAAAAAACAAAAGATGCCTATCATTTTTTGACAAACGATATAGGAATTTGTTTTGATTTTGATGATTTAAAAAATATTGCCTTTTCTGTTTATGAAGAAAATGATGAAGAATTAAAGAAATTTGCATTGGATTTTTTAGAAAAAACAGATTTTAATATTGAAGATTATCAAGTTTCTAAAGTTGATATTCCTCAAGATTTGTTAAATAATATTCCTGATTTTGTAAAACAAGAATTATTAAAGAATCCTAAAGCATATCAAGTATTATTTAAACATAAAGGTTCTTCTCAATATTTAAATTTGGATGAAGAATCCCTTGGAACACAAATGGTTTTTGCTTTTATTCCATTTATTGCTGATACACTTTTACATCAAAAAGTATTGATTATTGATGAGTTGGATAAAAGTTTGCACCCATTTTTAGTTCAATATATTATTGAATTATTTAATAATGATAATAATTCTAGTGGTTCTCAATTAATTTTCAACACTCATGATACAAATATACTTGATTTAAATATTTTTAGAAGAGATCAAATTTGGTTTACAGAAAAAGATAACATAACTGGAGAGAGTATCTTGTATGCATTAAGTGATTTTTCAGTAAGAAATAAAGAAAATATTGAGAAAGGTTATATGCTTGGTAGGTATGGTGCAGTACCATTTATCAAGAATGATTGGAATTTATGGGACAACGAAGAAGAATAATTAGTGATGATCGAGTAGGAATTAAAAGGGTTCCTAAAAATAAGATTGTTATTGCGGTAGAAGGAAGATGTAATAAAACTGAAAAGCAATACTTTTATCATTTTGATGATGGTAAAAAGCCTTATACCATTAGTATTGCTAATGGAAATGAGACAGATCCGATTAAATTGGTAAAACGTTTAGATGATGAAATTAGGAAAAAAGAATTGAATTTAAATGATGGAGATCAAGCTTTTTGCGTATTTGATGTTGATACAGATCCTAATAAAAATAGATTGATTGAAGAAGCAAGGAATTATGCTAAAAATAGAGGAATTCAAGTAATTACCTCAACTCCTAGTATTGAATTATGGTTTTTACTACATTTTATAGAAACTACAGCTTATTATTCAAATCATGCATTAATAAAGAAATTAAATCAATATATAAAATATGAAAAAAATAATGATATTTTTCCAGCAATTATTGAACAAGTAGATGTAGCAATCGAAAGAGCTAAAAAACTAGAGCAATATCAAATTCAGAATAATAAGAAGATAGGAAGTGTAGATGCTAATCCGAATACAGAAATGTATAAAATAGTGGAATATTTCCTTCAATATAAATAATCCCAAGTTATTTTAAATACTTGGGATTATCTATTTTACCTAAAAGATAATCAGCAGAAATGTTATATTTTTTACAGATTTGATAAAGAAAAGGGGTAGCAATAATATATCTTCCTTTTTCATATCCACAAATTACACTTTTATTTGTATTCAATATTTTAGCTAATTTTTCTTGAGTTAGTTTATTTTCTTTTCTAAATTCTTTTAATCTTGTGCTTGATAATTCTTTGTTATATGTTGATAATTTGTTATATTTTTTAGAATTTAATTTAAAAATATAATCTATTGACACATTAAATATATTGCTAAAATCTATTAATCTTTTTATTGGTATAATTTCATTTCCGCTTTCCCACATTGCATAACTACTTCGGCTAATATGTAATAGTTTAGCTGTTTCTTCTTGATTTTTGTTTGATTCCATTCTTATTTTTTTAATATCTATATTAAACATTATTATTCACCCATAGTAATTTTCTCATTCTTAACTTTTATGCAAAATGTGTTGTCGGAAATGCCAAACTTTTTCTTGACTTTTGGTCTAGCTCAAATTATAATTTATTTATAAGCTAGGAAACTTAACATATCGTAGCTTATATTTTAGAAATGATAAATGAAGTAGCACTTCATGAAAGGGTGTTAGCTATGAAATTTGAGGTATTAAAACAAAGCCATTTAAAAAGAAATATTATGATAGGAGTAGTAGTAGTACTAATTATTAGTGCCATTGTACTTAATTTTACAAGAGCTAAATACAGAACAACACAAAGTATCCCGTTAGTAAATGGAACCATTAATTATAGTTTGGCAGATTTAAATATTGTTGCCATAACGGTAGACGGAGAAGCAA
>OLSM01000969.1_pt1 | contig 24008 bp, 22 predicted proteins | sample 1672721 | NCBI WGS metagenome assembly OLSM01 (sample SAMEA3136717, study PRJEB25190) | human gut metagenome
GCCGCTCTGTTTGATACCCAGCAGGCGCCCCAGTCTGTCACAGTAGCCGCACTCCAGCGGGGTGACAATCTGCCCCCTATTGCAGAAAACCTGGAGATCAGCACCTACAAAAATGTGGCGATCCAAGGCTTCTTTGCCGCGATGGACCCCGACGGGGACCCGGTCACGTTCCATGTCACCAAAAACCCTGCCCGCGGAGAACTGATGTTCCACGGGGAGGACCCCACACAGTTCACCTACACCCCCTATGAGAACAAAACCGGGAAGGACTCTTTCACATATGTGGCGGAGGATAACCAGGGAAACCGCTCCCAGGAAGCCACAGTGAAAATCAAAATTGAAAAGCAAAGCACTAAGGTCACCTATGCGGATCTCAATGGCCATCCCGCCCACAAAGCCGCCCTCAGTATGGCCGAAGAGGGCGTCCTGGTTGGGGAGCGGATGGGACGCTCATATTTCTTCCACCCTGACGCCACTGTGTCTAGGGAGGAATTTTTGGCCTTGGCCATGGACGCCCTGGATCTGGAGGTGATGGACCAGGTATCCGTCACTGGTTTTACCGATGATGAGGCCATCTCCACCTGGGCCAAGCCCTATGTGGCCTCCGCTCTACAGGCGGGGATGATCGAAGGCTCTCACAACGATTTGGGTCAGGCCGTCTTCCAGCCCAACAGCACCATCACCCAAGCGGAGGCCGCCGTACTGCTGGACCGACTCCTGTCCCTCTCCGACATTACCGCTCAGTTGCCCACCTTTGCCCAGAACGCCGCCCCGGCCTGGGCCTATCAGTCGGTAGTAAACTTGGAAACGGCCGGGGTGTTAGGCGCCACCGCCTCGCCGCAGACCACTCTCACCCGGGCCCAGGCGGCCATGATGCTGGATGGTGCCCTGACCTTTACCAAGAACAGATAAGCTCCTTTGCAGTTGTTCTTTCCCAGCGCCCCAAATCGGCTTTCTATCATTCCGCATAAGCCCCGGCATGAGAAGGGATCCCTCTCATACCGGGGCTGTTTTATACTCCCTTTCCCGCCGAAAGCAATCGCGGCAAGCAGGGCAGGCGTCCTGCAAAACACTTGTTTACGGGAAGGCGAAAAAGTGGAAACTCGTTTCGTACCACGAAGCGCCTGCTTGCCACGATTGGAAGTACGGCCAAAAGAGAAATGCCCGTTGACCAATCAGGCGTACAACAATCAGCTTGATAAATTGAAATTTTGTTAAATGTAAGTGGCAATTTCAACAAGATTTCCGTCCGGGTCGTACATATAGATCCTCCCCATCTCACCTCTTGCTCCGGCAGTTTTTATTATGCCTGCAATAACTTCTATTCCCTTCGCTTCAGCTTCCATTTTTACCTGGTTGATCGTATCCCCCTGTAATCAGGCAAAAATCAGCACAGCCAATCTCAGCATGTTTTGCCGCAGGCTGAAATTCCCCTACATATGTGTGAATATTTATTTTATGATTGCCAAAATGAAGCGAATGCTGATTCTTTTCCTCCGTTTCAATTTTATGTTCCATCCCAAGAAAATCCACATAAAACCGCAAACATTTCTCTAAGTTGCTTGTAGTAATGACAAAATGATCCATTCTGTCTATATTCATACCTTGTTCCTCCTGGTCAAATCTCGATTTGCCGCGTTCACCTTTCAGCCAAACGCAATTATCTTGTTTTTTTACTCTAAATTTTAACGCCAAATCTGTCAAGTTGTTTCTCGACACTAATTTTTATCTTGCCTGTCTTGCTAAATCAGCCGTCAAAAGGCGGCATAACCTGTAACATCATAGTTTTGTAAAGCGGGCGCCATTGGAGCATAAAAAACAAAAAAACAGCAAGCCCTTGTGTAGCCTGCTGATAGCGTGAATATACCGCGCCCTCCCCAAAACCGCAAGAGGCGGAACGGACTTTTTGGGCGGGGACCGGAAAGGGGTGTATACAGAAAATTAGAGTCCTCAAGCCCTTGGTAGAATGGGCCTCTGCGTACAAAATGGGTAGTACATCTTATACCAATAAGATGGTCATATCAAAATTCTTTGCGTAGCTTTTTCCACTTGCGAATTTTGCTCCGAAATGTCTTAAATGGTGCCGCTGTGTTAATGTGAACCCACTTCCAAATGGGCCAATTAGACGGAGTGGACTGTGCCCATTTTCGCCCTCCCGCCTGAAAAAGCTCATCAGCCGAAAACCCTTGCAGCCAGTTAAGCAGGCCAGAAACAGCTTCCTGATACATTTGCTTCAGCTCTACAAGGCTCTGTGTGTTATAGCTGGCATAAAAGCCCTCATAAATTGCGCCCATCTGGTTCCATTTATACCCCGGTGCAGGTGTAATCACTTCTTTTCCTGCCAATTCAGCACTATCCCAGCCGCGAATGACATCCATCCAAGCTGATAGGCAATCATCTCACGAGGCGTTTTGTCCACGCCCTCTAATCTTAAATCAATATCCTGATCCGCTACATCATCAAATTCCGCAATAAATAGAGCAGCCGTCTTTTTTATTTCCTCGGCAAGAGCCTCTTTACTTGTGTATTCCTGCATGATGCACCTCCATTTTTTCTTTTACTATACCAAACATAATATGACAACTGCTTGTCAGCTTTTGGACGTAAAATCCGCCAAAGGCGAACAAATACATAACTTGTTTCTTCATTCTAATATTAACGAATGGAAATGTCAAACCGTTCATTTTATGTCATAACTTTATGCTACTGTTTATAACCCAGTTTGTTACTTGGGCTGTTCGGGCGCCATTTTACCCTGTGCAGGATTGTATTGCATCCAGCAGTAATGCTGATTTCATGGGCTTTTCTGGCTGGAAAAAGGATTCTATTCCCGCCGAATATGTTCTAATTTTTATTCCTCTGCCGGTGATTCCAATGGTTTTCTTTCCCCAATCTCCACCATTTAGCCATTCTTGACACAAACCTTTGGTCTTTCTCTTTTTCGTTCGTTGACGTTTGGGGAATTACTGTGCTATGATGTTAAAAATTAGAGAGCTCCCGGCCTGCTATCCAATGCGCGGCGCCCTGTTGCGATTCGATTGATATCACTTAAGTAAGGAGATAGTTTCATGCGCTATTTCATGAACAGAAGACTGCACGGCTTGGACCCCAGCGGCATCCGCCGGTTTACCCGGCTGGCCAAGGCGGTCCCCGACTGCGCCATGCTCACCATTGGCGAACCCAATGCCGACACCCCCGATCCCATCAAGGAGGCCTGCGTGCAGGCCCTGGCAAACAACCGCACTCACTATCCCATGAACAACGGCGATCCCGACCTGCGTTCGGCGGTTTCCGCCTTTGAGGCCCGTCGTCGGGGCTGTTCCTATGGTCCGGGTGAAATTATCATGACGGCAGGCGCCACGGAAAGTATCTTTGTGGCCATGCAGGGCTGCCTCAACCCCGGAGACGAGGTCATCATCCCCATGCCCGCCTTCGGCCTCTATGAATCCAATGTGCGTATGGCCGGGGCCAAGGCGGTCTATTTGGACACCAGCCAGGATAATTTCCAAATTTCCAAAGAGAAGCTTCGGGCCGCCATCACCGACAAAACCCGGATGCTCATTGTCAACTCCCCCAATAACCCCACCGGCGTGGTCTACACCCAGGAGACCCTGGAAGGGATCCGGGATTTGGTGGCCGGGCGGCCCATCTTTGTGCTCTGCGACGATGTGTTTGACCGAATGGTGTACGAACCCTCTCCCACGCTACGGCAGTTTGGCGGGATTCGCCGACAGATGATTATCTGTCAAAGCTTCTCCAAACCCTACGCCATGACCGGCTGGCGGCTGGGATATCTGATGGCGGACTCCCCGGTGGCGGAACAACTTTCCTTACTCCACGCCACCACCGTCTCCTCCATCCCCGCCCCCTTCCACGACGCCTGTATCGCCGCCCTTCAGCAGGACGTCTCCCCCATGGTACGCACCTATCAGGCGCGGCGGGACTATATCTATAACCGCTTAGTGGGAATGGGCCTGGATGTGGTGAAGCCCACCGGCTCCTTTTATATCTTCCCGTCCATCAAGAAATTTGGGATGGATGACGAGACCTTCTGCACCCGGATGATCCGGGAGGGTAAGGTGGCGGGCGTGCCGGGCAGCTGTTTCGGCGCGGAAGGCTATGTGCGCTTCTCCTACTGCTACAGCATGTACGCCATCGAGCGCGGCATGGACCGGCTGTCCCGGTTTATCCGTCATCTATAATGCCAAGAGAAAGACTTACCGCAGCGTGTAATGACACGGGGCAACGGAAGGGATCTTCCGTTGCCCCATTTTATTGAGAAGTATTTGTCTCAACCTTCCCCCTGCGAATTCCTGTCTACCAGTTTCTTTCTCTTCCATCCGCCTAATAAAAAGTAAACGCCGCCTATAAGAGCCGGAAGAATTGGCGACAGGGCTTGCCCCCAAAATACCCCTTCATATCCCTCCAGGAAAAAACCTCTCAACATAAAGCAGAGGGGCAGCCGAATGAAAACGGAGTCCAGCAGCGCATTTATCATGGCAATTGGCGCAGCTCCCACGCCCACTGCAAAGGAATCAAAGCCATACATGCCGGCATACACAAGGCTGTTCCCAAAACAGCAGATCCGGAGATAGGCCGTCCCGGCGGAGATTACAGCCGGGTCGGTATCAAACACCATAACAAGTTCCTCCGAAAACTCCTGGACAACGATCACAGCAAGCAGCGTGATTGCAAGATTAATGGTCACGCCGGCCACGCAGACCTTTTTGACTCTGTCTGTCAACCCGGCGCCCATATTCTGTGCTGCCATTGCCGTTATGGCGGAGCCCACCGCCCAGCAAGGCATCCCCGCGAAGGTGTTAATTTTCAGGCCGATCCCGGCCGCGGCAGCGACAGTGACGCCATATTCATTGAGCATGGCCGCAATCAGGAGATAGGATACGTTGACGACAGCCATTTGAATCGCGGTGGGCAGGCTGATTTTGAGAACCGATGCGGCAATTGTTTTCTTGATGGCAAAACTGCGGATGTTAAAATCAAATAGAAAGTCGCGCCGTTTCAAATACCAGATGGAGAGAAAAAACGACACGCCTTGGGATAGGACCGTGGCATAGGCGGCCCCTACGGTGCCCATCCCCCATCCTCCGACCAGTAGATAATCTAATAAAACATTGAGAACGGTGGCCATTCCTACAAAAAGCAGCGGGCTTGTCACATCCCCGCCCCCCCGTAGAATGGAGCAGGTGGTATTGTATCCAAATACAAAAATTGTTCCGCACAGAATCACAACCATATAGTCTTCAGCGTCCGACATCGACTTAGCCGGCACGTTCATTGCCTGTAAAATTACTTGGTATAACGCCAGTCCAGACAGGGTAATCAGCCCAGCCAGAACCCCCATTAAGGTATAGAGGGTGCCCATGGTCTCTTTTTGACCGTTTTGATTTCCCGCCCCTTTGTATTGGGCAATAAGAACCGCGCCCCCTGTGGTAACGCCCAGACAGATCGCGTTGATAAGAAAGACCAGTGTGGAAGCATTGCTGATCGCGGCCACGCCCGCGCTCCCTACAAGTTGGCCCACAACCAACATATCCGCCATGTTATAAAATGATTGAAGCAAATTCGCAAAAAAGGTCGGCAGCGCAAACCGAAACAGCGTAAGCGGGACGCTGCCCACTGTCATATTCATCTCTGATTTCATAATACCAGCCCTTACTATAAAAATAAGGCAGAAGACTTTAACGCCTTCTGCCATGTCGTGTCCAACATCATACAAAAAGCCACCGACAATCCCATTGTCGGTGGCTTTACAGATCATTTTACGGTATCACAAATCGCCGGGGAAGCTAACAATAAAACTCCCCAGCAGACACCGATGAAAAATCATTCCAGTCAGGCCCCGTACAAGGAATCATCGCATCCAATTGTGCGGAGCCGGCTTCAATACAAATTTTATGATAAAGGAAATAAAACATTAGATTGCTTCCTCTCTTTTCACATCGTTATTTTACCTTCGATCCTGCGCTTTGTCAAATAAACATTCCTCCCGGGTACCGGCGACTGATCGGTTTGATATATGCCTTGCAATCAAAGCGCAAACGAGTCATAATAATAATGATTTCCTTGCTCCCAGCCACATAGAAAGCAGGCAGGTTTGAAGCGGGGAGAATAGCGAGGGTAAAAACATCAGCAAACACGAGACAATTTCCTTTTTATATGGTCCTTTTGCAAGAAAACGGCAATACTAACGGCATCACGTAACGGACAAAGCTTCCGCCGCTGGGTCTCTCAGCCACCGCGGAACCATAAGGAGGGTTTTGTATGAACATTGCATTGGTGACCGGCGCCTCATCAGGACTGGGACGGGCCTTCGCCCGGGAGCTGTCCCGGGAGTCGGGCCTGGATCAAATTTGGCTGGTAGCCCGCAGACGGGAACGGATGGAGGAGCTGGCGGCCCAGCTTCCGATTCCCGCCCGGGTTCTGAGTCTCGACCTGCTTCGCCAGGAGGACATCGCCTCTCTGTCACGTCTTTTGGCGGAGGAAGAGCCTACCGTTTCCATTTTAATCAACTGCGCGGGGTTCGGCAAAATTGGCAAATGCGCGGATTTGACGCTACAGGAAACCGACGACATGATTGACCTGAACTGCCGCGCCGCCGTGGCCCTTACCACCCTCTGTCTGCCGCACATGAAACGAGGATGCCGCATTTTACAGGTGGCCTCCACCGCAGCCTTTCAGCCTCTGCCTGGCATGGGGGTATACGCCGCCACCAAAGCCTTTCTCCTGCGCTATACCCGGGCCCTGCGTTGGGAGGTGGTGGGACGGGGCATCCGGGTTACCGCCCTCTGTCCAGGCTGGATTGACACTGAGTTTATCGCGGTGGCGCGGGATACCAAAAACGGATGGGCCGTCAATCATATCCCCTTCCGGGCCAAGCCATCGGAGGTGGCCGCCACCGCATTGCGCGGCAACCGGCTGGGGCTGGCGGTAGTCACGCCCGGGGTATTTTCCACAGTGCAGCGCCTTGGCGCCAAGCTGCTGCCCGCCTGTCTCGTGATGGCGGCCTGGGAGGGACTGCGCCGACTGTAACCCCGGGGTCCCAGGTCCCGGATGCACAATCTGACCACGTATGAAAGCGTTGAATCCGGCGCGCCTGACGGCATCAGCTCCCTGTTTACCCAGTCCCCCTATTTTTCTCTGCTGGACATTCCGTTGGAAATTATGGATTTTGGGTACAGCCGTTTCTTCATCAATCTTTCCCACAAACATTTAAATCCTTTTGGAGGACTCCACGGCGGGGTATACGCTTCGGCCATTGACTCCGCCGCCTACCGGGCCAATTATTGCAAATTGGAGGAGGACGCGGGCTTAGTCTCCCGGTAGAGGGGCGCAAACTGAAGGCGAGACGCCGGGGCTGTCTGGCGGAAGCGACGATTACAGGTCCCAACGGCAAATGATTGGCTCACGGCACCTCCAAGCAGCTGGTGACCCCGGGCCTTCAGACCATTCGCCAAAGCGCAGCCGCCATGGGTTTTCCTCCCCTGCCTCCTAAGTTCCTAGCATAGTGGTTGTAGCGCACGCAGCCATTATAACAACAAGAGAGCCGCCGAACAGGGCGGCTCTCTTGTTGTTACGATTCTGCCTCCCCCCGTTTTCATTCCCTTCAAGTGGACTTCTACCGAGGTTTTGCACGATGGCTCCTCCCTTTTTACACTGTTTCCACAAAAGTTTGGTTTGCCTCTTGACATGGAGTGCGCTCTAGGTGTTAGGTTATAGATACAACGAATTTCAGGAGGGACCATTTGATGAAAAAGAATGTGCTGATCGTGTCCTCCAGCCCCCGCCGGGCTGGCAACTCCGATCTGCTCTGCGACCAGTTCCTGCAGGGGGCGCAGGAGGCGGGACACCATGCCGAAAAATTGTTCTTGCGGGATTTTAAGGTAAATTACTGCGTGGGCTGCGGCCACTGTGTGGAAAACAAGGGCGTCTGCACCCAAAAAGACGACATGGCGGACATGGCGCAAAAGCTGCGGAAGGCCGACGTAATTGTTCTGGCTACGCCTGTCTATTTCTACACTTTGAGCGCCCAGTTGAAGACCTTTATTGACCGCTGCTGCCCTTACTACACGCAGTTGACAGATAAAGACTTCTATTTTATCCTCACCGCCGCGGAAACCGATTTGGACCTGATGACGCGCACCGTGGAAAGCCTGCGCGGGTTCACCTCCTGTCTGGACCGCCCCCGGGAAAAGGGGATCGTCTACGGCGTCGGCGCCTGGGAAAAGGGAGAGATTGTCGGCTCCCCCGCTATGGCACAGGCCTGCGAGATGGGTCGGAACGTATAATCGTGGAAGAACAACTAACGGTATCCCCTTCTCCCGGTCCTGGAGAAGGGGGCAAAGCGTCCCTATTTTCCAATAAGGACCTGTTTTTTCTCTTTTTACCCCTGGTTATTGAGCAGTTTCTGGCCTATCTGGTGGGCCTGGCTGACTCCATCATGGTGGCCCACGTGGGAGAGGCGGCCGTATCCGGCGTCTCTCTGGTGGATTTTATCATGCAGCTGCTGATTAGCATGTTCTCCGCCTTGGCCACCGGCGGCGCGGTCATCGCCGGGCAATACTTAGGCTGTCGGGAGCCGGAAAACGCCCGCTCCGCCGCCGACCAGCTGATCTGGTTTGCCGGGCTTGCCGCCTTGGGTATTATGGGAGTGGTATACGCACTGAAGGGCCCCATCTTTTCCATGCTGTTTGGGACCATTTCCCCCGATGTCTATGGCCACGCCAGTATTTACTTTGCCATTGTCGTTTCCTCCATCCCCTTTCTGGCCCTGTATAACGCCGGCGCCGCCATCTTCCGCACCGCGGGCAATGCCAATCTTCCCATGAAGATCATGATGGCCATGAACGTTGTTAACGTGGTGGGGAATTTTCTTTGCGTCTACATCTGGAACATGGGCACGGCAGGCATCGCCATCCCCACTCTGATATCCCGGATTGGGGCGGCGGTCATTGTGCTGGCTATGGCCGCACGCAAAACCTTTGCCGTACGCATTCAGCCCACATTTCGCCACAAGTTCAACGGGCCCATGATTCGGCGTATTCTGAGCATTGGCATCCCCTTTGGTTTGGAAAACGGCCTGTTCCATATGGGACGCATTGTAGTACTGAGTCTGGTGTCCACCTTTGGCACCGCCGCCATTGCCGCCAACTCGGTCAGCAGCACCATCGTCATGTTTCAGGTTCTGCCGGGTATGTCCATCGGTTTGGGCCTGACAGTAATCATCTCCCGATGCGTGGGGCAATTGGACTACGATCAGGCCAAGTATTTTACCAAAAAAATTATGCTGATTATTTATGTGGCCCATCTCATCACCAGCGTGCTGATCATCGCCCTACTGCCCGTCATTTTCCTTGCCTACGATCTCTCCGCCCAGGCCACGTCTACCGCCCACATGCTCATCATCGCTCACGCTGTGGTGATGTGTCTGATCTGGCCGCTGGCCTATACCCTGCCCATCACCTTCCGGGCGGCAGGGGACGCCAAATATCCCATGGCTGTCAGTATCTCCTCTATGGTGCTCTGCCGCATCGCCATGGCGTATTTAATCTGCCGCACCACCAGCCTGGGCATGCCGGGCACCTGGGTCGCTATGTTTATCGATTGGGCCGCCAAGGCCATTCTGTTCACCGTCCACTACTTACGAGGAAAATGGATGCTTTATCGCTCCATTTAGACGTTCCTTCCCACGTGTCGACGCCTGTCATATGGGGCTGAAATCCACCCCTTCCTGCAAAAACCTGCCGTTTCGTTTTGACAGACGGCAGGTTTTTTAGTATAATAGAAAGCTGTACTCCGCCTTAGCGACGGAAATCATACAAGTTTTTACGCCCTCTTCCGGGCTGGGGAGGCAGGTGAATTCCTGGTTTTCCCTACTTGAGATTACAAAGCGAGGTCTCTTTCATGGATACAACTTTCGCACAGCACCGCATCCCGCTGTTGCGGCCCAGCCAGTGGACTCGGTCAACCGCCGTGCTCCTGCTGACACCTCTTACCGCGTTTTATCTGATGCAATTCGTATATAACGGCGCCCCCTTCTATTCCCTGGGGGTGCTGCTGGCCAACTACCTCTGCCTAGCCGCCCTGTTCTTCCCCCTGTACGCCCTCACCGGCCGGGCTGTGGGCTGCTCTGTGGCGGTGCATGGGGCTGCCGCCCTATGGGGCGCAGCCAACTTTTTTGTGGTTCAATTTCGTAACAGTCCTGTTTTACCATGGGATTTTACCGCACTGGACACCGCTATGGCGGTGGCGGGGCGCTATTCGCTAACCCCCTCCATGCGGATGGGGATCGCCCTTGCTTTCGTGATTCTTTTGGCTGTTTTTCTCCCCCGCTGGCTCCGGGGCGGCAAGCACCCGATCGTCCCCGGCGGGCGGCGCCAGCGGATTGCTTTGGGCATTTTCGGCTTATTGTGTCTTTTCACCGCCGTCTCTCCCACCATACTGGAGAAACTGGGCGCAACCACTGATGTGTGGAATCCCTCCAGTTCCTACCGGGACCACGGCGCAGCGGCCACCTTTTTCGCCAATATGAAATTTCTCTCCGTGGAGGTCCCTACGGATTACTCCCCCGACCAGGTCTCTATGGTGGACGCGAAACTTCCTGCCGGCGCCGACGGGGCCGCCTCAGGCGTCGTGCGTCCCAACGTGATTGCCATTATGAGCGAGTCCTGGGCGGACTTTGAAGAATACGGAAATTTAAACCTTACTGAAAGCGTTTCTGATTATATGCGTTCTCTGGATGCCATTCACGGCCACGCCTATACCTCGGTATTCGGTGGAGGAACCAGCACCAGCGAATTCGAGTTTCTCACCGGAAACTCCATGGCGTTCCTGCCCTCGGGCAGCACTCCTTATCAGCAGTACATTCTCAGCGACACCGACTCCCTGGCCTCCCGCTTGAAGGATGAAGGCTACCGCACGTTGGCCATGCATCCCGGCGAGGAAACCTCCTGGCAGCGAAACCGGGCCTATCCCCTGTTGGGCTTCGACTCCTTCCAGTGTGGCGAGGTATTTGATGTTCCCATCACAGAGGTTCACGGTTACATCAGCGACGAGACCAACTTTCGGCAGATTCTTCACGCCTTTGAGACTAAGGAGACCGATGAGCGTCTTTTCCTCTTTGACGTCACCATTCAAAATCACGGTGGGTATACCGATCCCGACTACCCCACCACGGTGCAGCTCACGGACTATCCCGGTCAGTTCCCCAAGGCGGAGCAATACCTCTCCCTGGTGAATCAAAGCGACCAGGACCTGAAACTGCTTATCGACTATTTCCAGGACTATGAGGAGCCGACCATTCTCATCATGTTTGGCGACCATCCCCCAGCGGTGGAGCAGGAATTTTTGGACCTTGCCTACGGCGTCTCCCAGGATGATATGACTATGGAGCAGTATATGGCCAAATATCGGGTTCCCTTTTTTATTTGGGCAAACTACGAGTTACCCGACCTGGAGATTGCACACACCAGTCTAAACTTTTTGGGCCAGACGCTGTTGGAGTTGGCGGGCTTTCAGCCCTCCCGCTACGGACAGTTCCTACAGCAGGTGCAGGAATCCCTCTCCGCTGTCACCTTTGTGGGCTATATGGACACTGAGACCAACGCCTACAGCTACTGGGAGGACACTCCCTTTGAAGATCTGCTGTACAACTACAGCGTGGTACAATACAACAATTTGTTTGGCGGCAGCGATCGGGATAATGTTTTTTTCTCCTCCCCCAGTCAAATGACCCAAGGCATTTCCGCCGGAAAGGGAGAGTCCTCCACGTAGCGGGACAATTTCCCCTATGAAGTACATCAGAAATCGTCTGGCGGCAGGAATCGTCCTGCTCCCAGGCGATTTTTTTGCCCAGCAGCTTGCCAGATAGTACGAATTGTGTTATAGTACAGAAAACGAACCAACAGGGAGGAAAGACAATGCGGGAACATGCACAAGGGGGCGCCCTGACAGAACCGACCCTCTTTATTCTTCTCTCCCTCTGCCGTCCCCGCCACGGGTACGCCATCCGTCAAATGATTCGAGAAGAGACCGGCGGACGTTTGGAATTGGGGGCGGGCACCCTTTACGGCGCCCTGAATACCTTGTCCGACAAAGGCTGGATTGCTCCCTGCGGTACGGAACACGGACGAAAAAAGGAATACCAACTCACCGAGCAGGGGCGCGCAGCGTTACAGCAGGAGCTCATCAGGCTCCGTAACGTATCAGAGATCGCCGAAACCATATTGCGGAGGGATTTTCCATGAGCCAAAAACATGTCTACCGCTTTTTCGGCGGCCTGCTTCGCCGGCAGGAGGCCTGGCTCAACGCCATGGCCCAACGGGGTTGGCGGCTGACACAGGTGGAAAAACTGCGGTATACCTTTATGCCCTGCCCGCCGGGCGCGTATGCCTATTGTATTGAATTTGCCGGGCACCTGTCCTCACCCAACGTTCAGGCGTATCAAGCGTTTCTGGAGGAGATGGGATATCGGGTTTGGACCAAGAATATAAACCTAAACTGGTCCATGGGTAAAGTCCGCTGGCGGCCCTATGGGAAGGGATGGGGAAAGTTGGCCACTTCCCCCGGGCAATACAACAAAGAACTGTTGATCGTCGAAAAAGAGGCGGACGGGATGCCCTTTCAGCTCCATACCAGTCATGACGACCAGGCACGCTACTTTCGTGTCCTGCGCAATCTCTGGCTGACGCCCGCCCTTCTCTGTTGGGGCCTCTCCCTCTGGCTGGCCTGTTGGGCTGACTCATTTCAGGGCGCGGCGCTCATTGGGTTCGCAGGGGTTGGCTTTCTCCTTCCCGCCCTCTCCTGGGGGAAGCGATCCAAGAGGGCGAAGCAAGCCGCCTCGTTAACTGATTCCTAACCCAATCACAAGGGAGATGCAGATTTTTTCGTTTCCCCATTACCAGTCAGAAAACAAAATGAGGCAGGCCGGCTTACTGTGCCGGTCTGCCTCGTTTTTCTATTTTGTTAAGCGTAATGATAGACGGGCCGCATTTTGCGAAAAAAGTAAATGGTCATTAAAATGCTTGCAAATTCTGCGATCGGAATAGACAGCCAAACGCCGTCCACCCCCCAGAGCCGGGGGAGCAAAAGACCCGCGCCCACGATGAACACCAAGTTCCGGAAAAAGGAGAGCAGCGCGGAAACCCGGCCATTGTTAAGCGCTGTAAAAAATGCTGACGCGAACGCGTTGCTCCCCATAAACAGGAAGCAGAATGCAAAAATACGAAAGCCCCGCACTGCCATTGTGTAAACGCCAGGGTCGCCACGGGCGAAAATTCCTACCAGCGGTCCTGCAAACAGTAAACTCACCCCAAAAGCGAATAGGGAGATTGCCAGGATGGTGCGCAGACTGATGGCAAAAATCCGTTTCAGTTTCCCCTCGTCCTGTTTTCCATAATTGTAGCTGATAATGGGAGAAATACCAAATGAATACCCCATGTAAATGGCGGAGAGGAGGCCCTGGACATAGAGGATGATGGTAATGGCCGCCACCCCGGCGGCTCCCGCCAAACTCATTAAAATGTTATTAAAAAGCGTAATGACCAACGCGGTGGATAGATTGGTTACCATCTCTGAGGCTCCATTGGAACAGCTTTTTCCAATCACGGACCAGTCCAGTTTTGGCTTGACCAGATAGAGGCTCCCGCTCCGCTTCAATGCAAAGTAGGCCATGCCCACAAGGGAGGGGAAACAGTAGCCGATGCCCGTGGCAATGGCCGCTCCCCGAATTCCCATCCCCAGCACCGCTATGAAGAGATAGTCCAGCGCAATATTGGTCAGTCCCCCCGCCACGGAGAGAGCCAGGCCAAAGTGAGCGCGGCCCACAGTAATAAACGACATATGGGAGAGCATGCCGAAGATGGTCAAAGGGACAAACAGGAGGGTTGGCACCGCATACTCCTTGGCAAACTGATACACCTCCGGCTCTAAATTGGGGTTGGCTCCCAAAAGATGGAGCAGGGGGTCCAGGGCCAGAAGCCCCGCTGCCGCCAGGGTCGCGCTGACCAAAAATGCCGTTACCGCCAACAGGGAAAAATTCTCACGGGCCTCCCGGGGAATTCCTTCGCCCAACTTCCGGGCTACCAGGGCGGTGCCGCCGGCGCCGAACATGGCGCCGACCGCCAATGTGAGCAGCACCATTGGCATCACAATATTGACGGCGGAAAGGGCATGCGTCCCCACCAGCCGGGAGACGAAAATGCCATCCACCGTGGAGTAGATGCTCATAAATACCATGGTCAGGATGGTGGGCATGGCAAATTTTATCAGCATTCCCACGGTAATGGGCCTGTCCAGGGCTTCGTTATGCTGCATGTCAGATCTCCTTTCCGGAAATAAATAGGATGCAATGCTTATGGGGCCAGTCACAGGTAAGAGCCGTCCCAATTTCTGTGTGTGACGTATCGGCACACGCTCAGACCCACAGAGCCCAAGGCCAGCGTCAAACTGGCCGCAAGAAGAAGTATCACCTTTCATCCTGCCCGATAGCCGTAGCGTTATCCAAATTCCAAACTAATAAAACCCCAGCCGGCGCAAGGGCAGTCCGATGCTCCCAATCGGTCCCTGACAAAAAAACTGGATAACGTAAGGCCGCATTCCGTCGAGCGTGGACTTGGATCCGATCTCATGAACGATTTCCCGAAAAAGAATACCGCAAACAGGGCAAGCCCTAGTTTACGGCAGGTAAATACGCATTGCAACCTTAGTATCAGTAATGTTTCTACAGTATAGAGTGTGTCATCTTCCTTGTCAAGGGACATATTCAAAACAATTTTTATCCTGACAAACCTGCGATCATTCTGTGGAACACGCGACTTCTTTCTTGCAATTTGTCTAGTTTTCCTGTATAATATTTCTAGTCTTTTATGTGGACACATGTCCACAGTACAAGGACGGCCCGAATGTCCCCCGCTGGACCGGGCATACTCTACATAATAGGAGGAAAACAATGAAAAAGCTTCTTGCACTGCTCCTGGCCTGCGCCACGATGCTCTTTGTCTTCGCTGGCTGCAGCAGCACCCCCACCACTCCCGAGGGCGGCGACAACGACGCCGACAACAGCACCGCCGGCGATACCGTGAAAATCGGCGTCTTCGAGCCCGCCACCGGCGACTCCGCATCGGGCGGCAAAAAAGAGTATCTTGGCATGCAGTACGCCAATGCCGAAACCCCCAACGTAGAAATCGGCGGCAAAACCTACAAGGTCGAATTAGTGGCCATGGACAATGGCTCCTCCACTGACAAGGCCCCCTCCGCCGCCGCACAGCTGGTGAACTCGGGCGTGAGCCTGGTGCTGGGTTCCTACGGCTCCGGCGTTTCCATCGCCGCCAGCGATACCTTCCGTGACGCCGGCTTGGCCGCCATTGGCGTGACATGCACCAACCCCAACGTCACCGCCGGCAACGACCATTACTTCCGGATCTGCTTCCTGGATCCCTTCCAGGGCACCATCCTGGCAAACTTCGCCAAGGAAAAATTTGACGCCAAGACCGCTTACTGCCTGGGTGAAATGGGCAACGAGTACGACCAGGGTCTGGTCAGCTTCTTTGAAAAGGCTTTCACCGCCGCCGGCGGCAAGGTCATCAAGGACTCCTTCCCCAAAAACAACGCCGACTTCACCTCTTACCTGAACAAGGCCAAGGCTGAAAACGCCGATGTCATTTTCACCCCTGTCTCCATCGCTTACGCCACCCAGATCGTCAGCCAGGCCAGCTCCCTGGGCATTACGGCTCCCATTTTGGGTTCTGACACCCTGGACGACAACCAGGTTCTGAACGCCGCTTCCGGCACCGACGTACAGCTGTATGTCTCCACCTTCTATCAGGAAGGCGGCTCGGAGACCTTTGACGCAGGCATCAAAAAGTATATCAACGAAAATTCCGACGCTCTGACTGCCAACGGCGGCAATGACACCATTTCCGCCGTCACCGCCATGGGCTATGACGCCTACTATGTGGCGCTGGAGGCCCTGAAGGCCGCCGGTTCCACCGATCCCGCCGCCGTGAAGGCAGCCCTGCCCGGCGTTACCTACAAGGGCGTGTCCGGCGAAATCGCGTTTGACGACGTGAACGGCGACGCGATCCGCGACACCTGCTACATCAAGACTGCGGACACCGCTAAGGGCGAATGGACCCTGGAAAAGATTCAGACTGCTGAATAATTCCACCAAAATTTCCAACACTTGATGAGCTTGGCGGGGACCCCTGGTCCCCGCCAAGTACCGCATCCCGAATCTGGGATGCCTCGAAAGAAGCGGTCGTACAGCTTTTTTCGAGACATCCCAAAAATCCTGCAAGGAGGATTCCCTATGGAATTTATTGTTTCCATTCTGCTTTCGGGCATCTCACTGGGCGGACAGCTGGCCTTGATCGCAATCGGGTATACCATGGTGTACGGTATCCTGCGTCTAATCAACTTTGCCCACGGTGACCTGTTCATGGTGGCCGGTCTGATGATGATCTATTTCAGCGCCAGCCTCCCACTCTATTTCTCCGTACCTTTGGTCTTGGTACTCACCGTAATCCTGGGCTTCGTAATTGAGCGGGTGGCCTATAAGCCTCTGCGCTCCTCCCCCAGAATGTCCGTTATGATCTCCGCCATCGGCGTCAGCTACCTGCTGCAAAACGTGGCCACCTATGTCACCGGCGGACAACCCATGAATTTTCCAACCATCCCTTTCCTGACGGATACCCTCACACTCTTTGGCGCCAAAACCAAGTGGGTGACCGTGGTAACACCTTTCCTGGTAATTGCCTTGGTCCTGATCCTCACCCAACTGATCAATCACACCAAGGTGGGGATGGCCATGCGGGCGGTATCCAAAGATTTTGAAACCGCCCAGCTCATGGGCATCAAAATTAACCAGATTATTTCGATTACCTTCGTCATCGGCTCCTTCCTGGCGGCCGTAGGCGCCATGCTGTACTTCTCCAACTACCCCTATATCACCCCCACCGCCGGCGCCATGCCCGGCCTGAAAGCTTTCGTGGCTGCGGTGTTCGGCGGGATCGGCTCCATTCCCGGGGCGGTGGTGGGCGCTTTCATCATCGGTATTTGTGAAACCATCATCAAGGGCACCCAGTGGACCGTCTTCTCCGACGCGGTCACCTTCGCCCTGCTCATCATCATCCTGGTTGCCAAACCCACCGGCCTGTTCGGTGAAAAGGCTACCGATAAGGTTTAAGGGGGTGCCAGTATGATTCAAGAGAAAAAGAGTAAAAGGGGCACCCTGATAGCCCTAGGCTGCGCCGCAGTCTTTCTCCTTCTGGTGCTTTTGCTGGAAAACCTCGTCAACCTCATTCCCGCACAGTCTCTTCCCACGCTTTTCCGGCCTACCTCCATGCTTTTCGTGGTGCTGAAAAAGGGGGCTGTGTACGCCTTGGTGGCCGTTTCCATGAACCTGCTGAACGGCTTTACAGGCCTCTTCTCCTTGGGCCAGGCAGGTTTTATGCTGCTGGGCGCCTACACCTACGCGATCCTTACGGTGCCTACCAGCGCGAAAGACAGCGTCTATTATCTCTTTGATGGTTCGGCCGTCAAGTTTTCCCTTCAGGAAGTCGTTGGCAAGCTGTTCGGCAATTCCGGCGTCGGCGGAGCGGTCAGCCTCATATTGGGCGTGCTGCTGGCTATGATTTTGGCCGGTTGCGTCGCCGCCCTGTTCGCTTGGCTCATTGGGCTGCCCGTGCTGCGCTTGAAGTCGGACTATTTGGCCATCGCCACCCTGGGATTTGCGGAAATCCTGCGGGCCATCTTCCAGTGGGACAAGTTGGGCCCCATCACCAATGGCGCCAACATGTTGAAAAACTTTCCCACGTACTCCAGTTTTAACGTCAAAGGCGGCAACGGACAGGTAATGCTTCACTTGTCGACCTTTTTCCCGCTTCTCATCGCTATTTTATGTATCGGCGTGATCGTAATGCTGATTAACTCCACCTACGGTCGTGCCTTCAAGGCCATCCGTGATGACGAAATTGCCGCTGAAGCTATGGGAATTAACCTGGCCCGGCACAAGATGCTCTCTTTTGTGATCAGCTCCTTCTTCGCCGGGGTGGGCGGCGCGCTTTTCGCCATGTACGTCAATAACGCGCAGGCCATGGTCTACACTTCCACCATGACCTATGAAATTCTGCTCATAGTGGTCATCGGCGGCATCGGCTCCATCTCGGGCTCCGTGCTTGCCACCTTCCTCTATGTGGCCTGTTCCGAATGGTGGCTGCGCTTTTTGGATACGCCCAAGGTGCTGACCAATGCCAATGTTAAGCTGCAATTTGTCATTATTTTCGCCATTGTCGTGGCTGCTGTTACTGTTCTGATTTTCTGGCGGCAGAGTCGAAAGGGGCAGAAACTGATTACTACCAGCCAGGCAGGAGACGGAAAAAAGAGCCTTAACCTCCCTCTGCTCCTATTGCTAATCGTAGCCGTCGCTTTGCTTGCCTGGGATGTCTGGTTCGCCCTAAACCCAGTCATGCAGCTGCCCTTACTGCGAAACGGCTTTAGAATGGTGGTTTTCTCCGTTGTCATTATGATTGTGGTCCTCTTCTTCCGCAAGGGCATAATGGGCGACAAGGAGTTTACCGACCTCTTCCGTCGGCGGGCCGCCGCCGTCCCCGCTGTCCCCGAAACCAGTCAAGAGAAGGGAGACTCCCAACATGAGTAAACAGGCTGATGTCACCACCGAAAACGTGTTGCGGGTAGAAAACGCCACCATGCAGTTTGGCGGCGTGGTGGCCGTGGATAATCTCTCTTTGGAAGTCAACGATAAAGAGATCGTCTCCCTGATTGGGCCAAACGGCGCGGGAAAAACCACCGCCTTCAACGTCATCACCGGGGTATACGCCCCCACCAACGGACGGGTGGACTTCTGCGGTAAGCGGATTATTGAAAATCACCCCCAGGGCAAACTAAAAACCATGTACAAGGGGCAGAATGCGGGCATGTATCAGCACGTTCTGGCGCCCACTCCCGATAAAATCACCCAGTTGGGCATTGCCCGTACGTTTCAGAACATCCGCCTTTGGTCCAGCCTGACGGTCTTTGACAACGTTTTAATTGCCAAACATCTCCGCCGCACCAGCAATGTGTTCTCCGCCACATTCCGCGCCAACCACAAGGAGGAAGCCAGAATGCGGGCCGAGACCAATGAGCTATTGGAAATTTTGGGCCTACAGGACGTGAAAAACGAGCTGTCCACCAGCTTACCCTACGGCCAGCAGCGTCGGCTGGAGATCGCCCGGGCCATGGCCACGGATCCCAAGCTTCTCCTTTTGGACGAGCCAGCCGCAGGTATGAACCCCCAGGAGACCAATGAACTCACCGATTTTATCGCCCAAATTCGTAAGGATTTTGGGCTAACCATTCTTATGATCGAGCACCACATGGATCTGGTCATGGATATCTCCGATCGTATTTACGTGTTGGATTTCGGCAAGCTCATTGCCCAAGGCATCCCCCAAGAAGTACAGAATAACCCTGAGGTTATCGCCGCCTATCTGGGCGTACCTGAAGAGGAGGTGTCCGACGATGCTTAAAATATCCAATCTCCACGTTTCATACGGCGGCATCCGGGCCCTTCGAGGCATCGATCTGGAGGTCCCGGAGGGAAAAATCGTCACCCTCATCGGCGCCAACGGCGCCGGAAAATCTACCACCCTGCGTACCATCTCCGGTTTGGTACCCGCTACCGAAGGTTCCATCACCTACAACGGGAAGGAACTGCTGGGTATGCCCATCAATAAAATTATTGAGGAGGGCATAGTCATGGTACCGGAAGGCCGCCGGGTCTTCCCCGACATGACCGTACTGGAAAATTTGAAGATCGGCGCCTATCTGCGCAGCGATAAGGCGGAAATTGAGAAGGATATCCAGTGGGTATACTCCCTCTTCCCCCGCTTGGAGGAACGCAACTGGCAGCTGGCGGGCACACTCTCCGGTGGTGAGCAGCAGATGCTGGCTGTGGGGCGCGCGCTGCTCAGCCGTCCTAAAGTGCTGATGATGGACGAGCCCAGCCTAGGCCTTGCGCCGCTCATTGTAAAGGGCATCTTTGATATTATCCGGGAAATTAACAAAGAGGGTATGACCGTTCTGCTCATTGAGCAGAACGCCAACATGGCTCTCCATGTTGCCCATATCGGCTACGTGCTGGAAACCGGTCAGATCACCCTTTCCGGGCCCGGCAAGGAGCTCTTGGCCAATGAGGACGTCAAAAAGGCCTATTTGGGCCGATAAGCTTTTCACCGCGAAGCAACCGGCTTGCAGACATAAATGTCTGCAAGCCGGTTTTCTATCCCCCTACGCCCCGCGGCATTCGGGTGGGTATTGGTAAGATTCTCCTTGTATTGACAATCTCGACAAAAGCGGTATATAGTGAAATGTAAAAATAAGCCCCAATCAGGAGGGAATGCCATGATAAATTTAAAGGATAATTTGCGCAAACAGGCTCTTTCCGGGCCTCCCTCCTCCATGCATGTCATGAACTTTCTCCACGCGGAACTGACCCATACGCATTTGGACGACAGTCTAGAGTCGGCCTACCACTACACCGACTTAAACGGTTTTTTCAACATACTGCAAAATCGGGAGCTGTGGATCTCCAACGTCAACTATCTGAACGACCGCCAGGAACTGCAGGACGGTATCACCGCCTGCATTGGGGTAATTCAAGATTTTCTGGCCCAAGAGCTGGACAGTCGGCGAAAGGAATTCCTTTACCACCTGCTCTCCCGCATTGAAAAAGGGGAGTCCGACGGTTCCTGGGCTGTAAGCCAGGCCGATGTCTTCGCCATGAGCTTCTGCGCCGGCAGCGACCTTTTGACGCAGTGGCGGGAATATGGCGTACGAGGCGGCATCGCCATCGGGTTTAACATATACCAATTGCAAAATGAGTGCCGGCTGGCCATTGTCCCCAATCACCGCCCACAGGAAAACGGTCCGCCCAGATCTGAGGAATTGGATATACCCGTGCTTCAAAAGGTGGTGTATGACGACTTGGCCAAAACGGAAATCATCCGCCATATTCTCTCCTTTGGCTTTGAGATGCTGGACCACAACGATACCCCAGCCGCCTTTCATAAGATTTGCGCGGAGTTTTCCGATGTCCTGCTGCGCTATGTGCCCCTCTTCAAAAACCAATCCTTTTTCAGTGAACAGGAGATGCGGTACGTCTATACCCGCTCCGCCGCCGGGGGACGGGACCGCACCGTTCACTTCCGTCCGCGTAATGGGCTGATCCTTCCCTTTTTAAAATTTCGTCTCTTAGACCGTGAGGGCCATCCTCTGGACACCCTGCCCATCCAGCACATTATCGTGGGTCCCTGTCCCCAGCAGAAGGACTTGGAGGACAGCATTAAGTACTACCTACGCAACAACGGAAACCCGGACCTGGTCTACTGCGTCCGCCGTTCCGCCATTCCCTATCGGGGGTAACCAAAGAGGCCCACGCTTAGGCGGCGGGCCTCTTTTTTGGTCTAGCGCTCTCCGTCCTCAACCGAAAATAATGAACAGGCCCACCAGCATGCCCACCAATACGGCAAAGGCGGGGGCCTTGCTTTTCCACATAAGAATGGATGCGGGAAGTAATTCTCCGAAAACCACATAGAGCATGGCGCCGCTGGCAAAACTGAGAGAGAACGCCAGCATCATATCACCCAGACTGCCCAAGAAGTAGCCTATGATTGCCCCCAAAACCGTGGGCGCCCCACTGAGGGCCGTGATGAGCATGGCTCTGCCTTTGGGCATTCCTCCCGCCATTAAGGGAACCGCCACTGCCATCCCCTCAGGAATATCGTGCAATCCGATCACCATAGCCATCACCATTCCACTACCCGTCAAAACCGACCCCTGTAAGTCCCTTGCATAGGAGGCGCCGATAATCATACCTTCCGGCAGATTGTGCAGAGCAATGGCGCAGGCCATAACTACGCCAGCCAGGAATAGCTGGCTCTTTCGCTGCTGGTGCACCTTCCAATGGTCAAAATGGATGAGCTCATCCAAGTCATCATGTACCTTGGGATGCTCTTCGTTGATATGGGGCACATCAGGGTTGGTGTTCCGGTCGATCAAATGATTCAGCAAAAGAATGGTGCCATAGCCGATCAGCACCGAGGCGGCTACAAACCAGAGATCTCCGCTGTCCAAGGCATCCGTGATTAGGTTAAAGCAAACCACGCTGAGCATAACTCCCGCCGCAAAGCTTAACAGCAAACTGACCACTCGGGAGGAATCCCGACGAAACAGCGCCGCCACTACTCCGCCGAGGCCGGTTCCCCCCACGCCGGCTATGGTCGTCACCAGCAGAACCTGGCCAAATAGTTCCATTGTCATCCCTTCTTTCGTAGGTTTCGCGCGATCTCGGAAAATGTTTTGTAAACCTATTTTTCCGTGTGTTTTGTAGGATTGTGATACTACTCTATTTTACCCATTAAACCGACAAAGTGTCAAGAGGCGGCGCTGAATATTATTTTCCCGTAAAGTCTGAGGATCACCCCTTGCCAATTTTTATCACATATGGTATAGTTACCACCGTTTGTATCGAATTGGGCATTCTCGAATGCAAACAGGACAAGTCTCTTTGCAGACGTACCGCCTCAGACAAGTCTTTGTCTTGCTTCTTGTATGCCCGAATTATCATGACAGGGGTATGTAAAGATGGAAAGCTACCGCTTTATTTTAGATATTGGTCTCATTCTTCTCACCACAAAACTGCTGGCCATGCTCTCCAAACGGGTTAGAATGCCCCAAGTGGTAGGCGCGCTCTTGGCTGGTCTGATTCTTGGTCCCGCTTGTTTAGGCTTTGTAAATGACAGCGTCTTTATCCAGAATGTGGCCAGCCTTGGCGTCATTGTCCTCATGTTTGAAGCGGGCCTCGCAACCGATCTGGGAGAACTGAAACGATCGGGAAAAGCCTCCTTTGTCATCGCACTGGTTGGCGTTCTGGTTCCCCTAGCCGGCGGCTGGCTGCTTGGGACTTATCTCCCCCTGCACCCCAATGGAAGCTTTTGGGAAAACATGTTCCTCGGCGTGATTCTCACCGCCACCTCGGTCTCCATTACGGTGGAAACGCTAAAGGAACTGGGAAAGTTTAATACCCACTCGGGTAACGCTATTCTAGGGGCCGCCATCATTGACGATGTACTGGGAGTAATTGCCCTCACCGTGATTTCCAGCCTCTCCGGCGGCGATGTCCAGCTTTGGATGGTCCTGCTGAAAATTGCCGGTTTCATTGCCCTCAGCGCCGCCTGCGGCTTTGTGTTTCACCATCTTTTTCAGGTCTGGATGGACAAGGCCTCCTGGGACAGAAAACGGTTTGCCGTGGTGGGTTTGGCCTTTGGGTTTCTCTTTGCCTATGTGGCGGAGGCTATTTTCGGCGTCGCAGATATCACAGGCGCCTATATCGCCGGTTTGATCCTCTCAACCACAAGCCGGGCCACCTTCATCGAAGCCAAATGCCACACCCTCTCCTTTATGCTTCTATCCCCCGTCTTCTTTGCCAGCATTGGCCTGAAGGTCAATCTTTCCGCCATCGGCCCTTCCGTCGTATTATTCACGATTATTTTCATTGTCATCGCAATTCTTACCAAGGTGGTTGGCTGCGGACTGGGCGCCAAGCTCTGCCGTTACTCCACCCCGGACAGCATGCGCATTGGGCTGGGGATGATTACTCGCGGAGAGGTGGGTCTGGCCATCGCTGACAAGGGGCTGAACAGCGGCGTGCTGCACAGCAACTATTTAACCCCTGTTATCCTTATGGTGACCATTACCGCCATTGTTACCCCGCTGTTTCTCAAGATGGCTTATCGTGACGCCCCTGGCGAGATGCCGCAAACAGAGATGGAATCCAGCCCCTTGGCCGATAGCTACGAGGCCGCGACTACGTTGGAAGAGGCCAGCGAGCGAATTATGGATGAACTGGAGCGGGAATTTCATCAGGATTTTGGCTCGGATCACAACGACTTCTGTCAATGCCATCATTTCTGCCGTTGTTGCAGTAATTATCT
>OLSM01000976.1_pt1 | contig 23871 bp, 20 predicted proteins | sample 1672721 | NCBI WGS metagenome assembly OLSM01 (sample SAMEA3136717, study PRJEB25190) | human gut metagenome
CTCTGTGCTTCAAATAACGCCGAAGCACTGCATGATGAAGCTGAAAATCGCCTACCATGCGGATGACGCGTAATTCCTGCGTCTCTGCCTGGGGCAGTATCCTTGCGAAATCATCCTGAGTGATGCCGAAGAATTCCTGGACAAAGTCTATGCCCAGTTGTTCTGTGTAATAGTATTCACCCCGGTCTTCAGCATAGGCCATTAGCTGGTTCCAGCGTCTGCGGTAAAAGGTCATACTGCCTTTGGTATAACCAAGGCGTAGGAGCTCCTGATCCAGTTCAGAGATCAGGTCGGGTAAATATTTTTTATCCATAAAGTACCTCCTATAAAATATTTTTGAGAATTGCTCTCGTAAATATCTTCGGAGACTATGCAAAGTAATGCAAGAAAAAATGGCTTAAATACAGTACTTTTAACATTTACTTTGCATAGTTACTTTCTTTGCATAGGGAAATGGAGCCAGCCCAATACTTGCAAATATATATCTGCATTATGTACTGGACAACTGGTTTGATGTAATCGTAAAGAGACAGTGTAAGGGTGAATGTTATCTGATTCGCTACTGTGATGATTTTGTCTGCTGTTTTCAGAATCCATACGAAGCGCAGATATTCCGGCAGAGACTGGAAGAGCGCTTTAGAAAATATGGGTTGGAACTGGCGGAGGAAAAGACGAAGATTTTGGAATTTGGGAGGTTTGCCAGGCAAAACCGAAAAGCAAGAGGAGAAAGAAAACCAGATACCTTTGACTTCCTTGGTTTCACGTTTTATTGCGGAATGGACGGAAAGAAGCAGTTTTTTCGTTGTAGGGTAAAGACCAGTAAGAAGAAGTACCGAAGCAAAATCAAGGCAATGAAGGAATGGATAAAGATTCACAGAACAATGCCATTAGAGCAGATATTCAAAACAGTCAATGCGAAACTGCGGGGACACTACCAGTATTATGGAGTGACCGACAATATAAAGGAAGTGAAGAACTTTCTAGTGCAGACAAAATGGTTATTGTTTAAGTGGCTCAACCGGAGAAGTCAGAAAAGAAGCTATACAAAAGAAGCTTTCTTTAATGGTTTGCTTAGGACATTTCCGTTACTTGAACCAAGTATCAGAGTGAGTTTGTTTTACAGATAGAGTATGAAAATATAGAGTGAAAAGCCGTATGCGTTAATAGCGCACGTACGGTTTTGAGTAGGGATATGGGGAGTAATCCCCATATCTACTAGAGAAAATATTTCTTTTTTCTTTTGAATTTCTCCACCAAACATCCAAAATATCTATAATTTCCAAACATTCAATTATGCTATCTCCTTTGTTTTTTAAATTTTGTAAAGCCTCATTTAATATACTTTCTATTTTACTTTTTTTTAAATTTTTACTCTCTCCTGGTCTTTTATCTACCAATAAATACCGTTTTACAAACTCTATAACTGAAAAACCTTCCCCGTTATATTCTTCTTCACCACGTTTTAAAATTTTCATTCCTGCTTTCATCAAATATGCATTAATTTGATGTACAGTTATATCATCTGCTATTATATCTTCTTGATAAATAGGAATCTGAGTATTCAATCCATATGTTATAGGGCGAACATCTTCCAATTTACCTTCTATACAAATCGTTTTTAACACAATTTCCTTGCATACTACCTCTAAAATTTCCGCAATCTGGTTTTCTTTAATAGTACATACTTCCTTTAATTTTTTCGGCAAATTATGCTTTAAATCATCACATTCTTCAAAAAAATGAGTAAGAGTCTGGGCTCCATTTATCACACTCACTTTTAAAGGATTAAGTTTTATCCTATCTCCCACTCTATCAATTTTCTGATCATATGCATATATTGTAATTCCATTATGATAAAACCAGAATTTTTTAGGTCTATTATTTGAAATTTGCTCATCGTTTTCATCAATTTCTAATATCTCTTGTAATTGCTTAAAGCATCTTTTTAATTCATCTTTTTCTTTCAAATGCTGATATATGCCTATACACAAATACTTTCTAAACTGTCTACGCAAATCCTTTCCTATTGGATTTTTTTTAAGTCCATTTCGGACATTCATTTTAAATAATGTAGTGCCCGTTACATTAAACAGCTTTTTCAGATTATACATTGATACGTTATATACGTATCCTTCTAATTCACTATCCGCTCTATATTCCAAGTAATTAATTCCATCATCAACCTCTATATCTATGTATTCTTTTAAATTTGTATAAAACGAGATACTCTTTGTAAAATATCGATTAAGCAAACTTCTTTCTTGAGCTTTTAATATCTCACTATCATATATCTCCCAATATTTTTGACGTTCATCGTCCCAATCTTTAAAAACTAAAACTTGTGTCGATATCCCATCATCTTTTTCCAATATTTCATGATATTTTTGTAAATTAAACTTACTTTCACTGCAATTATAAATGCTATAGCGCTCTTCATTTCCGTCTTTATTGATTCCATTTATAAAAATAATAGGAATGTCTTTCACTTTTTGTTCTACTTCTATCGTTTCAACATCGAGCTCTACCAATTTTATAATTTTATAAATTATTTCTTCTAAATCCATTCTTTCTCCTTAGTATAATTTAGTTAGAATAAAAAAATGTTTCTCAATCTCGTCTATATATTTCTGCTTTTCCTCTTTTTCTATTTCAAGAAAGTTCACATAAGAAATCAAATCATCTTTTTCTTTACGTAACTTTCTTAATAAAATGTCCCCCTTCACACTTTGCTTGTTTCTAAAAACTTCTATTTCAAATTTAATCCGTTCAAAACATGTATCAATTTCATCATGAACAGATACTTTTCTTTCTTTATATCTTTCATTATACAAAATATCTTTTACTAGCTTTGCACGTGTACTTTTTTCTGGAAATAAAGTTGCTTCTCGTATACTAAATAATTTATTTAGTTCCTCACAAATTTGTTTTTTATCTTCCGCATAAATAAAAACTTCTTCATAATAAACTGAATTTATCGGAATATACTCTTTTCCTGGAAAAAAGATGAATCCACCAGATTGTGCTTGTATCCTATCATTCGAATAACTATGAGTGATAACCTTGAAATTTTTAGAATATGTAATATTATCCTTATCATTCATAAGATTATTATAAAATGCTTCTAAATATGCAGAATGAGGTGAATAATGCTCTGGAAAACAAAACACATAAACTCGTCCATCTTTATCTAATTCATTTGGATTAGAACATGCAAAATATAGTGCCGGTAAAATACTAAATGTTATATCTAACATTCTGCTAATCGCAACATAATGTTGTGATTCAATAGCTTTATCAATAATTCTAGTCTTTTTCGAATCTAACACATTATAATCACTCATAAGCTCAAAAATATATGATTCTTTATTTATCATATCAGGTTCTCTAAAAATTGATGGCATTAATTTTGTTTTTCCGAAATCTCTAGGTTCCCCTCTAAATGCTATCAAAGTTTTTTCGTCAGTATAGCTTTTTTGACTTTCTTCTAAATTTTCCATCTTGTCTCTAATTTCTTTAATATACTGAACCAAATTTTTTTTCATTTTTTCTCCTAACAAAACAATATCAAAAATATATTCTCTACTTATAAGCACCATCTATTTTATGCTAGCATCCGCTCATATCTTTTCTTTAATTCTGATAACTTTATTCATTATCAAATATTTTTTCCAATGTCTTTTCCATATCAGATATTAAATTAACAACTAACGCATTTCCCATCATAAAACGGCGTTTACGCAAAGGCATTTCTACAGTTTCTCCATTAACCAGACAATATTTTGTATGGTCAGTAGGAAATCCCTGAATTCTTTCTGTTTCCGTAGCAGTAAGTAATCTTATCTTTCCGGTTTCTTTATCTTTTACAATATGAGTTGTTCTGCTAAAACCACCCTCTGATGTCAGCATTGTTCGAGCAGGTTTGTCCTCTTGATCAATCATAGAAATCGCTCCCTCGGAGAAAACGTATTCATGACCATTAGCACTTGTACGTAACAATTTTTTTGCCCCTTTAAGATACTGCCAAGTTTGCCTGCTTTCTTTTGGAAGTTTATTTTCAATTTCATTACTATGTGTAATATCCGGATTAGTATAATACAATTTTTCCTCAGGAATAAAATACTGCTCATCAACTCTTCCTGTTTCCATAACATCTCCCAATGTTATCTGTTTTCCATGATAATATGGAATAGTTTTTAATGTATAAATGGTTCCATCTTTCATTATTCCTGAGTTTTCGAATGAACAATTAAATTTTTCAGATACTTCACCTACTTCTATCGGTAATTCTTTCATAACCATTTTAGCATTCTCTGCTTTATTTACCGGAAATGTTTTTGCAAAAAAACCATCTTTTAAAATCACCTTTTCCATTTTACAAGCTTTTTCAGCGTTTTCAAAAGCATCATCATATTCCGCCTTTTTTAATACATCTTTCGCATATTTAGTATCATTTTTGTATCCAAAAATAAAAATTCTACGACGTCTTTGTTGATACCCATATTCTGCTGCATTTATCACTCGCCATTCTACTGTATATCCTTCATCTCGAAAGCAGGCAAGAATGACTCCAAAATCTCTCCCTCTTTGCTTAGCAGGTGATTTTAATAAACGATCTACATTTTCCAGTAATACAAATGGAGGTTTTTTCGCCTCAAGAGTCTCTCGAATCGACCACCATAAAATTCCTTTCTTTCCCTCAAGACCTTTAGAAGTCGCCAATGAAGATGCTACTGAATAATCCTGACAAGGAAAACCTCCTACCAACAAATTAAAATCTGGAATTGTTGTTTTATCTACATCTTCAATGTTATAATTTGTTGTATCTTTCCCGTTTTTATCTAACCGTGTTCCAAAATGATATACGTAACAATCGTGAGCATATTGTGTACTTTTTTCTGCCGGTTCCCACTGACTAAACCAAACAGTATCCCATTTTTCTTCTTTATTAAAATCCTCTAATGTTTTTATATTATTAAGTCCACATCTAAATCCGCCAACTCCCGCAAACAATTCGCAAACTGTTTTTTTCACTTCTTTATACCTCTTCTATATTTTATAGTAGAACAATCGTTCTGTTGTTATATAATATCGCATTTTTTAGTTCTTGTAAAGATCCTTAAAAACATAATTTTAAAATTATTTTATGTATCATCTTTCCAACTTATATTGCGCGTCTTATCTATATTTCATCCTCTATGTCACCTAATTTAATATCAAATATCGTCTCTTCAACTACTTTAATACATTGTTCTGTATTTCTCAAAATATCTTTTCCCCAAAAATGTATAACTGTCCATCCCATATAATTTAATTTTTGGTCTTTTTCTTCATCTCTTTGAATATTTCTCTGTATTTTCTTCACCCAATAATCTGAATTTTTTCCTTTCTCTAATTTAGGCTTTAAAACTTCCCAATCCTTTCCATGAAAAAATTCGCTATCACAAAAAATAGCAATCCGATATTTAGTCAAAACAATATCTGGTCTTCCCGGCAAATCTTTGCAATTTTTTCGATAACGATATCCTTTTTCCCATAAAGCTTTTCGAAGAACGATTTCTATACTTGTATCCTTTCCTCGTATCTTACTCATATTTTTATGACTTTTTTCTGTCACTTCTCCATGAAACCGCGGTTCTTTCTCTAGCATCTAACATTCACCTATAAACTTTTTTACAATATTTACCCTCTCAAATTTCCGGTGTCTGATTTAGCTCATTAACTACAGCCAATCCTTTTATCCATACATATTGTGGTAACATACATATTCCATTTACACATTCCGTTTTATGTACCAACGCAGAATCTTGTCCAGAGCCTCTCAGAAACACATCATTATCACTTCCTTTTAAAAAATTGGGTGCCGTACTTATCTCTCCATTTTTTAAAAATACAATAGAACCATTTTTACTCTTTTGCACTACATCTATTAATTTATGGTTTTTAATTTTATCCCGAGTATCTTCCCACAATTTCTTAACCGTTGTATTTATGAATTCTTCTGAAAATACAATCCTTTTAAATCCTACAAAAATGTTCGATGCCAACAATTTTGATGAATCTTTTTTTGTATCATTAGGTGTCGATTCTTTAAATATAATACATAGCAATTCATGATCAGCAAAGTATCCATACATATCAGAATCTTCAAACATAATCTGACGTTTATCTCCATTATCGTCAATAATAGTATCTCTAAGCATTTCTTCAAAATCTACATGATACAATTTCATATCTTCAGTCCGACCACCGTTAGATGTGAATGTTATCGTTTTACCAATAAGGCCAAACTTTTCAAATAAGGCAATCTGATTTAATTTTTTCGCCTTTCCGCCAAACATTGAAACAACTATTTTTTCAGCGATTCCTTTTTGTTCCAAATCCTTTTCTTCTTTAACTTCTAAACCAAGTGTCCTACTAAGTTGTCTAATACTTTTACCCGCATATTTATCTGTTAACTCTTTACATTTAGCATCAATATCCGAAACAGACATATATTTCCCTGGTAACTGTTCTAAATCATACCCAAAATGTTTTGCAATAATGGATGACACCATCGGTTTTTTTAATCGAAATCTTGGAGGAAACTTGGGTGCTAAATCAATATAACTTAATACTCTTCTCAACTGTGTATGTACATCAATATATTCTTTTTTTACAGCTGCTTTCCATTCCTTATTTTTCTCTCCTGGATGATGCGATATAATCTCTTTACATAATGAACGCACATTTTCCCAATCATTTTTCAATATTTCTATATCCTCATTTGAAAATTCGTGGAACTCATAACCAACCATCTGAAAATCTTTGTAGTCATAAGCTGAAACTGCATGTTTCGCAGAATAATGGTAATATATAATAAGCATATGTTCCAGTTTCTCCCAAAAATGGGATGTTTCAAATTCTTGTTCTGCAAGATCATATACTCCCACCGCAGTAATAGACATAGGTTCCTTTGCAATATAGTGTTTTTTAGGTGCTTTTTGAATTAACAATCCTGTTGTTTTAAGTTCAGTTTTTATATATTTGTCCCCTTCAACAATAATTAAGTCTGCTTCTTGTCTTGAATCATGTGGATATTCAAAAATGCACTGTTCTACAACAGCACCCGCTATCCCCTTTTGAAGATTGATGTCTTGCACATGTTCAAACATACCTTTATTATCAATCATTTCAAAAGTTTTTCCTAAATAAGATTCTAACCTATTAATCAATGCCTCTTTTTCATAAATATGTTCCGCCATAAAATATACCATCCTTCATTTTAAGCATTTCTTTTATTATATATAATATTCTTTAATTTTCATATCGTATATCTTTTAATTCTATTCCTACTTAGATAATATTTTTTATATATTATATACACATACATTTTCATAGGCAAATTTTTCTTAATTTCATTTCAACTATATCATGATATCAAAACTAATATTCCGCAACTATTGCACCATATTACTTCAAAAAAATCATAATAATTATTTTAACTACAATGACAGAAAACATATTATGAATCAAATGTTCATCACTATTTATTCCCATCATATTTACTATTAACCTTATATGGGGAATTAAATCAACCGAATGGTTTAGAATACTCCCAGATATGCAATTTTAGTTTAACAAACGTCAATTCTACTGTCAACAGCTATCATCAAAATTTCTTTTAATATGATTGACAAAAAATGTCACAAACCACACTATCAGTTTGTGACATCTTCTCCCATTTTAAATTTTATAGCTTATCCTACACTTACTTGATTGCATTTTCCAAATTATTGTAATAAACCATCAGTCTTCTAGTATTTTCACTTTCAACTGAACATAGCCATTTTTCTATATTAAAAGAATTTATCGCATTATTTCTCAATATACTAGCTATATCTGCCGCAGTAACAATTAAAATCGGATGCCCATCTTCCACTACTTCAGAATATGCCTGACTATCAACAAAACCAGTTGTTATCATAATACCAAATTGACGATATTTAATTCTGGAAATCAACCTTGACATTTCTCGAACTCCAACGCCTCTATTAATCCCATAACATTTCGCCTCAAGCGCACAATCAATAACCAAGGGTTGATTTACTTTTCCTCCAGCACTAATAGAATATCTACCTATAGCATCTCGCCCTCCATCCCTCCAAGGTCGTGTTAATGAAAAATCGATAAAATTAGAATCCATTTTACTAATAATATTAACTGCACATTCTTCAAATCCTTGCGGAAATTTTTTGTAATGATTTCTTATAATTTCTACACATTTTCTTCCTTCTTCATCACTAGAGCCTAACTGTTCATATCTTGTCGGAAGTTTAAAAATACGTGACGCTTTTAGTGGTTCAATTCCATTTCTGCCTTCTTTAACAAATTTTTTCCATGCATCTGGCGCATACTTTATACTATTTTTATGATCATAAATGAGCATCTTAATCCACTCTTTCATGATAGGTTTACTTCCTGTATTTAATACAGTAAAATATGCCTCATAATTTTGAAATCGTTTTTCTTTAACAGTTCGCCAAAAAGCCACTAAATCTTTATCCGGTGATATTTTCGGATTTCCGGGTGCTGCAAGCCCTAAAAATTGAACATCTCGTCCCGTTCCTGTTTTCTTAAATATAAAAAATGGTGGAATATCGTTTAAATAGACACCTTCATTTAATAATGCGAAAGTAGTTTCTAAAATCAAATTTCCCTTTTTCTTTGTATCGGTCAAAGCCCTACCAGGTTCTCTGTTATCACCGTAATACCGAAATATCCCTGTTTCCTCATCTAAAAAATCAGGCCATTCTAATTCTTCCATTGATGTATATAAAACTATATATGCATACTTTCTAGAACCATCTTCTCTTAATTTTTTCCTAAATCCCCCTGAGTTCTCACACCCAGGAATCAATTTATGAAATGGTTCGGCTGAAATATTTGGAGTTTTACCGCCTTTATAAATACAATCTACAATTAAATCAGCCTCAGATAAATTTTCAAATTCTATTTCCATAATCTTTTATAAATCTTTCTATAATCATTTTGAACATCCATAGTAACTGAACGCAAACATTCCGACCTTTATTACACGTTTCTAAAGTAATCTTATTATTTTGACATCTATACTACCGTCTCCATATACAATAAAAGTAACTTTTTAAGTAAGTGCTTACTATAAAACCAATATAATCAGTTCCAAGTTCCATTGTTATTACTCAAGCACCATAGAAACTCACCTCATTGTTAAGCGCACAAGAATTAGAATACACTGTTACCCCAAGACTGATATTAGATTCTCTGTGCTGTTTGTATATAAAGCAAATAATGTTTCTGTTTACATTAATTTGCAAAAAAGTTTGCTTTCTATTATGCTTCTGTTTATTTTAATTGTGTGAATCTCACAATGTATCAGAACTATCAAAATTCCTGTAGTTTATAAAGACTTCGATACTTTCTACTTCACACTTTCAAAATTTAATATCATAATTATTCAATTTTTCTGCATCAATTAAATAGATTAATTCTTTAATAGCTTTAGCCTACTAATTCTTTTCTTTGGGTATCATATCGTCGTTTTATTTGCTTTTTGTATTCTCCTTTATTCATATTCAAAAGTAGACTTTTTTGTCCAGAAAGTTTAATCTGAGTTTCTGTAATTAAATCAAGTAACATCTCATCCATATATGCATCTTTTCCAAAATACCATATATTATAATAAAATCCTAATTTTACTAATATCAGCTTAAGAATATCTGGAGATGTTTCCTCTTCAATATAATTCATCAGAAACGTTTTAACGGACCCATTTCCAATATCACAAAATAAAAAAGATAACATAAATCTTGTAAACTTTCTATCTTTATAGGCCTGAATAAGTTCTGAAATTACAATTTCTAGTTTAGGTGAACCAACATTATTTGCTATATTAAATTGAATAGCAATAGGCAGAACTATTTTTATCAACTCTAATGTATCTTGTTTCATTTTTTCATATTCTTCATCTGTCAAGTTCGGATATTTTCCCTTTATTTCATCTGGTAAATCCTCTTTCGTCTTACTGGTTAAATATGCTGCAAATTCTTTCATTATTAACCCAAACTGAAAATTCATCCCTAGAATATAATTTTCAAGGTGAATCTTTTTCTGCTCCTTATCAACTATTTCAGCATTTTTAATGACATTACCATATATCAATAATAAATCCATAAAAGATTCACTTTCTTCTACAGAATTAATCTTACTTATTTTCATGGGTGAATGCTCTTGGTCAAAGGTTTTTAACTCTGTTAATTCATCCACTTCTTCTATTGAATATCGATTATTTATTATTGCTTCTTTAAATGTATCCTTTTTTATATCAAATTCAAGATTTATACTTAGTTTTTCTATCTCATCCAATATATCCATATTTTCTAAAATAGTAGAAGTTATTTCATCGTTTAAGCTATTTAATAGTTTTGAGCAGTCCGGAATAATTCCTGAATAAAATGACAATTCATGTATAAAATTAGATCTATTGCCCTTTGCCGTCATTAATTCATATAATGTCGGTTCACTAATTGCATATGAAGCAAGGCAATATTCCATAATACTTGTATTACTAAAATAAACACATGTACCATTAATACATAATATATTTTTTTCAAAAAATATTACATCAAATTTGGATTCTGATTTTTTGAATCCTTTTTTATCATGATATTTATCAACTAAATTATTAAATTCATCAATCGAAAAAAAATATTCATCCTTTTGACACATTGCATAAGCTAAATATCCTAAAAAATGTTGTTTTACATCATAGTCATATTTACTTCTTTGAAAATCTTCTGCAGAAAATTTATCTAAAACTGTTTCTAAATAAGTTCGCATGACTTTTCCTTCATTAACCGGAACAAAATTCCTATCAACATCCCATATAGTCATAAATACAGCAATATTAAATGGCGTCATTGCAAAATGAATATTACTACAATATGTTACAATCCTCTGGGTCATTTCGTTCGCATTAAATCCAGATTTTCCCTCTCCCCATTTAGTAACCATTTCTCTTACTTGACGTCTTCCGAAATATTCCAAATATACTGATTTGTATTCGGCACCAAACTGTGGTAATTCTTTTAATGTATATGTTTGATAAAACTTTTCTTCACATGAAAAAATAAAACGATTATCAGGAAAAGCTCTTACAAAATTTTGAATCCACAAACAATGATCAACGTTTGAAATATTTATATTATCAAAAAGACAAATAAGTTTCCCATTTAATAGCATATTACGTATTTGATTTTTTGTAATTGACATATCAGATGATATATTATTAAACACAAAATTCTGACAAGCCAAAAAAATTCTGTCTTTCCCTTTATTTAATTTCATCATATCAATATATACTGGAATATATTTGCTTTCAATACATGCATGAAAAATACCAAATCTTTGTAATATTGTTGTTTTACCAGACTCTTTTTTTCCAATAAATAAAATATTATCCTCACTTTGTATTAAATCCTTTAACTGAATTGGAACTTCTCTTTTCTCTCCTTTTCTGACAAGTTCTGAACGTTCATATTCTGATTTTTCAAAAATTATCGGTTCTACAAAAAAATCGCCAATTTTATCCGGAGAATAACTATCAATATTTTTTAACATAGCATACTTCTCTGTAGCTTCTTCATAATATTTTTTCAATTGTAATTTCAAATCATATTCTATCAATTTTGATTCATCATAAGCAGTAAGCTGATATTCTACCTTTCCATTTTTATTTATTCTCAACGCTTTATCAAATTCTTCTCTCGGAGATTTTAAATATTCTCGAGAATAAATACTACAAGTACTTAAATTCATGTCAATGTTCAAAATAGAATACCCAGAATAGTAATTATCTATCGGATATAATTTACCAGATGTATTATATATTGTTTTGTATCTTTGTGTACAAATTTGTTTATCTTCTAAATCATGAACATGGCCCCGTAAAATCAAATCAAAATAATTAAATTTCCTTTCTATATTCGTCATTTCTAAATCAGATACCCAATCAAGAGGATGGTGCATTAAACAAATTTTTAAATCAGTATCTTTTATATTATCATATAAAACCCCAACTTGATGCTCACCAATAAGCATTTTTCCTCTTTCTTCCGAACCAGCTCCCGTTGAGCGCCATGCTGAATCAAGTCCTACAATCCCTACACTAATACCATTAATATTTTTTATAATCGAATATCCTAAATTCCAGCTTTCCGCATCTGGAATATACTCTTTATACATATAATCATAAAAATATTGTAATCTACTTTTATACTCATCTTGCATATCAAAAATAGTTTCGTCTATTTCTTCTAGCGAAGAGATTGCGGCTAAACCAGCCTCTGTTCTTTTTGCAATTTTTCTTCTATCCACTTCATGATTTCCTGGTACAAGGATAAATTCCTTTTTCGTTAAACTTACAGCTTTTAGCAAAGGTTGAATAAAATGTTCTTCTGCCAACTGTATCTGCATTTCTTTTTCATATGCCATATCCCCTCTTCCAATTAAATCACCAGCAAAACAAATCAAATCTATATTGATATTATTTTCATCCTTGACTTTTTCAATATCTTTAATTAATTTATCCACCAGTTTACAACTTTATAAATGATAGACTTGTTGATGAATCAGCTGTTTTAAGGCCTTTGTCATGGCATTTGATTTTATATGTGTTTCGATATTTTTCACGAAAGTGGCAAAAAATATCTGACTGCGAATGCCCTGACTTAATTCAAAACAAAACTCCTGTACGCTTTTTGTACGGTACTCAGAAAAATGTTCGTTCTGATAGGGCAGAATCTTCATGGCACAGTAACTGATGTTAATCAGATTGACCAGCATTTCAATCCCTTTGCAGCTTCGCACCATATAGTTACAAAAAGACCAGAACGTTTTCTGTTCATAGTAGCTTGTTTCAATATTCCAGCGTAACGAATATAGCAACAGTGGAATGTATTTCATACGGTCACTTCCGGTCTGGTTCAATGGTGCTTTTTCCTGCCATGCACAGAAAATCTGCAGATCTTCCGGGAAAATGGTACTGAAAAACAGTCGTTTTGTACCATGTTCTTTTTCTGTGGCAGTGACATAGGCAAGGACTTCCCTATTGCCAAAGATCTTAGCGAGAACCCGGCGGACACCGGTATAATAATCACCAATCTTTTCATTGGAAAACGTAAAATCTGTTTCAACAGAAAGATGTTTTCCATGTTTGGCAGGACGTCCCCGACGACCGGTCTGTGCAGGTGCAAGATCATACATGGCAGAATCAATCCTTGCATTGCCAATCAGATCCAGATTCGGATATTCATCAACGATGGATACCAGATTCTGTTTTGTATACCAGCTGTCACAAAGGATGATGACATGATCTTTGCTGTGAAATTCAGGCATAACCTGCCAGATCATGGAGGCTGCCAGTTCCAGTTTAGATTCTTTTTTCTGCCACATACGATAACCAAGAGGAACGGAAAGATAAGATACTTTATCCCTATTCCAGACAGGTACGCAGAGCATGACACTCACAAAGCAGTGTCCATTCAGATAGTTGGAACCGTTGTGTGCGGCATGGTCAAACAGTTTTGAAACGTTTTCAAATTTTGTGCCAAATTTAGATACCATCGTATCATCCACGCACAGAAATACAGGCTGCGTCTGCAATGAATCCGGTATCAGCTTCAAAGTAATCCTGACAGTGGTATTCATAAATCTGGAATAATCAACCTTTGCATAGGAACATGCATAATAAAATACATTCAGTGATTTCTCCGTTATTCCAGATAAAAAATGCTGATACAGAAACCGGATGGAATGTGCAGATTCTAAGGTCAGTATGGATAATATCAGCAGAAATAAGGTATCTACTGTCGGAACAGAAAAAGTTTCAAAATAAATCAAAAAATATTGATGAAGTCTACCAATCAGTGTTTTTTCGTTGTATAATGTTTTTGTCGTACAGGGTCACTTTCCTTTGTAATGTTTTGGGTCAAATTCATTATACATCAGAAAGTCCTGTACGATATTTTTTTATGAAAAAGTTGTAAAGTGGTGTTTATCTACTAACAAATCAATTTCTGATATCGAAAAAGCATTAATATGTACATCTGAAATATGCAAAATTCCAAGTTTCTTCATTTGGTATATCCTCCTTCTTAAATACTATTTCTTTTGTATACATAATTTTCTGTTTCCATACGCATCTCTCCATCACTGTAAAAGAGCGGTCATTTGTTCTTTATATCGTCTCCGATAATAGTCCATTGCCCTATACTCAATTACATCTTTCATCTGTTCTACTAATACTGGATTCTTTATGATTTCTTTCATTTCATCCCTTAATGCCAGCGCTGAATCTTCCTTTTTCACAAAGAAACCTTTTCCTGATTTCACTAAGAAGTTCACCGGCATATTGATAATCTTTTTAATATGATCTTTATCCGAAATTTTGCAATACTGCTCATATGTAATCCCTGTATCCAGATCTTTCCAGTTTGTTCCTGTAGAAAAGAATTCTTTCCAGCTTGCCAGAAACTCTGTCTCTGTCACTTCCATTCTTACATCACCATGATTATAGAAAGCCATCAGTACTGGCATTTTATATACTTTGGTCATATTGGTGCTTTCCAGCAGTTTTACAAACTCTTTTCCTATTCCCTGGCAGAAACTTTTTTGTTCATCTGTTAGCTCATTTAATTCATTCAGGTATTCTAGATACTTCTTAAATGGATTTTCATTTGAATGTGTAATAGCCATCTGATAAACATCATCGTCCATATATGTAAATAAATCCATTCTGGATGGTTGTTTGCCTAGTAATTCTTTTACTCTGAAATATTCATTTCTAATCTGTTCTTTGATGGTCTGTTGTTTCTTGTCCATTTCTGCAAACAGGTCAATTAGTTTCATATCAAAGTCAACAAAACAATCATCAGGATAATTCGTTTTATCTGCTGGAGAATAGGTTTGTTTCTCTGCTTTACTTTTTCCTGTCAGTAAGTATCTGACTCTTCCTGCCTTTTCGTAATTGCCGATGAAGTCCAGGACATTGAGATATTCTTTTCCTTTACTTCTCCGCAATCCTCTTCCAAGTTGCTGCAGGAATACTATTGGAGATTCCGTCGGACGGAGAAACATTACCATATCTACAGAGGGAATATCTACGCCTTCGTTGAACATATCCACCGAAAAGACGACTTTGATTTTTCCACTTTCCAATTTCTCAATTGCTTCTGTTCTGTCCATGGAGAATTCTCCATTTGCATTACTGTAAACTGCTGCTGATGGGATTCCTCTTCTGCTGAATTCCTTTGCCATTTCTTCTGCATGTTTTCTGGAACAGCAGAAGCCTAATGCCTGTTTTGAACCATATTTACAGTAATATTTGTAAATCAGATCATGTCTGTAAGCATTTCCTATGTATGTTTTGTTCAGTTCTTCTTCCGCATATTTTCCTCTGACTATATGCAGTTTGGTATAGTCTGTCTCGTCGTAGATTCCGTAATAGTGAAATGGAACCAGCATTCCTTTACTGATGCCATCTTTTAATGAAATCTCATACGGCACATTATAATTACAGATTTCATATATATTTTTGCCATCCATTCTCTCAGGTGTTGCTGTCAGTCCGAGGAGAAATTGAGGTTTAAAATACTCTACGATTTTTCTGTATTGATCATTGACTGCATGATGAAATTCATCAATCACTACGTAGTCGAAGTAATCCGGTACAAAGTATTTTTCATTCAGATATTCTGATTTTCCAAGAGTTGCTACGGAAGCAAAGATAACGGATTTATCCGTACATTTCTCATCTCCTGTAAAGAATCCATAGTCCTCTGAATTTCTTACATTTCGGAAGGAATCTGCTGCCTGTTTCAGAATTTTCTCTCTATGTGCCACAAATAAAACCTTTTCATATGGTTTGGAATCAAATGCTGCCAGATAAGTTTTTCCGATGCCCGTTGCAGCCTGGATGAGTCCTTTCTTTGCTCCTTCTGCTCTTGTATCTTCCAATGCACAAAGAGCTTCAATCTGTGCGCCTCTTGGCTCATACATTCGTTTTATTTTTGTGTTTTCTGCTTCCTGTTCAAAGTCATATTTATCAAGGTCTTTTGCCACTGCAGGACGGTGCCAGTTCTGGGAATATCGTTTTAATTCTTTATCATCAATTATGATGGAATGGTTCTCAAATAAGTCTTCAAATGTATGAAAAAATTCAGCATAGTTTTCCGGATCTTTTTTTCTGCTGAAACGGTAGTTCCATTCTATTCCTGAAGTCAGCGCACTTCTTGAAATATTGGATGATCCAATGTAAAGTTCACTATGGTCTGCATAATGGAATATATAAGACTTTGGATGAAAAGAACGGTCTTTTTCGCAATAAAATCTAAGATCAGCTCTATCACCTAGTTTTCTTTTAATCAGATATAGTGCAGACGGCTGGGTGATTCCGAGATAATTTCCTGTCAGGATTCGGATTTTGGCTCCGCGTTTCAGGGTGTTTTCCAGTTCCTGAAGAAGCATTTTTACTCCGGATTCCATGAGGAATGAGACAATGATATCAACACTTTCTGCTTTCTTCATGCTCTGGATTAACTGATAATACAGTTGTCTTCTTTTATCAGAGCCGCCGGTCATGGCATCTGTGGAGTATTCGTTTTCATATCCGATGTTCATTTTTTCTGCATAATTAAGTTCAGCCATTTTTCCTCACCTCTTCCCGGTCGGACATCTCCTGTAATCCAGTGTTCTTTTATTTGCAGATTGTGTATCTCCTGTACAAAATCCGCAAATGTGTCTATTGTAAAATCTGTAAAGTATCGTCCGTTTCGCTCTCCTTCATACTCTCCATATTTGAAAGAAGTATAAATCCATCCACCAGGTTTTAACGCTACGAGCATTTTCTTAAGAACCTCTTTCAGTTCTTTTTTCGGTAAATGAAGAATGGAAGCACAAGCCCATATGCCATCGTATTTTTCATTCACTTCCAGTTCCTGAAATAACATCTGTCTGACTTTGATTCCGGTATATTTGCTTGCAATCTGGCATAACTGTTCGGAACCGTCTATTGCCTCTACCAGATAACCCTGGTCTAAAAAATATTTCGTGTCCCTTCCTGCGCCGCAGCCAAAATCGAGTATATATGCTCCCGGATTAAGCTTTTGCAAAAATTTGTCCTGTATTTCTGTAAACTCTACGGAAACAGTTCCAGATGCAAAGGACTGTGCATTTTCGTTATAGTAGTTTAAGGTCTTATCCATCATATTTACCCTTACCCAATTCTCAAATGTCTGTTAAACACCCATTTTCCTTTGTTTTATCTTTAGCATTGCATTATTATTTCTTACATTCTGAGTCACTTGATAAAGTTGACTACTTTACGTCATATTATACTCTTTTTCGACATAAACAGCAATCATTTCTGTCCAATATTGCGCGATATTATATGCCACATTTATAGCGAAACATATCTATAAAAATATCCCTAATATCTATCTGTTGATGCTAATTTCCGACGGCAATACAAAGACTTTGTTGTTTTTCTCTTTTTTGCTCAAAATAAGTCAGTAAAAATTGTCCTTAACTGGCTATTAAAAATTGTTCTATATAATCAAATATCTGAATCTGTAATAATTCTCTCGATACTGTCGAAAAACAGCCCCACAACTGAAGTTCTCTCCAATTGTGGGGCTGTTTTGATTATACAGTTATTCCTGATATACATTTTCATGCTTTCAGATATGTTTTCAAACAAAATCTAACTCTGCTAGTCGTGTCTATGTATTATCCTTATTCTGCAATTCGTTATGCTTCCGCGTCCATCTCCGCCTTAATCTCATCCTCGCAGTCTGCCATTGCCTGCAGTGTCATAGTGAGCAGCTTCTGCAGTTCCCATCCGAGTTGTTCGGCGCCTCGCTCGATGACTTCTCTGGAGCATCCTGCTGCGAAGCCTTTGCTTTTGTATTTCTTCTTGAGGGATTTGAGTTCCATGTCTTTTGTGCTTTTGGATGGTCTCATAAGTGCTGCTGCCCAGATAAGTCCTGTAAGTTCGTCCGCCGCAAAGAGTACTTTTTCTATTTCGTGTTCCGGTGCTACATCAATGGTTGCGCCACATCCTACTGTGATGCCATAGCCGTGGGATACAACTGAATGGATCACGTCTTCGCCTACGCCTGCTTCGCGGAGCATTTCCGGAGCTTTCAGACAGTGTTCTTCCGGATATAGTTCAAAGTCGATGTCGTGGAGGAGCCCTACAATTCCCCAGTATTCTGCATCTTCGCCATAACCAAGCTCATTGGCGTACCATTTCATTACTGCTTCTACAGTCAGGGCATGCTGAATGTGGAATGGATCCTTGTTGTATTTTTTTAATAATGTAAATGCCTCGTCTCGTGTTATTGTCTTCATTTGTCACTCCTCATATCTGAATTGTCAGGTGGATAAAATCATCTGCTTTACTGCTTGTTTATAACTGAATAACTGCTCTGCAGTTTATCTGTCAATCTGAATCTGGCATACTTCCATTGCTTTCAGTGCATTCTCATGGCTTTCCGGTGTTACGCCTGCGCAGCATTTAGCGTCTACGATGATTGGAACTTCCGGGAGAGATGCTTTTGCCAGAAGTGCATTGGAAATAACACAGATGTCTGTGCATAAACCTACGAATGTGATACTTTCGATTCCCTGATCTTCATCTAACATCTGTAATTCTCCTGCCAGAGTTGTGGAACCGAAAGTTTCTTTGTCAATGGGTTCTGTTTTTCTGAGTGCATCTAATTCGCTTCTGATCTGCCATCCTTCAGTGTCACGGATACAGTGCGGTACAGGAAGCTTCTTTCCTTCCTGGGTGTCGAGATAATTAGTCTCGTGAGTGTCCCTAGTAAAAAGAACAACTCCATCAAAATTTTCGATTTTCTCTTTTACGCCAGGTACAATGGCAACTGCTTCTTTTGTTCCAAGAGCTCCGTCGATGAAGTCATTCTGCATGTCTACAACTACTAATACCTTCTGCATATTTCCTTTCCTTTCGTTCTTTCTGCACATTTTTTCAGATAATGCTATAAAATCTCTGGAAACGTATGCTGTTATTATTTGTTATTACTATACAACGACAAAGTGTTTTTGTACAGGCAAAAGTGCCTGTTTTACTATAGCAATTCCATAAAGTATCAATCATCTATTTTGTAGTATATTTCTCAAATCTATACTTTTGTTTAATATCTGGATATTTGTCTCTGTCTACTTCACTCATAAACATATCATAGGGTCTGGCGCAGATTTTGAAAGGTGCGTAGAGCGCCTGGTAAATCATCAGTTTTTCACCATTTTCTGTGTGATGGGCTACTGCAAGGACTTTATAGAGATATTCGGAAGTATCCGGGGATACCCATTCTCTTTTGAAATGCTGTACAATGTCGCCTGCATGAATATCGTGTTCCGGTGTTTCTAAAGTGTTTTCATTTTCCGCACTGTCAGGTTCTTCCGGTTCTGTGTTGAGTTCCATATATTCTTCTTTATCAAGGGAAACCGGGATTCCGGAACGGCCATTGATGTGAACGCCGCCATACCAGGTGCCTGTGACCTCACAAATATCACCTACTTCGTATTCCATGCTGCAGTCATTATTTTTCTTTATGATTCTGATCTTTGCCATTTTATCATCTCCTAGCATATAGTTCTTATTTCATGCAACCAGAAAAACACTCTAACACGTTAGATTATATTCTCCAGCAAGTTCTTCATTTAAAACAACCACCTCAACACCCCATATTTTTCTGACCTTAAGCAATCTGGCTCTTAATTCTGCCAATGGCCCGGCTAGCCACGTAATATCTTCTGCGTTTTTTACAACCAGAATAAATTTTAATTTTACATCTTTCATATTGCTTACTGATTGAAGATTGTCTCCTATCTCTGACGTCTCCTGATATCTGTTCATAATCGCCGCCAGATATATCTGCAAAGATGATATAAACTTCTCAGTTATTGAACCATAATATTCTTCGAATTTCTGTTCTTTTTCTTTCGATTCATATCGATTCGCCACATTTGGACAACTTTTCTTTGCTTCCAGAAACACTATATTATTTCCATTATATTTCAGGATAAACTCAACTGTTGGGATTCCATCGCCAAGTTTTTTATAAATTTCAGATGTCTCAATATGAAATAAATCTTTTTCATCATATTTTCCAAAATTCATTCCTGATTCTGGTATAACGCTCACTTTAATGCCACCCCAATTTCTTCTCGATACAACTGACGGAATGTATCCATAATTGCATTATGTTCCAACAATTCAAATTCCGGTGCTATCTCACATAATACTTTGTTGTTTTCATTTTTATATAAAGAAATGTACTGCAGTTTACTGTCCTGTCTCCGCTTTACTTCAATATATTTAGATAAAAAATAGTCATGTGTAGAAACAAAAATCTGTACACCTTCTGTCTCCAGCATGATCAACAATTCAGCCAGCACCGGAATATATTTCGGATTGATATTTGCTTCTGGCTCGTCCCAAAACAAAACGGATCCCTTCTCCAGTGTCCCGTTTTTTATCAACTGCCATAAAAGAGCAATTTTACGTAATCCTTCTGCTACCAAATTAAATTCTAACTTTGCCTGTGTACCAGGTTTTAAATAAAAACGATCCTCATGCAATGTTACTTTCCCATTACTGATTTTCTGTAAAATATCCAGATATTTTTTCCTTACAGTTGAATCCACTCCTCTGGAAATATCAATTTTGGCAGCCGCAATAATATCCAGATACGTATCATCAAATTCCACATTTCCCATTTTTACTGCAGCATCCAGATTCCAGGCATTTGATAAAATCTCTTTTGCCGGAATAAATACGCTTGTGAGATCAGACATCTGCTTTTCCCATTTCTCTTCTGAATTAATCTCTGCATCCCATTTTCGTGTCTTGGTTGAAAATGTCATTCCTATTTTGGCAGTATCAGATTCCACAGAAACCATGGCTTTATTGCTTCCACTCTTTCCTCTGTTTACCAGACGTCCAATTCCAGACTGATCAGGACGAAATAACATTGTTGTTTTCTGCGAAAAAGACACATCATGTTTAGAAGCCTGACATGCTGCATAGGCTAATTTCATAATATGAGTCTTTCCCACACCATTTTCACCAACTAATACATTTAATCCTTCACAAAAAGGAATCTTTATATCTTCAAATACTGTAAAATTTTCTGCTGCAATCTTTGTTAATGGCATTTCCATCACCTCAATATTTCCATTTTTATAAATCAGTTCATTATATCTGTCGCACGACAATATAATATAAAGTAACTTCTATAATAATTTTATATTATAACACATATAAATATGTCAAACAGCTATTTTCTTCGATATAATATTGTAAAATCTGAAAGCTTGTAAAAGGCTATAACTATCACTTCCAGCTCTTCCAGATCTCCGGCTGATATCCTACTGTCGCCTGTTTTCCGTTTCTTACCACAGGGACTTTGATGATGCTCTGGTTTTCGAGAATTTTCTCTGCTTTGTCTTCCTCTGCGATATAAGTGATCAATGCCAGCAGGTCTTTATCCTTGCAGTCAGTATCTATCAGTTTATCATAACCGCCAATTGCCTGGCAGACAGATTGGAATTCTCCTTTACTTAAGCCTTTTTCTTTCATATCTATAAACTGATATTTAATTCCCCGTTCTTTGAAATAGCGTTCTGCTTTCTTGCTGTCAAAGTTTTTCTTTGTTCCGAATATTTGTATATTCATAGTCTAATGCTTTCTCCCATTTTTTAAGAATTATTGTTCCTGCTATATTTTCTCTTTTCCTGCCTGTTCATTTTAAATTTCCATCCATTTCACAGTTTTTTCAAATTCTTACCACATATTTCTCACATTTTCTGGTTATATTATTACCTGTACAGAGCAAAGAGTAATTGCAAATAAAACTTTTTCTTTTTCATACTTTTGCCGGGAATCCATAAGGTTCCCGGCCTCCTTCTTTTATTTCGCTATTTTTTATTCCATTAAATTTTCTTTTTAATATGGTTATAGATATTCAGTCCTTTTGTCTGTCCGTATTTGGAAATGATAGATCTGTAAATCTGCTGCTTTCTGTTTTTATCTTCTGCATTTTTCTCCACAGTTGTAGAAACATAGTTTACCACTTCCTTTGACATGCCTGCCTTGTCGAGAACCAATACTAATTCCTGCTGTAATTTCTTTGTTCCGGCTTTCATGTCAATTATCTTTTGTTTTGGCTTTTTTGTATTCTGATTCTCTGATTGTTTGGCAGACTGCTTTTCAGATTGTTCATTCAACTGTTTTTCTGTTTTCTGATCAGTTTGTTCTGCCACCTGTTTGTCTTTTTCTTTACTGGTCTGTTTTTTTACCTGTTTCTTTGTCTGTATCTGTTTTCCGGAAATCTTCTCGTTTCTGGAAATTTTCACATTTTTTTCTGCCTTCCAGAATTCTATAATATGGTCAAATCCTGTATCCTTGCTGATTACGACAATTTTACATTCTTCATCCTGACCTGTACACTCTTTCCCTATCAGATATCCCAGATAAGATCCCAGATGCATATCTGCTGACTGATTTCCTGTCGGTACTTTATGTGTGACCAGCTTTGCTTCTCCGTGATCATTGATAATATCAAGATCTATTTTTCTGCTGTTATCTGTATAAAAAAGATGGATAATATCTGTTTCCCGTAATTTTTCACATCCTTTGAAGCCTTCACTTCCTACATTTTCATAATCAATTAAATAATAAGTTTTGATAATCTTCATCCTCTCTTTACTTTTCTCTGCTGTATAATACTCTGTCATTTTTCAGACAGATAATTCTTTCCTATTTTAACATGCATTTTTTATCAGCACAACCACATAGTGGCAGCTTTCCTGGTTAGTATTTCCTGGTTGTCTTTCCTGCCTGTTCCAGTCAGACAGAATATTATCATATCCACGAATAGTATTCCCATATTGCCACTATAATAAATTTACATACCTTTTGTGAAAAATGACGGTTTTTTCATCAAATTTGAGTTGATAAATCTTTAACAAATTTCAAAAAAAGGCAAAAATCCTGTTGATTTTAAGCGTTAAATATGTATAATAGTAAAAGAGAAGCGATACCCATTCGCTTTTATGGTAAGGTATCTTAAGCCTGTTTAAACAGGCGCTTTCATTAACGAAGAAAAGAGGTTAAACGTAAGATGGCAAAAATCGATTTAAGCAAGTATGGCATTACCGGAACTACAGAAATTGTCTACAACCCTTCTTATGAAGTATTATTTGAAGAAGAAACCAAACCGGAACTGGAAGGCTTTGAAAAAGGTCAGGTCAGCGAACTTGGTGCAGTTAACGTTATGACAGGTATCTACACAGGACGTTCTCCTAAAGATAAATATATCGTTATGGATGAGAACTCCAAAGATACAGTATGGTGGACAACAGACGAATACAAAAACGATAACCATCCTGCAACTCAGGAAGCATGGAATGCAGTAAAAGAAATCGCTAAAAAAGAGCTCTCCAACAAGAGACTTTTCGTAGTAGATGCATTCTGCGGTGCTAACAAAGATACTCGTATGGCTATCCGTTTCATCGTTGAAGTTGCTTGGCAGGCACATTTCGTAACAAATATGTTCATCCAGCCAACAGCTGAAGAACTTGAAAACTTCGAGCCAGATTTCGTTGTATACAACGCTTCCAAAGCTAAAGTTGAAAACTATAAAGAATTAGGCCTTAACTCTGAAACAGCTGTAATGTTCAACATCACAACTAAAGAGCAGGTTATCGTAAACACATGGTACGGCGGAGAAATGAAGAAAGGTATGTTCTCTATGATGAACTACTTCC
>OLSM01000978.1_pt1 | contig 23826 bp, 18 predicted proteins | sample 1672721 | NCBI WGS metagenome assembly OLSM01 (sample SAMEA3136717, study PRJEB25190) | human gut metagenome
GACGGGATCACCCGTCCCATTGGCGTTTTGCCGTATATAAACATGATACCATGTATCGCGTTCCGGCCGCCTTGCATGAAAGAATCCGGGACGAATCGGCGCAGAATTTGTCTGCTGAATTGTCACATACTCGCCCCCCTGGGACATATACTGATCTGTATATCCCAAATCAAAGGAGGGCAACGTTATGTTTGAGCACGAGACCTCTACCTCCACCTCCCAACTGCCCCAGGATGTGGACGATCTCATTTTCCGGAGCGAGGGGGATTTCCTCCCCATCAGCGACCGGTGAGGCCCGCCGGAATCGGCAGGTTTTCCCTTTACAGAACTGAAAAAATCAGATATAATAGCATGGCAACTGTAAGAAAAGGAATGCGAGTGTAAAAAACCATGCTGCAATTTGATGAATACAAGGTAAAACTAAACAATCTGCTCCCCGACCTGGAAGAATTGGAACAGGCCTTAAACTTGGAGACCGCCGAGCGCGAACTGGATCTTTTAGAGACAGAGAGCGCGGCGGACGGCTTCTGGGACAACCTGGATAATTCTCAACGGGTCCTCCAGCGTATCAAACAGCTCCGGGGCAAGTTAGACGCCCAAAAGAAACGCCGGAACCAATGGGACGACCTGATGACCCTCTGCGAAATCGGCAACGAGGAGGAGGACGAGAGCCTTGTCCCCGAGCTGGAGGAGGAATTTCAGGAACTCACCCAGAGCATGGAGGAGGCCCGCCTGCAAACCCTGCTCACCGGGGAGTATGACAATAACCCCGCCATTCTCACCTTCCATGCCGGCGCTGGCGGCACCGAGGCCCAGGACTGGGCCCAGATGCTCTATCGGATGTATACCCGGTGGGCCGAGCGTCACGGCTTTTCCTATAAAATTTTGGATTACTTGGACGGGGATGAGGCCGGCCTGAAGAGCGCCACCATCCTCATTGAGGGGGAAAACGCCTATGGCTACCTAAAGGGCGAGCATGGGGTCCACCGGCTGGTGCGGGTCTCCCCCTTTGACGCCAACGCCCGCCGCCAGACCTCCTTCGCCGCGGTGGAAGTGATGCCCGAAATTCCCGACGACGTGGAAGTGGACATCCGTCAGGAGGATATCGAAATGCAGGTCTACCGTTCCTCCGGGGCCGGCGGCCAGCACGTTAACAAGACCTCCTCCGCCGTCCGGCTGATCCATAAGCCCACCGGGGTGGTGGTGGCTTGTCAGACCGAGCGCAGCCAGTTTCAGAACAAGGACACCTGTATGAAAATGCTCCGGTCCAAGCTGATTCAGATCAAGACCCAGGAGCATCTGGAAAAGATCTCCGACATCAAGGGCGTGCAGCTGAAAATTGAATGGGGCAGCCAGATCCGCTCCTATGTGTTTATGCCCTACACCCTGGTCAAGGATACCCGCACCGCCTTTGAAACTAGCAATGTCAACGGCGTGATGGACGGAGACCTGGACGGCTTTATCAACGCCTACCTCAAGGCCCTTGCCACCGGCGTCTGGGCAACCAAATAACATACCTGTAAGCGGATGGGCCTCCCATCCGCTTTTTTGAACGCCCGGTAAAATAGATCCCGGCATATTCCCGAATGATATGGCGGCGGCTAATGACACTTTCCAAATGGTACTTATGATATTTCCCATGTTTGGGGGGGCTTGCAGTCCGCTGAATCGTGCGTTCCGCTCCATGGCCCCCAACGCCCCGTCGACGGAAACCCGTCCGCGGGGCGTTTTCCCTGCCAAAAACCCCTTTTTCTCCCGGCCCCTCTTGACTACATACCTTTTGTGTGTTAAAGTTGGAAAGCATTAAAGGCATAGAGAACACACTGAGAGAGAGGAACTGTTATGACCTTAGAACTGATCCTGCTGGTTGTCTACTTTGGGGTGATGATCGGCATCGGCTTCCACTGCAGCCGCCACGCTGCCAACCTCAACGGCTTTGTCCTGGGCGGCCGCTCGGTGGGCCCCTGGCTCACCGCCTTCGCCTATGGCACCTCCTACTTCTCCGCCGTCATTTTCGTCGGGTACGCGGGGCAGTTTGGCTGGAAATACGGCATCGCCTCCACCTGGATCGGCATCGGCAACGCCATCATCGGCTCCCTGCTGGCCTGGGGCGTGCTGGGGCGGCGCACCCGTATTATCACCCAGCACCTGGGTTCGGCCACCATGCCCCAGTATTTCTCCTCCCGTTTTAACAGCAAATCCTTAAAAATCGGGGCTTCGGTCATCATCTTTATCTTCCTGGTCCCCTACACCGCCTCCCTGTATAACGGCCTTTCCCGGCTGTTCGGCATGGCGTTTCATATTGACTACGCGGTTTGCATCCTTCTCATGTCGGTTCTAACCGCGATTTATGTGCTGGCCGGGGGCTACATGGCAACCGCCATCAACGATTTTATCCAGGGCATCATCATGCTGGGGGGCATTGTGGCGGTGGTCGCCGCCGTGCTCATGAGCAAAGGGGGCTTTCGCGCCGCCCTGGAGGGGCTGTCCCAGGTCAGCGACCCCGCCGTCTCCACCGTCCCCGGCGTGTTCAATTCTTTTTTCGGCCCTGACCCCCTGAATCTCCTGTTCGTGGTCATCCTCACCTCCCTGGGCACCTGGGGGCTGCCCCAAATGGTGCAGAAGTTCTACTCCATCAAAAGTGAGCACTCCATCAAAAAGGGCATGGTGATCTCCACCATCTTCGCCATGGTGGTGGCCGGCGGCTGCTACTTCTTGGGCGGTTTCGGCCGACTCTTCTCCGACCGGGTGGACGTGGCCGCGGAGGGCTACGACGCCATTATCCCCGCCATGCTCTCGGACCTCTCCCCCCTGCTCATCGCCCTGGTGGTCATTCTGGTCCTCTCGGCCTCCATGTCCACCCTGTCCTCCCTGGTGATGACCTCCTCCTCCACCCTGATTATCGACTTTCTCATGGGCACCACTGGGGCGAAACTCTCAGAAAAGGTGCAGCTTGTCCTAATCCGGGTGATGATCGTGGGCTTTATCGCCATCTCCGCCGTGATCGCCCTGGTTCAGTATAAGAGCAACGTCACCTTTATCGCCCAGCTCATGGGCGTCTCCTGGGGGGCGCTGGCGGGCGCCTTCCTGGCCCCCTTCCTGTACAGCCTGTACTGGAAAGGCGCCACCCGAACCGCCTGCTGGACCTCTTTCCTGTTCGGCTCCGTCCTGATGATTTTAAACATGTTCTTCCGATCTTCCTTCCCGGCCCTGCTCCAGTCCCCCATCAACTGCGGCGTCATCGCCATGCTGGTCGGACTGATCCTGGTCCCGGTGGTCTCCCTCTTCACCAAAAAGCCCGACAAGGCCCTGGTGGATAATGCTTTCGCCTGTTACGAGCAGACGACGGAAGTCAAAGTGACCACCTCCTTGGGGGAGTAACCACCCAACTCCATATAAAAAAACGGCGTATTCAAACGGTTTTTCAGCCGTGAATACGCCGTTTTACTTTCACGCCGGCAAGGAGCAGGCCCACTTATGGTGCGGCATCCTCTTCATTAGGAATTTCGTTTAAAACCTTTTGCAGCGCAACGGATACTCCATTCAAATAGTCATTGCACCGCGCCTGCTCTTCCGGTTCTGTGGCTAACTGCTGACGAAACGGAGATGGGACTTCCTCTTGTACTGCTTCCAGCAAAATCCCTGTGGCATCCTGCAGACCTGGGGGACACGATTCTGCGTTCTCTGCAAAGACCTGCAACCGGTCAAGAAAGGAAAAGTACGCGGCATAGTACCCTTCAAAGGCTTCCCGCAAGGTCTCCGTCAGAAGAAGTCCTCCTTCCTCCGTGTGCCTTGTGCTGAACACATAGTACTGATACCTGTCGTAGGGCGCTCGTTCCAATGCCATGTCGGTTTGTCCTTGCAAAATCAGCATATCTTCCGGATCAACCGCATCTGCCAACGCACTGCAAAGGGAGTATATCGTGGCATGCGTCTCCCGAAAACCGGCCAAAAACAGGTCTTCCGCCAGATAGCGCTCATGGGGGATAGGCGCTGGCTCCGCCCCCCCTTTGCATCCAGCAAACAAAAGGAGGCACAGGCCTAATCCCAACGCCCAACATATCTTTTTGCGCATTTCATTTTACTGATAAGACGCCTCATAAATCGCCACGCAGTCCTCGTCCGTCAGGTCGATCACGTCCATTTTAAAGAGCTGGCCCATGGTCTCCTTGGCGTTCTTGGCCAGGGTGGGCAGTTCCTCCCGGGTGATGCCGTAATCGGACATTTTCAAATCATCCACGCCGCAGGCTTTCTGAAGCTCGGCCAGGGCGGCGACAAAATCCATGGGGTCGTTGGCGTCTGTTTTCCCCATGGCCCGGGCCATGTCCACAAAACGGTCATGGAGGGCGGGGGCGTGTTTGATAAAGTGGGTATAATAGGCCAGGCTGAGCATAATCAGACCCGCGCCATGGGCCAAATCGTGGTGATAGGCGGACAGGGCGTGTTCCATGGCGTGTTCCGAGGTGGTGCAGCCCACACACATGACGATGCCGCCCAGGGTGCTGCCCAGGGCCACCTTAGCCCGGGCCTCAGCGTTTTGGCCGTCGTTGACCGCGGCGGCCAGGTTCCGGCCCACGCTCTCAATGGCTTTGAGGGCGAACATGTCGCTCATCTCATTGGCAATCTTGGCAATGTAGCCCTCGGTGGAGTGGAACAGGGCGTCAAATCCCTGGTAAGCGGTGAACTTAGGCGGCACGGACATCATAAAGTCCGGGTCCACCACAGCCAGAACCGGGAAGGTGCGGTCGTTGCCGCCGCTGATCTTCTCATTGCTCTCCTCATTGGAGATCACGGTCCAGGGGTCCACTTCCGTGCCGGTGCCCGCGGTGGTGGGAATGGCCACGATGGGCAGGGGGGCGTTTTTCATCTTCTGCCCCTTGCCGGTGCCGCCGTAGACATAGTCCCAGAACTCCCCCTCGTTTGTGGTCATCATGGCGATGGCCTTGGCGCAGTCGATGCTGCTGCCGCCGCCCAGGCCCACCACAAAGTCACAGCCGGTCTCCCGGGCCATGGCGGCGCCGTCCCGCACGTTCTGGGTAACGGGGTTGGGCAGGACCTTGTCAAAGACCACGGTCTCCACCCCGGCGGCCTGGAGCTCCTCCTCCACTTTGGCCAGATACCCGTTGGCCCGGGTGGACTTGCCGCTGGATATGACGATGAGCGCCTTCTTACCGGGCAGACGCTGACGGCGCAGCTTACCGACAGCGCCCTTTCCAAATAGGAGCCGGGTGGGAACAAAATAATTAATCACAGTTGTTATCCTCCTTTGTAAGCCTGACACGCTCTAAGAAAACGGCCCACGGCCTTTCTTGGCGTGAATAAACTAAGTTCACTTTACCACGGCTGTGCGGCCGTCTTCAAGGCCTTTTTCCAAATATCCAGAAAAAATCCGGGCACAGGGAAATTTCGTAAAATACGCGGATTTTCCCCTTTACAACCGGTGAAAAGACTGCTATAATAATTTGGCAACTAAAGGTGAATCTGCGCCAGTAGCGCAATGGATAGCGCATCAGATTCCGGTTCTGAGGGTTGGGGGTTCGAGTCCCTTCTGGCGTGCCAAAAAAGACTTAAAATGACCGTTTTTCGGTTGTTTTAAGTCTTTTTTGTTGGATCAACACCAAACATCCACCAAACACTCTATGCTTTTATACCCAAGTCACAAATCCTTCTTTTCGTCCCGAGATAACGGTGTGATTTCTTATTTGCTTAATTCCATGATCTATGCCCATCCGCATATTTCACAATTCCTTTCACAACTACGCCTTCTATACGGTCTTTTACGTAAAGTGTGACAGGATTCGCAAATACTTTAAGCTCTACGAGCCGTTAGAATTTCTCATAGTGAATTTTCTCCATGGGCAAATCGGAAAGCTCCGTTCTTTCTCCATGACTCAATGGCATACCTACTGAAAGAATAGCCTCCAGATGATAATTTTCTGGAAAACTGAGAATTTCCCGTAAATATTGCTCCGTTGTTTTTCCGTCCAACGCTTCCCGCAGTCGTCCTTGAATCCAGCAACTGCCCAGTCCCAAACTGTCTGCCATCAAGTGCATATTGGACATAACAATGGAGCAGTCTTCAATCCAAACATCCGACCGCTCTTTGTTGGCGATCACGACGATGGCCGTATCCGCATTGGCCAGCATCGTTGCAGAGCCGACACGACAGTCTGCCATCTTTTGCAATGCGGCCTTATCTCTTACTACGATCAATTCATAGGAACGGATAGCGCGGCTAGAGACCGATAGTAGCCCTGCCTGTAAAATTGCAGTGAGCTGTTCTTCCGAAACAGATTCACCCGTGTATTTTCTAACGCTGCGTCTATTCTGTAAGATCTCTAACAAACTCATCATTTTTTCCTCCCAATTATGACTGATTCAGAAACTCAGATTGCTTTTTCCCTGCTTTCATCTTGCTTTGCCAGTAATATGCAGAGGCGTACATTTTCTGTAGGCAGACTCCTTTTATCCATATAATCCAATCGCTTCTTCTCATCTCATGTTCTCTTAAATTGCAAACTTTGTCCCATCGCCATAATATCTCATTCTAAATTTCACGTCAATATTTCCTCTGTACTGCTATTAACAAAAATTATAAGAGACATCTTTGTATACTATGAGTAAGCTCTCCTAGTTTTGTGGTAGACTATCCGTAAGGAGGGATGAAAATGTGTGGTAGATATAGCTTGGCCCCAGAGGAAAGTAACGAGATCATGGAGATTGTACAGCATTTTTGAACTTGCCCCCTGTATAAGATCGCAGCATTCCATCGCGTTCATAATCCGTTCCATGACTTCTTTAAACACGTCTTCAAGATCGGCATGTGTAGCGGCTATGGCTGGAACTTGGTAGCCAGCCGGATGCTCATTGAGATAAAAAGCATTTGTAACAGTTGTGGCACAGCCATATCCGATTAATGCGCCAGCCAAGTTGCCTTCTTTAACCTTACCCGCGTTTTATGCTGAGGAAACTGCCGAGGACGCATAAGTTACTACCCTATTATATCTACCTTTAAAACCTCCTACAAACCCCGTTCCATTAACTACATATTCGTCAAGAGATATATTGCTGAGCGTACAGGCAACACCTTGCCCAAGTACTGTACCTGCCATTGAGCCCGCACTGATGGTTGCTCCACTTATCTTCATATTTTTAATTGTCGCATTTTTAGCGACTCTCAATAATCCTGTTTGTTTACCTGATTGGTCAATAGACAGATTCTGAATGCTATGACCATTTCCATCCAAATGACCGGTAAACGGAGTAGTGGCATTACCAATCGGAAGCTTAGACATAATAGGCGCTATTTACGGATGTAATGTCCTCTGCGATTTCTTTTAGAACACCCATGGATGATATAACATAAGGATCTGTTTCAATACCAGTTCCGCCTGAGAAACGGTCAGGCGAGGCCAGTATTACTGCAGGATCTGCTGTCCCGCCGTCTACCGACGTTAAAGAGGCGTGTTCGTTGTTTTAAACTTACAGGTCAATCCGGGTGAGGATTGCAACGAACAAGAGGCTGTTCCTGAAAATGTAAGCGTTTCAAGCGAGGATTATGCGTTTCAAAATCGGACTTGTTCAGCATTCTCAAAAAAGTGGCGAATCCCCTGCAATCACAGAGGTTTTCATGCAATTCAGTAAAAACGTCTGATATCGTGGCTCTGCCCCGCCCGCCGCCGCAGTTACAAGGCTGTTGCGGCGGCGGGCGGCCATTTTTACGTTTCTGTAAGCATAAGCCGAATGGTGGGCGCCAGACGAAGATCTTCCGGCGAGATCCCCTGATCGGCAAAAAAGTCTCTGGCCGCAAGAAACTGCCGATAAAGCAAACTGTTTACTTCCTCCGCGCACCCCTGGATATCATGCGCTTTGAGCGCTTTTATCATGGCCTGCGTGAACCGTGTCACCGCCTGATCGAGTTCCGAGGACTGCACACAGGAAAATCTCAGCGGATACCCCCAGAGGAACAGCCCGAATATTTTTTGGTAAATCTCCCGCACCCCCCGCAGCGGACTGTATCGGAAAACATAGATTAAGTAGTGCCAGAGGGAGAGCGTACAGCGGTCAGCGGCCAGGAGTTCCTCCAGCTTTTCAATAAGTTCTTCCAGTTTCTCCTGGGTAAGGGCGGTGAGCAGGGATTTGGTGACCGCTTGGCAGGAGTGTATGATGATCTCATAGGACTGCACAAAATACGACAGATTCCGACGGATGATTGGATTTTCAAAATCGGGCGGGTCACTGCGCTCGCCAAGAGAGAAAATGCGGGTGCCCTTCCCGTTGATGGAGCGCACCGCGCCGATCTGATTCAGTATCTTGACGGTGCGGCGCATGGTGCTCAGCGACACGTCATATTTCTCCGCCATTTTCTCATAGGATGGGAGGAACTTTTCGTGCTGAAACTCACCCATGTAGATTTGATACAGAAGCGTGGACGCCAAGCTATAGCATCGTTGTGGGCGCTCGCGGTAAATTCGCCACACAAAGGTAACCTGCGCTTCTTCTGGGACCGGCTGCACTCGGGTTTGAATATACCGATACCCCTTTTCAAACGCCTCTCTTTGGGAAACGATCAGCGCCTGCTTCAACGCGTCCCAGTCTTGCGCTTTTCTGCAAGAAATGATGGTCCTGAGCCCCTGCCTGATCGCCTTCACATCATAGGATTCCAATTCCCGGGGGGATCGTACATATAGAAATCCCTGAAACAGCGACGTTTCCCAAAAAAGATTCATTACCAGTGGATTCTGGGTTTTCTGGAGTATGAACGCATAGAAAAGGACCAGATCGCCGGGTGCGGCCCGGTCCACCAACTGAGAAATGTAGTCAAGGTCCTGGTCGTCCATCCGGCGCATCCCTTCCACCATCAACGGGATATAGAGTAATTCTCCCGAGGCGTATAGGTCGGGCAGCGCATTCCACCGCTCTGAAAAGTAACGGGAGATAAAGGCGTCCCGCTCCTCTTCCGTCTGGTGATAGCGGACTGTTGTTGATTTGCCGTTTTGCATGGCAATATAGCCCTCCCCGCGCAGCCGACGCAGGGCGGTCTTAACACTGAGGGCAGAGACGCTGAATTCATGACACAGCGTCTCAATTGATGGCAGGGTATCGCCATATTTGTAATACTGAAAACGAATGCGCAAATAAAAGTACTCATAAATTAAATTAGAAAATTGCGGTTCGCGATGCAATACTCGTCTCCTCCTCTTTTTGACGACTATGTTTTTATTTTATCATTGAACAGACAAAAATGCCAGAATTCCATTGTATTTTTTCTTCCTTTGCGTTGTTTTAAAAGGAATATATGTGAGCAAGCTAAACCATTTTCCCCTCCCAAACAATTGGGCATCAACCATTTTGGCGGTCCAATTCCGTGTGGAAAGACGAGCTCTATGAATGTGACGCGGGGCTAAACTTGCGGAACTGTCCTGCAAACAGGCATTTGGAGCTTTCCAATTCACGCGCCGCCCAACGCTTTCTCTCGGGTTACACATCATAACAATGGGTCTGATGGGGACGATTTTGTTACACTGAAACAAGATCCTGCCCCATCTTGGGCCAAGCAAGCCAACTTACGCAGTGCACAAACCCGTTCTATTGTGGTATGATGGATAAAAGGTCCGGCCGTCAAGCGTGTATCGAAAGCTGTCGGCTGCGCAGTATTCAATCGTAGGATATTTCTCAGTCATCAACCAGCGCCTCATGGATGCGTGGGGCGTGACCGGCAGATAGCCTCCGAATCCCGTTTGAGAGCACCGCCAACCATCATCTTGCCCAGTCAGTGACCCGCACCCGTGTAGCGTTTCTTGGGGAATCGTTTCGATGATGGATGGCCGCAGAAAGAGGTGGCAACATGATACAACCGGGCAAGGCGATACATACCGTCAAAGCATTTTTTGACGCTTATCTGGCCCAGAGGAGCGTGGCGCGCACATTGGACTGCCTAACCGAGGACGTACACTGGGTAGGCACCGGCGTTTCTGAACTGGTTTTTGGTCTCGCCCAGGCGGAGCAGGCCCTGCGTGCGGAATTCTCTCAGGCCCCGTCCCCCTGTCAAATTGAATATGAAAGCCTCAGAGAGGAGATCGTGACCGACCGCTGCGCCGTAGTTCTGCTCACCGCCGTCGTATACCCAGGCGTGGCAGAAACTGCGGGCATTTGGTTGCGGGTATCCGCCGCCTGTGTCGAGGACAGCGGCGGGATCTGCCGCATCGCCTCCATTCACGCCTCCACCCCCGACAGCCAGCAGGACGAAGGAACATTTTTCCCTCCCGCCCATTTAGACCGGCGTGAGATGGAGCGCCGGCTGGGTTGGAAGGCCCTGGACATCTTGGGGAAAAGTTTCCCTGGGGGAATGATGGGCGGCTATGTGGAGCCGGACTTCCCCTTCTATTATGTCAACGATTATATGCTTTCCCATCTTGGCTATACCTACGACGAGTTCTTGTCCGCCATTGACGGGAAAATTATGACCTGCATTCACCCGGATGACCGAGAGCGCGTTGCGGCCCAGGTGTCAGAAAAGTTCCGTCAGGGCAGCAGTTATGAAATTCAGTACCGGATGCAGCAAAAGGACGGCAGCTATATCTGGGTCAATGATACCGGGAAAAAGGGCCCGTCCGAGGACGGCCGGGAGGTTTACCTCAGCGTCATCCGGGATATTTCCTCCGAGGTAACAGCCCGGGAACACCTGGAACGTCAGGCTGCCGAACAGAAGCGACAGGCCATCCAATACAATCACCTCTTTCAATCCGTCTTGTGCGGAATTATCCAGTATGAACAAACCGACCACGGCCTGGTGTATCGCCATGCCAACCGGGAAGCGATCCGCATTTTCGGCTATGAACCCGAGGAATTTTGGGCCAAGCCCTTTTGGGATCTGTCCGCTCTCGTTGTGGAGGATGACCGGGCATATCTCCAAACTGTGCTTTCCAAGCTGCAAAAGTTGGGGGATAAGGTCAGCTTTGAGTATCGTTTGCTGCAGAAGGACGGGTCCCCCTGTTGGGTCATCGGCAGTTCGGAGGTCCTCCTGGACAGTGACGGAAAACAGATGATTCAAAGCGTCTGTTTGGATATTAATGCGCAGAAGGAGGCCGAACTGCGCAGCCAGCGTCTCTCCGAGCAGGTGAAGGCCAGCAACGAAATCCTGCATCTGGCCCTGGAGCATACCACCACCTGTGAATTTTACTATTACCCCCAGTCCCAAGAGTGCATTGTGCCCGAGCGCACCTGCCACGTCTATGGCTGCCGGGATCGCTACGTCAATATGCCCCAGAGCTTTGCGCTGGAGCAGGTGGACCCCGCGCACCGTCCCGCCTTCTATGACATGTACGCGCGCATTCACCAGGGTGAGCGAACCGCCTCCTGTGAATTCTGCGGCCTGGACAGCCCCTTCTGGTGCCGGGAAACGTTGTCCGTTATTCTCAGTGACGACACTGGCGAGCCCCAACTGGTCATCGGCATTGTGGAGGATATCACCCGTCAGAAGGAGATGGAAAACGCCCTTCAGGAGGCCCAGTCCCGGGATAGCCTGACGGGGCTTTACAACAAAGAAACCGGAATTCGGTTGGTGCAGGACTATCTCGCTCACAAAACGCCGGAAGAACACGCCACCATGATGCTCTTGGACATGGATGATTTTGAAACCATCAATCAGAAGGAGGGTAACGTCTTTGCCGATGTGATCCTGCAGGAGGTGGCGGATCTCCTGCGCGCAGAGACGGGGCAGGATGCGATCCAGATCCGCCTGGGCGGAGACGAATTTATGCTCTTTCTCAAAGGCTGCGACAAAGCCCAGGCCACGGTGATCGGCCCACGCCTTGCCGCGCTGGTGCAGAATATCTTCATTGGCCCGGCAAAGGAAATCCAAATCTCCGCCAGCATCGGCATGTGCAGTACAGAGGTCGTGGATGAGTACAACGCGCTCTACCGCTGTACGGAGAGCACCCTGAAATATATCAAGGAACATGGCAAGGGACAAGCCGCCTGCTACTTGGATACCTCCAACGAGCTGGGTGTGTTTTTGACCCAGCTTTACACAAAGGAACACGACATAAACGCCATTGACCGGGAAGCGATTCATCTGGAAAACGACCTCATCTCCTTTGCCCTGGATCTGCTGGGCAAATCCAAGAATTTAAACGACGCCGTCTTTTTGCTGCTCTCCCGCATTGGCAAGGCCTTTCAATTGGACCGGGTCTCCATCATTGAGGCCAGCCGGGCCTATCTCAGCTACCGGTTCTCCTATCAGTGGGCCCGCAACCGCGCCGATTTGCAATTGGGTCAGGACTTCTACGTCTCCGATGAGGATTTTGACATCTGTTCCAACATGTATGACGAGGACGGGCTGGCCGATTACAACGTGCGGGAGGGCATCTCCCACATCGCTTCCTGCCTCCACGCCGGCATCTGGAACTACGGCGAGTATGTGGGGTCCATGAGCTTTGAAATCGACCAGGAAAACTATCAGTGGACCCAAAAACAGCGGAAGCTCTTAAAAGAACTGGTCAAAATTGTCCCCTCATTTCTCATGAAATCCAAGTCCGATGCCGTCAGCCAGGCCAAGACCGATTTCCTCTCCCGTATGTCTCACGAAATCCGCACGCCCATGAACGCCATCAGCGGCATGACCACCATCGCCAAAAGCGTGCTGGACGATCGGCGTAAAGTCTTAGAATGTCTGGATAAAATCGAGTCCGCCAACGTCTATCTCGTGAGTCTAATCAACGATATTTTAGATATGTCCCGCATTGAAAGCGGTAAGATGGAAATTCATCTGGAATCCACGGACTTAACCCAGCTGCTGGCCAGCCTGGAATCCCTGCTGTTACCGCAAGCCACGGAGAAGGGGCTGACTTTACGTTTTGAAAGCAATGTCCGGGAACGCCGCCCTCTTCAAGCGGACGGGCTGCGCCTCAACCAGGTGCTGGTCAATTTGATTGGAAACGCCATCAAATTTACAAATCAAGGCGCTGTAAACGTGCGAGTGGAGGAATTGGAGACGGAGCCCCGGGCCGTTCTGCGTTTTTCTGTCTCAGATACAGGGATTGGAATTGACCCCGCCGCCATAACCCGCATTTTCAATGCCTTTGAACAGGCGGAGGCCAGCACCGCGTCCCGGCATGGCGGCACGGGACTGGGTCTGTCCATCTCCAGCCGGTTGGTTCAGATGATGGGCGGCGCCCTGGAGGTGCGCAGCCAAGTTGGAAAAGGCTCTGTGTTCTTTTTCACCCTAACCCTGGACTACGCCCCGGAGGAGACCGCCGACGACGCCATCCAAACGCCGCCGGCCGCGCTTCCGGATTTTCATGGCCGCCACCTCCTGCTTGCCGAGGATAACGAGCTCAACCGGGAGATTGCCCAGACCATATTGGAGATGAACGGCTTTCTTGTCACCTGCGCGGTCAACGGGCAGGAGGCGCTGGACCTATTTTGCAGCGGAGCGCCGGGGCAGTTCGACGCCATCATCATGGATATCCGGATGCCGGTCATGGATGGTCTGGAATCCACCCGACGCATTCGCACCTCCGGCAGAGCGGACGCCCGCACCATCCCCATTCTGGCCCTCACCGCCAACGCCTTTGATGAAGACACCAAAAAATCCATGGCCAGCGGCATGACCGGTCATCTCTCCAAGCCCCTCCAGGTGGAACAGTTGTTGGAGCTTTTAGGCCGGTATATGAAATAGCGAAATTCGCGGCGCAGCAGTACGGGGTTACTGCTGCGCCGCTTTTGGTCCAGATCGTCGATTGGCGACCGCAGCGTCTTCTCAATGCCCAAGGTGCAAAAAACACGGGTTACTGACGTAAACCCGTGTTTTTTCGTACCAGAGAACAATTGGAAAAACAAGCGAAAACGCTGCATAATACCGCGTCCAAATCCCTTTCTTTTTACAAGAAAATTAAACCTGCTTCTTTGTACGCTCCATTTCCGGAACAGGCTGTGAACCGTCCGTGAATTGATGAAAACTCCTGCAATATCAAGGAATTCACCGGTATCATATTGCCGAAAAATCCCCGAACTGACAGAGGGTTACCAATATTTTTACATTGAATTCCACAGAATCCACTGCTACCCTTTTTTCAGGAGGTACTAACAAATGAAACACTATATTCCAAAACTTGCAGCAGCTGCTATGGCCATTTCTGTTCTGACCACCAGCGCATCCGCCCTCTCCCATACGGTCGCCAGCGGCGACACCATGTGGAAGCTGGCCGTGAAATACGAGGTTGGTACCAGTGAGATTATTGATTCCAACCCGCAGGTTCCCAACCCCGATCTGATTTACCCCGGCCAAATCCTCACAATTCCTGAAGTGAATTCGTCGGTAACCGCCTTTGAAAATGAGGTGATTCGTCTGGTGAACGAGGCGCGGGTGAAAAATGGGCTGAAGGCCCTCAAAGCCAATTGGGAGCTCTCCCGGGTGGCCCGTTATAAGTCACAGGACATGGTAGATCAGCGCTATTTCTCCCATAACAGCCCGACTTACGGCACCCCATTCCAGATGATTAAGGCCTTTGGTCTGTCTTACCGGTCCGCGGGAGAAAATATCGCCTACGGACAGCGCACCCCCCAGCAGGTGTTTGATACCTGGATGAATTCCAGCGGCCACCGTGCCAATATTCTCAATTCTTCCTATACCCAAATCGGCGTTGGGTATGTGGCAAAGGGAAACTACTGGACCCAGATGTTTATCGGTTAATTGACCATACGGGCTCTGATTTGGCGCGCTGTTTCCTCTCACGAGGAAGCAGTCGGCGATTTTTACGCCCGTAACGCGTAGACCGGAGGAGACCCCTGGGCCGTCACCAGCCCCTGGGCGGCCAAGCGGGAAAGGGCGGCCTGGGCTTTCACCGGCGAGACCTTCAAATCCCGCGCCAGCTTTTTGGCGGTAGCGGTGACTTCCTCCGTGAGGTATTCCGCTATGCGCTGGGAGAGCCGGTCCGCCGTGGCAGTCGCGCTTAAGGGCAGGGCCAGGCTGGTGGCATCGGGGCCAAAGGTCTCCTGGAGCCGTGGCGCGCTCCACCCCTGCTGCGCCCAGGTGGCGTAAATGCTTCGCAAGCCCTGCCCGCCCCCCGAGCCCACTCGCACCAGGGCGAACAGCCGGGTGAGAACCACATTGCGGGGGTCCGCGTCCCCCCCTGTTTTGGCGCGTTCCGGGGAGACGCGAAAGGCGCCGGGGTTTTTCACCCACAGGGCGTCCCGGGTACGCAGAATCTGAAGGCCGCCGCCGCCGAAGTAATCGGCGTGGAGAATGGCGTTTCCCGCCGCCTCCCGGAGCGCGCCGGCGATAAACGCCGCCTTTTCCTGGTCCGCGGTATGTAAGATAGACAGGGCGGTCAGCCGCCGGGCGGTGCGCCAATAAAAATCAAAGAGATTGCCGCTCCAGTCCCCGGATTCCGAATCAATCTCCCTTTCCTCCTCCCGATAGATCAGTCGATAGTGGGGAAAGGTGGCTTTCAGCTCCCGAAGCTGTCCAAAGAGGAGCAGTCCCGCCACCGTGGGATGGACTTCCCACCGCCGCGCATCCCAGCCCGCCGCGCCCGCCGCCAGTAGAAATTCCTCATCCGGGAGCCGGTTCCAGGGATGATCGGGGTTTCGCATGGCCATGAGCAGGCGAAATTCCCGCAGGGTCTTCTGACACAGGCAGGACAGGGGAATTTCCTCCAGAGGGCGCAGGTCCTGGGGCGCGTCGTCCCGATCCCGGAGCATGCCCCGCACCTCCTCCTCCGTGCAGTGATAGTCCCCCTCCCCGTCCCGGCGGTAAGATCCGGTAAAGGGGCTGTCTCCCAAGTACACCGGTTTTTCCCGCCGGCTCGCCCGGGGGACCTGAATGACAAGGGCCGCCTTTCCCTCCACCCATTGCACCGTCACATCCTCAGGCTTCAGGATATTCACGCTCACCACCCGGCGGCTGTTCACCCCCTCCCAAAAAATGCGCCGGTACTCCTCCGGGTCGGGAACGCCCACCACGGTCAGGGTTTTGTCCCGGGCCTCCTCCACCCCCAGAAGGATGAGTCCGCCGATGGTGTTGGCGAACGCGGAGTAGGTTTCCCACAGGCTGTGGGGAAACCCGCCTGTGGCCCGCTTGGCCTCGATGCGGTTGTTCTCCTGGTATTTGTCGATATGATGCAGATCAATCATGGCACGCCTCCGGCCCCTCTGGGGCTTGCGGTATTCTATGGCTATTGTACTACGGTTTGTGCCATGAGAACAGAGCGTTTTCAAAAATAGGAAAAAAGCCGCCGAGCAAATGCCCGGCGGCTTAACCTGTTCAATACTTCTATTTATCTTATCAAATTAAACAGCGCTTCATTTTCCTTTGCAGGAAGAAACCCCGGTCGACAAATCCGACCGGGGTTTCTTCGTCCACTTGCTGTTTATCGAACCTTACCCCATCAGTTTACAGACCAATTCCGTATACCGGGCGGGATCGGCCAGGGGCAGGTCGGCCAGAAGGAGGCCCTGGTGATACAGCACCTCCGCGTAAACGGCGGCCTTCTCCTTATCGTTTTCGTAGGCGTCGCAAAGGGCCTGGAACACGGGAGACTGGGCGTTTAACTCCAGGACCCGCTGGGCCTGCATGGGCAGCTGGGTCCGCATCTTGCGGAAGTATTTCTCCATCTCCAGACTCACCGGACCGTCGGCGGTGAGGCAGACCGCCCCCGATTGCAGGATTTTGGACACCCGGACGGCGGAAACCTGGTCGCCCAAGGTCTCCTTGACAAAGTCCAAGACCTCCTTGTGGTCCTTTTCCGCCTGCTCGGCGGCGTCCTTCTCCAGATCGGTAATGGGCAGGGCGTCCTCTTTGCTCACCGAGAGGAAGGGCTTTTCCTCCACAGTCCCCAGCATCTCCAAGACGATCTCGTCCTCTTCTCCCGTGAGGTAGAGTATTTCAAAGCCCGCATTCAGAATGCGCTCCGCCTGGGGCATCTTCTCCGCCTTATCCACGCTGTCGGACACCACGTAGTAAATCCCCTTTTGGGATTCGGGCATCCGCTCCACGTATTCCTTCAAAGTGGTCAGCTTTTTGTCTTTGGAGGAGAAGAACAGCATAAGATCCTGAACCTGGTCCTTGTTGCCGCCGTAAGAATTCAGGATGGAGTACTTAAACTGCAGTCCGAACGCGGTCCAGAACTTCTCATACTTCTCCCGGTCCTCCTTCTGAAGTTTCAAAAGCTCGGCTTTGATCTTCTTTTCCAGGTTTCCGGCAATGATCTTCACCTGACGGTCATGTTGGAGCATCTCCCGGGAGATGTTCAGGGATACGTCGGGGGAGTCCACAATGCCCCGTACGAAGCTGAAGTGATCGGGCAAAAGATCCGCGCACTTCTCCATAATCATCACCCCGGAGGAGTAGAGCTGCAAGCCCTTTTGGAAATCCGAGGTGTAATAGTCCGGGGTGGGATGGCTGGGAATATACAGCAGCGCCTTATATTCCAGCATACCCTCTACCGCCAGATGGAGGGTAACCAGGGGCTCCTCCCAATCCATAAACTTCTCCTTGAAGAAGCTCTGGTACTCCTCCTGTGTGACCTGGCTCTTGGGTCTCTGCCACAGGGGGACCATGGAGTTCACCGTCTCCCACACGGGTACCAGCTCAAACTCAGGCTTGTAATCCTCGCCGGCGTCGGCGGGCTTCTCCTTCTGTTGGTTGCGGATGATCTCCATGCGGATGGGGTAGCGAATGTAATCCGAATATTTGCGCACCAGCGCGGAAAGCTTGTTGGCGTCCAAATACTCCGAATACGTTTCGCCCTCGGCGTCTTCCTTCACCGCCATAATCACGTCAGTGCCCACCGACTCCTTTTCACAGGGTTCTATGGTATAGCCATCCACGCCTTCCGATTCCCATTTCCACGCCTGATCGGACCCGTACGCTTTGGAAATGACGGTAACCTTATCGGATACCATAAATGCGGAATAGAATCCCACGCCGAACTGACCGATGATATCGATCTCGTTGTCGTCCGCCTTCTCCATATCCTGTTTAAACTGCAAGGAACCGCTGCGGGCGATGGTGCCAAGATTGTTTTCCATGGCGTCCTTGTCCATTCCCACGCCGTTATCCGAAACCGTTATGGTGCGGGTCTCCTTGTCGGGAACCACCACAATCTTGAAATCATCCCGGTTGAGCCCAACCTGATCGTCCGTCAGGGCCAGATACGCCAGCTTATCAATAGCGTCGCTGGCATTGGAGATAATTTCACGCAAGAAAATTTCCTTATGTGTATAAATGGAATTGATCATCAGATCCATCAGCCGCTGAGACTCGGCTTTGAATTGTTTCTTTTCCATTCTCGATGTTCGCCTCCAAAATTCAAATAGATTTAGCACTCCCTTGTTTCGAGTGCTAAATCTATTATGAATACTTTCTTTCAAAAAAGCAATAGGTTTTTTAAATTTTCTTGATTTTTATTCCCTACTCCCAATTGAATGCAACTTCCCTCCATGCAAAGATGACGCCTGCCTTGGGTCTCACCGTCACAAGCAATCTGGAATCCGGCTGCTCCAGGTCAATATGCTCGTCACCCCCTCCAGCGACTCCATCAGCCCCGGCGCGGGCCGGGCGTAGATGCCGGGCAGGTCCCGCTCCTGGTACCAGGGCCGAATGGGGAACGCAAGCTGTTCCCGGTTCGGTCTGAGTTCCGCATGGATGTCCGGCCGGTTCCCTCGGGCGTCAACTCGCCGCCATGTGTCCCCGTTAGGGAGCAGAACAGCGTTGAGGCAATGGATACAATAGCCGGCTTCCGGCGTATCCTCCAATGTGAGGCGCTGGTAACACAGCCCGGCGGGAATTTTGGCCGCCCGGAGCAGCGCGGCCAGCAGGTTGGCCTTTGCCCAGCAGATTCCTGTTCCCGCCAGCAAAACCTCCGATGCCTTCCGGGTAACGGTGGGGATCTGCACGTCCCAGGAGTGGGATATCTCATCCCGGACAAAGTGGTAAGCCCGGGTGAGGTAGTCCCAGGACGCCCCCTCTAAGCTCCCCAGGTTTCGCGCCTTCTCCTGTACGACGGGGTGATCCCAGTCAATATATTCACTGGCCTCCCCATAGGCGGAAAGGGGCTCCCGCAGTTTGAACAGCTCCTCCATGGTCACTTCCCGGCTTTCTAATTAGAAATATCCCGATTTTCGGAAAAGAGACGGGCAACCCTACGGCGCAGGCCGGCGTTTACAGGTTCCTCCAGACGAGGATCGGACCGGAGCAGCACCCGGGCGGCCTCCTGGGCCTGGGACAGCAGCCGCATATCCCCCGCCAAATCCGCCAGTTTCAATTGGGGCAGCCCATGCTGCCGGGCGCCGAAGAAGTCACCGGGCCCCCGGAGCCGCAGGTCCTCCTCTGCGATTTGAAACCCATCCGTGGTTTTCGCCAGGACCTTTAACCGTTCCCGGGCGGTCTCCCCTCTGTTGTCGGTTAAGAGGATGCAGAAGGACTCCCACGCCCCCCGGCCCACCCGGCCGCGGAGTTGGTGGAGCTGAGAAAGTCCGAAGCGCTCCGCATTTTCCACGACCATCAAGGAGGCGTTTGGCACATCCACGCCCACCTCAATCACCGTGGTGGCCACCAGAATATCCACCTCTCCCGCTGCAAAGGCGGTCATTATCGCCTCCTTCTCCTTGGGTTTTTTCCGCCCATGGACCACGGAAAGGCGCAGATCGGGAAAGACCTCTTTTTGTAGCGTGTCCCCCACCTGTTCCGCCGCTTTCACACCTTCGGGGTCCTCCCCCTCCACCGCGGGGCAGACCAGATAGACTTGCCGCCCCTCCTGCACCTGCTTTCGGATGAAGCCATACAGCCGCTGCCGCTTGTCCTCCCCAATCACAAAGGTTTTTACCGGCTTTCGCCCCGGCGGAAGCTGGTCAATGACCGAAACATCCAGGTCTCCGTAGACCATCAGGGCCAGGGTGCGGGGGATGGGGGTGGCGCTCATAACCAGTACATGGGGGCGCAAGCCGGCCTCCCCCTTGGCGCTGCTCCACGCCAAAGCGGTGCTGCTCGTCGGCCACCACCAAGGCCAGTTTAGAAAAAGAGACTTCCTGGGTAAGAAGGGCGTGGGTGCCCACCACCAGGTCCAACTGTCCGTCGGCAATCTGCTGGCGGATTTTTCTTTTCTCCGCCGCCGTCAAGCTCCCTGTGAGCAGCCCCACCCGCATGCCCCCAGGGGCGAGCATCCGCGTCAGCGTGGCAACATGCTGCCGGGCCAGCAGCTCGGTGGGCACCATCAGGGCGGTCTGTCCCCCGCCTTTCCAAGCCAGCCAGGCGCCATAGGCGGCGACAGTGGTCTTCCCGGAGCCCACGTCCCCCTGAAGCAGCCGATTCATCGCTCCGCCGCTGGTCATATCCTCTTCGATCTGGTCCATCGCCTTTCCCTGCGCGTCCGTGAGGGCATAGGACAGCAGGGATAAAAAGGCGTCCCGGTCCCCCCGGGGCAGTTTCCAGCCCCGGGCGCCGTCCCGCCTGCCGCGCAGCAAATGAAGGCCCAACGTGAGACAAAACAGCTCCTCAAACATCAGCCGGCGGCGGGCCAGCTGCAAGGCCTCCCAACTGGCAGGAAAATGGATATTCCGGCAGGAGAATTCCGCCTGGGCCAACTGATATTGCCGGAGGATATCCGGCTGCAGGCATTCCGCCAAGTCCCCGGCGCAGGCCATGGCCTGACGGGCCAGTCCCACCAGGAGATGGTTGGAGATTCCGGACGTCAGAGGATACACAGGCAGGATGCCGCCCGTATAGTTTCCCTCCCCCGCCCGCTCAAATTGAGGATTGGAAACTTGCCGCCGGGCGCCAAAACCGGTCAGCTTACCATAAAAAAGGTACTCCTCCCCCGGCTGGAGGGCGCGCCGCACATAGGTCTGGTTGAAAAAGGTGACGTACACCTTTCCGGTGTGATCGGCCACCACCCCTTTGGTCACCTCCATCCCCCGGCGCACGTAGGAGGTCTGGAAGGGCTCCGCCACCACCGCCCGGAAGCAAACCGGCTCCTCCAGGGGCGCGGCCTGGATGGAGGGAACCTCTGTACGGTCCTCGTAGTCCCGGGGATAATATTGCAGCAGTTGTTCTACCGTTTGCAGTCCCAATCGCTGCAAGGCGGTCATCCGGGCGGGACCGATCCCCGGAAAGGACTCCAGGGATTGCTGTAGGGTAATCTCCATCCCCGCGCCTCCTCACTTCCGTCAAATGTCAGTTGGTATTTTAGCACAGTCCTCAAGGGAGAGCAAGCGAACCGCCTCCCCCATAAACTTCTTTCCTTTGAACATAGGATGTTATATGATACCATACGGAATCCCGCCCCCCTCTTACTCTCACCCGGGAAAGGAACGTATGATGATAATCACCATAACGAAACGGCATATGCGGAGACATATCCTCGTGTTACTTCTACTGGCATTTCTTGCCATCGCCTGTGACACCAGATTAAAGACTGTGTTTTATCCCATAGAGACAGAAAAACTGTCCAAACCCGTGCGGTTGGCGCTGATTACCGATTTGCATGCCTGTCAATATGGCCGGCAGCAGACCAAACTGCTCAATGCGGTTCACAGACAGAATCCCGACGCCGTTCTGTTGGGCGGAGATATCTTTGATGATCAGCGCGGGTATGATAACGCCGCCATTGCGGTGCAAGCCCTGGCTGCGGCGTATCCCTGCTATTATGTAACCGGAAACCACGAATATTGGAGCGAAGACGTTACCGCTATCCTGGACATCGTTCGCTCCGCGGGCGCCACTGTGTTGCAGGGCTCCTATGCGTCCCTCTCCGTAAATGGGCAGACAATTCAAATCTGCGGGGTTGACGACCCCGAGATGGAAGCGCGCCCTCCCTATGGACCAAGCCTCTCTCAGCAGCTGGCCGCGTTAACCCCGGCATTAAACACCCACATCTATACCATACTCATGGCCCATCGACCCGAGTTGGTGAAGTCCTATCTGCAATATCCCTTTGATTTAATCGTGTCCGGCCATGCCCATGGGGGACAGTGGCGAATTCCTGGAATCCTGAACGGACTATACGCCCCGCATCAGGGCCTATTCCCCCCCTATGCCGGTGGAAAATATGAATTCGGGAACCGTTCTCTCATTGTCAGCCGGGGTCTGGCGCGGGAAAGCACGTTAATTCCCAGAATTTTTAATCGTCCCGAGCTGGTGATCCTGGACCTCACTCCCACTTAACCCCTTACCGCCACAGACTATCCTCCAAAGACCACCCGAACGGCAAAGGCCGCCGCAATAAATCCCGCCAAATCGGCGCAGAGGGCGGCGGGAACCGCATACCGGGTTTTTCGAATTCCAGCTGCGCCGAAGTAGACCGCAATGGTATAAAAAGTGGTCTCAGTAGATCCCAGCATGACGGCGGCGGTCCGCCCGATGGTGGAATCGGGTCCATATGTCGATATGAGCTCCGCGCCCGCGCCCAGAGCGGCGCTGCCGCTGATGGGCCGCATCAGCATCAGCCCCACTGTTTCGGGCGGAATCCCCAGGGCCGTGAGCATGGGGGCCAGCGCTTGGGCCGCCAGTTCCAACGCGCCTGAGGCCCGCAGCATATAAACCGCCGTTAGCAGCATAACCAGGGCTGGAAATATTTTTAAGAGGATTTCCAATCCCCCTTCCGCCCCTTTGATTAGGGCGTCGTATACATCAACCCGGCGGAACGCGCCGTGGAGGGCCACCAGGGCGATGATCCCCGGCACTACCATTGCCATGGCTAATTGCAAGTCAATCCCTCCAAATCCAAGAACAAATCTTAGCCGCGCAGATGCCCACCGTCACGGATAGAATGGACGCCAGCCACACCGCGGGCAAAATATCGAAGGGGGTCTGGCATCCCGCCCCCATGCGCACCCCCGCCACAGTGGTGGGAATCAGCTGAATGGAGGCGGTATTACACACCACCAGCATACAGAGGCTATCCCCCGCCACCCCCGGCGTCTTTTTACTCATCCGACGGGCCGCCTCCAGCCCCAGGGGCGTGGCGGCGTTCCCCAGTCCCAGCAGATTGGCGGAAACGTTAGCCGCAATGGTATCCATCACCCCGTTGTCTCCAGCAAAGTCGGGGTAGAGGCGTTTGAGAATAGGGCGCAGCAGGCGAGCCAGTTTTTGGGCTAGCCCCGCCCGTCGCATAACCTCCATCACCCCCATCCACAGGCAGAGAATGCCCGCCATGGAGATGCAGAGCTGTACCGCCGCCCCCGCCCCCTCCAGGGCCGCCCCCGACAGGGCGTCACCACGGCCAGTGGCCAGGGCGCATACAATCGATAAAACAACCATTCCGGTCCAGATCACAGTCATTGCCATAGGGTCCCTCCTCCCCATCTTGGGGCCAGTTCTCCTTTACTATATGAGAGGTCCAGGGCCCGCCATACATGGCTTCACACCAGTTTTTGCTTTCTTTACAACATGGCTTTCTGGTTACATTGCCCGATTTGATTTCCAAATGCAATCATCTTTTTTCCTCCTTTTTTTCCATTTTTTGTTGACAAGCGAATACTATCTGTTATAATAAGTACAATCCAACGGAAGATTGACAAGAAATGTCAAAGGTTCGGTATTTGGCAACTTTTCTGCCAAAAGAAAGAGAGGTTTCCTATGAAATCAACAGGTATCGTACGTAGAGTGGACGAGCTTGGACGAATTGTACTCCCAATTGAACTGCGGCGTACGTTAAATATTGCGGAAAAGGATTCTCTTGAGATCTATGTAGACGGCCCCTCCATTGTGTTGAAAAAGTATCAGCCCGCCTGCATTTTCTGCGATGATGCCAAGGACGTGGTCTCCTATAAAGGAAAAAACATCTGTGCCAAATGCCTTAAAGAGCTTAAGGAGCGCGCCTGATT
>OLSM01000998.1_pt1 | contig 23362 bp, 21 predicted proteins | sample 1672721 | NCBI WGS metagenome assembly OLSM01 (sample SAMEA3136717, study PRJEB25190) | human gut metagenome
CTCGAGGAAATTGCAAGGGTATGCATGCGGGTTCCGGAGTATCCGGCAGAAACATTCCAGGAAGCTCTTCAGTCATTCTACTTTGGGATCCTGATGATCTTCTATGATACACGTACATATGGAATGGGGTTTGGCCGTGTTGATCAGTTCTTATTTCCCTGCTTTAAATCAGATATTGAAACAGGCTACATCGATGAAGAATATGCCACACAGCTTCTCGAGTGCTTCCGCTGCAAGGTCATGGGCAAGCGTCAGTTCTGGCCGGATCTCATGACTCCAAACTTAAGTTCAGAGTCACATTTCCATAATTGTATCCTTGGTGGTGTTGATCCAATCACAGGACGGGACGCAACAAACCGTTTATCTTATCTGTGGCTTGATGCTGCTGAGCGCGTCCATACACCGCATCCAACCCTTTCCGTCCGCTACCATGCAAACATTGACAGAAAATTCATGGAACGTGCGCTGGAAATTGTGGCACTTGGCATGGGCTTCCCTGCATTTATGGGTGATGATAACAGTATTCAGTATCTGCTCAGCCGTGGATACACTGTACAGGAAGCCCGGGATTATGCCGTCGGCGGATGTGTTCTTCATGGGGTTCCCGGTAAGACTAGCTCTGTATGGCCAATTGTAATCAACTGCGGTAAGATGCTTGAATATGCACTCCGTAACGGTTATGATGTCCGCATGAATAAGCAGCTCGGGCCCAAGACAGGTGATTTCTTTCAGATGGAGACATATGAAGAGTTTATTGAAGCATACAAGGCACAGTGGGCGTACTGGGGGGATTACTCTGCAAACAGTAACCGTCAATGCCGTATCCAGCATATAGAGTCCTTCCCGGATATTATGATGTCTGCATTTACAGATGACTGTATCAAACGTGGGAAGGTAACCAGCCTGGGCGGCGCGGTTCATAATGATAATACACAGTATATCGTTCCGGTAGGTGTCCAGGACTTCGGCAATGTGGCTTATGTTCTTAAAAATTATATCTTCTGTGAGGATCCTATCTGCAGCAAAGAAGAACTGATGGCAGCTATTGATGCAAACTGGGAAGGTTATGAAGAGCTTCATGCAAAATTATCTGACCTTCCTAAATATGGCAATGATATCGCTGAAGTTGATGACCTTGTAGATGAGGGTTACAGAATCATTGAAAATGTATGGTATCAAATTCCTTCTGCATATGGACACCACTTTGAGGTTGCTCCTCATTCCCTTGGCTTCCATGCTGGAACAGGAGCTAAGACAGGAGCCCTCCCGGATGGGCGCTGCGCATGGGAAGCCATGTCAGATGGTGCAGTATCGCCCAGACAGGGAACAGATTGCGAAGGCCCTGCGGCTGTAATTGCATCAGCGGGCCGCGTAGACCACACAGAGTTATATGGTGTGCTGTTCAATATGAGGTTTACTCCTGAGTCTCTAAAGACTAAGGAGGGCCGTGAACAACTGCATGCTCTGATTCGAACTTACTTACATGACCTAGGCGGTAAGCACATCCAGTTTAATGTGATCAGCAACGAAATTATGAAGGACGCCAAACAGCATCCGGAAAAATACACGGATCTTATCGTTCGTGTGGCAGGTTACAGTGCGTACTGGACAGACCTTACCGATACAATTCACGATGAATTGATTCTTCGCTCAGAACAGGAATTCTCCTTATAGGATGCAACTTATATAAACCGAAAAATCAACAGCTGGGCTTCGAAAAGTCTGGCTGTTGGTGTAAAATATAAGTATACAGTTCCCTTGCAAATATGATATACCCAAAGGGCACCCCGTAATTCATGCCCCGTGGGGCGGGTTTACAGCGAGCTGCAAATATTGGTTGCATAAGTTTGTGAGGGACATAGATGTAATGGAAAATGAACTCCATTTTCCTAAAGTGAAACTATTATTTGTAATCGAGTTAGAAATGGCCCGAAAAACAGATAGCTTTGCAGGACTTCATGAGGGTTCGTTTTTATACTTGTATGAGAGTGAGGTTTAAGTATGAGTACGGGGAATATATTAGAGGAAATTATACCCAGGCATATTTTGGAAAAGCTGACGGTTGTTGAGTTAAAAAAGAAGGTTGTTTTTATTCCTTTAGAGGAGCAGAAGGATATCGAACTGTATTATATATTAGAGGGTAAAGTTTCGTGCTTTACTGTGGACTTTAACGGACGGGAATTCTTAGTTGATTCATTAGGGCCCGGAGAATTTATCGGAAAGTTCTCACAAATGCGCAACATGAATTTTAACTGCGGCGTCCGAACAGCCACAGACTGTAAGCTGCTGAGGCTGACACCCTGCAAAAAGGAGCTGTTAAGTGATAAGAACTTTTCCCTGTATTTCTATTTGAAGACATCGGACCGCGTGTACGAAATGTACAAGCTGGCGATGCTCCGCATGCTGTTCCCTTCTAATGAGGTACTGGCCTACTGGCTTTTAAAACTGGCGAAAGACGGAACTAATATTGAAGAAAAAGCTGAGAGTATCTGTCTGCAGACGAATATCAGCAAGCGGCAGTTTTTCTATTGTATTAAGAATTTTTGCGATGAAGGGTTGATTGAAAAATCCGGAAAGCAAATTAATATTTTAGACAAGGACGGCTTAAAGGACATCGCGGGTAATGTGTATTTATTTATGAATGAAAATAAAAAGGAGGATCCGGTATGTTAAAATCCAAACCGGTTAATTTAGTAAAACAATTTGTATGTTATGTATTTGGCTTGTTTCTAATCTCTATTGGCATTAATTTTTCCAAAATGTCAAATCTAGGGATCACTCCGGTAAGTTCCATTCCTCGGGCATGTGAACAGATCTGGGGATTTACCCTTGGTGTTACAACAATGATTATCTATATACTGTTAGTTGTACTACAGCTCATTATCCTGCGTAAACGCTTCAAGGTAACTAACGCACTGGGTATTATCGTCACCTTCATTTTCAGTTGGCTGGTAGATTTTACTGGTACTGACCCAAATGCCTTCGGCCATCTGCTGCTCAACTTCCCGCGCCCTCAGAATTACCCCATGCAGCTTGTGTATCTGCTAGTCAGCCTGGTCATTAGCGCCCTCGGTGTTTTTATTTACTTGCGTCCCCAGTGGCCGCCTATGCCGGCGGAAGGCTTTGCCGGGGCCATAGCAACGGTTACGGGTAAACCCTTTGGAAACTGTAAGTCTATCGCAGACACTTCTATGGTTGTGATCGCCCTCATCCTGCAGATTGCATTTTTAGGCGGCCTGAACTCCTTTACCGGCGACGGAGTCGTCGTACGTGAAGGAACGGTCATTGCAGCCATCGCCATCGGGCAGCTTGTAAAACTTTTGTCCAAACCCTTTGGGAAACCGCTTACCGACTGGCTTCATAAAGGTGATGATAAAATTGAGGCAAGAGCTGTGGCTGCCGGCAAATAAAGAATACAGCCGTTGGTTTTTCCACTGTAAAATGCCCGGCAGATTCATTTCCTGTTTTAAAATAGCTGAATCTTTATCAGCATAATGATTGCTGCAGGCTAATATGTATACATTTTCTTCATCAATCTTATATATTAGCCTGTCTTTGTCATTAATACGCCTGCTCCTAAATCCCGTCAAATTTACTGTTAATGTCTCTGGTTTCCCAATGCCTTCATTGTAATAACGCAGCCAGCAGCGGGTTGCCATAAAAATACTCCTCCGTAACCCCGCATTCTCCAAGTTCCCTCGGATGCACCGCCCCTTTTTTCTGATCCGCATGGTAATCCGATCCGCCCGACATAATGGCTACCCGATCTGCATAATTCTCCCGGATATAAGACTCCGCCTCGCACTTGGTCAGCGTGCCCTCATAGCTGGTCTTGTCATAGGTATAACAGGCCTCAATTCCATCCAGTCCTGCCTCTACGAGCCGGTCGATATACGCTTTCCTTGTCATGATTGTTCCGTCTGTTTGGGGCTGTTCCGCAATGAGCAGTGGATGTGCCAATATCGCAATCCCACCCGCACGGTGCACCTCCCGGATCAATGCAGCAGGATCCGGTTTCTTCCTCTTGATCTGGTATCCCGGCGTATTTCTTACCATAAGCTTAGCCTGCTTCCAATCCTTTGCATAGCCTTTCCTTGCCATCTGTTCAAATATCATCTTCTTCAGGACATGTTCCTCACTCACCGGATGCCCTCCGTTGTCGAGAACTTCCTCCCAGGTAATATGCATCCCATCCTCCTGGAGACGTTCCAGGAGTAACTGATATCCCTCACTTCTGGATCTGGAAAGCTCCCGTTCAAGCTCTGCAAACCATGCATCCTCCCATCTGCAGCCGAGGCAGACTATATGCACGTCCTCCACATCTGTCTCGCAGGATATCTCGGTACCCAGCAGCAGCTTCACTCCAGATGTCTCTGCGAGTTCCAGAAGATCAACCAGATTCCCGTCCTCATCCATATATCTCTGCTCCGGAACGGCATCGTGGTCTGTCAGGGCCAGCACCCGTACTCCCAGGGCGGCCGCGCGGCGGATCACCTCCGGCGGAGTATCTGCTCCATCTGAACGTGTCGTATGAGTATGAAGATCGCAGGCATAATTACATTTTTCCATAGCGGCTTCTTTTCCTTTCTTACCATAAATATTTTCTTTCATAAAAATAGCTTTTTACCATTAAGAAAAGCAGGGACCTTCATCCCCGCCTAAAGTCTTTCACGGTATTCCTTAGGGCTCATACCGTACTTTTCCTTAAATTTCCGGTAAAAATAACTGGTATTGTCATAGCCCACAGACTCTATAATATCAGCAACCGGCAGTGTCGTACTGGACAGCAGGTAGGCGGCCTGGCTCATGCGCCGCGCCTGCAGAAGTTCTTTATAGTTTCTGCCTGTACGCCTCTTGATCTCCCGGCTCAGCCAATACACATCGTAACCAAGCATTTCCGCCAGCTCAGACAGTGTTCCGTTCCGGTAGTGCTCCTCCACATAGTTCAGCACAACTCCGGTCAGTTCCCTGTCAAACTGCCTGCTGCCCGTCTCCATCTTATCCATGTAATTCAGAAGCTGAAGAAATAACAGTCCCATGGTAATTTGGTTACAGCTGCGTTTATTTGACAGGTCATAGAAAATGGTCCACACCATGTTCTCCACCAGATTCTGGATAGGAAGCACGTCCGCCACATGAAAATACAAATAAGAGGTTTTCTCATTTTTACCACAGAGCGTCCCCACCAGAAACTCCTTCAGCATATTGTCCTCTTCTTCCATCATGGAAAAAGCCATATTAAAAAATTCAGGAAGAATGATAAAATTAACTGCAATGTCTTCTTTTCCCGCCGGCAGTATCTCCTGCACTGCGTTCTGGTTGAGGAACAGCAGGTCTCCCTGCTCAAGAACCACCCGGTTTCCATCCACAATATGCGTGGTAGTCCCCTGGCACATATAGATCACTTCCACATAATTATGTCTGTGTTTTGGAAAATTTACAAAACGGGTGTGCGGCCTGACCTGGATCAGCTTCCCCTTTTTCAAAAGCTTCTCACAGTCCACGATCAGTTCCTTCTTCTCCGTATAAAGGTGCTGGTCGATTCCCTCTCTTCCGTCCAATATCATCTGTTCTTCTTCCGTGATCACAGACAATTCTCTGATCAATTCCGGATGCATGCACTCACCTTTTCCATTTCTGTACGCTGGCTTCTGTACTCTTTTTGCCGTACTCCTATTGCTGTTCTGCAATCTCTGCTGCCAGTTCCATGTATTCTGCGGCGCTCCTGCTGCTTTTCTTGTAAGCCATGATCGGCGCATTATTATCCTGTGACCACTCGATAGCGCTGTCCACACGGATATATGTATCAAAAACCTTTACCTGTTCCAGTTCCCTGAGTGTCTCCAGCGTTTGCTTAAAATAATTTTTCCTTGTATCAACCTTTGTAATCACAATGCCGCCCAGCTGCAGATCCGGGGCTATCTGCTTTACCTCTTCCAGAAATTCAAACATATTGCCGAGTCCGAAGAGCCCCCACGGTGTTGATTCCACCGGAATGATTACCCGGTCAGAAGCACAGAGTATATTCATCACCCAGCCGCCCAGTGTCGGCGGCGCATCGATCAGAATATAGTCGTACACGTCAGAGTCTCTGACAGACACCAGGCATTTTCTCAGGATATACTCTCTCTGCCACTTTGTAAACAGTTCATACTCAATGGAACTCATCAGCGTAGAAGACGGAATAAGATCCAGTCCTTCATAGGGAGAATGCACGATATAGCTGGACAGATCATCCTGCCGCCTGATCCCCTCGTACAAATTCTTTTCCCCCTGGGCAAATTCCAGGACCTGTTCCTCATCAAACAGGGAAAGTGACAGGTTCAGCTGCATATCCCCATCGATCAGCAGCACCTTCTTTCCCAGTTGGGTGAGCCCATACCCCACATTGGAACAGGTCGTGGATTTTCCGCTGCCCCCCTTGTTATTTGCAAAACATATCACTTTTGTCTTTCCCATCTTTGCGCCTCCGTATCATCGGCCCGAAACCGAATCCTGCCTCTTTCTGTAGCACAGTATATCATAGTTTACGGTTCTGTAAAACTCTGATTTCATATCCTCATAACTCATATCCTGCCTCGCCATGAGCCACATGGCCTTCGTGATGGTCGCCTCCAGGGTCATGTCATAGGTCTCCAGCAGGTCCAGATCCTGTTTCACTTTTTTCCCTACTTCATACACCATCATATCGCTGCCCTCTTTTACAACCTGTGTTGCAACAATGGCCAGCTTCCCCTGCTTCCCGCAGTCCCTCATTACTTTGTAAAATTTATCCACCAGGTACTCCGGTATGCCGCCAACGCCGAAGCTTTCGATTACGATACACCGATACCGGCCAAACAGACAGTCCAGAATCTCCGGATCTATACCGGGGATCAGCTTCAGCACATAGATACTGTCCTCCATCTCATGATAGAACTTTACCCCTCCATGATATTCCAACGGCGGTATATAACGGATCACTTCCTGTTCCCGGATCACTGCGGGATATGGAAAGTTAATGCTGGAAAAAGCATTGTAGCTCTTTGCCCGTTCCTTTTTGGCTCTGGTTCCTACGATCACTTTTCCATCAAAAACGATATTAACATCTCTCGAGCCCTCATCTGCTGCATAGATAAAACTATCCAGAAGATTGTTTCTGGCATCCGTATTTTCCTCGTCAATCGGTTTCTGCGCCCCGGTTATTACAACCGGCTTTTCGGAATTCTGGATCATGTACGACAGTGCAGCCGCAGTGTAAGCCAGCGTATCCGTTCCATGGCATATCACAAACCCGTCATAATCTTTATAATGATCTTCTACCGCCCGGCTCATCATTTTCCAGTGTGCAGGGGTTACATTGGTGCTGTCCACATTGCATACCTGATGCGTATACACTTCGCATACATCCTTTACATCCGGAATAAACCCGACCAGTTCCTCAGGCGTTATCGCAGGCGTCAGTCCGCCCTCCGTATGTTTGCACGCAATGGTGCCGCCCGTCCCCAGCATTAAAATCCGTTTCAATCCATAGCCCCCAATTCTATTACCACTCCAGCGAAGCCGGCTCGCTGCCGAAATTCTTCTCCACCAGAGTGCAGTATTCTTCATAGGCTTCCGAGCCTTCGAACTCTGCCTTCAGGGCGTCCCTGATCCCCTTGTAATACCAGCCTATCGCCGCCTTACTCTGCATACGGAACCTTTTCCAGAGTTCATCCCCCAACACCGGGTAATCCCTGTCGATGTCTCTCATGTTGGAAAGCTTATCCGCCAATCCGATCATCTTCACGGGCAGCGGAGCCATCCCAAGGTGCTGGATCGTGGCGCCCTTCCTCTCTTCCCAGCTCAGAGACTTGTCCTCGCTCTCCTGCGCCACAATAGACGCTACGCGCTCCCCGAATCTCAGTTTGAGGATCTCTTCCGTCACCTCTTTACAGTCCTCAATCGTGTCATGCAGGACTGCGGCACATATAATTTCTTCATCCGCAGTCATCGTGGCCACAATCTCCGCCACCTCCACAGGATGTACAATATAAGGTCTTCTTGTCCCTTTCCGAAATTGCCCCTCATGCGCCTTTGAGGCAAATTCTATGGCTTCATCAATCATTCAAACGGCTCCTCCTCGATGCCTTCCCGCAATCTTGCCTTTTCCTTTTTGTGGAATAAGGCATAGATACACGGTACCACAAACAGTGTTAATGCAGTTCCATATATAAGACCGCCGATCGTCACCACTGCCATCGGCTGTACCATATCTGCACCGGAACCAAAACCAATTGCCATTGTGGACAGACCCAGAATCGTCGTGAGTGCCGTCATGATAATCGGCCGCAGCCTTGTCCTTCCGGCTTCCACCAGCGCTTCCTTCTGATCCATCCCCTGGGAGATCAGCTGATTCGTATAATCAATGAACACAATACCATTATTGACAATAATTCCAGATAACATAACAAATCCGACCATAGCAATTACACTTACCGGACTTCCTGTGAGCCAGAGCCCAAGCAGCCCGCCTGTAAATGCAAGCGGAATTGTAAACATAACGATAAACGGTGACCTTAATGACTGGAACTGTGCGACCATGATCAAGTACATGAACACCACTGCCAGTGCCAGCATCTTAAGCAGTTCCACCATGGTCTCCCGGATCGTTTCATCCTCCCCCTGCATTTCTGCAGTATAACCATCCGGCAGATCATAAGACTTCATCGCCTTTTCCACACGGCTGCTCACCAATCCGATATTATCATCCTCGTCTACTTCTGCCGTTACATTGATATATCTGCTCTGAGCGCTTCTGGAAATGGACTGAAGCCCATATCCGGTCTCAAAAGATGCGATATCCTTCAACGCAATCTGCTCTGTTGACCCGTCCTGTTTTTTTACATCCAGTTTCATATCCCGGATTTCATCGCGGGTCAGCTCCTGATTCTTTTGATCCGCCACTACGATTCCGATCGAAGCCGTATCCATATCCAGCTTTGTTGTGGAGGCCGGTTCTTTCAGTTTCTTAGCCAATTCCTGATAAACCTGGGCAACGGTCAGATTATGGGAAACTGCCTTGTCCTTATCTACGATCACCCGCAGTTCTTCTGTGGTCTCCTCCATTCCGTCGGACACGTTCTTCGTTCCTTTGACCCCTTCCAGTATCCCTGCTATATCCTTTGCAATTTTCTGAAGTTTATCCAATTCCCGCCCTTTTATCTGAACGGATATCCCCGATGCACCGAGAGAACTCATATCCATATTGGACATGCTCAGGGAAAGCTCAACATTTTCTTCCCTGGCCAGCTTTTCTATGGCTTTCTGGATGGCGTTGTCTGACATGGACCGTTTTTCTTTCAGCAGTGCATAGAATTCCACCTGATTCGTCACCGTACCGCCGCTGCCCATCATGCCGCCGCTCATGACCATACCGCCCACATCACCGATATCTTTGATTTTCCGGAGCTTCTCCGTAAAACGGTCTGCAATCTCTGCCGTATCCTGCAGCGGCGTTCCGTCCGGCGTCTCGATTGACATACTGATCTCCGTGCTCTGCATTGCAGGCATGAACGCGGTTCCCCTTGAAAGAGAAAGCACACCGCTCACCACAAACAAAACAAGGGCGCCGATCAGTACGAGGGGTTTAAAGCGCAGCGCGCCCCGCAGTAACTTTTCATATATGTCTTTCAGATGTACGAAGAACCGGGATTCTTTTTGATCCGTCTTTCTCAGCAGCCCCGCGGACATCATTGGCACAAGTGTAAGCGCCACAATCAGGCTGGCGAGGAGCGAGTAAGCGATCGTCAGTCCCATGTCTACAAAAAGCTGTCTTGCAATTCCCTCCGTAAATACAATGGGCAGGAATACGCATACCGTTGTCAGCGTGGAGGCCATGATAGCCCCGGCAACCTGACGGGCTCCCTGAATGGCCGCTTCCTTTGCCGATGCATGTTCCTCATTGCGCATACGGTAAATATTTTCAATCACGACAATCGAATTGTCTACCAGCATTCCAACACCGAGCGCCAGACCGGACAGCGAAATGACGTTCATCGTCACTCCGCTGAAATACATCAGGACAATGGCCGTCAGAATACTGATCGGGATGGAGCATGCGATTACAAAAGTCGGACGGATGTCCTTTAAAAACAGCAGCAGAATCAGAATGGCCAGTACTGCCCCAAACAGCAGATTCTGCAGCACGGAGCCGATTACCATGTCTATGTAGACTCCCTGGTTCATCAGAACAACTACCTGGATGTCGTTGTTCTCTTTTTTAATCTGTTCAAAACGTTCCAGAATCCGGTCCGTCACTTCCCCTGTGGAATATCCGGTCTGCTTCTGCACCTGCAGCAGAATCCCGTTCTCTCCATTCAGTTTGGCATAGGTTTCATCTGCGTTATCTATCCGTTCTACTTCTGCAATATCGGACAATTTAATCGGATTGATCCCCTCCATGTCCACCAGAACCAGATTTTTAAGTTCTTCTATAGACTCAAACTTGTCCCCCACACGGATTAAGTAGTCGATCCCTTCTTCATTTACATAGCCGGCAGGCATATTGAAATTCTGAGCCGCCAGGACGGTCTGGATCGTCTCGGCGGTCAGCATAGATTTTACGTTTGCCGCTGCCTTTGCTTCCTCCTTGGCCGACTTGAGTTCCGCCTCTTTGTTCTTTAACTCTGCCTCGCCGACTGCCAGCTGGGCAGATGCCTCGCTCATCTGCATGGCCGCCTCCAGCTGCGCCGCGGAGAGCTGGGCCCTCGCCTGCGCCAGCGTGATGGTTCCCTCGCTAAGCTGTGCCTGTACCTGTGTCAGCATGGATTTTCCTTCCGCAAGCTCGGCCTGCTTCCGGGTGATCGTCTCCCTGCTCTGAGCCGCCTGCCCAAGTCCCTGCTCAATCGCAGCCATAGATTCATCGAAACGCTCTAAAACAGCCAGCTGTGCGGTCAGCGTCCCCTTTGCTATCAGCAGCTCCGGGGTCTCACCACTCTCTTTAATTGCCTGTTCAACCTGTTGGTATTGGGATTCTATCTCCGCTCGCTGCCCGTTCAGATCTTCCAGTTCCTGCTTCTGCTGCAGCAGCGCCTGCTCGCTGGCATCGATCTGTGCCACAGACTGCTCCAGCGCAGCCTCTGCCAGCTGGATCTCGCTGAGTTTCTCATTGACCTCCATCTGCCCCTGGGTCAGTTCCGCATCGCTCTGTGCGAGCTGCGCCTCTGCATCGGCCATCTGCCCCGCTGCCTGGCTCTTGCCTGACTCCAGCTGTGCCTTGCCGTTCTCCACCTGGGTCTTTGCCTCGTTCAGTGCGTCCGAAGCTTCATTGAACTTATTGTCCAGCTGATTCTGCACGGAGCCGTCCACGCTGCTGACCTTGTCTTCCTTTACCGTGATCCGGATGGTCTCCTCGATATCTCCGAACGCATTTACCGAGGCCACGCCCTCCAGACTCTCAATCTCAGGGAGTACCTCTTCCTCTATGATCTTCGTGCTCTCCGCCGGCTCTTTGCCGTCTACGCTGATTGCGGGAATCATGACAGGCATCATGGTCGGATTCAGCTTCATGATGATCGGGTTGCCTACCGTATCCGGCCAGTATGAACTGATCTGATCCAGACTCTCCCGCATCTCAATGGTGGCAGAATCCATATTGGCGGTCTGCTCAAACTCCAGCATGACTGTGGATGCATTTTCTCTTGATGAAGAACTGACGGTTTTGATATTGCTGATGGTTGCCATTGCCTGCTCTACCGGTTTTGTCACGGTAGTTTCCACTTCCTCCGGGCTTGCTCCTGCGTACGTAGTCATGACGACCGCGTAGGGGAGATTCATATCCGGCAGCAGGTCCACTGTCATTTTATCAAAGGATACAAACCCCAGAATTAATATCAGTACCACGGCTACTACAACGGTGTACGGTTTCTTCACACTGAACTTGGATAACATATGTCTACCTCTTTCTCTTTTTCGCTTTATGCTTCACCCGGTTCGCCTGAGAATCGAAGTGGAGGAAGGATCTGTTAAATCCCATTTATATAGAAATCATATCATATGAGCAACCCAATCACAACCAGAAAATGCGGGAGTTTTATAGGTAGAGAACGCAGTACCGTGTCCCAAAACATCAAGGGGCAGGACAGCGGATTTTGCCGGGCTAAAGATTATTTCTTACTGTACAGACTGTGCCGTGCACGCCTGCAGGGTGTGAACAGTAACGATTATTTTTTGTTTGTGGAATGGATTCTGTGAATGGTTGTGGTGTACTTTTTGTGGTACATAGAGTATAATAGCAGGAGAATTATTGAAGTGAGGTTTTTTATGGGACGGAAGTGTGTTCTTATTACGGGGGCGTCCAGAGGGATTGGACGGGCCTGTGCCGCCGCTTTTGGGCGGCTGGGGTATTATGTTTTTGTGAATAGCAGGCATCCCGATGATCTGGCAGGTGTGTGTGGCGAGATTCGTTCGGCAGGGGGAATCTGCCGGGCTGTTCCCGGGGATGTGGGATCCGCATTGGATGTCCGGCGTATCTTTCAGGAGATTGAGGCGGAGGTTCCCGGGCTGGATGTATTAGTGAATAATGCGGGGACTGCATTTATCGGGCTGCTGACGGATATGACGGATTCGGACTGGGACAGGATTCTGCAGACAAATCTGTCTTCGGTGTTTTACTGTTCTCGTGCAGCGGTTCCATATATGGTGTCCCAGAAAGCAGGGAAGATTCTTAATATTTCCTCTATGTGGGGCATTTCCGGGGCTTCCTGTGAGGCGGCCTACTCGGCTTCCAAGGCAGGGGTAAACGGACTGACCAAGGCGCTGGCGAAGGAGCTGGCTCCAAGTAATATTCAGGTCAATGCGATTGCCTGCGGTGTGATCGACACCATAATGAACGCCCAGCTTTCCGAGGAAGAGAGGCAGCTGCTGATGGAAGAGGTTCCGGCGGGACGGTTTGGGACTCCGGAGGAAGTGGCTGAACTGGTTCTTTGCCTGGCGCAGGGACATGCATATCTGACTGGCCAGGTAATTGGGCTGGATGGTGGATTTTTGTAAAAGGTAATGAAATTATGATGTGTTTATGCTAAATAGGTTAAATTAAGATAGATAAAAGGAGTTGTTTTATGTTAAAGGTAAAAGGAATTGAGAATATACCAATGGACTGTTCTATGACAGAGTTTGTGGGCAAGACGGTCCTGGATACGATTGGGCTTGTAATTCCAGGTGTAACCCCCGCTTTGCTGGAGCAGATGCAGCTGCCCAAACCTTACCGCAGCCTTGGGCTGCTCAGCTCCCGGACTGGTGCGGCGGGACAAATTAATGCCGTAGATGAAGCAGTGAAATCAACCAACACGGAAGTCGTATCCATTGAGCTGCCCCGGGACACAAAAGGCTGGGGCGGCCATGGTAACTACATCATCCTTGGCGGAAACAATGTTTCCGATGTCCGCAGAGCCGTTGAGATTGCCGTGGAATATACAACAAAATATGCGGGAGAACTCTACATCAGCGATGCCGGACACCTGGAGTTTACCTATTCCGCAAATGCAGACCAGGCGCTGAATATGGCCTTCGGCGCTCCCATTGGAAAACCTTTTGGTTTCTTCTGTGGGTCGCCGGCTGCGATTGGCCTTGTGATGGCTGATCTGGCCGTCAAGTCCTCCCCTGTTGAGATCATCAGATACATGACTCCTGACAGAGGAACCAGCCATTCGAATGAAGTTATCGTGGCTGTGACCGGCGATGCAAGCGCTGTTAAGAATTCGGTACTGACTGCCCGCGAGGCCGGACTGCAGCTGCTGGTATCTATGGGAAGTTATCCGGAGACCCCCTCCGCCCCCTACTTGTTTTAAAATGAAATATCCGCCTAATTGGCAGACTTATTCTCCGGCATTTCTGACAGAAGAGCCGGAGATTTCATTTTTTTCAACTGTCTGTAGGCAAATACAATTGCTATGACAGCCGCCGCGGCATCTGCTATCGGTCCCGCATACATCACTCCGTCTATCCCCAGGAATAAAGGGAATATCAGGATCAGCGGAAGCAGAAAGAGAACCTGTCTGGTCAGTGACATGACAATTCCTAATTTTGCTTTGCCGATAGAGGTAAAGAATCCGGAAGACATAGGCTGTATGCCGTTTGCAAAAGTCATGAACATGAAGATCTCCAGGTATCTGTCTGCAAAATGGAAGTACCGCTCACTGCCGCTCCCAAAAATACTGACTATCTGGCGTGGGAATATCTGAAAACTCAAAAAGAATAATGTGGCGATTGTGGTGCATAAAATGGCTGCTTTTTTGTATGTACTCCTGACTCTCTCATAGTTTCCGGCTCCATAATTGAATCCCCAGATCGGCTGGCAGCCCTGAGAGATTCCGATACAGATTGCCAGAAACACACTGTTCACTTTCGAAATTACCCCTACGCAGGCCAGCGGGATGTCGCTTCCATATGAGGAGGCAGCTCCATAATAGCGGAGAGTATTATTCATGGCAATCTGTACGACAGTCATAGCAAGCTGGTTGATACAGGATGCCATTCCCAGGGCTGCAACCGCCTTTAGATAGACCGCCCTCGGGCGCAGAGCGGAGACTTTCATATCCATTTTCTTATACTTCACAAAATAAAGGATAACAAGAAGCCCGGAAACTACCTGACCAATCACTGTAGCGGCAGCAGCACCTTTAATCCCCCAGTGGAACACAAAGATAAAGAGGGGATCCAGGATTGTATTCAGGATTGCTCCTGTCAACATACTCACCATTGAATAGGTGGGGCTTCTATCCGCCCGGATCAAATGATTTCCACCAGTTGTTAATATAAAAAAGGGAATTCCAATTGCTGTTATCCCTGTATAGTCCACGGCATAGGGCAGGACTTCGCTTGTCGCTCCGAAAGCATGCAGCAGATGCTCTAAAAACAGGAGAACAATAGCGGCGATTACCACGCCGCTAATAACAAGTGTGGACAGGCCAGTGCCTGCAATTTCACTCGCTCTTTTCTCTTTTCCAGCTCCCATTTCCAGATTATAGTTCGAAGCGCTTCCTATTCCCAGCAGAAGCGCTGTCGCCGTCGCAATTGTTGTAACAGGAAATGCGATATTTGTTGCGGCATTTCCCAGCATACCGACTCCCTGGCCGATAAATATTTGATCTACTATATTATATAGTGCACTTACCAGCATACTGATGACTGCCGGTACGGCAAACTTTCCAATCAGTCTGCCAATAGGTTCTGTACCCAGCGGATTTTGATTTTTGTCCGCGGCGCTCTTCTCATATTTTTCCATAAATCTCCTTTGTAACGTAGGCCTTTACCGAAATCCCCTCCGCCACATATTCTTCCTCCAGAAGCTGGCCATGCCTTCGGATCAGCTGTATTTTCCCGGCTTCCTCAAAAGGATACATTTTTTCGATATAAATTTGGCCGCTGCGTATGATTTCTAAAAGTGCTGTTTTCAGTTCCTCAAGCCCCTGCCCGGTCTTTGCGGATGTCCTGATCGAATACTGTGCCTGGAAATCCCTGAAACTGCCTGCTTCCTCCAATTTGTCCTGCTTGTTAAACAGTGTGATCACCGGTTTGCCTTCCACGCCCAGCTGGCGCAGCGTCTCATATACCACGTACATCTGGCTGTCCATCTGTGGATTGGAGGCATCCACTACATGTATGATAATGTCTGCATATTTTGCTTCCTCAAGCGTGCTCTTAAACGCCTCTATCAAATGGTGGGGCAGCTTCCGGATAAAACCAACCGTATCCGTCAGCAGAATCTCCTGCTTTCCCTCCAGCTCCAGTACACGCGTTGTCGTGTCCAGTGTCGAGAAAAGCATTGCATCCGCCAGGATTCCGGCCCCAGTCAGCGCATTTTCTATACTGCTCTTTCCGGCGGATGTATAGCCCACCAGAGCGGCGATCTTCTTCTGTGACGCCTTCCGCTGGGTGCGTATCAATTCTCTGTGCTGTTCCACTTCACAGAGCTCTTTCTTAAGCCGGCTGATCCGTTCCCGAATCAGTCGCCTGTCCATCTCCAGCTTCTTTTCTCCGGGGCCGCGTGTTCCAATCCCCCCGCCAAGCCGTGACAGGGAATCTCTGAGGCCAACCAGACGCGCAGCCCGATATTTCAGCTGCGCCAGCTCCACCTGGATCTTCCCCTCGCTGCTGACCGCCCTGGCTGCAAAGATATCCAAGATAAGAAGCGTCCGGTCAATCACCTTGCACTCCAGCTCCCGTTCCAAATTGTGGAGCTGCACGGACGTGAGTTCGTCATCACATACGATACCGGTTGCTTCGGTCTCCCACAGAACTTCTTTCAATTCCAGAAGCTTTCCCTTCCCCACATATGTGACCGGATGCACTGCCTCGCGTTTTTGGATCACACGCCCGGCCACTTCCGCCCCCGCGGTCTTCGCCAGTTCTGCCAGTTCATCCAGCGATTCCTCCGTCCGCTCATTCTCATAGAGCTGAATGCCTACAAGAATCATGGATTCCTTTTGTTCCTCAATTTCATATAACGCCATATTGTAATCCCATCAAAGGGGTCTGACCCCTTTGCCCTTCATTTTCAGAATATTCTCAAGTTTTAAAGATCTGTTTGTCCAGATCCGCTATTGTAATCTGCCGCAGACGCCTGCGGCACTGCTGGTCTAAGTCTTTATACAAATCTTCCATGACACCCGCCATGCCGGAAGCTATCAGACATTTCATCTCCGAGCTGCCGCTCTTCCATCCTGATGTTACAAAGGAAAATTCCAGCGCATCTGCGATTGTACAAAGGTCTGTTTCCTCACTATTTTTCACAAAAAGGTATCCACCGTCTATTCCTTCTTTTGTCTCCACCAGTCCGGATTTTTTTAGTTTTACCATAATCTTTCGTATCCTTGCGGCATTCGTACAAATATTTTCTGCCAGCCCTTCACTCGAATATACAGTTCCTTTATGATTTAAAAAAACAAGTGCATGCACTGCGATAGAAAATTCACTGGTCATCTCTCTCTCCTGTTTCACTGATAATTTCTGCTGATTTTCATATTATAAATCTTTTCCCTGGATATTTCACCTGTTTTATGCACTATGATATGAATTTATTTCAGCCTGATGAGAAAGACAGGAATCGGCGGGTCATTCTGCCTGTTGTAAAACTGATGAACGATTACAAGCCACTTTCTTGGATCCACGCCTTTCAGGTAATCGAGAACGGCTTCTTTCTCCTCATATCCCGAATCCTTCCCGCTGTATATGCAGAGGCTCATCACGCCCTCTGCCTTCAGAAGCTTCATTCCCTCCTCGACTGCAAGTATGCTTGTCTCTGCTTTTGTGGAGATCCGGTGATCCCCGCCAGGAAGATATCCCAAATTAAAAACGATGGCAGATACGTCTTCTTTCACGTAATCTCCCATCTTTTCATGTCCGTCCCGGATCAGGCAGGCCCTGGATCCCAATCCCAGCCTTTCCAGTCTCTCTGCTGTATGTGCCAATGCCTCCTGCTGGATATCAAACGCATACACCTTTCCTGTGCTTCCTGCCAGCCGGCACAGAAACTCTGTGTCGTTCCCATTCCCGGCCGTAGCATCGACACAGACATCTCCCGGTTCAATATACATCTCCAGAAACCGATGACAGTACTCCGTTATCTGATAACTATATTTCATACCCTTCTCCTATTGTTCATGTTCTCTATCTGGTGCTGAGAAAAGCTGCCTCTTTCTGTGCATCCTGGTCATCAGGATACTCGCTGACATACTCCTGTATTTTAATCTTCGCATTCTCCCAGTCATGTAACTTTTCATAACATACGACTTCATTAAACTTCATTTCCCGGATCACCTCTGCATCGTCCGTCTCTTGCGCCCCCGCTGTATCCCCAGCCAACTTAATTCCCTCACCAAATGCGTCCAATGCCCCCTGCGGGTCATTCAAATGCATAGAACAGACTCCTATAAAATTATAAAGAACCGCTGTTGCTTTTCCGTCATGATCCAATACCTTCTGAAATGCATCCCTGGCCTTCTCATAATCCTGAAGCTCATAACGTGCCATCCCGAGTCCACGGTAGGCTTCAGCCACATCTATCTTTTCCGCTTCTTCCTTCTTTGAAGAACCGGCTGCCTGCTCAGATAAACGGATCGCCTTCTCAAAAGAACCGGCTGCCTCCTCATACTGATGTTCCTGCAAATGCGCGGTACCCTCGGACACATAGTCCATTCCGCCGCTGCACCCTGTCAGCAGAAAAACAGCCAGCACAGCGTATATTATAACTTTTCTCATATATGCTCCTTTTATTCCGGATATTTTAATACCCAGAATGAATTCAATATATTAATCAACATCACAGCCATATCCGCAATAATGGCATTCTGCATCGTCACATAGCCAAGCGCCGCCAAAAATAAGAGAATAACCTTCATGCCTATGGCAAACACCAAATTTTGTTTTACTGCGCGGATCGTGCCCTTTGAAATCTTAATCGCATTCACAATCCTAGAGGGTTCATCTTCCATAAGGATAATATCTGCAGCCTCCAATGCGGCATCCGCTCCCAAACCGCCCATGGCAATCCCGATATCTGCCAGCGCCAGCCCTGGTGCATCGTTAATACCATCGCCGACAAATGCGAGTTTTTCCGATTCCATCTGGCTTTCCATAAACTCTTTCACCTGCTCTACCTTATCTTCCGGCATCAGGTTCGCATAAACATACTCAATCCCCAGTTGTTTTGCTGCATCATCCGCCACTCTCTGGTTATCTCCGGTGAGCATGACTGACTCAATCTGGTGTTTCTGCAGCCAGCGGATCGTCCATTTTGCATCCGGACGGATCACATCTGCAATCAGAATATATCCTTCATATTCCCCATCCACAGCCACATGCACTGCTGTGCCGATCTCCTGTACCGGCTGATAGAAGAAGCCCCGCTGGTTCATAAACTTGGAACTCCCAATGTATACCTGCCTGCCGTCAATCTGTGCACAGACGCCAAAGCCGGAGGACTCCTGGATAGACTCCACCCTGCTGCTGTCGATCGACTTGCCGTAGGCAGCTCTCAGAGACACCGCAATCGGATGGTTGGAATAGGACTCCCCGTAGGCAGTAATTTCCAATAGGTCAGCGTCCTCCATATGCTTCGGACAGATAGCCTTCACATGGAAAATACCTTCCGTCAGCGTACCAGTCTTATCAAAAACAAACGTCTCTGTTTTCGAAAGCGCCTCCAGATAGTTGCTCCCTTTGATCAGCACTCCCTGACGGGATGCTGCACCGATTCCTCCGAGAAATGCAAGAGGTACCGAGACAAGCAGGCCGCATGGACATGCCGCTATCAAAAAAATAAGTCCCCGGTAAAGCCAGGTCTCCTGATCCGCTCCCTGCAGCATCAAGGGCGGAAGAATCATAACAAGTACACCGATCAGCGTAACCACCGGCGTATAAAAACGGGAAAATTTGTCTGCAAAACTTTCACTCTGTGCCTTATTATTGTTGGCATTCTCCACCAGTTCCAGAATCCTGGATGCAGTAGAATCTTCATATACCTTGGACACTCTGGCCTCCAACACGCCGCTGATGTTAATGCTGCCACTGTAAAGCCGGTCCCCGATCTTCACTTCTCTTGGCTCCGACTCCCCCGTAAGGGCTTTTGTATCCACCATGCTCATTCCCTGCGTGATAACCGCATCCACCGGGATCCGTTCTCCCGGCTTAATTACAATAATTTGCCTGAGCCGCAGTTCCCGGGGATGTACCTTTTCCTCTTTGCCACGTATCTTACGGTTCGCATATTCCGGACGTATATCCATAAACTTCGCAATAGACTTCTTTGTTGCGGACAGAGAAATGACTTCTATTGTCCTGCCAAACTGGAAGAACAGGATTGCGCCGACTGCTTCCGTATGTTTGCCGATTGCTAAAGCGCCGACAGTCGCAAGGATCATCAGCAGATTCTCATCAAAAATATGTAATCTTTTTACGTTCTTCAATATGTCCCAGAATATTCCCAGTGACATAACCAGATATGGGAGCAGGAACAAAAGCAATTCTGTCCTCCCCGTCATATCCCAGTGCCTGACCGAAAACAATGCATTGATGTATAATAGCAGGCCGATTCCGATTTCAATGCATTTCTTTCTAACTTCCCTTGCCATCTTGGCCCCCTTATTTTCCTTTCTCCATGATTCTATTCTCTGATATGTTCCAATCCCTGGTTCATAATAGTCTTGATATGACCGTCAGCAAGAGAATAGAACACCGTCTTCCCTTCCCTGCGGTTCGTAACCAGCTTCATCTGCTTCAATACCCTGAGCTGGTGTGAGATCGCTGACTGCGTCATACTCAGTGACTGTGCAAGATCGCACACACACATCTCTGACTGCCACAGCATACATAAAATTTTAATCCTGGTAGAGTCTCCAAACACTTTAAAAAAATCTGCCAGATCCTGAAGCTCCTCCGGTCCCGGCATGTTCTCCTGGACCTTCTTTACAATATCTTCGTGTACATGCATGAAATCACAATGTTCCACTTCCATTTTTCCCATATACCGAATCTCCCTTCATGTGAACAACCGTTCAGATATTATTATACGAAAAATACGCTGCCGGGTCAAGCAATGCAGGCCCGTCTGTCCTTTATATCATTCCCATTTTTCTGGATACTTATAAAAAAGAAACGCATACTCAACGGTCTGCGTTTCTTTCTTAAGTTTTATTATTTATTTCCCGGAACGTTCGTGTTACAGCTTCTTATAAAGCACTCTCACAGAATTCAAAATGCAGAGCACCGCCACTCCCGTATCCGCAAAAACTGCCATCCACATGTTGGCGAGGCCTGCAAGGCCCAGTATCATAACCAGGATTTTGATAGCCAGGGCAAACACTACGTTCTGCCGCGCTATGGATCCTGTTGTCCTTGCAATCTGGAGTGACTGGGGAATTGCCTCCATAGATGAAGTCATAAATACCACATCCGCCGCCTCTATGGCCGCATCTGCCCCGCTTCCCATCGCGGCGCCTACGTCAGCCCCCGCAAGAACCGGTGCATCATTAATCCCGTCACCAACAAACATTACGCTGCCATGGGCCTCGCGAATACGCTTCAATTCTTCCACCTTATTCTCAGGAAGCAGTTTTGCATGGATTTCATCGATTCCGGTCTCTCTCCCCACCGTCTCGGCGCTCTTTCTGGCGTCTCCCGTCAACATAGCGGTAAGAATTCCCATCCGTTTCATAGCAGCCACCGCCGGTTTCGCGTCTGTCTTGATCGTATCCGCAATCACAAGTTGCCCTGCATACACTCCATTCAGCGCCAGCAGTACTTCCGTACCGTATGAGGCATCTGAATACTGGCCTAACTCCACGTCATATGCTTCCAGCAATTTTCTATTGCCGCATAGTACAATTCCTTCGTCCAACTGCGCCCTTACCCCTTTCCCAGAAATCTCTTCCACGGATAAAGGGTGCTGCAGGCCGATTGTTTTCTCCTCAGCCGCAGTTACGATACTCACAGCAATCGGATGTGTGGATGTCATCTCGCAGCTGCCCGCAAGAGCCAGCAGCCTTTCTTCGTCAAATCCGGCCGCCGGCACCACATTCTGAAGGACAAAGTTTCCTTCCGTAATGGTTCCGGTTTTATCCATAACAATGGACTTTACACCCTGCAGAGCCTCAATGGCGACCCCGCCCTTAAAAAGAATGCCTTTTTTGGAACCTGCACCGATTCCAGAGAAGAATGCCAGCGGTACGCTAAGTACAAGTGCACAGGGACAGCTAATCACAAGAAATGTAAGCGCTGTATATACCCAGTAGTTCCAGTCCCCTGTTATCAGGGAAGGAATCACTGCCGTTGCGATTGCAAGAGCCACTACGAAAGGAGTATACACTCTTGAGAACCTGGTAATAAACCGGTCAATCTTCGGTTTGCTTGCCGCCGCATTTTCCACAGAATCCAGAATTCTGGTGACCATGGAATCCTCCAAAATCTTATCAGCACGTATTTTCAAGAGCCCCGATGTATTTACACACCCCGATGTAACCGCATCCCCGGCCTTGGCTGCGACAGGGACGGGCTCTCCTGTCACCGGTGACGTATCAATCCGGCTTTCCCCCTCTACGATGGTGCCATCCAGAGGAATCCTGTCACCGGGCCGCACCAGAAGGATATCACCTATGCACGCTTCCTCCGCAGGAATCACCAGAATCTCTTTCCCAGCCACCTTGTTGACTACTTCCGGCCGCATGTCAACTGCATCCATAATCTGGCTGCGGCTTCTGGAGACTGCGATTTCCTCAAACAGTTCCCCCACGCGGTAGAAAAGCATAACTCCGACAGCCTCCGGGTATTCGCTAATCAGAAATGCCCCCAGCGTCGCAATGCTCATAAGGAAATTTTCATCAAACACATGGCCTTTGCCCAGGTTTTTTGCTGCAGTAAACAGCACAGCCCTTCCCAGTACGAGATACCCGGCTAGAAACAGGATCAACGAGAGATTTCCACTTACCGTTTCTGTCAGTATCCCTCCTGCCATAAAAACAGCTCCAATGCCGATCTCCCAGAAATCCTTCTTATTCTCACTGAATTTCCCCTTAGATGCGGTTTGCTGCCGGGTCGGTTTTCTATCTCTTTTCAAGACAGTAACTTCATTCTCTATGGAAGAACAGATTTCCTGAAATACCGGAAGCAGTTCCTCCTCCGTATTGGTAACCACCTGCAGCTGCTTTGTTGCAAAAATAATGTTTGCAAAATCAACCTGAGGCAGCTCCTGTATTTTCCGTTCTATTTTAGCTGCACAATTTGCACATCCCAGGTTTTCCAGAATATACACCTGCTTCTCTGCATGATCAAAAGTATGATCTGCCTCTTTGTGCTCCTCATGATGATGCTCGTGTCCACAGCCGCATGCATCTTCGTGATGGTGATCGTGTCCGCAGCCGCATGCATCCTCGTGATGGTGATCGTGACCACATCCACATGATTCTTCATGGTGGTGATGATCATTTTTATGTCTTTTTTCTGTCAATACTTCTTTTGCCATATCCTTTCCCTCCATATATAACATATGAATAACTGTTCATATGTTCATATAATCACAATGTAAGGGATTTGTCAAGGTATTTTTCTATTATTCGACTGTCAAACTCCCGTTTATGACCTACCTCTTCTATTGAAAAAGGCAGATATCATTTAACTTTTATTGCTATTTTATAGAGTGTGTCTTATAATTATTTTAGTAGATTTGGCAATGATTTCAGACAATGTAGGGGGTGGTTCTATTGGATGTTATTATTTTAGACCTTATACTGCTTTTATTAGTATTGATCCCTATCTTATATTTCACAATTAAAATGGCTGTAAAACATGCTATCGAAGAAATTCTTGTGTCTAAAGAAAAATTTAAGGAGAATACAGATAAATAAACACA
>OLSM01001002.1_pt1 | contig 23221 bp, 20 predicted proteins | sample 1672721 | NCBI WGS metagenome assembly OLSM01 (sample SAMEA3136717, study PRJEB25190) | human gut metagenome
CAAGACCCAGGCCGAAGTCGCGGGCGAGACCATAGCCGCAGACGATGCGGCGACCGGCGGCGCCATGCAGACCACCGATCCCGCCAAGGCCGTCTGGCCCGTGGTGGAGGAAGTGGAAGTGGGCTCGGCCGGCGAGGGAGTGGTCGCTTTCGTGGCGGAGCCCATCCCCGCCGATAAGATCGTCGCTACCCACGACGTGGACGTCGTCGTCTGCGGCCTGGGACCGGCCGGCGACGCTGCCGCCCTGGCCTGCGCTGAGCAGGGCCTGAAAACCGTGGCCGTGGAGAAGCAGAACCGCGGCAACTACAACTCGGCCACCATCGGCGGTACCAATTCCGAGCTGCACAAGTTCTGGGGCATGGAGTACGACACCACCGAGTGGATGTCAGACGCCATGATCGGCTGCTCGTTCCAGGCGGACATGACGCTGTACCAGCACTACCTCGAGAAGAACGGCGAAGCCGTGAACTGGTACATCAGCCACTTCGACAACCAAGACTTCAACGACTACCCCCTCACCTTCGCCGCCGGCGACTTCCCCGACTTCCGCGAGCAGTACGACCCCACGGCGCTCAGCCGCTCGTGGAACACGTCGCTGAACCTCCCCTATCCTCCCGGCGAGCTGGCCGACATTCTCGCTGGCATCCTCACCGAGGCCGGCGTCGAGATCCGCTACGAGACCCCGGCCTGCCAGTTGGTGACCGACGAGGCGGGCTCCGTGACCGGCGTCATCGTGAAGAGCGCCGACGGCTATGAGCAGTACAACTGCGCCAAGGGCGTCGTGCTCGCCACCGGCGGCTACGAGTTCAACCAGCAGATGCTGAAAGAGCGCTGCCGCCCCCGTGGCGTGCCGGGCCGCTGGCTCACTGGCGCCTTCGGCAACACCGGCGACGGCCTTCAGATGGGCGTGGCCGTCGGCGCTGCCGAGGATGAGTTCCCGCAGTCCATCATGCTCGATCCCGAGCAGCTCATGCCCTTCGTGCGAGTGAACAAACTCGGTAAGAGGTTCACTCCCGAGTACGACCCCTACGGCCAGCTGGCCATGGCCATCCAGTACCAGCCCGGCACCTACGACTTCTACATCGTCGACAGCGCCCTGGATACCAAGATCGACAAGATTTGGACGCCAAGCTCCTCGTGCTACGGCCCCAAAGAGAACTGGATCGCCGCCGCCCAGAGCGAAAACGCCTTCAAGGCCGATACCCTGGAAGAGCTGGCCGAGCTCATGGGAGTGCCCGTCGACGCCTTCGTGGAGACCATCAACCACTGGAACGAGATGTGCGCCGCCGGCGCCGATACCGACTTCGACATGCCCGGCACCATGATGATGACCATCGACCAGCCGCCCTTCTACGCCACCAAGGAGTACGCCGACGGCCTGTGCACCACCGGCGGCCTCATCGTCGACACCGAGTGCCGCGTGCTCACCAAGGATCGCCAGCCCATCCCGGGCCTGTTCGCGGCGGGCATCACATCCGGCGGCATGTTCTACAACACTTACCCGCACAACTTGAACTGCCTCTCGCACACGCGCAACTGCCTGATGGGCTACACTATCGGCCAGGTGCTCGGCGGCAAGGAGTAGCTCCTCATCCCCACTTATTCCGATAGGGCGCCTTCCCTCCCCGCGCCCTGCACGCGAACGGGCGGCCGCCAAGCGCGCCGCCCGTTTCGTTGTCGTCCTTCTACCCGCGCACCGCGTCCGAGGGCACGATGGTCATCGATTGGAAGCGGTCGGCCATGTAGGTGTCGCCGAACTCGTGGTCGTAGAACTGCTGGATGGGCGTGTCGATGGGGTCGTGGGACAGGCGCATGTACCAGCAGTCGAGCGCCTGCAGGGTCATGACGGCGTCCACCAGCATGAAGCAGGCGGCCACGGTGGTAAGCATATAGCGCCAGTTCCACGGAATGAAATTCACGAGCCGCAGCATGAACGGCAACAGCAGCTTTATCCATACCACGCCGAGCAGCCCCCAGCAGGCCATGAACGGCAGGCACGTGCGGCCGCCGAACAGCGATCCGGGCATATTGGAGTAATCCCAGGCCACCGCTCCGAACGCGTACTGCATGAACAGGCTCACGAACGCCTCGAAGGCACCGCCGATGACCGCCGCCACCAGAAAGATGACGAGCCAATTGCTTTTGTGAAAGCGGTTGAGGAAGATGGTCATAAGTACCGCGCCGCAGCCATAGATAGGCGAGAACGGGCCGAACAGCAGGCCCGCGCGGTCCTGCCACTGGCCCGGCACCACGAACAGAAAGTGGACGATCTCCTCCATGAGCAGCCCCAGCACGCTGGCCACAACGAAGATCCAGAACAGGTTGAAGAAGTTCAGCGTGATGTAGCCCTTGCCCGAGGGGTCGCGACCGAGCGTCCCGGCCTCCCCCTCCGCGTGCTCCTCGGCCTCGCGGGCCTTGCGATGGGCGCGGCGTTCTTCGAGCAGCGAGGGGTCGAGGTAGCTCTGCAGCGCCACCGTGACCGCGAAACCGACGCCGTAGGGAATAAGCTCGTAGCCAATGCCGGCCAGCATGATGGAGCACAGAGCCCCGGTCAGAAGAAGCACGTACAGCCCGTAGGAGAGCAGCGCTGCCCAGCGCCGCTGGTTGCGGATGAGGCGCACGCCGAACACAATGAGCGTGACGGCGAGGGCCACCAGCACGGCCAGATTCACGAAGGTCACCACGATGGTGGAGATGCCCTCCCCGCGCATAGCCCCAGAGTCGAACATGGTCACGGCCTGATAAATGGTCTTCGCGATGACCGGCAGCGCGACGCCCGAGCCGATAATGAGCAGCACGCCGAACACGCGCAGCACCACCGGCAGGCGCTTCTTGTCGGCGGGGCTGGTGAATTCGGCAGCGATAGTGGCCGCGGTCTCATCAAGGGCGTGCTTTTTCTCGGCTAGAGCCTCCTTAGCGTCATCGACAATGACGCTCGGGTGCTCCACGGCGCGCACGACATCGCGGGCCTCGTCGGCGGCGTGGGCGAGCTTTTCCTCGGCCGCATGCACGATGCGCTCGGGGTGGCGCGCGTCGTCTAAGGCCTCGCGGATCTCTTCTTTGTCGCGAGCAACGTCGGCCACCAGCTCGGCATGATCGTTATGTAGCTGGTCGTGCCACTCGCGATGAGTTTCAGCCACGTCGGCCTTCTCGAATTCCACGGCCTTCTCAAGGTCGTCCCGCAGGTCGGCCTCGGCCTTGTGCGCGGCCTCTTCCAGGTGATCTACATGGCGTTTTTCATCTCCCATGGCCGGCCTCCTTTTCCCTGAACGCGTGTCTCGGCATCCAGTGTAAAGGGGCGCTCTGTGAAACCATGACCAACTGACGCAACGTCTGCCAACCCGATAAGCCCTCGTTATGCAGCGGTTACGGGAAACAAGCGGCCGGCGGCCTACCCCCAGCAGGCGATGAACATCGCAATGCCCACGAACACGACGGCCAGCCCCATAACGGCCATAATGTCGCTCAACTTGTGCACGTCAGCCTCCTCGCGCTCATTCTGCTCCGACCCTCTATCTACTAGACGTTTGAGAAGCCCGTTTTGTTGCACGCCCCACCCACCTTCCACAAAAGCAGCACGAACCAGAGAGCGCCTCAACCGCGAAAAAGGGCTACAAAGAAACGCGCAGGACAAGAACGTCGAGCAGGCGCCTCGCCAATCTAGCGCCCGAGGATCCCGTCGGTGTAGGCGTTGCGCGGGTGCACTTGGGCGGCATCGCGAGCGTTCGCCAGCTTCAGGGCGATAACGCGCCACGGGCTGCAATCGAGATACGCAACTTCCATGGCCGAAAGATCGGCATTATCGATGCCGTCCTGCTCGGCGAAGCTGTTACGGTAAATGACGAAGGCGTAGCGGATTACGCGCGTCTCACCCGGCATCAGCGTGTCATACCCGCCGGCAAGACCCACTATGAAGTCATCGCCACCAAGAGGATACAGCGCTGCTTGAGCATAATTGTCTGGAAGCATCCCGGCATCCATCATCGCATTATCGCCCGTGAAGGCGGCACACCGCAGCACAGGGTTCGGCGGTGCCGCGGGTTCGGTGCCGAGATTGCCAACCTCTACATCGACCACCACCATGCGAACGTCCTCGTCGGCGAACAGCATTCCCGAACCTGCCGAGAGGTTCGTCTCGACGTACAGCGGATACCATTCCGTAAACGCCGCCGGAGACACCATGGCGCAATCGACGACGCGGGCCGAGAACGGGGCGATCTCCTCATCCCAGCTCTCGCTTTCCATCGAGGCCTTTCTCTCGGCATCGGTCATGGAATCCCAGTCCTCCTGCAGGTAGGGGCTTGCCTCAAGGTCGTATTTCATTCCCCAGTCCAAGTCATCCAGCACGACGGTCTCGCCAAAAGGCACTTCCACAATCTCCTCGGCCTTCCAATGGGGAGCGTAGCCCGAGGACATCCCCGTCGGCGTCTCCTGGGTTAAGGTAGCGCGCGCGGGCTGGGCGATGAAATGCGGCACCATCCAGCCGAGAGCCGCCAGAAGCACCCCTATGACCGCGACGCCGACAACAACGCGAATCGCCCGGTTCGGCTCTGACGCCTTCAAGCTCGTCTCTTCGGCCATAGCTCGCTCCTTTTCGCTCGATTACCGAGTCCAAACTAGCACGGGATCAGGCCAAAGGGCAATGGTGAGGTTTTTCACCCTAGGGCAAGCGCCTGCAATAAGATAAAGTGAGAGGCATCCAATCGGAAAAGGAGCCGAACCCGTGATTCCCTTCGCCAGCTTCATTATCGTCTTTTCCGCCCTAATCGGCGTAGGCGCGGCCTGCGCGGCCGTTGGGCAAGCTTGCTTTCGCCGACGCAGCGACGATGTGAGCACACGGCTGGCGGTACTGTGGTCGGTCGCGAGCATCGGGCTCTCCATTGTCGTGCCGGCACTGGATGGATTTCAGGCATCCAAAACGGCCGCGATCGCCTCAGCGGCGCTGCTGGCAGCAACCGCACTGGCCTCCTTTTTCCTAAGTCGTTACTGGCGCGAAGCCGCCATGAAGCGCGAAGCAGAGCGTTTGCAACTGGCGAAAAGCGGCTACGCTGACTCGCAGCTGGCCGACCCGGAGGTGCCGCAAGAGCCTGATATCGAAGCCCTCTGCGCCAAGGCCGCCCGCACCTACGACCTCACCCGCCGCGAAGAGGATGTGCTGCGCCTCCTCGTTGAAGGGCGCACGGCACCGCAAATCGCCGAGGAGCTCGTCGTCTCTCCCAACACCGTGAAAACCCACGTGCGCAACCTCTATCGAAAGCTCGGCATCAACCGCCGCGCCGACCTCGCCTGCCGCCTCGAGAGCTAAGAAGCGATTCTTACTAGGGACAGCACGCGCTGGTATTGTTCAATTCCTGACTTTGTGGAAGCCGCGCTGTGATGTTTGTGCTATCTTGATAGCAACGCTCTTTCTTGCAGCATGTTTCGCGCGGTTCTCGCCTATTTGCTGAGCGTCTTCTATCCATTTTTACGTAGGAAGGAGACTTGAGCATGTCTGAAGCAGCTAGCACATCGAACATCGTCCTTTTCGAATCCTCCGATGGGGAGGTGAGATTAGATGTCGCGGTTGACGTCGGAAAGGACGAGATCTGGCTCAACCGCTCTCAGATGTCTCTCCTGTTCGATCGCGATGTCAAAACCATTGGCAAGCATATCGCCAACGCGCTTAAGGAGGAATTGGAGAACTCACCGAAACCAACTGTCGCAAAATTTGCGACAGTTCAAAAAGAGGGGAATCGCGAGGTAGGGCGGCAGGTCGAATACTACAACCTCGACGTCATCATCTCGGTGGGCTACCGCGTGAAATCTCAGCGCGGCGTTGAGTTCCGTCGCTGGGCCACCGACGTCCTGCGTCGTTATATCGTCGAGGGCCGCGCCGAGAACGAGAAGCGCCTGATCGACGGGCTATCATCGTGCAGCTGCCCCTAATCCCCGTAGGGGATGACGCCTGTGAAAGGGTAGGAGCCGTCGGTGGCTATGAGGAGGTAGTTGTCGGCGCCGCCGAACTCGTCGTCGGAGGCGTCGATGACGTACACGTTGGCGAAGTGGTCGCGCAGGCGCTCCACCTGGGAGAAGAGGCGGTACATGGCGTCGCCGGTGTATTCCACGACGCAGTTGGCCATGAGCAGGCCGCCCGGCGTCAAGCGCGCGCGGACGCAAGCAATGCCCTCGTCGCTGGCGAAGAACGGTACCGCCTCGCGCCCAACGAAGACGTCGTTGATGATGGCATCGTAGGGGGCGCCGTCCGACCGCCGCAGGAACGCCTCGCCGTCTTCCACGAAGATGCGCAGATCGTCGGCGCGGCCCTCGGCGGCCAGCTGCATCTCCAGACGATCAAGGAAGAAACGCTCCCGGGCGATTTGCACCATGGCCGGATCAATCTCCACCACGTCCAGCGCAACGCCCGGATGCTCCAGCAGCAGCTGCTTGGGATAGGCGAACCCAGCGCCACCAAGCATGAGCACACGGTTTACAACCAGCGGATCCAGCGCCTCGGGAAGCGCCGCCTCGAAGAGGTGGTCGAAGGATCGCAGGTACGCAAAGGGGCACGTCGCCCAACGCTCGTCCAGATAGGTCGCCGACTGCAGCACCCCGCCCACATTCAGCATGCGCACAAGCGACCCGTCCTCCGCCGGCATCGCATACACCGCCGCCTCTCCGAACCGAGAAGGAAACACCTCGCGCTTCCCCGCGCGCCCGGTAACCCTGTCCCACCAATCCGCCAGCACCATCGCTCCTTTCCGAGCCTGCAACTGCGACCACGGCCGAACCTTATCGCACTCTGTGCCACAGTATCGCACAGAAACCCCCGTGTTAGTTTCAGTTGCTTGCCTGATCGGGCGGCAATCGCTATGGTTGAAAGGAGAATGAGATCATCGGCGACAAGGAGGGCCTTGTGCTGGCCGTCGCCCTCTACGCCATACCGGAGTTCTCGGGTTCCATAGCGATCCAAGAAGCGGCGATCAACCGTACTATCATAGAATACGAGCTCAACGGCCAGACAAGCCAGTTCGTCATCGACCTAGACGCCTACGACCCCACAGCGGTCATCAGTTACACCGGCTCCCCCACCATAGCCGACGCTGTCGACGTCCAGCAGTTCTACAACATCCCAGGCAGCGCCAGCGAATTCGAAGAAGCCGTCTGCACCTACATAGAAGACCACGGCGGCACCGTCACCTCCGTAGAGACGATCTCGGAGTCTTAGCTAGATTATTAACGGTATATCAGCGAATCTCGGGGACTCGTTCGGCCAGCCCCTGGAAACTCATCTAGCAGAGCACCTAGCCTCAGCCTTCCCATTGTCCTCGACAGCACCTGGTACCACCAGCCCGCAGCTACAATTCCTCATTCGACGGCGTCAGCGCCTGTCACGATTTCGCGGGGTGCCGTTGTCTGTAGCGCAATGCACCTTCAACTTCGGAAACTGCAAAAGCCCAGATCATGGCCATGGGATATCTTGGTCGTCGGAATCGGCGTAGAAGCAAACTGAGTAAGGCACATCGTCATTGGTAGGATCATCGTCTTCGCGACTGGCGGCGGGAAGCCACAACTCGTGACGAAGCACGATACCGCCCATCGCCTCTATAGCTTGATTCGCTCGCTCAGAGAGCGCATCCAAGCTTCCCGGCTCATTGAGGAGCTCCGCCGCGCTCATGGCCTCCGCCATGCCCGGTTCCCCGGCACAGCCAATAACGCGCCCATAGTCCTCTGGATCCAGGAAAAGCCGTATCGACTTCCCTTCGCCATCGAGGCGATAGATGATCTTATTGTAATCCGGATCGTCTGTCACGCTGTCCCACCATATCGTGTAGGAGAATTGCTGGTTTGGCAGCCAGATAAAAAGACCGAAGACAAGCACCATAACCGCCGCGCCGACGAGCGCCCATTTGAGGGCGCGCACCAGGCGATCGAGCCGTTGCGACTCACTGGCAATGCGCTCATCAAGAAGAGAGGTCTCCCACGCAAGGTCGTCCGGCTTTTTCTCCACCATCGCACTCTCCCCCAGCAGTTCGGCGGCGCTTACGCCGAGAGCTCGCGCCAGGGCCATGAGCGAATCGGCGTCGGGAACCGAGGTGCCGCGCTCCCACTTCGAGATGGTCTGGCGCACCACATGGACGCGCTCGGCCAGCTCGTCCTGGCTCAATCCCTGCTGGATGCGCAGCTTCTTGATGGTGTCCTTCAACATGGCGCCGGCCCTTCTCGGAAACGTTCTCACCGCTTCACCGTAGCAGTACGACGCCGAGGACACAAGCAACGATGTTTAACAAAGGGACACTGAACTGGTCTTGCGACGCAAGTGCGGTCGGCGCGAGGAACAAAACGAGACCTTCCCGCGTCATTTATGCGGTTGTGATCGAATAAAGTGGCCCTCCCCCTTCCATCGATTTGAGGAGAAGCCCATGAAGGAAAACGAACTCGAGTTCAGTGATTGGCCCATGTTCGATCTTCTGATGACGAACGAGGAGCTTTGCCGCGAGCTGCTTGAAGTAGTCCTCGATGCACCGGTGTCGAACATTGAGTACATCATCGCCGAGAACGATATCCGTCCGACGCTCACCAACCACGGCGTGCGTCTCGACGCCTACGTAAAAACCGAGAACGAGGTTTACAATATCGAGATGCAAACAGTCAAGCGGACTAAACTCGGTCGCCGTTTGCGCTTCTATCAGGGCGCCATGGACACCTTGGCACTACGCCGTGGCGAGCACTACGGAAACCTCCCTCCCTGCTACATCGTTTTCATCTGCCTGCACGATCCCTTCAATGCGGGGCTGCCGGTATACACGCTAAACGTAAAGTGCCAGGAGAATACGAGCGTGGAAACGGACCATGGGTTCACCTGGGTCGTCTTGGCTGCCTCTGCCTGGGACAGGCTCCCTCCGGGACGCCTGCGAAACCTGCTACACTATATTGCTACCGGAGAAGCGGGCGACGATCGGTTCGCCACGAAACTAGCCGCCGCCGTAAGGGCAGCGAACGGCGACGAAGCGTGGAGAAAGGAGAAGATGGCCTTGCTGACATTCGAGGAAGACATGGAGATCCAGAGACGCATGCTCGAGGAAGACCGGGAAGACCTCGAGACTCTAAGACGCATGCTCGAGGAAGACCGGGAAGACCTCGAGACTCTAAGACGCATGCTCAAGGAAGACCGGGAAGACCTCGAGGCCCGAAGGCGCATGGTCGAGGAGCAAAGGCGCACGCTTGAGGAGCAACAGCGCGTGCTTGAGGAGCAAAGGCGCATGCTTCAGGAAGATCTCGAGAAACTAGAGCACATCGCCGTCGAGACAACGGAAAGCGAGGGACGGGCTGAAGGCCTTGAAGAGGGAGAAGCGCGTCTTGGCGCGTTGGTGACGGCGCTGATCGAATCGGGTCGCTCGGAAGAGGTAGCACTCGTTGCAACCGATGCTGCCGCTCGCCGTGCGCGATTCGAGGAATTCGGCCTCTAGAAAGAGCTTTCTCACGCTCACGTCTCCGCTCCACGTAAGACGGACTCGCGCGTCAGAGGGACCATCCTCCGACGCGCGAGGTTCGCCGTGGGCCGAAAGGTGAACCGTTTTATAGGGCCGCGGTGGCAATGCAGCCGGCGAGGACGAAGACGGCGACGGCGAGCAGGGCGACAGCGCAGAGCGTGGTGATCATGATAGGCTCCTTTCGCTCGGGCGGGACGCGGGCTGGGCGATGTGCTCCCAATTGAGCCTTTCGGCGGTTCCGCATCCCCCAATTTCGATGGTTCCATCATGGCAGCATCCACTTACGCTGCCGTTGCGCGTATCTTACGGTTTTGTCGTTTAAGCGCCGGCCTTGGCGAGAAAGATGTCGGGGTCGAGATCCTCCCATGAGGCGATGAGGAAGTCGGCGCGCTCGAAGAGCTGGTCGCGGGTGCCGGAGATGTCGTTGTCGTAGATGGCGCCAGTGCGGTAGCCGGCCGCGCACAGGGTGTCCAGGGCGTAGGCGGCATCTTCGAAAGCCCAGGTGTGGGCGCGATCAGTGCCGAGGAAGCTGCGGGCGTGGTCGTAAACAGCCGGTTCGCGTTTGCTCGTCTGCAGGTCGTCCACAGACACGACGGTCTTCATGTAGGGGGCGAACCCGCAGCGTTCCACGCAGGTGGCCAGCATATCGGCCGGCGTGGAGGAGGCTACCGCCATAGGCACGCCGCGCTCGTGCAGGGCCTGCACGAAGGCCAGCGCACCCGGACGCGCCTCCACCTCGTTGGCGTAGAAGGCGCGCATGCGGTCGAAGATCATCTCGAGCACCGCCTCGTTGCTCTCGCCGAGACCGCATTGCTCATGTAAATAGGCGCTGGCCTCGGGCAGCGACATGGTGGTGATGGCTTCGGCGTCGGCCTCGGTCAGCGTGATGCCGGCCTCGGCCGCCAGCGTGCGATCCACCTCATGCCACGCTCCCATGGAATCCACCAGCGTCCCATCGCAATCGAAAATAACTCCGATGTCATTCATTTCACAACCTCACATTCTAGGCAAAGTCAGCGAGAGGCTCTGACGCGTTTCAGATTCGCCCGCCTTTGGGCCAAGTTGGCTTCGCCAACGCCGAGCCCAAAACAAGGGTGAATATGAAATGCGTCAGAGCCTCGCAGCGTCGAGTGGTCCGTGCGGCTGTCAGGCCGCACGGAACAGATTACTCTTCTACACGGATGACGGAAGGCGTGTCCAGCACCACGTTGTCCAGGGCCAGGGCCTCTTCCAGAGCCTCGCGGATGTCGCGCTCGCGGCAGCGGTGGGTGACCACTACCTGGTCGACGCGCTCGGCGCCGGAGCGGCCGCGCTGCACGATGGACTTCACCGAGATGTTGTGGCGCGCGAACACGCCGGCCATGGTTTCCAGAACGCCCGGACGGTCGGTCACCGAGAAACGCAGGTAATAGCGCATGACCAGCTCGTCCATGGGCAGGATGGGCAGGTCGTCGGTGCAGGTGCAGCCCACAATGGGAGCCACGCCCTGCTGAATGTGGCGCGCCACTTCCAGCACGTCGCCCATGACGGCACTAGCCGCGGCACCCGCGCCGGCGCCCTCGCCGAAGAACATGGTCTCGCCCACAAAGTCGCCCACCACGTAAATGGCGTTGAACACGCCGTTCACGGTGGCCAGCTGGTGGTTCGTCGGGATCATGGTGGGATGCACGCGTACATCGACCCCATCCTCGCGGCGATGGGCGATGGCCAGAAGCTTGATGACGTAGCCCATGTCGCGAGCAGCCTCGATATCCACCGGCGAGATATTCGTGATGCCGTCGGTAAAGACATCGTCCAAGGTCACGCGCGAGTTGAAGGCGATGGAAGCCAAGATGGCGATCTTCGCCGCCGCGTCGAACCCGCCCACGTCCGCCGTGGGGTCGGCCTCGGCGAAGCCCTTCTGCTGCGCCTCATGCAGGGCATCCTCGTAGGACAGGCCGTTGTCGGCCATGCGGGTGAGCATGTAGTTGGTGGTGCCGTTCACAATGCCCATGACCGAGGTGATCTCGTTGGCGATGAGCGAGTGCTTCAGCGGATCGATGATGGGAATGCCGCCGCCCACGGACGCCTCGAAGGCCAGTTCCTTGCCGGCGGCCTCGGCAGCTTCCATGACCTCCTTGCCATGGGTGGCCATGAGCGCCTTGTTGGCTGTGACCACATTCTTACCGGCAGCGAGCGCGTTCAATACGACCGTGCGCGCGATGGTGGTGCCGCCGATGAGCTCCACCACGATATCGATCTCGGGATCGTTGATGATGTTGTTGAAGTTGTCGGTGAACAGGTGGCCGACCCCGTGGGCCTCGGCCTCGGCCGACGACAGCGAGCACACGCGCGCCAGCTCGATATCCACACCGAAGTGACGCAGGAAGTCGTCCTTGTGCTTCTGGATGATGTCGATGCACCCGCCGCCGACGGTGCCGGTGCCCACCAAGCCGATTTTCACTGCCATGTTACGTCCTCTCCCGAGCGCGAAAGTTCTCTGTGATCGAACGATTATACAGGGACAGCTACGGAAGTCGTACATCAGAGCGGGGAGAGGGCGGTTTCCCAGACCTCTGCGCGCCCCCGGAGAACGCGGCCGTTAAGAAACAGCTTCCACTTCAGCAGCAGTGGTGTCGGGATGGTACCGACTCATGTGCGTTCCTTTCGCTGTTTCTTTTGCCGCGTTCGCAGGGGGATAAAGCGCGCAGCGGGCTGGGAAACCGCCCTCTCCCCGCTCTGCCAAAGGCTTCTATTCGAAAATCTCCTTCTCCACCACGAGCTCGTTCTTAATGTGGCCCACGAGCTTTTGCAGTGCGTCGATGCAGTTGGGTCGGATGTCGGCACCGATGAGCACGTACATGAGCGAATCGCCCACGCTACAGCGCCCCTCGTTCAGCCAGGTACGCACATAGTAGACGCCGGGCCAAGTGAGCGCCTCGGCCTCGGCGGCGGCCAGGCCCTCCGCATCATAGGAGAACTCGACGGCCACCACCTTGCCCAAGCCTTCTACCCCTTCGCGCACCTGGGCCTTCGGGGTGATACGCACCACGCCGTTGTGGGTGAGGAACATGCCGCACTGGGCCGCCGCCGGATCGGCCTTAGCCTCGCGCAGCCACTGATCGATAGAAGGTTCGGTCTTCGCCATTTCGCGTCCTTTCGTTCGGGGCATTCCAAAGTAGAGCATTTCGCTCGACATTATTTGCTGCCGAGAATATACCACAGGAGCTGGCACCTCGACCGCACGCCGCCATTCGTTCCGAAATATCACACGGAAGGCCGCCGATTTTAAGCACTTGAAACAGAGCCTTGTTACCATAGGCGCCAGATCATGAGAGACCTGCGCTGCTGCAACGCGGCGCCGTGACACGCCGAGAAAGGACGCGGAAATGTCCCTGCCCGCCTCAGACCTGACGAAGAAGCCCGATATGCGCACCACTATGGAGCTGGGCGCCGTGCTGCCCGAGACCGCCGAGGTGCGCGACGACCACCTGTTCATCGGCGGCGTCGACATGGTGGAGCTGGCTCGCAAGGAGGGCACCGCGCTCTACGTGTTCGACGAGGCCGACCTGCGCCACCGCATGGAGGCCTACCGCGAGGCCTTCCGCAGCCGCTACGAGAACTCCGACATCATTTACGCGTCGAAGGCGTTCCTGAACAAGGAGGTGGCGCGCATCGCCGAGGCCGAGGGGCTGTGCCTGGATGTGTCTGGCGGCGGCGAGCTGGCCTGCGCTCGCTCGGTAGACTTCCCCATGGAGCGCGTGTTCGTCCACGGCAACAACAAGACACCCCGCGAACTGGAAGAGGCCATCTCCGCCGGCGTGGGGCGCATCGTGCTTGATTCCCGCATCGAGCTGGCCCGCGTGAACGAGATCGCCGGGCGCCTCGGCGTGGTGCAGGACGTGTACATGCGCATCACCCCCGGCGTGGAGGCCGACACCCACGAGTACATCCGCACCGGCTGCGAGGACTCGAAGTTCGGCTTCACCATGCGCGAGGACTTCGCCTTCAAGTGCGTCGGCGACGTGCTGGCCGCCGAGAACGTGCGCCTTGCGGGCCTGCACTGCCACATCGGCTCGCAGATCTTCGCGCTGCACTCCTTCCGCGAGGCGGCGGCGGTCATGGTGGAGTTCATGGCCCGCATCCGCGACACCTACGGCCACGAGATCACCGAGCTGGACTTGGGCGGCGGCTTGGGCATCGCGTATTTGGCCGAGCATCAGCCCTCTTCCATCGACGACTTCGCCGAGGTCACCTGCTCGGCGGTGCGCGATTTGTGCGCGCTGCACAACCTGCCGTTGCCGCGCCTTCTGGTGGAGCCGGGCCGCTCGCTGGTGGCCCCGGCCGGCGTCACGCTGTACACCGTGGGCATCTTGAAGACGCTGCCGGGCATCCGCAAGTACGTGGCCATCGACGGCGGCATGTCCGACAATATCCGCACGGCGCTCTACCACGCCGACTACGAGCCCACCATCGCCAACAAAGCCGGGCAACCCCGCGAGGAAATCGTCACGCTGTGCGGCAAGCACTGCGAGAGCGGCGACGCCGTGGTCATCGACATGCCCCTGCAGAAGGCCGACCTCGGCGACATCGTGTGCGTGTTCGGCACCGGTGCCTACAACATGACCATGGCCAGCAACTACAACGGACAGCCCCGCCCGGCCGTGGTGTTCGTGCGCGACGGCGCATCGCGCGTGGTCACCCGCCGCGAGACCTACGAGGACCTCTACCAGCGCGACCTGTAGGGCACCGGCTTCTTGTCGGTTTTATTGCGGCGGGTTGGCGGAACCGTAATAAGGAACGGTTCACACCCTGGCAACGAAACCAGCTTGCTAAGGTGAAGGCAATCGCGGGAAGCGGCACCCACCCTCATGCCCATTTCCGCTCGTCCCTTGAGGCTCTGGGGCTCGCCGTTGGCGCGAGGCCTTGCGCCGCACGTTCAGGATCGAGGCCAAGCCCTATGAATGCCATTTACCTGCGCAGCAGCGTCCGTCAGTACACCGACGAGCCGGTGGACATCCGAGATATCGAGAAGCTGATGCGTGCCGCCATGGCCGCCCCCTCCGCCGTGAACCAGCAGCCCTGGGAATTCTACATCGCGCGGGACGAGACCACGCGTCTGGCTCTGGCCGCTTCAAGCCCCTACGGCACGCCGGCCAAACTCGCCCCCTGCGTCATTGTGGCGTGCCAGCGCACCGAGGGCCTGCGCGCGCCGCAAGACGCCTCCTACGACATGAGCGCTTCCGTGGAGAACATCCTCATCGAGGCCGCCAACCTGGGCCTAAGCGCCGTGTGGCTCGGCATCGCGCCGGAGAAGGATCGCATGGCCGCTGTTGATGTGGCTCTGGGAAGCCCGCGCGGCGTTACGCCCTTCGCGCTCATCGCCGTGGGCCATCCCGAGCACAAACCGGAGCCCAAAGGCCCCACGCGCTACGACGAGACGCGCGTGCATTGGATTTAGCATCACTCGGCCTTGGCCTTACGCTGGGCATCGCGACGGGCGCTGTTGCGCTCGGCGGTGACGTCGCTGAAGGCGCGGGTGAGGCCGCGCAGGGCATTCAACATGATCGTGCGGTCCTCCGCAGGCGCTCCCATCACGCCGTCGCGCAAAATCGCCCACTCGCGGCCGCCCTCGAAGAGTTGGGAGGCATCGGTGATGCCGGCCGCCTTCAAAGCGGCGAACAGCGCGTTCACCATAGCCTCGCACTCGCTGCCGTCCAGGGAGGCGAGCCAGCGAGCCAGCGCCTCAGCGCGACGCTGCGTGCGCTCGGGAAGCTCGGGGAGCGTGGCAAAGGCCTTCAACGCTCCGCTCACGTTTCGCGCAGTCTCTGCATCCCGCACCTCGCCCGTATCGCGCGCACCTTCCGCATTGCTTCGACCCGCCTCGCCGTCCGCGCCTTCTACAACCCACCGAAACACCGAATGCTGCTCGAAGCCGCGCCCGGTGGCCTGCACCACCTCCACGGGCATGAAGGATTCCATGAGGATGCCCACCATGGAATCGGCCGGCACCTGCTTGGTCATGCGGCCCGCAAGCGGCTCGTAGTCAGCCGCCGTGAACAAACCGGCTTTGAACCCGGGACCATCGTGGTTGTACAGGCGCGCGATGCGCTGCTGCACCTCCGGCGCCGCCGTGAGCGCCGCGTACTCGGCCAGGTTGCCGCCCTTGGAATGGCCGCCCACCAGGAGCGTCTCGGGAAGACGCGAATCGGCGCCCGCTGCCGCCAGATAGCGGGCCGCCAGCGCCTGGGCCTCGACCGGCGCCCGATAGGCCATGTTGAAGTCCTCGCGCCACCCGGTGAGCGTCGTGTCGGTGCCGCGAAAGCCCACGTAAGCGAAGTGCCCGGGGCACACGTAGGTCGTGGCGGCGAACTGCAAGTCGCGCGCCTCATCGAACGCAGCTGCGTGATCGTAGATGAGCAGATCGCGGAAACGCGGGCTGGCAGCCATCCAGAACAGTTGCTGCTTCATCTGCGCCGCGTGCATGCCGGAGAACATCGTAGGGAACAGCTCGGCCCGCATAAGGTCGGCGAACCGCACGGGATCCACGGGGGCCTTCGCATCCTGCGCCACTTCCGCCCGATCGCGCTCGGCTGCCGCAGAAGGCTCCGCAGCACGCTCGCTCGCATGCCTGCGCAGCCGCCCGAGCAGACCGCGCAGCTCGCTTAAAGGCCCGCAGCCCTCACGTGCCTTCGAAGACGCAGTTTCCGAAGCCTCCCCGCTGTACACCTGCGGCATAATCCCCTCGCCGCGCACCATACAGAACTGCGCGAGCAGCGCCGAGTCCACGGCGTTGAAGGGCACCTCGTCGAAAGGGGCAAGTTGAGTTTGCAAGTATGCGAGCACATCGTTCATAGCTGCATTATGGGGCACCGCCCCCAGCCGTACGGTCGCCTCCCCCACCAGACACAGAGCCGTTGCCAAAGCTGCCTCGCATCACCATGACCCTCCCGCTTATCTTCCGCTACAATGACGCTGCAATTTCGTTCAAAACGCTTGGAAATCCCGCATCAGGAAGGTTCCCATGGCCACCGATACCACCTCCACTTCCCCGGCTTGCGCCTCGGACAGCAACGCCAACGCCCCCGCGTCGGCCACCGCGCCCCGCGAGCACTTCGCGAGCCGCCTCGGCTTCATCCTCATTTCGGCCGGCTGCGCCATCGGCCTGGGCAACGTGTGGCGCTTCCCCTACATCGCCGGCGAGTACGGCGGGGCGGCCTTCATTGTGCTTTACCTCATCTTCCTCGTCATCTTGGGACTGCCCGTCATGGTCATGGAGTTCGCCGTCGGCCGCGCCTCCCAGCGTTCGGCCGCCCAGGCCTTCGACATCCTGCAGCCCTCGCGGCGCTGGCACTGGTTCTCCTGGTGGGCTTACATCGGCTGCATGCTACTCATGATGTTCTACACCACCGTCTGCGGCTGGATGCTCGCTTACATGGCGAAAATGGCCACGGGCACCTTCGTCGGACTCGATCCCGATGGCGTCGCTGGCGTCTTCGGCACCATGCTCGCCAACCCCTCCGAGATGGTGGGCTGGATGCTCGCCGTGGTGGTCATCGGCTTTTTCGTCTGCAGCCTGGGCCTGCAGAAGGGCGTCGAACGCATCACCAAGGTGATGATGATCGCCCTGCTCGGCGTCATGGCGCTGCTCGTAGTGCGCGCCGTCACGCTGCCCGGCGCCGACGCGGGCCTGGAGTTCTACCTGGTACCCGACTTCGGCAAGATGTTCGCCGGCGGCCTGGCCGGTTTCGGGGACGCGGTGTATGCGGCCATGGGCCAGGCGTTCTTCACGCTGTCGCTGGGCATCTCGGCCATGGAGGTCTTCGGCAGCCGCATCGGCAAGCAGAATTCGCTCACGGGCGAGGCCCTGCGCATCTGCGGCCTGGACACCGCCGTGGCCATCCTCGCGGGCCTCATCATCTTCCCCGCATGCTTCGCCTTCTCCGTCGCCCCCGATCAGGGCCCCTCGCTCGTGTTCGTCACGCTGCCCAACGTGTTCAACCAGATGCCTTTGGGGCAGCTGTGGGGCACGCTGTTTTTCGTGTTCATGAGCTTCGCGGCGCTCTCCACCATCATCGCCGTCTTCGAGAACCTCATCACCTTCACCATGGAGAAATGGGGTCTCGACCGCAAGCGCGCCCTCGCGCGCACCGCCGTGCTCGTCACCGTGCTGAGCCTGCCCTGCGCCCTGGGCTTCAACGTGCTTGCCGGCATCACCATTCCGGGCATCGGCGACATTCAATCCATCGAGGACTTCATCGTGTCGAACAACCTCCTGCCGCTGGGTAGCCTCCTGTACGTGGTGTTCTGCGTGTCGCGCAGGGGCTGGGGCTGGGACAACTTCCTCGCCGAGGCCGACGCCGGCAACGGCGTGAAATTCCCGCGCTGGAGTCGCGGCTGGCTCACGTTCGGGCTGCCCGCACTCATTATCCTCATCTTCGTCATGGGCTACGTGCCGAAGATCATGATGTGGGCGGGTTTGGCATAGCAGCTTGGCGTAGTGGTTTGGCGCAGCGGTTTGGCGTAGTTCGGGGAATTCCCTAAGCATCGCCGATTTCACCTCGACGTTGGCGAACCCTTCCGCTATACTGCACTGGTGCCCCTGAGCCCGAGTGGTGGAACGGCAGACACGACGGTCTCAAAAACCGTTGCCGAAAGGTGTGCGGGTTCAAATCCCGCCTCGGGCACCATCGAAAATCAACGGCCCCGTCCCCTCGGGGCCGTTTTGCGCTCCCCTGTGGCCGATAGTCCTGCTCGCGCGAAATCGTCCGCGCTTCCTATGACCAGCTGCGCGATCCGTCCGAAACTGTTTCGCGCTCCTCTACAACCAACGCCACCGCACTAAACTCCATTTTGTAGATTTCGCAGAACACTCATCTAAACTAATCTGACGCCCTACACGCTAATGCAGTGCATTTTCGCAGGTCGCTGATCCAGTCAAAATCGCTCAGTCAGACGAGCAGCGGTTTTCCCGCGCTGCAGTGTCTGCAAAACGGAGTTTGGTGCATCAAATAGCCTCTTTCAGAAACCATACCCGAGCTTTCAAGCGCTCGTTCCATTTTCCGGCATTCCGCAGACAACGATTTTCTATAAACCAGCATTTTCCGTCATAGCTCTCGCACACGACATACCCGCACCGCTCTTTCACCTTATGAGCCCTCGCAGCGCCCTCTCGCGCGCTTGCCCTCGCGCGTCACGTTCACGCGTCACGCCCGCGCCGTCCCTCGCCCATAAACCACCTTTCTTCGCCCTCCCCGCTACGCCACCTTTCGACATGCTCTTCAGCGTGAAGCCGATCTGCCACCCTCGCCATGATGGGTATCGCCCCCCTGAATCGACAAGCAGCGAAGAAGCACACCGAAGTCGCTTCATCAACGTCGCGAAGGATAATCCCGATGAAAAGAGCGAACGTCCTGCCGCAGCTTCATATGCTTTTCAATCTGGCCTGGCCGCCATCCCCGAAACACCTTCCCTGCTTTTTGCGACACCTCACCCATAAGCGTTGAGAACTCACAGACATTCGCGAATTGCGAGGAGGTTATCGTCGTGACATCGATCCCCTCGGCCAAGAGGGCGTCGCGCCGACGCGAATCTCTGATTTGAGCCTCACGGCTCCCGTGGCTCTCACGTCCGTCGTACTCCACCACAGCACCTTTGTCCCACCAGCAAATGTCGCCCACCACGCTCTTCTGATGGGCGATGCGCTGGCCCTTCTCTCCCAAAGCGAAAGGCTCGTTAAGCCGCGCGGGAGGCAAGCCCAAGCCGCCGCGCCTCCGAGACGTCAGAGCAGCTATAGCCACTTCGGTCTCCATAATTGAAGCGGACTTCCTTCGTACTTGCAGCGCCGCAGAACGCGCCAGCTTCGCCGACCGCGCACCGCCCAGCTGCCCGGAGAACGCCACGAGACGCTCAGGGGTCGTCAGAGGACCGCGCACCTGAAACCCTGAACCCTCTCCAAGAGGATAGCAGCCGCACAGCTCATAGCCCAATGCAAGCAAAGCCCCGTATTCAAGTCGCGAGGCCATCTGCACGAAGACAAGCTCTGGCGCAGACACCCACACTTCGCGCACCATCTCAAGAAACGCATTACGGGGAAAGCGCAACTGACACTGGTGGCGTTGAATGCAGTTCGTGCTGCGCGCGCCGCGTTTTGTCCCAACAAGAATCTCAAGAGGCCTTCTCTCATTCTGCGCATCTTCGATAGTTTCCGCGAGCAGCGCTGACGGCAACGCGGACAAGGCCGCAACCACATCGGCCCACTTCGAGGCAGCGGCTTTTACAACTGATGAGGACGGCAGCGCATGGACGGGAAGGGGCAGGCCGTTCCGCTTGCTCGATGCATGAAAAGCCGACAGCGATACAGGATGCGCCAACGACCACGCACGCCAAAGACCCAAAGCGAGTGTATGACTAGGATAGATATTCATTCCGCTAGCATAACCGATCCGCAGATTGTACGTACGAGCAATATCGAAGAATCGATCTAGCCTCCATTCCTGAGGCCATCGCACATAATTCGACTCATACTGTCGCGCGTTATCGCTTGCCTTTTACGCGCAGACATCGCGATTTCAAGGGCATCCCCAGGAAAGCGATCCTCAGTGCCACCAAAACCCTTGGGCAAAAGGCGCTATGCCGCCAATAGCGACTCTCCGAGCTTCTCGCAAGCCAAAAATTCTGCATCAAACTCCGTTATGCAGATTCATGAGTCCTGCCGGAAAGACAGGAGCCGGTTTCGGAAGCCTTTTTCTGACAAACCTAGCCTTACGTTCGAGTTGTTTGGGCTGCTTTAGCGCGAGCTTTCGAAACCGGCAATCTACCTAACGGAGTTTGGTGCAAAAAAACAGTCTGCTTGGAAACCGGGACATATCGCCGGTCACCCTAGGCCGCCTCGAGATGAAACCGCCCGGAAACGCAGCAGGACTACAGGGCTAATACGATACCCATGGCTGGGCGCTCTTGCGAATGCGATCCCAACGCCTCAATAGCCGTACTCCAACCTGCAATGCCCCCATAGGGCCCTTTGTTTACGAAGAGAGGCTTATGCCGCCTTGCGTATCTTCTAGCTAACCGCCAAAAAAGGAGGCTGCGGCGGAGAGCTTGGATCAAGAACGAAGTTCAAGGAGGAGGCTAAACCGTCGGGTGATAGTAGATGTACATATCCTCGTAGACGTCGTCTTTGTTGAAGAAGCCTCCGGGAATCATGCCGATACGGGTGAAGCCGAGGCTCTCGTAAAGCGACCGGGCCCGCTCGTTGCTCGCCACTACGGCGTTGAACTGCAGACCGCGAAACCCACAGGCGGCTGCCTGGCGCAGACAGTCTTCCACAAGCAAGCGCCCGATGCCCTCGCCGCGGCTGGCCCCCGCCACGGCGAAGCTCGCGTTGGCAACGTGGCCGCACCGCCCGATGTTGTTGGGATGCAGGATGTACAACCCGCAGATGCGCCCACCCACAGTAGCCACCGCCGCATGGGACTGCTCGGCGAAGAAGGCTCGCGCCTCCTCCAGCGTCAGCGACTTGGTCTGTGGAAAGGCGTTGCCCGCCTCCACGACCTCGTTCCAGATCTCCGCCATCGCCGGCAAGTCTTCCTCCCGGTAGGGACGAGTGACCTTCAAGGCGAATGTGTCCAGTGTGCTCATAGTGGCTTTCTTTCCATGATATTCAGAAGAATCGATATTCGCAGGGGGCAATTTCTGTAGGGGCTGACCTTGGTCAGCCCTCCGCAAGCGGCACAATGCCGCGCGACAAAAAGGGGCGACCGAGGTCGCCCCCTACGGGATCGAACGCAAGGTTGGCGGACGCTCTGGGCGCGAAGCCGCCAACAAGCTCCGAGGCCAGACTAGATGTCGGCCAAGGTGAAGTCCTTCTCGCCATTGAACACGGCCAGGGCGTCGGCCACGGCCCAGTCGGCCAGGGTGATGGCGGAGATGGCCTTGGTCAGGCGCACCGCCTCATCCAGCGAGCGCTGGTGAATGTTGCGACCCGTGGCGTTACCGTCGGCACCGCCCACGTGAATCTGGTCATACAGCTGGGTGAGGAAGGTCTCGGCATCCACGGTGGAGCCACCCGCGCACACGAGGCCCGTGCGGCCGGCGGCGGTGGAGGCCACCTTCAGGGCCTCGGCCGGAGTGCGGCCGTCCTCGGGCTTCGGCGGGTTCACCTTCACGAAGTCGGCGCCAAGGCAGAGAGCCACGCCGGCGGCACCGGCGATGAGGTCGGGATCCTTCTCGGCGGTCACGGCCTTGCCGCGAGGGTAGATCCACAGCACGACGATGAGGCCGTTGGCATGGGCCTGGGCGATGAGCTCGCCCGCCTCGGCCATCATGGTGGCCTCGTACTCGGAGCCGAGGTAGATCGTGTAGCCGAGGCCCACGATGTTCACGCCGGCCTCCTTCATGGCCAGCACGGCGTCCAAATCGTACAGCTGCGGGGAGTAGGGATCCTCCTGCTTGGTGCCGACGAGGTTGGTCTTGGAGTTCATCTTGATGAGGTAGTTGATCTCCGGGTAGTCGGCCGCGTACTGGGCCACCAGCCCGCGCTGGCCGGCGAGCACGCCGCACACGCCCTCGGAGCCGATCTTGAACAGATGCTCCGGATCGAGATCGGCGATGTCGATGCCCTCGCCGTAGAAGTCCTTGTTCAGGTGCTCGATCTTCTGATCGCAGGCGAACAGCATGAGACGGCCGGTCTCGCGCGTGGCCTTCAGGTAGTTGGTGATGTACTCGTCACGGGCCTCGGGCATGACGTCGGCGGGAACGCGCACCTCTTCCCGGGTGATCTTCGGCATGGGTTTCCTCCTAGAGAGTCGTTAGAGTCGTTGCAATAACGCGCTTATTGTACAGAAACAAAGCCTGACCGCGCCTTCTTTCACAAAGAAAGTAGGGGGCTATTTCTTGGTCATGCGGCTGTAGACGAGCAGCGCCACCACGGCCACGATGGCGGTCACGGCGAAGATGATGACCGATTCCACGATATTGCCCGACACAAGCCCCGCTGCCGCGTAGGTGGAAAGCACGATGCCGGGAATACGGGCGAAGTTCGAGATGAGCACAAAGTTCTTCATGGACATGTGTGTGAGCGGCGTGATGTAGGTAAACACGTCCTTGGGCAGCCCCGGAATGAGGAACAAGATGAACACGATGACGTTGAACTTCTCGGAGGTCTCCCACTCGCGGAACTTCCCCATGTACTTCTCGGGCACCATGGCCTGCACGAACGGAGCGCCCAGCTTGTGCACGAGCGCGAAGATAAATGAGCTGGAGATAACGCAACCGAGCCAGATGATGAGCGCGCCCAGCCAGGGCCCGTAGATCATGCCGGCGGCCACCTGCACTACCTCGCCGGGGATGAAGGCCACGACGATCTGCAAAAATTGGATGGCCAGCAGAATGAGGAAGCCCCAAGGGCCCGCGTTACGAATATCGGAGGTAACGCGATCGACGCCGCCGGGCTCGAACAGCTCGTGGATCATGGGCGAGATGAGCACGACCACCACGATCATGATGACGAAGAATGCGATGAGCCCCACGAATTTGAAGATGTCCGCCGCGGGCATCGGATGCCCGGCGACCGACTTCTCCTCGTGGGCCTGCGCCTCAAGTTTCTCGAGGCGCTCGGAATGGTGGTGGTTGTTCGGGTGCTTTTCCATGGCTTCCAGTCTAATGCAGCCGCCCCACGACGGGGGCGGCTTTCAGGAACTCTTTACCTTAGTGACGAAATCGTAAGCGCAGCCCCGCAGCGCGCAGGTCGGCGCCTCGGCGCCCAAAACGTC
>OLSM01001008.1_pt1 | contig 23116 bp, 18 predicted proteins | sample 1672721 | NCBI WGS metagenome assembly OLSM01 (sample SAMEA3136717, study PRJEB25190) | human gut metagenome
GGTTCATGGCCTCCAGCATTTGGGCCTTGTAATCCTCCAGGGCCTGCTCCTTCTGGGCTTCCTCCCGGGCCAGGCGGTCCTGGGCCTGGGTGGCTTCCCGCAGGGCTTCCTGGGCCTCGCTCAGGCGCTGGCGCTGGCGCTCCAGGCCGCCGTCCTGCTCCCCGGACATGCGGGTCAGCTCCTCCAGGCGCTCCTGGGCGGACTGCTGCTCCCCGGTCATGCGGCGGATGTTCTCCTCCCGGTTCTCCTGGCGGGAGGCCGCGGCGGTCCATTCGTTTTTCAGGGTGTGCACCCGGTCGGCGCAGTTCATCAGCTCGTTGCGGGCGGCGGTGACGCGGGCTTCGATGGCCTCGATTTTGCTTTGCTGCTTGTCCCGGGCCTCGGTCTTTTCGGCCAGGGCCTGCTCCCCCTGTTGCAATATGGCGGCCAGGGTGGCCAGGGTTTCGTCCAGCTGGGCCAGGCGGTCCTTGAGCTGGTCATGGCGCAGCAGGAACAGATTCAGGTCCAGCACCCGCAGCTCCTTGGACAGTTCGAGGTATTCCCGGGCGGTCTCCGCCTGCTTTTCCAGGGGGGTGAGCTGGCGCTCCAGCTCCTTGATGATGTCCTCCACCCGGTCCATGTTTTCCAGGGTGCGCTGGAGCTTTTTGTCGGCGTCCTCCTTGCGGGCCTTGAATTTCACAATGCCCGCGGCCTCCTCAAAAACCTGGCGCCGGTCCTCCCCCCGCTGGGAGAGGATATCGTCGATGCGCCCCTGGCCGATGATGGAGTAGCCCTCCTTGCCGATGCCCGTGTCCCGGAACAGGTCGATGATGTCCCGCAGGCGGCAGGCGGAGCGGTTCAGGTAATATTCGCTCTCCCCGTTGCGGTACACCCGGCGGGTCACCGCCACCTCCGCGAAGTCCACGGGCAGGGCCCGGTCCTCGTTGTCGAACACCAGGGACACCTCGCAGTAGCTCAGGGGCTTGCGCTTCTGGGTGCCGTTGAAGATAACGTCCTCCATCTTGGCGCCGCGCAGGGTTTTGGCGCTTTGTTCCCCCAGCACCCAGCGCACGGCGTCGCCGATGTTGCTCTTGCCGCTGCCGTTGGGGCCCACAATGCCCGTAATGCCCTGGTTGAACACGATTTCCGTGCGCTGGGCAAAGGACTTGAATCCGTAAATTTCCAGCTTCTTGAGCTTCATGAAGCCTACCTACCTCCGGTTTGCATATGCGGTTTAGTATAGCACAAAGCCGGGCCAAAAGTCCAACTTCATCCACGGAGGGCGCAAGTATCCCCCCGCCCCTTTTCCCGCACGCTGCGTATTCTGTAGGTTTGTCAAACATATTGGACAGTAAAGGAAGAGAGGACATCTCTGGGAGCAGCCCAGTGAAGAGGACGCATGGGGCGGGAGTTGCTGCGACTTTGGTGGGCAGCTAGCTGCCCACCAAAGTCGGCGCGGGAATAGAAACGGTGCGTGTCGTAGAAACGCTTTTGGTCCTCACGATGACTACGTTCCACCTTTCCATTGTGACGGGGAGTATAGGGACGGATGAGCTTGTGCCGTATGCCCAACTGTCTGGCCGTTGCCTCAAATAGAGTTTCCAAGTTACGCTGGCTGTTGGAGAAGCGATTGGTGAACTCAAAACCGTTATCGGTCTGGACACACTCCACAGCAATGCCTTTGCGGGCAAAATGCGCAACGACCTTGTTTAGAAAGTCTGCGGAAGAAAAGGTATTCTGTTCTTCGTAAGCGCCCAGGACACGATAGCGGGAATACTCATCAATGGCGGTGTACTGGTATAGTTTCAGCTCTGGATCAGCGATGCAGCGCCGGGGTACGACCTTGACATCAATCTGGACACGTTGACCAGGGTATTGCATTTGCTCATAGGGTTTGGGTTTGTAGGGCTTCTTTTTCTCTGCCTTTGCCAGCCAGCCTTCCCTTCGCATCACTCGCCACAGGCTTTCTATGGTACGGGTATAGCCTCTTTTTCGCAGACGTACCCATAGCTCGACGATTTCAAGTTTTGGGTTTCTTCGGTGCATATCAGCGATGAGCTTGAGTTCTTCCTGGGTGTGTTGCCTGGGGTGACTATGAGGTCGTCGGGACTGGCAGGCCAGGGAGTGCAGAGAACCATCGTATCGAGCTAGCCAGAAGTAGATGTAGGAGCGGCTTTTGTTGTACTTGCGGCTGGCCCGGCTTACGCCGTATTTCTGGGCATAGGTGAGCAGAGACTGGCGGTATTTCATGTCTTGTGTTATACTGTTCATGAGGCTTGAGCTCCTTCCTTAGTTGTGCTGCAATTCAACTATACCAGATGGGCGCTCAAGTCTCACTCTTTTTTTCCCTCTGTCCAATATGTATTGTAGCTCTACACACGTTCTGCGCATTCCCTGAGACTTCTTCTTGCGGTAAAACGCGAAAAATGTTAGTATATCTTTATACCCTGTCTCCGAGCCCGGCTGTCTAAAGCGACGCCATGATGTCTGGGCCGATGGAGGTGCCATCCTCCGCAGGGCCGCCGTGGAAACGCGGCGACCTTCCGTGATTGAGAAGGAGACGGAACCCGCGGCACGCTTTCCTGTGCGTGGGAAGCCAGTCTCCTTTTTCAATATTTTTGAAAAGGAGAGGTTTGCATGAAAAAGTTGTTGTCCCTGCTCTTGGTTCTTTGTGTGGCGGCGCTCCCTGCGCTTTCCCTGGCGGAGGCGCAGACGGAGATCATCGTTTTCGCAGCGGCCTCCATGACTGAAACCCTGACGGAAATCAAGGCCCTGTATGAAGCCGCCCATCCCGGCATTGTCCTTACGTACAACTTTGACTCCTCCGGTACCCTGAAAACGCAGATTCAGGAGGGCGCGGACTGCGACCTGTTCATTTCTGCGGGTCAGAAGCAGATGGACCAGCTGGACAACAATGCCGACGCCTCCGTGAACACGGAAGGGCTGGACTTTGTGGTGGCGGATTCCCGCATCAATCTGCTGGAAAACAAAGTGACCCTGGTGGTTCCCGAAGGCAACCCCAAGGGCATCGAAAGTTTTGACCAAATGGCGGAGGCCCTGAAAGCGGGCGAACTGTTCATGGCCATGGGGAACAGCGATGTGCCTGTGGGTCAATATACCCAGAAGATCCTGGCCTACTATGGCTTGAACGAGGAAGAGCTGGCCAATGCCGGTGAACTGACCTATGGCTCCAATGTAAAGGAAGTTACCACCCAGGTCAGTGAGGCCAGTGTGGACTGCGGCGTGATCTATTGCACGGACGCGTTCAGCGCGGGCCTGACCGTGGTGGACAGCGCGACCCCCGAGATGTGCGGCCAGGTCATCTACCCTGCCGCGGTGCTTAAGACGGCGGCCCATGGGGAAGCGGCCCAGGAATTCCTGGACTATCTCCAGGGAGAGGAAGCCATGGCGGTGTTTGCCAAGGTAGGCTTCTCCGCGGTGGCTCCAGCTGAAACGGATGCGGAGGAGTAACGCCGCATTTCCATCGAACAAAGGAATGATCTGGCCCAGCGGTACCTTGCCCCGGACGGGGGAGTAGGGCCGGATGGGAAAGAAAAGCGGGAGCGGCTGTCAAACGGCTGCCTCCCGCCGTTCCTTTTGCCGGGGAGGAGACGGGACATGAGCTGGTACCCATTATGGAATTCCTTGCGCATTGCGGCCATCAGCAGTGTGCTGGTGTTTTTTCTTGGCATTCTTTGCGCCTACTATGTGGCGCGGTTGCCCAGGGCTGTGAAGGGCATCCTGGATGTGTTTCTTACCCTGCCCATGGTGTTGCCGCCCACGGTTTGCGGCTATTTTCTGCTGCTGGCTTTTGGTGTCAAGCGGCCACTGGGGATGTTTCTGGCACAGTTTGGCATCAAGTTTGTCATGACCTGGTACGGAGGCATCCTGGCGGCGACGATGGTGGCTTTTCCGCTGATGTACCGCACAGCCCGGGGCGCCTTTGAAAGCTTTGATATGAACCTGGCCTATGCGGGCCAAACCCTGGGGCTGAGCAATACCTTTATTTTCTGGAAGATCCGTATGCCCGCTTGCCGTCAGGGCATCCTGGCGGGAATTGTGCTGGCCTTTGCCCGGGCACTGGGGGAGTACGGCGCCACAAGCATGCTCATTGGCTATACGCCGGGGAAAACAGCCACCATTTCCACCACGGTTTATCAGCTGTGGCGCACCAATGACGACGCGGGCGCCTTTCAGTGGGTAATGGTGAACCTGGCCATCAGCGCCGTGGTGCTGCTGGCGGTCAACATGCTGGAAACCCGTCAGAGAAAGGCGGTGCGCAAATGAGCCTGTCCGTGCACATTGAAAAGGATCTGGGGGATTTCCACCTCCGCGCGGATCTGGAAACCACGGGCGGCGTATTCGGCGTACTGGGTGCGTCTGGATGCGGAAAAAGCTATACCCTGAAATGCATTGCCGGTATTGAGACACCGGACCGTGGCAGCATCGTGCTGGACGGCGTGACGCTGTTCGATGCGGCCAAGGGCGTGAACCTCCGCCCGCAGCAACGCCAGGTGGGGTATTTGTTTCAGAACTATGCGCTGTTTCCTAACATGAACGTTAGGAAGAACATTCTCTGCGGTATGCATAGGGAGCGCAACCGCGCACAACGGCAGCGAAGGCTGGATGAGGTGGCAGCCATGTTTCAGCTGGAAGGTCTCATGGAGCACAGGCCCTACCAGCTATCCGGTGGCCAGGCTCAGCGTGTGGCTCTGGCCCGCATCCTGGTGAATCAACCCCGTCTGCTCATGCTGGATGAACCCTTCTCCGCGCTGGACAGCTATTTGCGTACCAAGCTGCAATGGGAAATGCAGGAAGTGCTGTCCCGCTTTGGACAGGACGTGCTGCTGGTTACCCACGACCGGGACGAAGCTTACCGCTTCTGCCCGCAGATGGTGATTATGGACCAAGGCCATGTGGTGGCCGGCGGTAGCCGGGAGGCGGTTTTTGACCATCCGCAAACGGCGGCGGCGGCCGCTATCACAGGCTGCAAGAATCTGTCCCCTGCGCAAAAAAACGGCCCCTATACCCTGTATGCCCGAGACTGGGAGACCACTTTGACCGCCGCGGAACCCGTGGGAGAGGATGTGGCGGCAGTAGGACTGCGCGCGCACTTCTTCACCCCTGTGGAGGGGCCGGGAGAAAACGTCTTTCCCCTGACGGACCCTCACGTCAATGAAGCGCCTTTTTCCGTTTCCGTGTATTTTCAGGCGGGAAACGCTCGCATTCGCTGGGAGATTGACCGCTCACGCTGGGCAGAATATCAAGGGAAATTACCGCGGTACCTGCGCATTGCGCCCGAGGGCGTAATGGCCTTGCGGTAAAAAGTACGTGACAGGGCGGCAACGCATTTTTGCTTGTAAAGATTTTTCCATGGGACTTGCGCGAAGGACCCACTTTGTTTACAATGGATAGGTACACAGTAATCGGGGTGAATGACATTGCATAAGATGCGCTTGCTATTCCTGACGTTCTTCGTGCTGCTTTGCACGTGCTCTGCGCTGGGCGAGGGGGAGGTCATTCTGGAGGATGACCCCGCCAGCGAAGAAGAAGTGACGCTCATCGAGGAAGAATTCGAGACGCCTGACCTGCAGCTTGGCGACACGGGCGATGGGGTATCGCAGCTGCAACGGCGGCTGACGGAGCTGTATTACTATTCGGGAAATATCAGCGGGAACTTTGGCGAAAGTACCCAGGCGGCGGTGAAAGCCTTTCAGGAGGACTTTGGACTGGAAGCCACCGGCGTGGTGGACGCGGACACCCAGGCGCTTTTGTTCAGCACCGAGTACCGTCCCCTGCAGTACGGTTCCTCCGGGGATGACGTGAAGGAACTGCAAACCCGGCTCACGGAGCTGGGGTATTTTACCAGCAAAATCAGCGGCAATTATTTGGAAAGCAGCCAGACCGCCGTGCGCGAATTCCAGGAACGCAATGGCCTGGAAGGAACGGGCATTGCGGATGTGGATACCCAGACGCTGATGTATAGCGGCCAGGCCGTGGGGAAAAACGACCGCACGTCCGCGGCTACCCCCACCCCTACGCCAGATCCCGGCTTTCTGGTGGACGAGAGCGCCACGGCGGAGCCCCTGGCTACCGTGCTGGAGGAGGTGCTCTTTGAGGGCAACCTGGCGCGGGGTTCCACGGGGGCGAGGGTGAAAACCCTGCAAAACCGCCTGACGGAGCTGGGCTACTATACCGGCCCGGTGAGCGGAAACTTCCTGGGCAATACCCTGGTGGCGGTGAAGGCGTTCCAGGAACAGAATGGCCTGGAAGTGGACGGCATTGTGGGCGAGATGACCTGGAACATGCTCTTTAACGATCTTTCCGTGGTGCTGCCCGAGGATACGCCGCGCCCCACGCCTACCCCCACACCGGTTCCTTTCGCGGTGACGGTGGACGTGAATAACCAGGTTACCACCGTGTATGGACGGGACGAGAACGGCGACTATACCGTGGTAGTCCGACAAATGCTGTGCTCCACGGGCACCAAGTCCTACCCCAGCGACGTGGGGGACTGGGTGCTTAACGGCCGCACGGCCCGCTGGTGCTATTTCCCCCGCTGGGGCGGTCATGCCCAGTATTGGACGCGGATCAACAGCTCCATCGCCTTCCATTCAGTGATCTACAACTCGGTCAACACCATGGATCTTTCCGTCAGCTCCTATAAAAACCTGGGCACGCGGGTGTCCCATGGCTGCATCCGCCTGACCGTGGCGGACGCCAAATGGATCTATGACAACGTGGGGGAAGGCACGGTGGTCACCATCCGGGAAGACCTGCCGGATGATCCCGAACTGCGGGCATCCCTGGAGCTTCCTCCGCTGGATTACAGCCGGATGCTGCCGGAGGAAACCCCGGAACCCACAGCTACACCCACCTATATCAGCGGCGCCATGCCGCCCATGCCCCTGGAGCAGATGAAAAAGAACAGCTCCGGGGAGGACGTGTGGTGGCTCCAGGCCAAGCTCAAGGAGCTGGGATACTACGGCGGCACGGTGACAGGTACCTATCTGGGCGGCACGGTGGACGCGGTAAAGGCCTTCCAAAAGGCTGTGGGGCTGAAGGCGGACGGCATAGCCGGCGCTGCCACCCTGGAAAAGCTTTATGAGCAGGAGCTGGCCACCCCCACGCCCATCCCCACCCCTTCGCCGACTCCGGAGGTGATTGCCACCCCTGTGGCTACGCCCACGCCCACGGCGACGGCTACGCCCACGCCCGCGCCTGCTACGGACGAAGCCACCCATGCCCCTGCGGTGCAGGAGGCGGAAACTACCGCTGCGGAAGAGGAAAGCAGCGAAACGGCAGGGGAAGAATAACCTCCCTGATATGCAAAAACCCGCTTTCAGAATGGCGTGCTTTTCTGAAAGCGGGTCTTTTTTTAGCATGCATTGGATTCCAGGGAACGCACCAGCATGGGAAGCGCCTGCTCAAAGGCTACGCCATAACGAAGCGGCAAGCCGTTATCCAGGGTATGCAGCATGCTTTGATAGGTGAAGTCCACGGCCAGGGTGGTGGCTTGCGACAGGCTGCGCCCGCGCATGAGCCCCGCCAGCAGTGCGCTGGCCAGCACGTCTCCGGTTCCGTAAAACACATGATCCATCGGCGGCTGCCCATGGAAGAAAACGCAGTCACGCTGCGCGTCGTAAGCGGCGGCGCCCAGCAATCCGTCTCGAAGAATGCCGGTAATCACCGCCTGACGGCAGCCATACCGCTTGTGCAGCGCCCGCAGCATGGCCTCCACCTGGGGGAAGGAAGGCTGCTCCCGGTAGGATGCTTCCAGCAGAATGGCCGCTTCGGTAAGGTTGGGGACAATGACGTCCGCCTGGCGGCACAGCCGGCCCATGTCCCGGGCCAGGGTTTCGGTATAGGTGGCGTACAGCTTGCCATGGTCGGCCATGACCGGGTCCACCAGCAATAACGTGTCGGCGCGGCGGTAATGGGCGAATACGTCCTCCACCAGGGCCAGCTGCTCCCAGCTGCCCAGAAAACCGCTGTACAATCCGTCAAACCGCAGGGGCAGGGTTTGAAAGTGCGCGTAAATTTTTGCCATCTCCTGGGTAAGATCCAGGTTGGTATAGCCTGTAAATTCACCCGTATGCGTGGACAACAGCGCCGTGGGCAGCACGGAAACATGCAGCCCCGCCGCCGAAAGAACCGGCAGCGCTACGGTAAGGGAACAGCGGCCCACACAGCTCAGGTCATGAATGGCGAGCACCTGCTTTTGCAAGGAAACACCTCCCGGCAGATGGTTGAGGTAAAGGAACGCTTTCTATCATAGCCATGGGGAAGCAGAAATGCAAGACGAAATTTGCCGGTGCTTGACATCCGGGGCCGGAGGGGGTATAGTGCTTGCATACCGACAATCTCTGGGGAGGGTGGAAAACATGACCAAAGCTGTCATTTCCGTAACCGGGCTGGATGCCACGGGCATTATTGCCAAGGTGGCCACAAAGCTCAGCGAGCTGAATATCAATATTCTTGACATTACGCAAACCATCCTGGGTGGTTACTTTACCATGATGATGGTGGTGGACCTGGACGGCGCGCACATGACCTTTGCGGACATCGACGCGGCGCTCCAGCCGGTGCGCGACGATTTGCAAATGACCATCCACATGCAGCGCATGGATATTTTTGACGCCATGCACCGGGTGTAAGGGGGGGCATGGGGCGTGATCGAAACCAGCGAAATTCTGCAAACCATGCGGATGATCCAGGAGGAGAACTTCGACATCCGCACCATTACCCTGGGGATTAACCTGCTGGACTGCTCCGATCAGGATGTGGAGAAGTGCGCCCAGCGCGTATATGACAAGGTATGCCGCACGGCGGACCGGCTGGTGAAAACCGGCGAGGATATCGAACAGGAGCTGGGCATCCCGATTGTCAACAAGCGGATTTCCGTTACCCCGGTTAGCCTGATTTGCCAGGGGGACCCGCGGCCCATTGCCCGGGCGCTGGATCAAGCGGCGGAAGAGATGGGCGTGAACTTCCTGGGCGGTTATAGCGCCCTGACCCAAAAGGGTATGACCCGGGCGGACGAGCGGTTGATTCAGTCCATCCCCGAGGTGCTGTGTACCACCCAGCGGCTTTGCTCCAGCGTGAATGTGGGCAGCACCCGCGCGGGCCTGAACATGAACGCCATCCGTGAAATGGGGGAAATCATCAAGAAAACCGCTGCCCGCTCCGCGGATCAGGACGGCCTGGGCTGCGCCAAGCTGGTGGTGTTTGCCAACGCGGTGGAGGACAATCCCTTTATGGCGGGCGCCTTTTGCGGCGTGGGCGAGCCGGAATGCGCCATTAACGTGGGCGTATCCGGCCCCGGCGTGGTGAAGCGCGCGCTGGAGCAGGTTAAGGGGCAACCCTTTGACGTGGTAGCGGAGACCATCAAGCGCACGGCGTTCAAGATTACCCGGGTGGGCCAGCTGGTGGCCCGGGAGGCTTCCCAACGGTTGCAGATACCCTTTGGCATTGTGGATTTGTCCCTGGCGCCCACGCCTGCACGTGGGGACAGCGTGGCGCATATCCTCACGGAGATGGGCTTGGAAATGGCCGGCGCTCCCGGTACTACAGCAGCCCTGGCCCTGCTCAACGACGCGGTGAAAAAGGGCGGCGTTATGGCATCCAATCATGTGGGCGGCTTGTCCGGCGCCTTTATCCCCGTGAGTGAAGACATCGGCATGATCGAGGCGGCAGCCGCGGGAGCGTTGACCCTGGAAAAGCTGGAAGCCATGACCTGCGTATGCTCCGTGGGCCTGGATATGATTGCCATCCCGGGGGATACCTCGGCGGCGGCCATTTCCGGCATCATCGCGGATGAGGCGGCTATCGGCATGGTGAACAACAAGACCACCGCCGTGCGGGTAATCCCCGCCGTGGGAAAGAAGGCCGGGGACCGGGTGGAATTTGGCGGCCTGCTGGGCTTTGCGCCGGTGATGCCGGTGAACCATTGGGGCAACGAGGACTTCATTGCCCGGGGTGGACGGATTCCCGCGCCGCTGCATTCCCTGCGGAACTGACGGCAGAGGCAACAGGCGATATACAGATCGGGGAGGCGTGGAAGACGCACGCCCAGCAAAGCGGCGTCCCAGCGCCTCCCTTTTTTGCAGAAGCGAAAAGAGAAGGGTGGAAAAACCTATGGTCGGCTTGATTGGCGCCATGGCCGTGGAACTGGAACAGCTTAAGGCGCAGATGGAGAACCTGCGTGAGGAAAAAATCGGCATGGATGTGCTGTATACCGGTACGCTCTTTGGACAGGAGGTTGTGCTGGCGGTGTGCGGTCCTGGCAAGGTCAACGCGGCGCTGTGCGCGCAGAGCATGATTTTGCGGCATCATCCCCGGTGGATACTGAATCTGGGGGTGGCCGGCGCCGGGGAAGCGGGCGTGAGCATTGGCGATATGGTGGTGGCCAGCTGCACGGTGCAGCACGACATGGATACTTCGCCCATTGGCGACCCGGTGGGATATGTGAGCAAAATTGGCCTGGTGGAGATCCCCTGCGATCCGGGACTGCGGGAAAAGCTCCTGGCAGCCGCCGCCCATGTGCCGGGCCTACGGGTCCATACGGGCGTAATTGCCACCGGGGATCAATTCATCTGCGACGAGCAGACCCGCCAGCGCATCCATCAACGTTTTCAGGCAAAGGCGGTGGAGATGGAAGGCGCGGCGGTGGCGCATGCCTGCTATATGCATGGGGTACCCTGCGGGGTGATCCGCTCCATTTCCGATCAGGCCAACGGCGCGTCCACCATGGATTACCCCTCCTTTGTGCGCCTGGCAGCGGCAAACTCCGAGCAGGTAGTGGAGCACCTGCTCCGCGAGGAGGAAGCGCATGGCTGATAAACGGCGCACCGTATGGATTACCGGCGCATCCAGCGGCCTGGGACGCTATACGGCGCAAGCCCTTGGGGAGGCAGGGTTCTGCGTCATTGCCGGGGCGCGGTCTTTCACCGGGGATAAAGCGGCGGATGGTATTTTCCACCTGCCCCTGGACGTGACCAGGGAAAAGAGCGTGGAAGCCTTTCAGAAGGCGGCGCTGGCCATCAGTGAACGGGTGGATGCGGTGGTGCATTGCGCAGGGGTACTGGTGCTTGGCCCGTGCGAGAAGGTGCCAGTGGAAGAATACCGCCGGGTGCTGGAAACCAACTACCTGGGTGTGGTGCGCATGAACCAGGCTGTGCTGCCGCTGATGCGTGAGCAGGGAGGCGGGAAAATTATTATTTTCTCCTCCATCAACGGCTTGCTGGGCACGCCTTTCCAAAGCGCCTATACTGCCAGCAAGCATGCGCTGGAGGGCTATGCGGAGTGCCTGGCCATGGAGACGAAATCCATGGGTATCCAGGTGTGTCTGGTGGAGCCAGGGGATCATCGCGGCGGCAGCCAGGCTTATCGGGCGCATATCCCTCTGGAACAGGGGTCACCCTATGCGGCGCCGATGGAACACGGCATTGCCGTGATCAACCGGGATGAGTCAGGGGGCTCCGATCCCGCACGGCTGGGGAGGCGGGTGGCAAGGCTTCTGCTGCGGCGAAAAATGCCTCTCCGGGTATGCATTGCCAGCGCGGACCAGCATCTGGCCGTATGGATGCACCGGCTGCTGCCTGCCGGTGCCTGCATGGAAATATTGCGGAAGTATTATCTGGGAAAGGCTGCCAATGCTCCCCACAGCCGTGAAACAGCAAAACGGACATTATGGCGGAAATGATGACAATTCATGAGAAATTGTTTGTGTTTTCCACCAATCCAATGTATAATAAAAACGTTCGTTTATAGACCCCTTTTTATGGACGTATCTTTTATGGACTGGAAACGGAGGATGTCGGATGTATAAAATCCTTCTTGTGACGGATCGGCCCGAAATACTGGATGCCTTTCAGGCGGTTTCTTCCTGGGAGAGCCTGGGGTTTCGCGTACCGCGGATATGCAACTCTGCGGAAGGCGCTATTGCCTGTTTGAAGGCACATCATGTGGACGGTATTGGCATCCGGCTGGATATGGAGCAGGAGGCACTGCTGATGGGGCATTTAACGGCGTTTTATCCTATTTTGCCGATTTTTGCCGTCAGTGAAAACGCCGGGGAGCTGGTAGAAAACATTACCGAGCTTCGCTCCTTGCTCAATCGCACCCATGCGGATTTTTCCAATGATAACTTTGGCGAGGCGGACATGCTGCAGGTGTGCCGCCATGAATTTTTCAGAGATTTGCTCTCGGAGCGTATTACAGGGAAAAAGTACGTGCTCAACCATATGCGGCTGCTTCGCAGCCGTATGGACCCCCAGGCAGCCTGTGTGATGGTTGACCTTTCCCTGCCAACGGGGGAAGAATATCTTGCAGGCCGCTGGCACTATGGCCCGGAGCGCCTGGAGGTAGCGCTGCGTAACTTCTTCGGCGCGGAGCTGCAGGGCATGCGCATCGTGGTGGCTGTGGTGGCGCCGGACCATGTTCGGGTGTTGTGCTGCCCCATGCTGGGCACACAATGCGAGGAGAGCGACTCCATTACCCGGTTGGTTAATGAGCATACCATGGAGGTCATCGACCAGGCACGTATGTATCTGGACCTTGAGCTTCAGCTGACCAGTATCCGGGTATTGCCCAATGTAACGGCTTTGGCGGAGGAATAAACAAAAAACGGGGGTGAAAATCTATGGGCTTCTTTTCCAATATTATCAAGGGCCAACTGATTGATGTCATTGAGTGGACGGATAATACAACAGATACCATGGTCCACAAGTACGACATGAACGGCAAAGAGATCATGATGGGTGCTCAGCTGACGGTACGGGAAAGCCAGGCCGCTGTTTTTGTGAACGAGGGCCAGCTGGCGGACGTTTACACCCCCGGACGCTATTCCCTCAGCACGGCAAACATGCCCATTCTAACGGCGCTGAAAGCCTGGCAGTTCGGCTTCAACTCTCCCTTTAAGGCGGATGTGTACTTCGTTAGCACCAAGCAATTTCTGGATCGGAAGTGGGGTACCTCCAATCCGGTGATGATGCGGGACGCGGAGCTGGGCATGATCCGTTTGCGTGCATTTGGCATTTACGCTTTCCGGGTAACGGACCCCGCGGCATTCCTCCGGGAGGTATTTGGCACGGCTTCCCTGTTTACGGTGGAAGGCGTGGAGGGACAAATCAAGCGTACCCTGGTTTCCGGGCTCAGCGACGCCATTGCGGAAAGCAAGATTCCTGCCCTGGACCTGGCAGCCAACTATGAGGAGCTGGGGGCGCAGGCGCTACAAGCCATCAACCCGAAGCTGGCTCCCCTGGGGTTGCAGCTGAGCAGCTTTGTGATTGAAAACATCAGCCTACCGGAAGAAGTGGAAAAGACCATGGATCGCCGCACTTCCATGGGGGTGATGGGTGATCTGGGCAAATATACCCAGTATCAGGCGGCGGAAGCCATGCGGGAAGCGGCCAATAATCCCGGTGGTTCTGCGGGCATGGGTATGGGCATGGGCGCAGGCGTGGCCATGGGGCAGATGTTTGCCCAGAGCCTGCAGGCAGCGCAGCACACCGCGCCTGCACAGCCGGCCGCAGGGACACAGTTTTCCGCTGCCGCTTTTTGCTCCCAGTGCGGTCAGCCGCTTGCCCCTGGTGCCAAATTCTGCTCTCATTGCGGGGCGCAGCAAAGTGCGGCGAATCAGTGCGCGGCCTGTGGCCAGCCACTGCAACCGGGCGCGAAATTCTGCCCGAACTGTGGTGCAAAGCAATAACGCTAATTGCAGATGGAAGAGCAAATAGGCAGCAAGATGGTTGCCTTCAAGGTAGCAACATATGAAAACTCCGGGAAGATGTCGGAGGGGCCATAACCCCTCTGACTTTTTTATTGAGGCGTTAACAGCAGGCTTCATATATTCTACTTTACAGATGTAACAATTTTATGAGAAATGGGAATGGTCCAATGAGCGCCGGAGCGTGAGAATTGGCTGGATGCTTTGGTGTCTTAATGCAAAAATGGCTGATAGAATCGCAATAAGAGCAGTGCAGTATTAAGAAGCCAATTGATTTCCTTCATTTACTATTTGGTTTAAAAACAAAAAATACTTGACAATATCTTGCAAGATATGATATATTTTAGCCAGAGGGTAAACGTTTACCCGTGAAAGGAGCGTTCAAAATGAAAAATGGTTATCCTTCTTGATGGCACTGACGTTGATGTTAGGGATGACAAGCTTCGCAAGCGCGGAACAGGTAGAAACCATTGAAGTTGCTTATATGCTTACAATGAACGCGGCAGAGCAGCGGGATATGGTTCAGGAAGAATTGAACCGCCTTCTGGATGAAAAAGGAGCAGGATTCCACGTGAATCTTGTGTGCATCGATTTTGCATCGTGGTCCACCCAAGTGAACTTGATGCTGACGGATGACAGCGTGGACTTGTTCAATTGCAGCTTTATGCCTGCCATGTCGGTGCTAGCAGATAGCGGCTCTCTGGCGCCCTTGGATGATTTGCTTGCCACCTATGGCCAGGGAATTCTGGACGCCTTGGGTGATTATATTGAATGCGCCAGAATTGGCGGAGTAATTTATGGTACGCCCAAAATCGACGCTTTTTCGTCTACGCAGTTGTTCTTTATGAGCAAAGAAATTGCAGATGAAGTAGGTATCGATCCGGATACGATTGTGGACTATGCAACGCTGACAGAAGCACTGAAGCAAGTGAAAGCTGCCTACCCGGACATGACGATGATTACTAATGGGAACGGCGGTGCATATTTTAATATTATTGGCCTGGACTACCTGGGCACGGAGTCACCGCTGGGATGCTTGGTGCTTGAAGGCGGAGACGGCAGCTTACAGGTTGTAAACGGCTATGAAACGGATATATTCAAGGAAATGTTGGACTATGCCAAGCAGTGGAACGAACTGGGCTTCTTTATGAAGGACCCGCTGAATGCTCAGGACGGCGCATTTGCGTACCTGTCCAATGGACAGGCGTTCGGCACCTTTGGACAGTACTGCACGGAGGAAGTGGGCCGTAGCGTGCAGGAAAAGGGCAACGGCATGGAGCTGTATGCGTGCCAGCTGATGCCACAGGCGTATTCCACTACCAACAATGTCACTGCCATGACTTGGTGCGTGCCGGCGCTCAGCCCGCGTAAGGAATCGGCGGTGAAATTCCTGAATTTGCTGTACACAGATGCGGATATTGCCAATTTGCTGTGCAATGGCATTGAAGGCGTGCATTATGTTGTAACGGAAGAAGGCAATATTGATTTCCCCGAGGGCCTGGATGCGTTCAATACTGGTTGGCCGTCCGGCATGGGCACTTTCTGGCCGAATATTACCATTACCTACCCTTGGAAGCCGGATCCTGCGGATGTGTATCAGAGTTGGCTGGACTCCAATGCGACTTGCATGAAGTCTCCGGCACTGGGCTTCACCTTTGACCCCACTAATGTTGCGGATGAAATCAGCGCGTGCTCCACAATCGTGGACAAGTATGTGAATTCGCTGTTATTGGATGTAGGGGATACAGAAACATTGTATGCCGAGTTCCTAAGTGATTTAGAGGCTGCTGGAATGGATGCAATTATTGCAGAAAAACAAGCACAACTGGATGCCTGGCAAAGCGCTCAATAAATATTAGGAACGGGCGGGGATGGCACGGGCTGTTCCCGCCCGTTCTTCATTGGAGGAAGGAACATATGACCAGACAAAATACGCTTTCCGTGTATAGGCGCATCCTGAAACAGTGGCCACTTTATCTCATGATGGTGCCTGGATTAGCATATTTGCTTATCAATAACTATTTGCCTTTAGCAGGACTGCAATTGGCATTCAAGAAGTTTAAGTATGCGTTGGGAATTTGGAAAAGTGATTTCAATAACTTTAAGAATTTCACGTATCTATTTAAATCTTCAGATGCCTGGATTATTATCAGAAACACGGTGGGTTATAATCTTGTATTTATTTTATTAGGTACCGTTGTGGCTATTTTTGTAGCGATTCTGTTAAACATGGTTCGTGTAAAGCGAATGCAGAAATTTTATCAGACAGTCATTCTGATTCCGCATCTGATTTCATACGTAATTGTTAGTTATATCGTATATGCTTTTTTAGGGCAAGATAACGGAATGATTAACAATAGTCTTTTAAAAGCATTAGGTATGGAGCCGATTGCTTGGTATACTGAAGCCGCATATTGGCCCTACATCCTCGTAATTACGCAATTATGGAAGACCTTTGGATACAATAGCATTATCTATTACGCTACCATTGTAGGTATTGATCAGACATATTATGAGGCAGCCATTGTGGATGGTGCAAATCTTCTGCAGCAGATCTGGTATGTGGAACTTCCGGCAATCAAGGATATTATCGTGATCCAGTTTATTTTACAGGCCGGAAACATTATGAGCATCGGCTTTGAAAAGGCATATGCATTACAGACAGATATGAACTTACCGGCTTCTGAAATTTTATCAACCTATGTATACCGGATAGGTCTTTTGAATGGCGATTACGGTTATTCTACGGCAGTGGGACTGTTTAATTCGGTGATCAATGTGATCCTGCTTATATTTGTGAACTGGGTGGTAAAGAAATTAAACGATGGAGAAGGATTATAGGAGGAACGTGAAATGGAAACAGTTAGTAAAATGAAATATTCACGGACAGACCGGCTGGTGCTTGGAATCGGTTATGCCATTCTTGGACTGTTTGTTCTTTCAATTGTTGTTCCGCTGGTCTATGTTGTTTTAGCATCTTTTATGGACCCGACGGTATTGAATAATCAGGGACTGAGTTTTCACATCAAAGACTGGACACTGGATGCATACCGGCGTGTACTGGAAAACGGAATGATCTGGCGCGGATTTTTAAATTCGTTTTTGTATTCACTGGCATTTGCGGCAATTTCCGTATTTGTCACATTGTTAGCAGCGTATCCGATGTCGAAAAAAGAATTTGTCGGAAGAAAATTTTTTAACGTGATTTTTCTGATCACCATGTTTTTCGGCGGTGGAATGATCCCGACGTTTATTTTGATCAATCAGCTTCATATGGTAAATACCGTGTGGGCAATTCTCATTCCGGGAGCATTTAATGTCTGGAATATGATTCTGGCAAGAACGTACTATCAGTCCATTCCAAAAGAACTGCGGGAGGCATCCGCAATTGACGGGGCAAATGAGATCCAGCATTTCTTCCAGATTATGATGCCGGTGTGCAAACCGATTATCGCGGTGCTGGCACTGTGGTCTTTTGTCGGTATGTGGAACAGTTATTTTGATGCTATGATTTACTTAAATGATGCAAACTTACAGCCACTGCAGCTGGTTCTGCGTTCCATTCTGGTACAGAATACACCGCAGCCGGGCATGATCGCGGATATTCAGAGTACCGCGGAGATGGCAAAAGTTGCCGAACAGTTAAAATACGCAACAATTGTAGTATCAAGTTTACCATTGCTTATTATGTATCCATTTTTCCAGAAATACTTTGACAAAGGTGTTATGGTTGGATCGGTAAAAGGTTAAGCAGAAAGGACAGGTACAGATATGTGGAAGAGAAAAATTAAAAAATGTCTGGCACTCGGACTGGCATTTGCTATGATGACCGGTGTGGCAGGATGCGGAAAAGAGCAGCATCTGGAGGCAGAGATCAATCCGGATATACCGGTTTCCGAAGTGCAGTTTCCACTGAAAGAACAGGCAGAATTATCATTTATCACAAGTGCTCCGGCAACCTCTACGCAGAATCCGAACGAGCGGATTATTTTTAAGAGACTCGAAAAACAGACGAATGTACATATTGACTGGACCTGTTTTGTGGCAGACCAGTTTTCCGATAAAAAGAATCTGGCACTGGCACAGTTTGGAAACCTTCCGGATGGTTTGTTTAATGCAGGAATGAGCGATTATGATCTGCTTCGTTATGCAAAGCAGGGAATTATTATTCCGCTGGAAAATCTGATTGACAAATATATGCCAAACCTTCAGGCGGTCTTTGAGAAATATCCAGAATACCGGACGATGTGTACCGCACCGGACGGACATATTTATTCATTTCCGTGGATTGAGCAGCTTGGCGCAGGGAAAGAAGCCATTCAGGCAATCGGGGATATTCCTTATATCAATAAAAAGTGGCTGGATTATCTGGGACTGGATATTCCAACGACAACCGATGAACTGGAACAGGTGCTGATTGCGTTCCGGGATCATGCGGATGATCTGAAAAAACAGTTTGATATCGAGGGAGATGTGATTCCGATGTCATTTATCATCAACAATGGCGATCAGGATCCGGCGATTCTCATCAACGGATTTGGCGAAGGATATGGAGATACGGGCGATCATTTTGCCGTAAAAGATGACGGAACCGTGATTTATACGACCGTGCAGGAAGGTTATAAAGAAGGCATCGAATGGCTGCATAAGCTGGTAACAGAGGATCTTGTAGATCCGGAGGCATTTACGCAGGAGTGGTCAACCTATGTGGCAAAAGGTAAAAATCACCGTTACGGTCTCTGCTTTACCTGGGATATTGCAAATATTGACAACAATACCGATTATGTGATGCTTCCGGCACTGACCGGTCCGGAGGGAGTCAGAAATATCACAAGACAGAATAACAGTGAAACAAGTGGTTTTGACAGAGGCCGCTGCGTGCTTACATCCAGCTGCCGGAACACGGCACTGGCGGCAGCCTGGATTGATCAGATGTATGCGCCGCTTCAGTCCCCGCAGAATAACTGGGGAAGTTATGGGGAAAAGGATTCGTTTAATATTTTTGAACTGTCCACAAATAAAGATGGCGGTGAAATGTTGAAGCATCTGGATCTGGGCGACCAGTCACCGGTAGAGGTACGTGAGGCGCAGTCTGTCAACGGTCCGCTTGCAGTTCTCAATGAGTATTATGATGTGTATGTCACACAGCCGGCGGATGCTAAATGGCGTCTGGACAATATGCATGAAACATATCTGAAGGATATGAAAAGCAAGTATGTATATCCGAATGTGTTTATGAGTATTGACGATACCAATAAAGTATCCCAGTATGATACCGATATTAAAAAATATGCGGAGCAGAAAAAAGCAGACTGGATTTTAAATGGCGGAATCGACAAAGAGTGGGATTCCTATTTAAAGAAAATGGAGAAATACGGGCTTTCCGATTATCTGGCAATCAAACAGAAATATTTCGATCAGTATCAGGAGTCATTGAAAGAAGAAAAATAAACAGGAGAATTTGTATGAGTGAGATGTTAAAAAAAGCGAGAGCATATGAGGCAGAAAAAGCAGCACAGACCGATAAAAATACCAGACCGTTGTTTCATATCTCGGCACCTGCCGGATGGATCAATGATCCGAACGGTTTTTCCATTTACGATGGAAAAATCCATCTGTTTTACCAGTATTACCCATATGCAAGGGAGTGGGGACCGATGCACTGGGGGCACAGTGTGACAACGGATATGATAAGCTGGGAACAGCTTCCGGCAGCACTTGCGCCGGATCAGGACTATGACCGGATCGGATGTTTTTCCGGAAGTGCTATTGAAGCGGATAACAAACATGTGCTGGTCTATACCGGTGTCACAAAGATTACACTGCCGGACGGCAGGGAAGAGGAACGGCAGAACCAGTGCATTGCATTCGGGGATGGCAGGGATTATGTAAAGTATGAAAACAACCCGGTTGTGACCGGGGAGATGCTGCCGGAAAACTGCAGCCGGATTGATTTCCGTGACCCGAAAATCTGGAAGGAAGAGGACACCTATTATCTGATTGTCGGAAGCAAGGATAACAGGCAGATCGGACAGGTCGTGCTCTGTTCCAGCAAAGATTTAAAAGAATGGAAATTTGAGACCGTTCTTGCGGCAAACAGTACCGGAAAAGTCGGAACGATGTGGGAATGTCCGGACTTTTTCCCACTGGGAGATAAACATGTACTGATCTGTTCCCCACAGAATATGAAAGCGGAAAAATACGAATTCCACAATGGAAATAATTCTGTTTATTTTCTTGGAAATTATGATAAAAATTCGCATATATTTGAAAAAGAAGAACCGCATACGATTGACTACGGACTGGACTTTTATGCACCTCAGACCACACTTCTCCCGGATGGGCGGCGTGTGATGATTGCATGGATGAAGTCATGGGATGCCTGTGTGGTGCCGGATACACAGGACTGGCAGGGCATGATGACTCTTCCGCGGGAACTGGAAGTAAAAGACGGACAGATCTGGCAGCAGCCGGTTCGGGAGATTGCGCAGTATCATAAGAATCCGTGCCATTATGAGCATGCAGAGATTGATGGTGAGACAGCACTTTCCGGCATTTGCGGACGGACGATAGATCTGACTATTACAATGGATGAACAGGATTTTAACGTTTTTTCCATACAGCTTGCCGCAGATGAGGAATATGAGACAAGTTTTACTTATCATAAGGGAACAGGAATATTGGAGATTGACCGCACGTATTGTGGGGTGACAAAAGATGTGGTCTGCGTGCGCAAAATTAAAATTGCAGATCCAAAAGGACTTAAAAAAATGCGGTTTATTCTGGACCGTCAGTCCATTGAGCTTTTTATCAATGACGGGCAGCAGGTGGCAACAACGGCGGTCTGTACCCCTTTGGAGGCAGAGGGAATCCGGTTTTTCAGCGATAAAAAGATGTATATTACGGTCGAAAAGTATGATATTGTATTATAAAAAGTAACAGGAGGAAGAGAACATGGACGTAGTGGCTTTGGGGGAACTGCTCATTGATTTTACCGAAAACGGAGTCAGCGGGCAGGGCAATCCGCTGTTTGAGGCAAATCCGGGAGGCGCACCGTGCAATGTGCTGGCAATGCTGTCACGCTTAGGACACAGGACGGCTTTTATCGGAAAAGTAGGAAACGATTTTTTCGGAAAGCAGCTGGAAGATGCGATCACGGAAGTCGGTATTGATGCAGCCGGACTTTTAAAGGATGATAAGGTGCACACGACGCTGGCACTGGTGCATACGTATCCGGATGGGGATCGGGATTTTTCCTTTTACCGCAATCCTGGTGCGGACATGATGCTGACGGAAGAAGAACTGCCGGAGGAAATAATCCGTGGAGCAAAAATCTTTCATTTTGGAACGTTGTCCATGACGCATCCGGGTGTCCGCGCAGCAACGAAAAAAGCGATCGCGGTCGCAAAAGAAGCAGGCGCGCTCATTTCCTTTGATCCGAATATCCGCAAACCGCTCTGGGACTCCATGGAAGATGCCAGGGAACAGGTGTTATATGGTCTGGGACAGTGTGATATTTTAAAAATATCGGATAATGAAATCCAGTGGCTGACGGGTAAAGAAGATTATACGGATGGAGTCCGCTGGATACGGGAACGCTATCCGGTTCCGCTCATACTGGTTTCCATGGGAAAAGAGGGAAGCCGGGCGTATTATAAAGACAGAATTGTGGAGGCAAAGCCGTTTCTTCAGCCAAATACGATTGAGACGACCGGCGCGGGAGATACGTTCTGCGCATGTGTCCTGCATTATGTGCTGGAGCATGGACTGGAGGGGCTTGAAGAGAAAAATTTGAAAGAGATGCTTCGTTTTGCCAATGCGGCGGCTTCTCTGATCACGACGCGCAAAGGCGCGCTCCGCGTGATGCCGGAGAAAGAAGAAATTGAAAAAATGCTATAAGAAATGGGAGGGCAGTGCCCTCCCGTTTCTTACAAAGAAAATGGTTCTATCTTACATGTATGAATCCTGCTTTTGGTATCGTAATTGATTCCGACCAGTAAAAGGTTTCCATGATACTCTTTCAGGCTTTCACAATATTGTTTTTGTTTAATCTGCGTGATTGCGCCCTGTGCACTATGATCCCATTTTAATTCGATAACAAGTGCTGGTTTATCCGGAAACTTCTTCCGTGGAAGAAATACCATATCCGCAAATCCCTTACCGCCGGCAAATTCCCTGTGTATCGTATAGAAATTGCGTGCGGCATAGAGTGCCAGTGAAACCGTATAACTTAACGCATTTTCATCATTATACTGGATATGTGATGTCTCAAAATGCGCCTGCTGAATCCCAAGTGCTACCTGTTCTGGTCTTCCCTGCCAGATTGCCTGCAGGGTGTCTGCTGAATTTTTCAGGGCTTTAGAGATTTCGCCCCAGTCGGATACGGAAACACTGTTAACGTATTCTTCACGCACTTCATTGTTTGGTATTTTTACGGTTTTGTTTTCGTAGTCATAGCTAAGATAGCCCAGATGGATTAAAAGAGTCAACACATCATCTTCGGTGCGGAAGGTTGTCATATCATTGGTAAAACTTCCGGTATTGACAGGAACGGATTCCCCGGCTATCATACTGAGAACATCATCTTTTAATCCTTCAAAATTCATATCGATATAAATCTGCAGGGCTTCAAATGTTTCTGTCTGGTTCCAGTAATTTCCAATTTTCCCAAAACGCATGCAGCTTACAACAGACCTCGGATTATAGATGGATGGTATTTTTTCAAAAGAGTATCCATTATACCATGCTTTTATTTCATCCAGATCCATATGATAATCTGTACAAAGGGCAGCGACTTCCAGTTCGGTAAAGCCGACATAGGATGCAAGAGGTCCCGGATTTATCATGGAAAATTCATCAAACATATTTAATGCAGAATGGGTTCCATATTTCTTTATTGGCAAAATACCCGTCATATACGCTAAGTGAATACATGCCTTATCCTTCAGCAAGTCTCTCAGGAAATCCAGGTATTTCTCCTGTGCTTCCTTATTCTGCCTGAACTCCCTGAAAATACAGTCCCACTCATCTATAATAACAACAAATGGACACTTCTCAGTCTCATAAATATCCTGCATGGATTCCACCAGATCCGTATCGTCAAAATAATCCACATCCGGATATTCTCGCTTCAGATCCCGCAAAACAAGTTTTTTTACCCGGTCAACCAATGCTTCAACACTATCGCTTCTACTCAGAAACTCCTGCATATTCAAAAAAATGGTATTATACTTATTTCTGTACTTTTCAAAATCAGGACTCTCGGATATTTCAAATTTGGAAAATATTTCTCTGGAATCACAGCCTCTGCTGTAATATGCCGTAAGCATATTCGCAGCCATGGATTTTCCAAACCTCCGCGGGCGGCTGACGCAGACATATCCCTGCACTGTATTCATTACCCGATTC